>Ga0315273_10009429_pt1 | contig 12375 bp, 9 predicted proteins | sample YL17G02_0_MG_FD_205753 | JGI IMG/M metagenome (GOLD analysis project Ga0315273, IMG submission 205753) | Sediment microbial communities from Yellowstone Lake, YNP, Wyoming, USA - YL17G02_0 | ecosystem: Environmental > Aquatic > Freshwater > Lake > Sediment | place: USA: Wyoming | collected... | reverse complement strand
GGCTGGCGCATCCTCCTGCGCGGGGCGGTCGCCGGCGGCGTGACGACGCTCGCGACCGCCGCCGCTCTGTCGGCGGCGGTCGCCTGGTGCGGCGGCGGCGGCAGCTCCGTCTCTCTGTCGCCCTTTGCGCCCTCGGCGGCGTTCTCCGCCGCCGCGTCGACCGCGAACAACGCGTCGATCACCGCCGCCACGCTCGCCATCGCGCTCGTCGCGCAGCCGCTGGGGCTCGCCGCCGCCGCGGCGGCCGGGGGCGAGGCCTCGGCGGCGGCGTGGGTCTCCGTCGGGTGCGCCGTGCTCGAGCGGAGGACGAGGCCCGGCGTCGGGGCCGGGGCCGGGCTCCTCGCCGCGGCCGCGCGCGCGGCGGCGCTCGTGGGGCTGGGCCAGGCCCTGGGCGCGGCCCTCGCGGCCTTCGCCGTGGTCTCCTGGGCGAGGCTGCCCTTCCTGGGGGCCTTCGCCTCGGCGGCGCTCGCCGGGCCCTGGGCCTCGCCGATGGCGGCGTCGCACGGCGCGGCCAGCACGTCCTCGCTGCTGCTCTGCCTCGCCGCGAGGGCCGCGGTCGGGGACGGCCTGGTCGCCGCGGGGAGCCTGCAGGCGCGCTCGGCGAGGTGCGTCCCGGGCAGGACCCTGGCCTCGTGGCCGCTCTCGGCGGCGGCCGGCGCGCTGGGGCTGGGCCACTCGGCGGCGATGCTCTCGCTCGCGGCGCTCGTCGGCGCCTCGGCGCTCTGCGCCGCCCGCTCGCTGGCGTCGTCCCCCTCGCTCGGGTCGTCGGCTTCTTCCTCGGCCGTCGTCGCGGCGCTCTCGGCCTCGCTGCTCGCCCCGGCCATAGCCGCCGTTGCTCTCTCTGCCCTCGCGGGCGGAGCCGCCGGCGCGCTGCTCGTCTCTCTCGTCGGGTCGCTGCTCCACGGGCGGACCGGGGTCGACATCGTCCTCGCCGAGAGCGCGGCGAGAGCGAGTGTGCGGGAGGCCGCGAAAAAGGTGGTGGCGAGAGCGAGGGTGCGGGAGGCCGCGAAAAAGGTGGTGGCCAGGGGAGGAGGGGTGGCGGCGAGGAGCGGGGTCTCGAACGTGCTCCCTTTCGCGTGGCGGAAGAGGAGGGAGAAGCACGGAGGCGAGGGAGAGGGAGGGGGTGGGGAGCAACGTCATCGAGCGCACCACCACGACCACCAGTAGAGAATGAAGAAGAAATGTTGATTTTGTGAAAAAAAAAAACGAATCACCTTTTTTTCCATTCCGTCTTTTGCGACAGCTGCGGCTGCTTTTCGCTTTTTCTCCGTTTGAACAGCGCTCGTCACCACCCCCCGGACAAGACCCCCCCCCCACCCCCAACAAAAACAACAATGGCAGCTGGGACCCTCGACCCGAGCCAGCTCGCTCACGCCTGCAGCTGGGAACCGGTGCGTTTTGTCGTTTTTTTTTTTGGCGGAGAGAGAGAGAGAGGGGACGCGAGAGAGACTTCCGTTGACTTTATTTTTCTCCCTCTCGCGCCGGAAGAGCAAGGGACGGATCAGCACTGCCCTTCACCTCACCTCACCTTACCTTGCTGTCCCTCCCTTTGTCCCTTCCTTTTATCCTCTTAAACGATTCTTCAAAAAAAGGGAGAGATCGGCGGCGTTGGAGACGTCGGAGGAGCGCAGAAGAGCAGGGGCAGCGGGCCGTTTGCCCGCTTCTTCCGGCGAAACGACAGCGGCAGCGCCGGGACCGGAAAGCTGTCCAAAAACGAGGCCGCCGCGCTCCTTCGCCAGGCTCAGCACGAGGCCGCCTTCCTCAGGTCTCTGGTCCAGGAGCAGGCAGCGAGGCTTCAGCTTGCAGCGGAGGAAGCTGGAGCGGCGGCGGTAGCAGCGTCAGCGGCAGCGGCGGCAGAGAGGGAGCGGGAGCAGGAGCAGCAGAGGTGGCGGGAAGGCGGCGGCGTCGGCGGCGGCTCGGCCTTGCTCTCTTCTGTCGACCGACAGCAGCGACAAGAACAGCAGCAGCAGCAGCAGTTGCTCTTGCAGCACCGCCTCAACTACCTCGAGGTGCGCCACGAGCTCCTGATCGACCTGTGGACCCTGCGGGTGCTCGACAACGAGGTCCTAGGGCAGCAGCACCACTGCTGGGCCGGAGCTGGCGCTGGCGGCGGAGGCCACGGGTGAAAAGAAAAAGAAAAACACAAGAAACGGAAGAGAGAGAGAGAGAGAGGCGAGTTTTTTTGTCTTGTTTTTTTTGTAATTCATTTAATTTCACATTTCCCCTTCCACCCAGTCATCCGCAAGCGAAGACCGCAGTCGCATCGGCAGCGAGCGCGTCGGCTTCCGCGTCTAGACAGTCGACGAGGCCAAAGTCTTCGCCCCCGGAGCCGGCGCCTCGAGCTCCTCCTTCGTTGTCGCTGTCGTCGCCGCTCCAGCCGCCCTCTCGCCGCCGCCGCCTGTTCCGGTTCCGGTTCCGCGGCCGCCTCCTCACTCTTTCGCGCTCGTCGTCGTCGTCGACGTATTGCTTGTCGTTGTGTCGCCTGTCGTTCTCTTCGCGGCGGCGGCGGCGGCGAAGATCATCGTCGCGCCTGCAGCTCCTGCTCCGCTCTCGACTTCTTCTTCCCCTCCGTTCGTCACGGCTGCGCTCGCGGCTACGCTCTCGTGGACTTCGCTCTCGGCTCCTCTTCCTCCTCTGCTCGTCGCCGCGGTCGTCGTGGCGGTCGCCGCGGCTCCTGCCGTCGTGCCTGGACTGCTGCTGCTGCTGCTGCTGCTGCTGCTGCTGCTGCTGCTGCTGCGGCTGCTGCTGCTGCCTCCCCTCTTCTTCCTCTCGCTGCTGCTGCTGTCTAACCATCTGCTGGTAGAGGCGGAAAGAGGAGGGGGGAGGGGGAGGAGGAGGAGAAGGCTGCGGCCCCGGCTGCCGCTCCTTTTTCGTCCCCTCCTCCTCCTCCTCCTCCTCCTCCCCAGAGGAGGACGGAGGGGAAGATGCCTGCCGGAGTGGCGGCGGGATCGAAGACCGCAGCGAAGACGGCGAGGGGGAAGCGTGAGGAGGAGGAGGAGGAGGAGGAGGAGGAGGGACAGGAGGAGGAGGGGCAGGGGGAGCATTGTGCGGCCTTTGGTAATGGCCTCCCTCCTCCTCGTCCTCCACTGTCCTCTTCATCTTCTTCTTCTTCTTCCTCTTCTTCCTCTTCGCCTCAGGAAGCGGAGGCGGCAGGGAGGTAGCGGCGATGGGGCGCGCCTGCGGCTGCGGCGGCGAAGGCTCCGGCAGCGCCTCTCCTTCTCGTTCTTCCTCTTCTTCCTCCTCCTCCTCCTCGGCGACGGCCTCGGCCTCTCCTTCCGTCTGGCACCCGGCGTCCCTCTGCTCCCTCCTTCCTCCTCCTCGCCTTTTCTCTTCGTGATTCGATGCTGCTGCTGCTGATACTGCTGCTGCTGCTGCTGTCTGGCACGCGGCGTCTCTCCGCCGCTCCGACCTCAGCAGCTCCCGCTCCCGCTCCTGCTCCTGCCGCCTCTTCTCCGCCTCCTCCTCCTCCGCCGCTGCCGCTGCCGCCGCTGCAGCCAAGCGAGCAGCGGCCTCGACGGTCCCTGCTGCGTCCCGCGTGCGCTCCTGCTCTTGCCTGTCGAGGAGCACTTTCAGCTCCGCGGCGGCTTCCTTGGCAGCTCGAAGCTTCTCCTCCGTCGACTCTCGGATTTTCCTGAGCTCCTCTGCGGCCTTTTCGCACGCTCTCTCGGCCGCCCTCGCCCGCTTCTCGGCGATCTCTGCAGCCACTTCGCGCTCCATTGCGCACGAGTAGCGCCCGTTGGCGTCGGAGAGGAGAGGACGAGCTTCCGCTGCTGCTGCCGCTGCTGCTGCTGCGGTTGCTGCGTCTTCGTCGGAGGAGGTGGTCGTCGCCGCCGTCGTCGCCGCCTCCGCGGGCTTGACGGCTGAACGCTGCATCAAAGGCTGAGCTTTTTCCCTCTCTATTACGGCGCTCTGCTTCTTTGAGTCACAGCGTAGCAGCGATTCAGCGATTCTGAGACGCAGCTACAAAGAGGTGAAGATCGAGGCGAAATGAAAGCGATACAAAGAGCCGACCTCGTGTCGCGAATGCGACCCGAGTGCTTCTTTCTTCCTCTCGCCAGTGGATAGGCTTCATTTTTTCAGACGACGAAGATAAAGAACCGAGAAATTTGAAAGGAAAAATCGCGACCTTTTCCTCCTCTCTTCCTGCGGCACTAGCGCAATAATGATCTCGCTCGCGCGCTTGCGAAGCCCCAAGGTCCAGCAGCAGCGACTGGTGGACGCGAGCGCCTCGAGAAGAGGCGGCAGCGTCGGCCATCGGGGCAACACGCCGACGATCGCCTTCTTATCTTCGCCGTCAGTGTCGACCCGACCTCGTGTTCGCTCTGCCTCCACCCCAGCGACGACGACGACGCGCCGTCCATGCTCCGTCGCAGCCCGCGCGACTCCCACCAAGCCCATGCCGGCCTGGGACGGCATCTACAACTTCGTAACGAAGCGCAATCTCGAGACCGTCTCCCCTCGCGAGGCCTTCGCCCTCGCCTCGAAGAAGGGCTGGGTTGTCGTCGACGTCCGCCCTCGCAAGCGGCACGAGCAGTCGGCGCCCGACCTGGGCGACGGCATCGCGTCGGTCCCGCTGTACGACACGCCGGACTTCTCGAAGCCGTCGCTGACCCGCTACCTCCGCGCGGCCATCTTGGCCTCCCAGGGCGTCGCGCCAGTCGAGCAGAACGAGGACTTTGTCGAGAAGATTCTGGACCTGCTGAGCAGCGGCGGCGGCGGGAAGAGGGGCCTCCTGATGCTCTGCGAGGTCGGGGGCTCGCTCACGCCCACGGCGAGCTTCCCGACGGGCAAGACCTCGAGGTCCCTGCAGGCCGCGTTCAGGGCGCTCGAGGCCGGCGTCGAGTCGGCGAAAGTGAAGCACGTCGGCGGCGGCTGCTTCGCGTGGGCTGGGGAGGGGGAGGGGGAGGGGCTTCTCATGACCGCAGAGTACGACGCGAGCGGGGTCGGGAGGACGCCCGGGATCGTGAGCCAGGAGCGGAAGAAGTGAGGCGAGAGGCGGAGGGGCAGCGGAGTGTAAGGAGGACTCGAGTTTTTTTTTTCCGCTCTCGACGGGCTCAAATAACTTTTTTCACATTTCCATTCAGGGAGGACATGGACGGCTTTTTCCTGCTTTCCGTTCCCCGGCGTCGCAGCTCGCTCCCCTTTTCTCGATGGCTCAAACACGCCTCCTCGCTCAGGTGCGCTCCTCTTGTCTAGATGGAGAAATGAAGAAAATATGAAGAAGCAGAGAGGCAGAGAGAGAGAGAGGAGCAGGCAGTGGGCGAGGGCAAAGGTGCCTCGAACTCTGCTGCCGAGGACCATGCTTTGCAAGGCACGCTCATCTGGAGGGGCCTCCCTTCCCTCTTCTTGCCTCTCCCACCGCAGGCGAGCATCAGACACGGGACCACCTGAGCCATCTCAGTGCAAAGAATCTGCGGAAAACAGCGACGAGGCGGCCCTTTTCGCTCGCGGAGAAGCAGGAGAAGCAGGGCAGAGTGATGATGGGAAGAAGCCCCGTTGCTCTCCATCTTCCTCTTCCTTGCAGCGCCACTGCCTCTCGGACGGTGCCATCCTCCTCGTCGAGGAGTCTGAGCTCGATGATGGCCTCATGGTGAGTACGAGGGAGAGAGAGATGGAGAGATGGTGAGAGAGCGGGTGGGCAAGATGCCTGTCGAAGACAATGCTTCCGGAGGAAAAGCTCACGAGAAAAAAAAACCCTCACTATGTCAGCTCTCCTCGCCCTCTCCTCTCGTCTACGTCCCCGCCGGGGACTCCTGCGCCTCCGTCGTCGTGGGCTCCATCCACAACCTCGAGGAGGTCCTCGAGAGAGTGATAGCCGGTGCCGGGGCGGCCAGCGGAGACGAGGCAGGAGGAGGAAAAGCGTTCTCTTCGTCGGCCTCCCCTCGCTCGGCCTTTTCCTCCTCCTGCGCCTCCGACTCGTCGTCCCCGTCCTCCTCCTCCTCGCCCCCGCTGCCGCCCATCTCGTGGGCGGACTGGGCAGCGCAGGTCTCCTCTGGGCGCGGGGCGACCCTGGCCGCCGAGGCCGTCCTTCGCGCCGCCGTGGGGCGCGGGGGCCTCGGCCGCGAGGGAGGCGGAGGGGGCGGCGGCGGCGGAGGAGGCGGGAGCAGGGACCTCCTCTGCGAGCTCTCCGGCTCCTTTGCCCTGGCCCTCTACGACGGCACGACGGGCGGCGTCCTCGCCGCGGTCGACCCCGCGGCGTCGAAGCAGCTCTGGTTCGCCCCGCTCGAGGGGAGCGGCGGCGGCGGGTTCGCGTTCACCAACGACCCGCGCCGCGCCGCGGAGCTCGCCGCCACGGAGGAAGCGGAGAGGGCAGCCGCCGCCTCCGCCGCCGCCGCCGCCTGTTCGTCGTCGCTCTCGCGCTCCTCCTCCGCGGACGGCTCGGAGAAAGCGCGGTCGCCCCGCGCGGCGTCCGCAGCCGCCGTCGTCGGTGGCCTCGCGGCGGCGCTCAGGGGGGCAGGAGGGGGCGGCGGGAGCTCTTTCTCTTCGTCGCCCGCCGCCGCCGCCGCTTCTTCGTCGCCTCCCGCCGCTGCTCTCGGCGGGATCTCCGCCTCCACCGCCTGGCGCCCCGTCCCCGCGGGGCACTTCGTCGCCGACAGGGCCTCCTCCTCGAGGAGCTCCTCGCTCCCGCGCCTGCGGCAGTACGCGCTGTCGCGCGAGCAGCTGGCGTCGCGCCGCAGGAGCGACGAGGGGAGCGCCTTCGCGACGACGACGGCGACGACCGGAATGACGGACGAGGACGGCGACGAGGAGGAAGAAGACCAAGACCCGGAGGAGGATGCCTCCGCGGCCAAGGCCGCGGCGGGGGCCTTTGGCGGCAGCCACTCCTGGGAGCGCGGCTCGAGCTTCGAGAGCGACGATTTGCTCCTCGGGCTCGGAGGAGGCGGTGCCCGCCAGCAGCAGCAGCAGCAAAATAAGCAGCTGCAGCAGCGGCAGCGCTCTGCAGCGGTGGCATTCTTCTCCGCCTCGAAGCTTGCGTCGCTCCTTCAGGGCGGGAGGAGCGGGAGGAAGAGGGGGAGGAGGAGGGGGAGCAGCAGGAGCCCCTGCGGAGGGGAGGGCGAGGACGAGGGCGACGAAGAAAACCGCTCTGTGTCTCCCTCCAGGGCGATGACTGCCGCCGTTGTCGCCGCGGGGGCGAGCCAAGGGGGCCTGCGCATCTTCACGGGGAAGGAGCAGCAGCAGCAGCAGCAGCAGCAGCGCGGCGGCGTCGGCGGAAGGGGTGGTCAGGCGACGAACAGCCTCTGATAATAACAACTTGGCCTTTCCTTTTTGAGCCCTTTTTTCCCATTATCCCTCATATTACCACGTTCGCTAGCGCTTCCAAGGTGTACGAGTGCGAGAACGCGCGCGCTCTTTTTACCCTTCTACCGAAAAAGCAGCACACACAACAGAGAGACCCCTCCTTTTTGACTTTTGACACTTTTTTAGACTAGATCAAACACCTCCAAAAAACAACACTGCCGTGAAATGAATGAGCCCCCCCTCGCCCCCTCTCCTCTGCACCCCTTTTTTTGTACACCTTAGCTTGGAGAGAGAGAGAAAGAGAGGTATCAGAAAGCGAGCGCACACTCGATGAAGAAAACAAAGCAAACAGTCAAATAATGTTTTTTTTTTTGAAGACAAAAAAAGATCTCCCGCCTCCATCTAGCTCTCTCTCTTCACGAAAGAGCTCCCCTTCCTCCTCCTCTCTCTTTCCTCCCTCGCCAATCTCGCCGACCTCGCCGGATGATCGCTGAACGCTCCCTCGACCCGCGCCCCCGAGAACAGAGCCTCGGCCTCCCTCTCGGCTCCCTGCCCTATTCTCTTGAACCGGTCGAGGTTGACGAGGTCGTCGCGGAGCGTGTACGCGTGGACGGCGAGCTCGTGCTTCGCGGCCCTCGGCACGAGCGACGAAAACGCGGCAACGCTCTCGTCGTCGTCGCCGGCGGCGATTCCTCCTCCTCGTCCCTGCGGGAAGTCGAGCACCTGCGCCACCGAGGGCCCGATGGCGTGCGCGTATCCCGCCACGCGCTCGAGCCCGGCGTCGGAGAGGAGGTCCGCGAAGGTCAGGGGCCCGGCGCCGCCGCCCCGGCCGTCGTCGGCGCTCGGGGGCCACCACGCCGCGCCGCCGGGCACGACGAGCCTCCCGTCGTCGACTAGCTGCACCAGCGGGACCCCCTCCGCCACTCCTCTGTCCCCGTTTCCTCGCCTCCTGTGCGCCTCGGCCAGGGCTCCCGGCTCGAAGCACTGCAGGAAGGTCGGCGCGCGCAGCCATCGCGGGTCGGTCTTGAAGTCGGAGGACGGTCTTTCCAGGCGGGACGCGAACCCGTGCCTCTGGAGGACGGTCGCGACCGCTTCCACCATCGCCGCTGGATCCGACGCGCAGTGAGGGAGCGTCTCCGAGTGCCACAGCGGGTGCTTGGCCTCGACGTGGACTCCCACGACGCGGCGCGGGAGAGGAGGAGAAGGGGACAGAGACGAAGAGGTGTCGTTCCACCTGCGCCCGCCGCCGTCGACGGGCACTCTCGCGGCGAATTTTGCGAATTCGTCGAGCGTCACGAGCGGGAAGAGGCCGTCAAACTCCCTGGTCCTGCCCAGGGTCTCGGCTTTCGCCTGCCTCGCCCGCAGCGTCCTGAACTCCGCAAGCGTTAAATCGGCGGCGAAGACGCCCCTTTCGAAAGTAACGCCGTCGATCTCTCGCGTTCTGCTTTTTGAGGCTCCGAACTTGGGGGCCGCGTCCGTGGAGCGCGAGAGGTCGGCGTCGTGCCGGCAGACGAGAGCGCAGTCTCTAGTGAAGACGGCGTCGCACTCGATGAAGTCGGCGCCCTGTTTTTTTTCCCACCGTTTTTGGTGAGGTCGAGGAAAAGGGGGAGAAAGGAGAGGTGAGCTGTCGTCCAAGAGCGGCTAGGTTGGCAAGGTCACGCGAAAAAAGGTTTGGCCATCGAAGCCCGAAGGCTTCGCTACCCTATAACTTTCAACGCGCCGCCGTTCAAAATGCTCGTGTGGAAACTCCCTCATCTTCCAGCGGATATCGTCAGCGTCTCGCATCCCTGACAATAAGGCAATCGCGAAGAAGGACGCAGCGTCGCGAGCGCCATCGAAGCCCAGTGGGAAAATGGGCGCGGGGAGGGCGAGCGAGTGCTCTCTCATCCACTAGGAAAAAAAAAGATGCGACCTTTTTCAACTCTCGCAAGCACCGCTGGAAACCGGAAAAAAAGCAAGCACCTGCTCGACAGCGAGCTTGTAAGCCTGCATAGTATGCTCGGGCAGGAGGCCGCTGGCGCCGCGATGGGCGAAGGCATACGGAGGCTCCGGGAAGGCGAGCGTTTGCTGCTGCGGCAGCGATGATGGCTGCTTTTCCTTGGCTTCTTGTCCCCAGACAGCTGCGAGCAGGAGCGTGAAGAACGCCACGAGCCGTGGCCTGAACCACTTTCTCCCTCGCTTCCGCGAGGAAAGGGACAGCGGCAATACCCTCAGCATGACCTTGGAGAACGACGACGACGAGCCGCCGCGCTCGAGGGCAGTCGCGGAAGAGGAAGATGAGAGCATAGTTTTGTTTTTTTCGGTTTCTCCGGGTTCGAGAATCGAGAAAGGAGAAAAGCGCTTCGATCGGTTTCGCGTTTCTGGGCCCGAGCTGACAGCTCTATAAATAGTCGCTCATCGTGAACAGTAGTACAGCGGGCCTCATTAACAAGTAAGGGAGAGAGGGAAGAAAGCAAGCAAGAAGGAGGGCGGAATGGCGGGGACCGAAAAAGAAAAGTGGGAAAAAACCTTGTTTTTTTCTTCAAAATTTGATTCTTTATTCGACCCTAATAGGTCCGAAACTCCAGCGGCAGCTCCGGCGGCGGCGTCGCCACGGACCGCACGAACCGCCACGCCGCCCTCCTGCTCCTGCTGTCGCCTTGGGCGTCCGCTGCGGCCAGAAAGTCGGCGGGCGCGCGCGAGCCCACCGCGTGCGCCCTCGCGAGCCGAAGGGCGCGGAGAGGGTCGATGACCGCCTTCGTCGCCGCAATTCTTCCCGCTCCCCTTCCGCCTCCTCCGCTCTCCTCCTCCTCGCCGCCGTCGTCGTCCCCAAGCAGCGCGTCGACCCTCCTGGCCGCGTCGTTCCTCGCGGCCCGCAGCGAGTCCCTCGCCTCGGGGGGAACCAACGCGTCGATCCGCGGGGGGGCCGCGGCCGCGGCGGAGGCCGAGGCCGAGGCCGCCGCCGAGAGCAGGACGCCGCCGACGTTGCAGCCGCCTCCGAGGCCCGTCCTCGCCGCCGCGACGACCAGCTCCTCGGCGGGCTCGTGGCCCAGCGCGGCGGCGGCGGCAACGAGCGCCGAGGCCGCGGCCGCCCTCCTCCTGGGGCGGATCTCGCTCCCGCGGGAGGAGGCGGCGGCGGCGAGGAGCTCCGAGAGCTCGCGCTGGCTGAGGCCAGCCCCCTCCGCCTCCGCCTCCGCCTCCGCCGCCCCCGCCCCCGCCCCGGCTCGCCGCGCGCGCCACCTCCGGGCAAGGGCCGCGGAGGCGAACGCCAGGGCCTGCGCCGCGGGGCCTGGGGAGCGGAGCAGGCCGGCGAAGGCGGCCGCCGCGAGCCTACTGTCGCTCCTGCGGCCGCGGCTCGAGAGGAACGCGACACGCTGCGCCGCGCGGTCCGCGGAGGAGAGCGACGGCGGGGAGGGGGCCAGCAGGGCGTCCGCCGCGCCCGCCGCGTCGAGGGAGACGTGCCACGTCGCCCCCGAGGCGCGGTCGAGGAGGATCCCGCGGGGGGTCAGCAGCCAGCGCTCGCCGCCGCCGCCGCTCCTCTCCGGATCCGCAGGAGCGGAAGAAGGGCGGGCGCCGGCGGCGGCCGCGGCCTTTGCAGCTGCTGCGAGAGAGGAGGGCGCGCTGCTCGCCGGCAGCCCTTCTCCCGCTGCTTCGACTCCCACCCCGGCGTCATCGCGGAGCCAGCCGGGAGGGAGAGAACGAGAGGAGATGGGGCGGCCGCCGCCGCCGCCGCCGCCGCCGCGACACGCGACGACCCCCGTGGCGGCCCTCCCCCCCCCTCCGCCCCCGCCGCCGCCGGGGCGGCGCGCAGGGCTCGGGTCGAGCAGCACCGCCGCGGGGCTGCCCCCCCGCAGCCGCACGAGCAGCCCGTCGACCGAGGCCACCAGGAGGGGCCCGCCGCCGTCCTCGGGAGGGCGGTCGGCGGGGCGCCTTCGGCCCCCCGCCGCATCTGGCCTCTCGGGGGCGGGAGGGAGCGGGAGGTCAAAGGCGCGGGCGGCGCCGTCCCTCGTGATGCGATAGACCCCCGCCGTTCCCGCCGCCGCGCCCTCCCCTCCCGCTCCCGCTCCCGCGCTCGTCCCTCTCCCCGCGGCGGCGGCGCTGATGACGATAAACACCTCCTTTCCCGCGGAGAGGACGGCGCCCTGCGTCGGGACGGCCGAGGAAGGGGGTCCGAGGGGAGAGCGAGGAGGAGGGGAAGAGCCCCTCGCTGCCGCCGCCGCCGCCGCTGCTGCCGCCGCCGCTGCTCGCGTCGAGGCTGCTGCCGCCTCCCGCGGCAAAAAGGGCGGGAGCCGCGTGAAGCCCCTGGGCGCGAAGCGGTACGACTGGACCCAGCCCGAGGACAGGAGAGGAGCAGCGACAGCAGCAGCAGCAGCAGCAGCTTTCGAAGTCGAGGCTGCCGCTGCGGAGGCGGAAGAGTAGCTGCTCCTGTTGCCGTCGCCCGTTTCGCTCTCGCCTTCCTCCTCCTCCTCCTCCTCCTCTTCTTCTTCTTCTTCTTCGCCGTCGTCGACCTCCCTCGCCTTCTCCGCTCTCGCCCTCCTCCTCGAAGCCACCCCTACGGCCAGCACCGCGGAAGCCTCGTCCCAGCTCCACCACCCGACGCGGACGGAGACCGCGGCGGCGGCAACCGCAGAAGCGGCGGAGGCGGCACCGGCGCCGCCGGCAGGAGAAGAAAGAGTGAAGCCAAAGACGCCCCTCCGGCAGACGAGGACGAGGTCGCCGCCGCCGCGCGCCCCGGCCCCGGGCCACAGCAGCGAGAGCACCTCCCCGGCCCCGCGAGGAGGCGAGAGCACGATCGTCGCGGTCGAGGAGGGGGCGGCGCCCGAGGAGGAGGCGCGGGACGCCGGGGGCGGGCGCCCCGCCGGGCTCGGTCGCGGGATGGCGAGCACCTGCACCCGCTGCGATGGCGCGCTGCCCCGCTCCCCGCGCAGCAGGGCAACCCTGGAGCCGTCCGGGGACGAGGCGGCTGCAAGAGCCGGGGGCCCTTCGCCCGCGTCGAGAATCGTCGGAGGGAGGGGAGCTGCGGCGGCGGCGGTGGCGGCGGCGGCGGGGGAGGACGAAGCGCCGCCGCCACCCCCGCGGGGGCCACCAATAGCGCCCAGGCGGGCCCGCCCCACCCCCCCCCCCCCCCCCCCCCCCCCGCCCCCCCCCCCCCCGCCC
>Ga0315273_10009425_pt1 | contig 12377 bp, 13 predicted proteins | sample YL17G02_0_MG_FD_205753 | JGI IMG/M metagenome (GOLD analysis project Ga0315273, IMG submission 205753) | Sediment microbial communities from Yellowstone Lake, YNP, Wyoming, USA - YL17G02_0 | ecosystem: Environmental > Aquatic > Freshwater > Lake > Sediment | place: USA: Wyoming | collected... | reverse complement strand
TTTCCCCGCGTTCGTATAGCCGACGAGCGACACCGTCGCGACCCTCTTGAGCCCTTTCCGCCTCACGCCGCGCTGCGTCTCGATCGCCTTGAGCTCGTTCTTGAGCCGCGCGATGCGCGTGCGCACACGGCGACGGTCCAGTTCGATTTTCCGCTCGCCCGCGCCGCCCCGGAACGCGCCGCCGCCACGCTGCTGGGCCAGGCCCTGGGAGGGCCCCGCGAGGCGCGGAAGCTCGTACTCGAGCCGCGCGAGCTCGACCTGCGTCATGGCTTCCCGCGAACGTGCGCGGGCAGCGAAGATGCGCAGGATGACGCCCGCGCGGTCGAGCACCTGCGTCGGCAGCTTCTTGTCGAGGTTCCGCGCCTGCGTGGGCGTGAGCTCGTCGTCGAAGACCGTCCAGCCGACGTTCTGGGCGCGCGCCGCCTCGGCAATCTCCTCGACCTTCCCCGAGCCGACGTACGTGGCTGGGTCGGGCCCGCGGCGCTCCTGGAGCGCGCGCGCGACGACGCGGCCGCCCGCCGTCTCGACGAGGCGCTCCAGCTCGTCGAGCTGGTCCTCCGCCGTTTCGCGCGGAATCTCGCGCCCGTACACGCCGACGAGGATCGTCCGGCTCGAGTCGGGCTTTTTTTCAGGCGGAGGAGGAGCCTCCTTGCCGGGGCGTCGCGGGCTCACTGCGGGGATGCTAGCGTAGGCGCGTGAGACGGCGCACGGGCGGCCCCCGGGACCTCGCCCTCCTCGGCGAGCGCCTCGAGACCCTGCGGCGGGAGTGGCGCTCCCGCCGCCTCGACTCGGACCCCCTCGTCTTCGCCCACCGGTTCGCGGATCCGGCGGATCAGGAGGTCGTGGCCTTCCTCGCCGCCTCCCTCGCCTTCGGCCGCGTCGCGTCCATCCAGGCTTCGGTGGCGCGCGTCCTCGCGGCGCTCGGGCCGAAGCCGGCGGCGTTTCTCGTGGCATGGGACGAGCGGCCCATTCCGGACCTGAAGCGTTTCGTCCACCGGTGGGTCACGGGCAAGGACATCGAAGACTTTCTTCGAATGGTGAAGAGGGCGCGGCGCACGCACGGCTCGCTCGGCGCGCTTTTCGCGAAGGGGGACGAAGAGGAACAGAAGACCGCCGGTGCGGCCGGCACCGCCCGCGCGGACTACGTGGCCGCTCTCTCTTCCTTTCATGGAAATCTTCACGCCCTCTCCCGACGCCGAGGCGCCCTGTCGCGAGGGCTTCGCTTCCTGCTGCCCTCCCCCGCCGGGGGCGCCGCGTGCAAGCGGTCGCACCTGTTCCTGCGATGGATGATCCGGACGGAGGGTTTCGACCTCGGCCTCTGGAGGGGCGGGCGCTTCACGACCGCACGCCTCCTGCTCCCCATGGACGTCCACGTGCACCGCATCTCGCGCCGCATCGGCCTCACGCGCCGCAGGACCGCGGATCTCGCCGCGTCCCGCGAGGCGACGGGCTGGCTGCGCCTCCTGAACCCCGAAGACCCCGTCGCCTACGACTGGCCTCTCTCTCGCCTCGGTATCCTGTCCGAGCCTATGACGCCTCTCACAGGGATTCCGGCGCGCGCATGAGCGATTCAAAGCGTCCCGGCTTTGTCCTCGTGGCAGCAGCCCTCGCGGCCGCGGTGGCCGCCTGGTTCGCGAGGGATGCGCTGATCCCGCCTCCCGCGCCGGCGCCCGGCGCGGCGCGGGCTGCCGCGGCGAAGCGCACCGTTCCCGCGGGACCCCTTCTCGTCCTCGGAAGGGACGGCGCCCGCCGCGATCTCGCCTCGAAGACCGGCAAGGGACTGATCCTGCATTTCTGGGCGACGTGGTGCGCGCCCTGCCGCGAAGAGATGCCCGAGCTCGTGAAATTCGTCCGGGACACGAAGGACGACCCGCGCGTCGAATTCCTGGCCGTCTCGGCGGATGAGGACTGGAAGGTCGTCGACGCGTGGCTCAGGGAGCGCGGAATCTCGGGCCTGCCGGTCGCCCTGGATCCGAAGGGCACGATCGCGGGCCGCTACGGCGCGACCGGATATCCCGAGACGTTCTTCATCGCGCCTTCCGGCGAGATCGTCCAGCATTTCGTGGGACCGGCCGACTGGAGCAAGTCCCGGGTCCGGACGTTCGCCGCGGAGTTCAGCCGCGCGTCGAGCGCGCAGAAGGCCAACTGAGCTTCTCGCGGAGCAGGTGTTGCGATTGACATGAAGAAATGATGAAAGCATACTTTCCGCATGTCCACTATGCTGCAGATCCGAAACGTCCCGAAAGACATACACCGACGTCTCAAGGCACGCTCGGCCCTCGCCGGCATGTCCATGTCGGAATTCGTGCTCCGCGAGATCGGCAAAGAACTCGCACAGCCCACACGCGAAGAGATCCTCGAGAGGCTCTCGAAGCTGCCCGCCGTCCGGCTCGACACGCCGCCCGCTGAAGTCATCCGCGCCGAACGCGACAGCCGTTGATCGTCCTCGACGCGTCGGCTGTCCTCGAGCTGTTGCTCGCGACGAAGGCCGGCCGAAGAGTGGCCGAGAGGATCCGCTCGCCCCGGCTCTCACTTCACGTGCCGCACCTCCTGGACCTCGAAGTCCTCCAAGCCCTTCGCCGATACGTGGCGATCGGCTCCCTCAGCCTGGAACGAGCGGGAATGGCGCTCGAGAGCCTTGTCGACCTCGGCCTGGTGCGCCATGAGCATGATGTCCTGCTCCCACGAATCTGGGCGCTCCGCGAGAAGCTGACGGCATATGACGCGGCTTATGTCGCGCTGGCCGAGGTCCTCGAAGCTCCCCTGCTCACGCTCGACAAGCGCCTCGCCTCAGCGCCCCGTCATCGGGCCCGGATCGAGCTCGTCTGCTGATCGGAGAGGCCGCGCTCTCAGTCCGACGCGTCGAGCAGGGAAAGCGTGACGTCCGCCTTCGCGGCGCCCGACGCCGTAACCGTCACCGGCTGCGACTTCTCGCCGAAGAGCTCGTGCCAGGTCCTGAGGCGGTACGCGCCCGGCGGGACGCCGGGGAACGCGTAGCGGCCCTCCGCGTCGGTGACCGCCGCGTACGACGTGTCGGCCACGAAGAGCCACGCCGTCATCCACGTGTGAATGTCGCACTTCACGCGCACGACGCCAGGCTCGGAAAACGTCTCGGTGAACGTCTGCCCCTTGATCGGGATCGCCTTGTTGAATATCAGCGAGGAGCCCGCCGTGGCGGCATGGACGTTATGGAGGACCGCGTCGGAGTTTCCGAAGACGACCGGCGCGCCCTTCGACACGATCTGCACGTAAGGCGCGAAAAGGCAGTTCTTCTGGTCGAGCCGGAACGGACCTTTCGGCGGCGTGAGGCCCCGTGCGCCTTCCAGCCACACCACAGCGTTCGCGAGGCCCTTGTCCTTCGAGAGGACGAGGGACGGGCTCGGGCGGTCGGTGCGCCCGCACACCGCGGCGTCCGCGTTCACGGGACGCGCCGCGAGCTTCGGGACGGGGCCGGAGAGAGATATTTTGCCAAAGACCCCGTCCTTCGCCGGCAATGGCGCAGCAAGAGAAAAAACCACCATCCCAAGAAGCGTGAACGCCTGCACGAAGCGCACGGGTCTTCTCAACGCCGTCAGTGCGACGCGACGACCGTCGCCGCTCCCTTCTTCGGCGCCCGCGGCGCCGTCAGGAAGTCGTTGCCGAGCGACCAGATGTGATCGCGCAGCGCCTTCGTGACGCGATCGGGATCGCCGATGTAGGCCTTCGCTTCTTCAGCGGAGCCCCAGATCGCGACGAGATCCTTCTTGAGACCCGCGAACGCCGGAGACTCGAGCGCGGGGGCGAGCGGCGAGATGCGCTTCTCGGGCTTGCCGGGACCGCCGTCCATCTTCGGGAAGTTCGTGGGCATCCGCGTGCCCGGCATCAGCTCCTCGGGCCGCTTGATCCAGTCCGCGATCCACTCGTAGCGCAGCCGCTGGTGGGCCGCCGCGAGAATGGGTGCGAGGTCCGCAGGCGTTTTCCCCGCGCGGATCGCGAGCGCGAACGCGTCCTCGGACGTCGGGTGGCACTGGGCGCACTTGAGCGCCTCGAACGTCTTCGCCCCCGCCGCGCGCGAGCGCGCGTCGAGCGCCTCGATGCGGTCCTCGAACGGATAGCGGGCCTTGTCCAGCGACGCGAAGTACGACGTGAGCCCGTTGAGCTGGTCCGGGTTGAACGGGAAGGTCGGCATCCGGACTTTCAGCCACGGCCGGATCTGGCCCGAGCGCGGGGCATGCAGGAAGGAGAAGAGCCAGTCGCTCTGCACCTTCGCGCCTTCGCCGCGAATGATGGGCGGCGCGAGCGCGAGGTCGATCCTGTTCGCCGTCATCGCCTCGCGGATGTGCCCGCCCTTGTCCTCGAGAATGTGGCAGCCCTGGCAGTTGTAGTCCTTCACGATGCGGCGCCCGGCCTCGACCGCCGCGCGCGGACCGGCGGCCTTCACCTTGAGCGCGTCGGCCATGTCGTCCTTCTGCATCCCGAGGACGAGGGTCTCGACGGCCTCGATCTCCGCCGCCCCGAGCGAGAACTGAGGCATTCGCGACTTTTCCTGGAACGTCTTCACCTTCTCGCGGTCGAAGGAACGCGGCTGGCCCGCCTTCTGTTGGAACCAGTCACCGCGCGTGTGGGGCAGGTGGAGGAAGCCGAAGTCGAGGAGGTGAACCGGCTTGTTGCCCCACTCGGACAGCTCGACGCCGATCTGCTTGGCCTTTTCGAACCCCGGAATCGCATGGCACGCATAGCACCCGTAGTGGCCGATGATCTTCTCGCCGACGAAGAGGTCTTTCCCCCGGGGCGTCATCTTCGCGACGTCGGCCTTCGCCTCCACGACGGATTTCGTCTGGCTGAGGTAATCGAAGACGAGCGCGTCGCGTTCCTTCTCGTCGGCCTTCGGGGACCGGCTGCGCGCGAACTCGGGCTGTGCCGGCCGCGCCATGAGGTAGGCCACGAGATCGGCGATCTCGTCGTCCTCTAGGCGCAGGTTCGGCATCCGCGTCTCGGCGTTGTAGGCCCTCGGGTTCTTCAGCCAGGCCGCGAGCCACTCCGGCGTCACCTTCTGTGAGAGCCCGATGAGGTTCGGGCCGTGCTGGCGCCAGCCGTCCATCACGTGCCGTTCGGCGCCCAGCTCGGACACGTGGCAGCCCTGGCAGCCGACGTTCTCGAACAGCTGCCGGCCCCGCGCGGCATCCCCTCTTGCCACCGCCGGCCACGCCTTCTTCTCCGACTTCTCGAAGAGATAGGCCGTGACCCCCGCGACCATGGTGTCCGTGAGCCGGTGCCCGGCCTCGCCCTCGAAGTTCTCGAGGTAGAAGAAGCGGGGCATCTTCGTGTTGTTGCGGAAGGCGCGCGGGTTTACGAGCCAGCGCTCCGTCCACTCGGGCGTCGTCTTCGAGGCCACCTGGAAGAGGTTCGGCCCGATGCGCGGCAGATCCTCGAGGCCCTTCATCTTGTGGCAGCTCCAGCAGCCGAGCTGCTCGACGAGCTTGCGGCCCTGGTCGAGCTTCGCGGCCTTCGGGTGCCCGGCGTCGGTCTTGTGGCAGCGGAAGCAACCGGCCTCCACGGCCTTCATCGGGTACATGGGCAGGTCGTTGTACTTGTCGACCTCCCAGTCGTACTCCTTCATCCAGCGGCCCGCCTGCGTCTCGTTCATGGCCTCCCGGACGACGTCGTCGTCGGTCGGAAGTCCTTTCTCGTCGCGCCCCTCGTGGAGCTCGGCGGCGAGCTTTTCGTAGCGCCCGTAGTCGTCCGGCATGTGGCCGGCGCGCGTGAAGTCGGTCGCGCGATCGCGCCCGCCGTGGCACGACGTGCAGCCGAACGTCGCGTACGGGTGCGGCGAATTGGAGTCGACGAAGAGGTCGAGGCGCGGGTGCGTCCTCAAAACGGACTGCGGATACCTCTCCGTGTCCTCGAACCCCCGGGTCTCGGCCGCGATGTGGCAGGTGACGCACCGGTCGACGCGCTGGCTCCTCAGGAAGTTGAAGTCGTTGTAGAGCCCGTCGAGCTGCACCTGCTGGATCCTGAGGGACGGGGCGAGCATGTCCGCGATGGGCGCGTTGCGCACGAAATAGAAAGCATCGTTCTGGCGGAGCGTCCGGAGCTTCGCCTGGAAGCGGTCGTAGTCGGCGTCCAGCGTCGCGAGCGCTTCCCCGGCGTCTCTCTTCGTCTTCTCGAGCGCCGCCAGTTCCGCTTTCGCGCCGTCCCATGAGGCGCGTGTGGCCTGCTCGACGACCGTACTGCCCTCATAGGCCGCCTTCAGCTGCTCGTAGCTCTTCCGGGCGGCGGCAGTGGAGGCCGACTTCGGGCTCTCCTTCCGGCGCGTCTCGAAGTCGTACCGCGCCGTGTCCATTTCGGCCTTCTTGAAACGAAAGTCCTGGTCGGCCTCGTACCAGGCACCCTCGGTCTTTTTCGCCTTGTCCTCGGCCTCCGAGACCGCCGTGCGGTTGCGGCGCAGCTCGCGCGCGCCTTCGCGCTTCTGCTCGAGGTATTTCTCCTCGGCCTCGGGATCGATCTTCTCGGAGGCCGTCCGGAGGGCCGCGCGTGTCCTCTTGCGGTCGTTCTCGACGAACTTCTTCTGCCAGCTCTTCCAGTCGCGCCCGTAGTCCTGCCACGTCATCCACGCGAACGCCGGCAGCACGAGAATCGACGTGATCGCGAAGACCTTCGTCAGCCGCCTGATGTCGTAGTGGTGATCGATCGGTTCGGGCGGAGGAGCTTTGGCCATGCTAGATGTTGAAGCTAAATTCCTGAATGTTGACGATGTACTTGAGGTTGAAGATCCACCGCAGGTACATCTTGATCGGCACCGCGAGCATGATGAGGAACAGGTTCACGCCCACGAAGTAGCGCACCATGCCCATCTTTTCGTAGAAGCGTTTGAAGAGAGTCTTGCTGAGAAGCCCCGGCAGCGCACCCATGTAGAACAAGACGAGAAGGATGCCGGGCAGCTCGCGTTTCAACCAGAACGTCGGGAGCGCCGTCTTCAGCCATTTCACCCAGAAGATCTCCGAGACGCTCACGTTGTTCAGCGGAACGAGCTTGTTCGGGTCCCAGTACTCGTAGGGTCCGAAGAAGTTCCAGTTCGGGCCTCTGAGGAACGTCCCGAGGATGATGAGGACGACCCACAGGATGATGAACCCGAAGCAGAACATGACGATCTCCCACTTCCGCTCGCGGAACGAGAAGTAGCCGTTCCCGCGCGGGTTCGTGTCGATGTAGGGGATCGCCATGAGGCCCACGATGATGAGCGTGGGAAGGACGACGCCCGCCATCCACGGGTCGAAGTAGACGAGCAGCTCCTGAAGGCCGAGGAAATACCACGGCGCCTTCGCCGGGTTCGGAGCGGCGCCGGGGTTCGCGGGCTCTTCGAGCGGAGCCTTCAGGACGATCGACCAGACGATCATGACGATCGAGCACACGATCAGGGCGATGAGCTCGACGTAGACGAGGTCGGGCCAGGTGAAGACCTTCTTGTCGCTGTCTTCCTTTTCGAGGGGCGGGAGGCCCTTCGCGAGGCGCGCGTCGTTGAGGTGCGCCTGGTACATCGCGTACCAGAAGAAGAAGCCCACGAGGAACAGCATCCCGAGGATCGGGACGTTGTCGGGCATGCTCGCCACGATGCGGAAGTTCGGGTCCGTGAAGCTGAACGCGAACCCGCCGATCAGCGTCGCGAAGAGCAGGAGGCCGCCCTTCTTCGTCCAGAGCGGCTTGTAGAACATCGCGCCGACGAGCCCGACCATGGACAGCGTCACCGCGATCGCGGGCGACGCGAGCCAGTTGATGATGTCTTTGATCGCGGTCATCGGTGGGCCATTGGATTCAGAGGGGCCCCGAAATCCCGCCATCCTTCCTCACCCGCCAGAAGTGGACGGCCATGAGGAACGCGGCGATGAGCGGGATGAAGACGCAGTGGAGGACGTAGAACCTCAAAAGCGCGTTCGCGCCCACGATGCGCCCGCCGAGAAGCCCGAAGCGCGCGTCGCTGCCCGCCGTCACGAGGTTCACGCCGTTGAAGGCGATCTGCGCGGCGAACGGGCCCTCGTAGCCCGCGAGGGGCGTCGCGCGCGCCATGTTCGAACCGACCGTGATCGCCCAGATCGCGAGCTGGTCCCACGGCAGGAGATAGCCCGTGAACGAAAGGAGGAGCGTGAGGACGAGGAGGACGACGCCCACGTTCCAGTTGAACTCGCGCGGCGGTTTGTAGGAGCCCGTCATGAACACGCGGAACATGTGGATCCAGACCGTGATGACCATCGCGTGCGCGCCCCAGCGGTGCATCTCGCGCATGATTCCGAAAGGAACCTGCTCCCTAAGGTCGAGCATGTCGCCATAGGCGTACTCGATCGTGGGCCGGTAATAGAACATGAGGAGCAGGCCCGTGAACGTGAGCACGAGGAAGAGGAAGAACGTCATGCCGCCCGCGCACCACGTGTAGCGCATTTTCACGCCCGACTTGCGGGTCTTGACGGGATGGAGATGCAGGACGACGTTGCCCAGCACCGCGAGCACGCGCTTGCGGTTCGTGTTCGGGATCCCGACGCGGAAGATGGATTTCCAGACCTGGGTCTCGACGACCGCTTGCTGGAGCTTGTGCCAATGACGCTCGAGGCTCATCGTTCTCCGTTCGTTCTCAGGTCGTTTTGATGGAGGCCGCGGGGTCGGTCCACTGGCCCTTCTCGTAGAGGAACTTCCGCGCCTTCTCGATGAAGATCTGTCCGTCGTCGGGCGAAATGGAGATGGCCGCGCGCTCGAGCGGACGCGGCGTCGGGCCTTCGAAGTTGATGCCCGACCGGTAGTAGCCCGAGCCGTGACACGGGCACTTGAACTTGTTCTGGGCGGCGAGCCAGTTCGGGATGCAGCCGAGGTGCGTGCAGACCGTGATCAGCGCGTAGGTCATCTCCGTGTTGCGCACGACCCAGATCTGGTACTTCTCTTTCCAGCGCTCGTCCACTTCGCCGACCTGGTAGTCGGACGGGAAGCCCGCCTTGAAGGACGAAGGCGGCTCGAAGAGGACGTTCGGGAACAGGAAGCGCGCCATCGTCGTCACGAACGCGCCGATGCCGGCGGCGAACGCGAGCCAGCCGACGGCGAGCCAGCTGATGAAACCGCGGCGCGTGGGGGCATCGGCCGCGCCCCCCGCGGCCGAGATTCCCAGAGACCTCGATTCCGTCATCCGCCCCCTCGAAAAACCCGTGAGACAAAGTCTCAAAAATTCCGGGCTCCGTCAAGGTCCGAGGAGGATCTTCTTCGCCTCGCGCCGTACTCGCAGGGACGGGTCCGCCTCGGCCATCTTCCCGCCGAGCGCCGTCGCCGCGGGGTCGTGCAGCAGGACGAGGCCGCGCAAACCGTTGAGAAGAGCGTCTTCCTGCTGCTCGGCCGAGAGGCCGGGCGTCGTGCGCAGGCGCTCGCGATCGCACATCCCGAGGAGGACGTCACGGCCCGCCGGGTCGTCGAGCGTCGCGAGGGCCAGCGCCGCGTTCCACCTCACGTCCGTGACGGAATCGGCGAGGAGCTTCCGGAGCGCGGGCACGGCCTCCCCGTCTTCCATGCGGCCCGCGGCGTACGCGGCCGTCTTCCTTATTCCGGGGTCCTCGGACTCGAGGAGAGGCCGCACCTTGGCCGCCGAGGACGGATTCCCGACGAGCGCGAGCGACCACAGCGCGTAGAGACGCGTCTCGGGGTCTTTGTCGTCGAGCGCCTTCTCGAGGAGCGGAACCGCGCGCGGGTCCCCGAGGCGTCCGAGGACGAGCGTCAGGTAGCGCTTCACCCGCGGATCGTCTTTGTCGGCGCCTTCGTACGCGCGGAGCGCGGCCGCTGAAAACGCAGCCCGCTCCTTCGGGTCCGTCAGGGCGGGCAGCTTCTTCGTGAGCTCGAAGGCCGATTGCCAGCGCTGGTTCCGGCTTCCCGTCCGCACGTCGTTAAGGAGCTCGGCGGCGTTCTTCCGGTCGACGGCGATGGCGCCGAAGAGCCAGAAGACGAAGACCGCCACGCCGACGACGAAGAGGGGGATCAGGAAGAACTGGACGAGGAGCCGGCCGGCCGGGGTGGCTTCAGGGGAAGAAGAAGACGGAGATTCTTCGAATGGGTCATGGGGCTGTGCAGGCGGCGGCGCGTTCTCGGTCATGGCGCCCCTCGACGCGCGCAGTCCGTCCTCTCGCGCACCTGGCCCTCTTCACCTTCTAAGAAAATCTTCTCTTCCTCTTCCGAGCTCAAAGGACCGGCAGGTACTGCTTCGCCTGCGTGACAGGGTTCGGGACGTAGATGGCGTCCTTGTCGCACACGGTTTCGCAGAGCCGGCAGGACACGCACGGCGCCGCGTCCACCTCGGCAACCTTGTAGTGGAGGTTCGGGGCGAGCGGGTCGGCCACCAGGTGGATGCAGTCGAACGGGCAGATGTCGATGCAGAACTCGCACGCCGTGCAGAGCTCCCGGTCCACGATCGCCTTCGGGATGTCTCGCGGCTTGACCTTCTGGACGAGGTCGCCGTGCTGGTCCTGAATGCAGGAGACCGGGCAGTAGACGGCGCACACGGAGCAGTCGATGCACCGCTCCTGGTGGATCACGAACTTCTCGTTCTTGCCGCCGGTGATCGTGTGCGTCGGGCACTTGATCTCACAGACCCCGCAGCCGATACACGTGTCATGGATGAAATGAGGCAATGGCCGTCCCCCGCCGGGAAAAGCTAGCATCGGCGCCCGGGAATGTCCATGCCGGGGGCGGCGGGAACCTTCGGCCGTCGTCCCTCGTTCCTTTCTCTGGAGGCGGAGGCCCACGTGAAACAGCCCGTTGGAAAAGAAGCCCGGTCCGTCGTCAACGCACTCTTTCTGTTCGCCCTGTTCCTCCTCGCCTATTCGGCGCTCGTCCCGGGGCACGCCCGCGGAAGCGTCCGGGGGCCCCGATTCCTCCGAATGAAGGTGGAGAACCTCCGGACCGGGGACGGAGGGCGCTCGAATGTCTCCTTCTCCGTTCCCTACGCCTTCGTCTCCGGCGCGCTGCGCTTCGCCTCGCTCGGGAAGGTGCGGCGCGAAATGGATCTCCACTTCGACCAGTCCGTCGACGCGAGCGACATCCGGACGATCGTGCAGGAGCTCAAGGACAAGCCGGATGGCACGGACGTCTTGCGCGTCCACGACGGGACGGAAATTCACGTCCGCAAGGACGGCGACTTCGCGACGCTGGAGGTCCGCAAGAAGGAGCACCCGGACGAGATCGTGACGCTCAAGCTCCCCTGGCGCATCGTGGACGCCGTGTCGACCTCGGACCGCGACCTCGACGTCGACGCCCTGCTCGCGCAGCTTCGGCACGCGGAGCGCGGGGACCTCGTGGAGATCACGGCACCCGACGCGCACGTCAGGATCTGGATCGACTGAGCGCCTTCAGGCCCGCCTGCGACGTGGCGCATCGATCTGATACCTTTCCCTCCGATGAAAAACACGGCCATTCTCCTCATCAAGTGCCCGGACCGCCCGGGCATCGTGGCAGCCATCTCGTCGTTCCTCTACCGGCACGGCGCGAACATCGTCGATCTCGACCAGCACTCCACCGAGGACGATCCCGGCGTCTACTTCATGCGCCTCGAGCTGCAGACCGCGCGTCTCGTCGTGCCGCTCGACGCGCTCCGGCGCTCGCTCGGGGACGAGGTGGCGCAGCCTTTCGGCATGGAGTGGAGCCTCGAGCCCGGGAGCGACCGCAAGCGCGTGGCCGTGCTCGTCTCCAGGCACGACCACGCGCTCATGGAGCTGCTCTGGGCCTGGAAGCGCGGCGACCTTCAGGCGCACGTCGATCTCGTGGTGGCGAATCACCCCGACCTGCGCGGCCAGGTCGAGGCGTTCGGGGTGCCCTTCCACCACGTCCCGAACGGCCGCGAGCGACGCGAAGAGGCTGAGAGGCAGATCCTGGCGTTACTCGACGGCAAGGTCGATCTGATCGTGCTCGCGCGCTACATGCAGATCGTGTCGCCCGAGTTCGTGGCGCGATTCCCGAACCGGATCATCAATATCCACCACTCGTTCCTGCCGGCCTTCGCCGGCGCCGATCCCTACCGGCAGGCCTGGGAGGGCGGCGTGAAGATCGTGGGGGCGACGGCTCACTACGTGACAGCCGACCTCGACACCGGACCGATCATCGAGCAGGACGTCGGGCGCGTCTCGCACCGGCACTCGGTCGAGGATCTGAAGGCGATGGGGCGCGACCTGGAGCGTCGCGTCCTCGCTCGGGCCGTGAAATGGCACTGCGAGAACCGGGTCATCGTGCACGAGAACAAGACGGTCGTGTTCGTATAGGAGAGCGCCTCTGGAGGAAGGAATGCACGTTCGCCCGATCCGCACCGGTCTTGCCTGTCTGGCGCTTCTGTCCTCCATCCGTCCGGCCTTCGCCGGCGCTTTCGCCCCGGAAGAACGATTCCC
>Ga0315273_10009424_pt1 | contig 12377 bp, 8 predicted proteins | sample YL17G02_0_MG_FD_205753 | JGI IMG/M metagenome (GOLD analysis project Ga0315273, IMG submission 205753) | Sediment microbial communities from Yellowstone Lake, YNP, Wyoming, USA - YL17G02_0 | ecosystem: Environmental > Aquatic > Freshwater > Lake > Sediment | place: USA: Wyoming | collected... | reverse complement strand
CCCACCGGCGCCCTGATGAGCGGCAAGCTGGCCAAGGCCGTCGGCTACAACCTGACCTCCGGCGTCCAGTTCCACCGGGCCCTGCGCGTGGCTCGCTTGGGACGGGCCTACGCCGAGTTCGTCGGCATCTACCAGGGCGGGAAACTCGTCGGCCTCTACACCCCCTTTGACGTCCTCTTCAGCACGACCGGCCACGACGCCTATGGCTGCCGCGGCTATCAGCACGAAGACGCCTTGGCCGTGGCCATGAATGTCGTCCTTTACCTGACGGACCGGCCGACGACGGAGTGAACCCCTGGCACTGCGATAGCTTGCGCGACGGGTCGCCCGACCCGTGCGTGTTTAGCGTGGGTGGCACGGTCACGCGCCGTTGCGTGACCGTGCTTGCTAACCCAGGTGACCATGCACGGCCACGCAACAGCGCGTGGCCGTGCCACCCGGCTATCGGAGCAACGCGCTAGACACGTACCCCGACCCGCCGCGCCGGTAGGCGGAGGTGTCGCCATCGCATGGAAGGGATGCCGATGAAACGCTGGATCGCAAGGCTCGTGACCCTGGCCGTCATCCTGGCCGCCCTCGGCAGCCTCGCGGCGCCGCTCGCCCGGGCCGACGTCACCGACGATGAGGTCCGCCGCGCCATCGAGGCCGGCCGCCAGTACCTGATCCGGCAGCAGAACGGCAACGGCTCGTTCGGCAACGACCAGGGCATGATGGCCGGCAAGTCGGCCCTCGCCTTGATGACCTTGGCCTACCTGGGCGAGCACCCCAACCGCGACCACATGTCCAAGGGCCTCGACTACCTCCTGTCGGTGAACGCCGACAACGGCTTCAACACGCGCCAGGGCTACGCCGTGCCCATCCGCATCATGGGCCTCTCGTATGTCCACAACAAGCTTCTCAGCGACAAGCGGACCTTCGTGCGCGCCAAGATGATCGAGGACCTCCAGCGCCTCGAGGCCGGCCAGGCCCGCAATGGCGGCTGGCGCTACGAGCTCAGGGGCGGCAACGATTTCGACTTCTCCGTCACCCAGTGGCCCATCCTCGCTATGCGCGAGGCCAACCTCGTCGGCGTCGAGTTCAAGACCGACCCGCTGCTGAAGGCCCGCGCCCTCTACCTCAAGGAGCAGAATCAGGACGGCGGATGGGCCTACCAGACCCAAGGCAACTCCTACGGCTCGATGACGGCGGCCGGCCTGGCCTCGCTCTTCATCATCTCCGACGTCCTCGAGCCCGCCAGCGGCTGCCCCTGCCGCGGCAGCCAGAGCAACTCCAAGCCCTCCGCCACCGAGCACGCCATCGACAGGGCCCTCGGCTGGCTCGGCGGCCACTTCAGCGCCAAGGAGAACCCGGGCAAGAATGATCGGCACCTGTACTGGCTCTACTGCGTCGAGCGGGTCGGCATCGCCGCGGGCTACAAGTACTTCGGCAACCACAACTGGTACCGCGAAGGCGCGGACGTCGTCCTCAAGGCCCAGCGCGACGGCCACTGGGGCAGCCTCGACGACACCTGCTTCGCCCTCCTGTTCCTCTACAAGGGCCGGGCCCCCATCCTCTTCAACAAGCTCAAGTATGAGGGCGAGTGGAACAACCACCGCCGCGACATCGCCAACCTCACCGCCTACATCGAGCACCTCAAGGAGCAGCAGTTCCACTGGCAGATCGTCGAACTCGACAAGGCGCCCCTCGAAGAGCTCCACGACGCCCCGGTCCTCTACATCACCGCCGAGGTGCCCCCCAAGATGTCCGACGCCGACAGGAAGAAGCTCCGCCAGTTCACCGACACCGGCGGCACGATCCTCTTCGAGGCGTCCTGCGGCAACCCGAACGTCCGCAAATGGTTCCAGGACTTCGCCAGGGACGTCTGGCCCGAGTGGCCCGTCAAGGCGATCGGCCCGGAGCACGGCACCTACCTCGAGCCGTACGTCCTCAAGCAGCGGCCCGAGATCCTCGGCGTCGACGACGGCGTCCGCACCTGCGTCTTTTACGCCATGGATGACATTTCCTGCTCCTGGCAGCTGCGGGCCGTCGCCGCCAGGGGCTACCTCTTCAACTGGGGCATCAATCTCTATACGTACGCCACCGACGGCGCGCCCCTAAGGGCGAAGCTCGCCGGCCGCGAGCCCCCCAGGACCGACCGATACAAGTCGCCCGTCAAGGGCGGCCCGAAACAGACCCTCCGCATCGCCCGCGTCCAGCACGGCGGCAACTGGGAAGCCGGCGTCAACTACGGCGGCCTGAAGAAGCTGGCCGGCGCCGTCAAGTCGCGCGCCGGCCTGACGCTCGACGTCAAGGAGAACTCGGCGTCGCCCGTCAACAAGAACGGCGTGACCCTGGCGAACCTCGTCGACGCCGACGTCGCGTACCTCGGCGGCTCCGGCGCCCTCGTCCTCAAGCCCGACGAGAAGGAGGCCCTGAAGGCCTACGTGGCCAAGGGCGGGTTCCTCTGGTTCGAGGCGGTGACCGGCGGGGCGGCGTTCGACCAGTCCCTCAAGCAGCTCGCCGCCGAGATGAAATGGGACCTCAAGATCCTGCCTCCCACGCATCCCCTCATGAGCGGCAAGATGGACGGCGGCGCGGTCGGCTACAACCTGACCACCGGCGTCGAGTTCCATCAGTCCCTGCGCGTCCAGCGGCTGGGCCGCCTGTACGCCGAGTTCTTCGGCGTCTACCAGGGCGACAAGATGATCGGCGTGTACAGCCCGCTCGACGTGGTGTTCAGCATCACGGGCCTCGAAGCCTACAAGTGCAAAGGCTACAAGGCCGAAGACGCCGCCGCCGTCGCCACCAACCTCGCCTGCTTCTTCTCGACGCTGAAGTAACGCTCGACGTCGTTTACCGATAGCCGTTATCGTTTAGCCGTCGCCGCAAACGGCGACGTTCCAAGCTGTTATGTGCCACAGGTTGCTTGCCAACCCGTGATTGATAGCAGGCCTCTTTCCTTGTTGCGTTTATCCGTAGCCGGTGTCGCGACGGTCATTGTTGCGGAGGTGCCCGCCATGCCCAGCCGCCTCCTCCTGCCTCTCCTGGCTTTCTCCGTGGCCCTGGCCCCTGCCCTGCCGTTGCTCGCCGCCGAGGCCGCCGCCCCGCCCTCGCCCTCCGGTCCCACTTATGAAGACGTGGTCAGCGCCATCGAGCGCGGTCGCCAGTACCTTATCAGCCGCCAGAACCCCGATGGCTCTTTCGGCGCCGACCCGACGTGGAGCGACACCGACTCCGCCCTGGTCTTCATGACCCTGGCGTGCCTGGGCGAAAGCCCCAACCGCGATTACATGGATAAGGCCTTACACTACGCGGTGAAGCGCCCACTCGAAACCACCTGCACCGTCAGCGCGCGGCTGTCGGGCCTCGCCGACATCCGGAACAAGTTTCTCAAGTCGTCGCCCCGATACGCGATGGTCGTCAGTGCCATGAAACTGGATGTGCAGTGGCTGATTCAGGCCCAGGGCGCCCATGGGGGGTGGGGCCCCAGGAGTCTCTCCGGGGCCGACGGCCCCTTCGACGTCCTGAGCACGCACCAGGCGGTCCAAGCGCTGGCGCGTGCGGCGGAGGAGTGGATCGAGGTCCCCGAAGGCGTGTGGAGCCAGGCCCGGGCGTGCTACTTCAGGAACCAGGAGAATGACGGTTCCTGGAACGCCCGCGACCCCGGCAACACGCAGCCGGGCGGCGGCGCCCCTGGTTACGGCCAGACGGCCGCAAGCCTTGCCTCGCTCTTTGCCTTGTGGAACCTTGCCCCGCCCGTCTGCCCGCAGCTACAGCAGGGCGGCAAAGACGCGGAAATCGCCGCCCAGTTCGCCCGCCGCACCGACGCCGCGCTCGCGTGGCTCGACAAGCACTTCACCCTCCCCGCCCCGGCACCCGGCGCCGACCTGGGCGATCTGCCCTATCGGCTCTGCGCCATTGAGCAGGTCGGCATGGCCTCCGGCTACAAGCGTTTCGCCGGCCACGACTGGTACGTGGACGGCGTGGCCTTTCTCCTCGCCAACCAGCAGGCCGATGGAAGCTGGGGCCCGGCCCAAAGGCCCGCCGACGCCCCGCCGTGGGCCGGCAGCAGCCTCTCGGACACATGCCTTGCCCTTCTGTTCCTGAAGAGGGGGGCCAGCCCTGTCTTCTTCAGCAAGCTGCGGTTGGACGGGGAGTGGAACCGCCACCCGCGCGACCTCGCGAATCTCACTCGTTACCTCGATCAAGTCATGTCATGCCTGGGCTTGAACTGGCAGATCCTGGATCTGGGGGCGCCCAAAAGCGAATTCCACCAAGCCCCCGTGCTTTTCATCTCCGTCGGAACCGTGCCCAACTGGACCCGGCAGGACAAGCAGAAGCTGCGCGCCTTCACCGATTCCGGCGGCACGATCCTGCTCGAAGCAACGCACGGCACTCCCGCCGTCCGCACGTGGTTCCCGCGCTTGGCGAAGGAGGTCTGGCCGGAATGGCCGGTAGCACCTCTTGGCGCCGACGACCCTGTCTACACGGACCCGCATCTACTCCGGGAACGGCCCAATCTTGCGGGGATTTACGACGGCCTGCGCACATGCGTTTACTACGCGACGGATGACATCTCTTGCGCTTGGCAGGTAAAGGACGAGCGTGCCAGGGCGCACTACTTCCCCTTGGGGCGCAACCTGTTCGCGAACGCAACAGACCGCGGGCCTTGGCACGCCATGCTCGCCTTTGCCGCGCCGGAGAAAACCGAGAAGTACCAGGAGACTCTCCAGGCCGGACCGCGAAAAACCCTCCGCCTGGCCCGCATGAAACACGGCGGCAACTGGGAGGTCGGCGCCAACTACGGCGGCTTGGCGAGACTGTTGGAAATGGCCAAGTCGAAACTCGGCGTCAACCTCACCGTGAAGGAGTCCGCCGTCGCGCCGGTCAACGCCGCCGGTGTGTCCGCCGCGGAGTTCGCCGACTTCGACGTGGCCTACGTGGCTGGCAGCCGTCCCGTCACGCTGACGGACGCCGAGATAGGGCAACTCAAGAGCTTCGTCGCCAAGGGAGGTTTCGTGTGGGCCGAGGCCGCCGGCGGCTCGCAGGAATTCGACGCCTCTTTCCGCCGACTTGCCGCCGAACTCGGGTGTAAACTCAAGCTGCTGCCGCGCGAGCATCCCGTGATGACCGGCAGGATGGACCCCGCGCGGGGCCACGACCTCGCGTCGGGCGTTCAGTTCCGCCGCTCGCTGCGCATAGCGCGGAACGAAAAAAGATATGCCGAGCTCTGGGGCCTCTTTGAGGGCGAGCGGATGGTCGGCCTGTACTCGCCCCTTGACGTCATCTTCAGCATGACGCCTTACGAAGCCTACGGCTGCCGCGGCTACAGGTCCCCCGACGCCCACGCCGTCGCGACCAACATCGTGGCCTACCTGACGACCGCGCCGGCGAAGTAAATCGGCGCCAAGCTGCCCGTGAACATGGCGTGCTGTTTCTTGTTGCCGCTGTCAACGCAATCCTCATTCCACCCCCGGTCCCTGGACCCGCCGTCATGCCGTTGTGACCGTAATCCCTATTCCACCCCGGTTCCCGGCTCCCAGTTCCCAGTTCCCGCCTTTGCCTTCAACACCTGGGCCGAAAGAACGACCACGCACGGCCGCTTGCCCGGGGTGGCCGCGTCGCGTTTGCCCTCGCCGCCCGTGAACTCTTCCTGCACCTTGTCCTTTGCGATCCTGCGCACGTCGGCGGTGGTCTCGTGGATCGTGTACGCCAGCGGCACCAGCAGGCACTCGCCGGCCTTGAGGCGGACGCTGCACGGCGAGGCGAGGCGGCCCGCCCCCACCAGGGCCAGCGGCTCCTGCCACTTGACTCTGGCCTCGTCCTTGCCGACCGCCGCGGTGGCGCTGCACTGGCGCGAGGCGATGAGCCCGACCAGCCGGGGCTTCAATTCCGTAAAGACGACCTCGTCGCCCTCGGCCCGGACGGTCAGCTCGAGCGCCGTCCCTTCCGGCAGCATCATCTTGACCGGGACGAAGGTGCCCTTCTCTTCCTTCTCGCGTTTCGCGCCCTTCCTGCCCTTCCCGCCTTTCCCGCCTTTCTCCTCCGGCGCGGCCTGCTCCGCCGGCTCCTTCTTCTGGGCCGGCTTGTGGTCGTAGTCGACAACAAGCGGTCTCTCGGAGCTAACCAGCACGCAAGCCGGCTGGCCGGAAAGGACGAGCAGGCGCGGCGCCTGGAGGACCGCCATCGAGGGGGCCGACTGGATCCGGGCCAGCCGCGCGTCCAGGTCCGCCCGCGTCAGAGTTTCGACGGGGCTGTCGGTCGTCAGGCCGGCGTCCTTGAGGGCCGCAGGCTCGGCGGAGATGAATCGGGCCTCGACCTGGATCATCGGCCCCTCCTTAATGTAATTGGCCCCTGGTGAATCACCGGGGGTTAGATGGTGCGCCGCCGAGGCCGCCCGTGCCGTTGGGGGCGTCGGCCAGTCGAGTTTCAGGCGCGGCCCGTCGTTGACGATGGAAGCGCCCGCCGGGCAGTACGACAGAGACTCGCCGCATCCCGCCGCCAGCACAGCCACCACGAGAAGACCCGCCAACCCCAAGGCTGATTTCATGGCCCTCGCTCCCTTTCTCGCCGCATGCCGCCCGGCCGACCCCGCCATGACCCGCCGCCATTACGGTACTTAACCCCCGGTGATTCACCGGGGGCCAAGTAAAGTTAGAACTCGACGAGGAATTCAAGCACGAAAAGCCGTCCAGCCCGACGCCTTGATTCCGGGTGGCACGGTCACGCGCCGTTGCGTGACCGTGCTTGCTCCCCCACGTGACCCTGCACGGCCACGCAACAGCGCGTGGCCGTGCCACCCGGCAATCTCGTATCACGCTGAACGCGTACCCATGACCACATGGGCCGGGGGGCGCGCCTGCCTACGTGACAACAACGCCTGACCACCAACTGAAAATACGGTTATCCGACGTACTATGTGAAACAAGGAGCAGCACAATCTGCTAACATCCTATCAATAAAGCGCTTAGGAAAGACGATCAATACCAAGAAAATCAGAACATTCGGTCGGAATGCGCTTGACACAGCACTCGCCGATAGTATACTATCCCGATAGACAAACCGAAGAATAGTCCTGCCACGAGGAGCGGCCTCGGGCATAGCGGGTACGGTTGAAGGGCGGAGCGCCGGTCACCACGACAGGCCGGCCGATGATCCGGGAGGACGCACGATGATCCGGGACCTTGTCGAGGAAGACGTTGCGGCACTGGTTGGCACGCTCAACTTCAAGCAGAAAGTGGACCGGTCGCTCTCGCTCATCCGCTCCGCCTGGCAGGAGTTCGGCGACGCCCTCGTCGTGGCCAACAGCCTCGGCAAGGACTCCGTGGCCGTCTGGCACCTGGCGAAGCGGGTGAGCCCCGGAATCCGCGGCTTCATCGTCACCACGCGCTTCAAACCCGCCGAGACGAAGGAGTTCATGGAAGACCAGGTGGCCAAGTACCCGGAGCTCAAGGTCTACCGCAACGACTCGGCGATCCCCGACAGGCTCTTCGAGACGGCGCCCGACCGGTGCTGCGACATCCTCAAGGTCGAGCCCACCCGCCGCGCCATCGACGAGATGAACGTGGGCTGTTGGGTCACCGGCCTGCGGTGCACCGAGGGCCGCACGCGCGTCGATTTCCGCGAGGTCGAAGAGCGCGACCAGGGCCTCGTCAAGCTCAACCCCATCCTTATCTGGCAGGAGCGCGAGGTATGGCAGTACCTGGCCCTCTACAAGGTCGACGTCAACCCGCTGTACGCCCAGGGCTATCGCTCGCTGGGCTGCGCGCCGTGCACCCACATCACGACCGACCCCAACGAACGCGCCGGCCGCTGGATCGGCACGAGCAAGTGCGGCGGCGAGTGCGGGATCCACACGCGCCCGCTCAAACTCGCCGACGGCGCAGGCATCTGATCGGCCCGGCGGCGGTCGCTGAGCGGCCGGAAGGGGATCGCGCATGGATACCCAAAAGCGCTCGTGGGTGAAGTCCGTCACGTGGCGCGCGGTCGGCCTGGTGATTCTGGGGGGAATCGCCTACGCCGTCACGGGCGACCTCGGCGCGATGACGGTCATCACATTGTTGTTTCACGGCGTGCGCCTGATTCTGTACTACTACCACGAGCGTCTGTGGGAACGGGTTTCCTGGGGCAAGATCAGGCATCCGCTGGAGCACTTCTGCATGAAGGAGAACCTGGCGGCGGAAGACGTGGCGGAAATCCGGCAGATCCTGGAGGAACGGGGCTACGTGGCCAGACCTCCGGAATACGAGATTTGACCGCGGGCGATTCAGGAGCAACCCATGCCCGATACCCCTGCCGTTGCGTTTCCCTGCACTCGCTTGCCCGACGGGGACCGTGAGGCCCGACTCCTCGGGCTCTATCCGCAGGTCCAGGAAGGCCGATGGATGGAGCGAGTGAAGGTCCTCGGCGGCGTCCTGACAGCCGACCAGTGGCGCACCCTCGCGGCCATCGCACGGCAGCACACCCCGGCGGCACCGCTGCACCTGACGACCCGGCAGGACATTGAGCTGCACGACCTGACGGCCGAATCGGTCCCGGCGGTTCAGGAGCGGCTCGCCCAGGTGCGCCTCACGACCCTCGGCGCCGGCGGCGATTCCGTCCGGAACATCACGGTCTGCCCGTGCGCGGGCGTGGCGCCGGGCGGCGTCGAACTCCTGCCCCTGGCGTGGGACATCCGGCTCGCGCTTGAGGCGATGGACGGCATCCTCGCGCTCCCCCGCAAGTTCAAGATCTCGCTCTCGTGCGGCGAGGCGTGCGGCCAACCGTGGATCAACGACCTCGGCCTCGTGGCCGAGCGCCGAGATGCGCGCTGGGGATTCCGCGTCCTGGTCGGCGGATCGCTTGGCCCGCGGCCGGCCGCGGCCACACCCCTCTTCGACTGGCTCCCCCCCGGCGACGTGCTGGCGTGCCTGTGGGCTGTGGTGCGCGTCTTCATGGCCCACGGCGACCGCGAGCACCGCGGGCGCGCCCGCCTGCGGCACATGAGGGAACGCATGGGCGAAGACCGCTTCACCGCGCTCCTGAGGGGCGCGTTTGCCGAGGCCAAGACGCTCCGCGCGTGGCCCGAGGTTCTCCTCGGCGAGACCGGCGGCGGGTTTCCCGCCCGCTTGACGCTGGCGTTCCCGAACGGCGACCTCGCACCCGACGCGGCCGACGCCCTGGCGGCGCTGGCGGCGCGCGACGATGTGCGCGTCCGCATCACCAACCATCATCGCGTGCTTCTGTTCGGCCGCCACGAGCAGCATCTTCGCAGCCTGATCGCCAACGCCGGCCCTCTGGCCGACGCCGCGAGGCCCCAGCCCGCCGTCGTGGCCTGCCCCGGCATCCGCTGGTGTGCGCGCGCCGTAGCCGACACCAACCGCCTGGCCGACCGCATCCGAACCGAACTAGGCGACAGACTCCCGCCCGAGACCGCCGTCTGCATCTCGGGCTGCCCGAACGGCTGCGCCCACAGCCACGTGGCCGACTTCGGCCTCATCGGCGGCGTCAGACGCGAGGACGGCAAGATCGCCGACGCCTACGCCCTGCTCGTGGGCGGCGGCATGGGCCGGGGCGCCAAGCTGGCCGAGCCGGTCGCGCGCGGACTCTCAGCCGACCAAGTCATCGCCGAGATCGGCGCCCGGGCGCCGGCCTTCCGGTAGGAACGTGCGGCAATGTAATTCGCCCCCGGTGAATCACCGGGGGTCAAATGAAGGCAGACTGGTGGAACGATTCCTTATTCGACCGACGCCAGGAACTTCGCGACCGCCCGATGGCCGTAATCGGTCTGTGAGACCACAAGCTTGCCGCCGAGATACTGGACCGTGGCCGGGCCGCCGTCGTCGTCCCACGGGGCGATGCGGCGGTCATTGGTGTTCTTCACGAACTTCTTGACAAGCTCGATGATCTTCTCGGGGGTCGCGCGGCCGGTGTCTGCCGGCTCCTTCGTGGTGGTGCCGAAGAGGGCGCCGGCGCCCCCTCCGCCGCCGGCGGCGGCGGTCGCCGCCTGCGTCACCTGCGAAACCTCGAACCGCGGCGCGTCGGTGAAATCCGGGATCACCGACAGCGCCAACTGGATGCTGTAGATGCCCGTCCGGAGCGGCAGGTATGACTTCTCGAGCGTGGTGATCAGGACGTAGCCCGGCCCGATGCGGTAGCCGCACTCGCGCGGCAGGATCAGGTTGATGGCGTCTTCGTATTTCATCCCCGACGCGCGGATCGACACCGTCCGGGTCGCCAGGTCGATGCCCGCTTCCTCGAGGGCTTGGTCGTAGACGATCGAGAACTTGCCGACCGTCGAGAGGTAGTTCAACACGTCCTTGATCGCCACGCTCTCGAACTCGACGCGGGGCTTGCCCGTCATCATGGTCCGGCGGGTGCGGGCGTACTCCTGCTGCTGGCGGGCGGCCTCTTCGCGGGCCTTCCGCGCCGCCTCGGGGTCGACAGGTTTGGCGGCGGTGTCCTTGTCAGCCCCGTTGGCCTTCGGCAGAACGGCTGCCGACTCGGGTGATGCCACCGAGCCATTCTTGGCCGGCAGGGCCAGCGCCAGCCCCGCCATCGCTACCATAAGCCCCAGCGCTACCAGCACCGTGCGTCTCATGGTCGGCCTCCTTTGTCCCCTTGGCCCAACAACGTATTATACGAGTAATGGCCGTCTTCCGGTCGCGCCTTCCAACCGCTGCGCGCGCCGAGCGGGCTCGAACGAACCGGGGCCGGGCTCACTTCGTCGTGCCGCCCCCCCCTACCACCCTTCCCCCCTTGTACGATGTGCCGCGCCAGGTGACGCGGCTCAGGCCCAGCGCCCGCATCATGGCCCCCGCCTCGAACCACAGGACAAGAACCGCGGCAAGCGGATAGAACACGAGGTACCACGGGTTGGCCCGGCCCAGGATGAACAGTTGCCGCATCGTTGCGAGGGCACAGAGGACCGACAGGCCGGCGAGGGCGAACGTGAGGAGCGTCCGCCCGCCGGCGTCTCCCGCCGCCATCATCACCGCCGCCGTCGCCAGGGCCGCGAACGGCATCAGCGTGAACAACGCCGTCAGGACCATGACGACCACGAGCCACAGGGGGCTGCGGAACCCGCCGCAGTAGATCCGCGTCCAGCCGCGGTACATGGCCCCCAGGCTGTCGTACATCCGCGTGGTAAAGATGTCCTCGCCCACGGCGTTGAAGAGCCGGTGCCCGGCCTGCTTGACGCGACGGGCCATGGCGATATCTTCAACCAGCTCGTTGCGGATGGCCTCGTACCCGCCCACCGCCTCGTACGTCGGCCGGCGCATGAGGATGTACTGACCGTTGGCGAACGCCGTCCGCCGCCGCGGATCGTTGACCCACCCCGGCCGGAACCACGCCACCAGCACCGATCCGGCCACCGTCTGGACGGCGTGCTCCCAGAACCCGTGCATTTCGAGGATGGGCCAGAGGCTGAGCATGTCGCCGCCGTTGGCGGTCAGGAAGCTGACGCCGGCCCGGACGCTGTGCGGGGCCTGGCGGCAGTCGGCGTCGACGAAGAGGAGCCACTCGCCCCGCGCCTCCCCTGCCCCGGCGTGCATGGCGTGCGGCTTGCCGAACCAGCCGGGCGGGAGCTCCCGCACCTGGATGACGTGCACCCGCGGGTCGGCAGCCGCGACCTCGCGCGCCACCTCGGCCGTCCGGTCCCGGCTGCGGTCGTCGACCACGATGACTTCGAAGCTCGGGTAATCCTGCGCCTGGAGGGTCTCGAGGGCGGCGCGGATGTTGCCCTCCTCGTCCTTGCCCGGGACGATGATCGAGACCATGCCCGCCGGCGGCACGTCGGGGATGGTCTGGCGCGACAAGACCGGCCCGCGGGCCTTCTTGGAGTGGATGGCAATGACGCGGACGGCCCACACGGCCGTGATTGCCGCCAGGACCACCAGCCCCGCCGTTTCCAGAATGACCACGCGTCCTCCTCGGGCGGCCCTTACCCCCCGCCCTTCCACGCCGAACGGGCCGCCTCGTACACCTCGCGAAACGCCACCCGGTGCTCCTGGGCCAGGCGCAGGCAGTCCTCGTATTCCGGCAGGGCCGTCACCACCTTGCCGCCGCGGCGGCCCACCTTGACGCGGACCGAGCCGAAGGGCGTGCCCACCTCGACGTGCTGGCGCTGGAGCTTGGCCCGCTCGACCCGAGTCCGGCGGATGCCGAACGTCGTGGTCTGCCGGAAGATGACGTCCTCGACCGCCCCCCGCCGCGCGTCGTCGGCCAGGCAGGCGAGCACCACGCCGGGCCGCCCCTTCTTCATCGTCACCGGCGTCAGCCACACGTCCAGGGCCCCCGCCTCCAGGAGCGCGCCGGCGGCGGCGCCGAGCGTCTCGCCCGTGGCGTCGTCGAGGTTCGCCTCGAGGAGCCAGACCTCGTCGGCCTGGCCCTCCCCTGCCCCCTCTTCGCAGCGGCGC
>Ga0315273_10009423_pt1 | contig 12378 bp, 11 predicted proteins | sample YL17G02_0_MG_FD_205753 | JGI IMG/M metagenome (GOLD analysis project Ga0315273, IMG submission 205753) | Sediment microbial communities from Yellowstone Lake, YNP, Wyoming, USA - YL17G02_0 | ecosystem: Environmental > Aquatic > Freshwater > Lake > Sediment | place: USA: Wyoming | collected... | reverse complement strand
CACGCCGACTTTATAACCGCGTCACGTTCTGCCACAATCTCCATGAGTTCCCTGTCTGCGTCCTCGCAAATATAAACCCACTCGTTTTTCCCGACAAGGATCACGCTATGTTTTTTCAGCCAGTCTGGATTATAACTCATTTATTTGTCCCCTCGGCCTCGCATACACGTAATGCACGCCGTCAATTGTCGCGGCTCGACCATATCCGGCACTCCAAATCTCCGCAACCTCATCACAAAAACCTATGTGTTTTTTGTCGATTAAATCCACAGCAACCAAACAGCCCGCTATACGCGCCACATCACACACCGCATCCCACTCCGCATCCCACTCCACATCACACTTCGCAACCTTCTCCACAACCTTCTCCGCATTCCACACTGCATTCCCCGCCGCACTAAACGCCGCATCAAACGCCGCATCCCACTCCGCAGCAAACGCCGCATCCCACTCCGCATCCCCCGCATCAAACGCTGCTTCCAACGCCTCATCACGGGTGTCAAACATTTTCCACGCAGAATTAATTTTTCCCGCGCCTGCAAACCATTTTATCGTACTCAGCTTGTAAATAAAACCTTTCGCGTTCATTTTTCCCTCCTTAAAAATACCCGCCGCGCCGGCCAGTCAGACTCTTGTATGGCGCAAAGCCAGCGCATCCGGCGGGTTAAAAATCCTTGCCGGTCTATTCCCGGCGTCAGCGGGCTCCGTCTCTACCCGCTACCACTGCTCCACCCTGTGATAAAGTCCCGCCAGCCAACGGAAGGCAGGACACCCGAAAAAGCCCTAAACTGCATACCAATCCTCAGATAAAATATCAACGTGACTGGCAATCCATGGACACCTGTTCCCGTTAGCATACTCGATGCACAAGTATGCTAGTGTCATTTTGCTCTCCCCGTCTGGAGTCTGCAATGCGACAAATAACTCCTTGCCATGCCACCCATCACGCCGTATCATTAGTCCACCTTTAACTAGGACAAGAGCGGATGAGAAATTCAAAAATTTCTTATCCGGTTTTAATTCTTTTTCATACATATTTAGTTCCTCCTTTCGCCCTCGGCTTTTTATTTTTAAAACTTGCCGTACAGGGATTTGAACCCCAACCACGAGATCCAAATTCTCGTGTGCTACCATTACACCATACGGCAGCATTACTAATTCATTGCAAAATAGGTTGCAATCCCAAACGCAACAATTGCTGCTGCAGTACCTAACATCCAAAAGCTTGCTTTGTCTTGTTCTGCTTTTACACGGGCATCTACACCTACAATTTCTGCGTAAAGTTTCACATCGTTATCCAGAACCTTTGTCATAAGTTCACCCTGTTCATCAAACAACAAACTTATGCGCACATAGGCGTCATGATACCAAAGCAGTCTGCGTAATTGCTCTACAGTTAGAACCACCTTTTCAGCGTCATCCCGATTTTCATAGTCTTCTGAATGAAACGGTGTCTGCATCTCCTCACTTATTATAGGGAGGTTCATGAGAAGTAATATCATTAACGCGATCAATAACTTGCTGATTTGTTTCATGATCAATGTCCTTTCCAACCTGTTCAAGGTTGATTTTAAGCTCTTTTGCTAAAGCCTTTTGTTCTTTTTCCCACTTGGTCTGGTTTGCGCCAAGAAGTTTTATAAAGAAAGGCTTGAATAACAAAATAACTGGGCCGAGCATAACACCGAGAGCCAAAATAACAAATGCTAACCAACTATTTTCCATTATTAACTCCTTAAAACAGGGTGGGGGAAACACTACTAACCCCCACCCTTACACAGCCCTATGCCATGTATTCTAATTTGCGTTTTTCTTTTCCTTCCCACATGTCGGCGACGACTCTGCAGAGGAACTTGCCTCCAACAAAGACAGACGTCCCAAACTGTCCACGGGCAATTGCGGAAGTCTTGTCGTCACGTGTGATGATACCCATAGCCACAAGCAGACTTTTAAGTTTCCACTCAGTGCCTTTCTTGTCTGGTGTTGTAGGAATAACAACAATCCAGTCTTTTACTGTGCGTCCGACAGGACTTTTTCCACCAGCACCGAACTCTATTTTCTGTTCCGGGCCTTCAAGGACTGTGAACTCATACTCGATTTGAGTAAAGCCATTTTTTGTCGTGCTCATTACAGGTTCTGTCATGCAGTTAAGCTGGTAGATACCCGGATCGAGGAGCATGTAACTCCCTCCGACCTCTGTGTCCTGAAAATTAGCAATGTTGATCTGTGGCATACTATGCCTCCATTAAGAGTATTATCACCGTAAACCGTGTAACACACTGGTCTACTTACGATGGCTTTTTTAACCGAACTTTTTCAAAGATAGCTTTGAAGTCGTTTGGTTCTTCTGCAGCAAGGACGCCAAGACCGTCCTTTGCCTTGAAATTATTGTGCTCTACTGTGTGCACGGTAAACTTGCCTTTTGTAACCGAAGCTACGGTTTGTGTTGTCTGCTCTATGTAGAGTACAAGGTCAAAGAGTGCGGGAGCCATGTATGCAAACTTTCCTATGGTCTCAGGTAACCCTATCACAGTCTTTGTAATTTCGTCTTGAATAGTACAAGCCCTTGCTGTCACACACACGTGCTTCCCCAGTTTTGGAATATCGTTTGCAAGGCGTCTGCAGATGTTCCGTAGATAGTCTACTGCCATGCCCCACATAGGTTGGGACATCACAGTCTTTTTTACACTCCCCATTTCCAGTACAAACTGCATCACCAAAGGTGTGAGGTCTGATAACGAATCGAGGCAGATGGACTCGTAGTCTTGTGCCCTGCGTCCAGAAGCAATCTCGTCGAGAACTCGTAGGACTTCAGAAAAGTGTTCACACTTGACATATTGTGCGTTAATTCCTGCAAGCCCCAGACCTTGTGGTATTCTTTCTGTGCAGATCAAGTATGGTTTAGGCATGGTTCCGCAGAACCATGTTTTGCCTGAACCAAAACTACCATATATAAAGATGTTTAGTTTTATATTGGTGCTGTTTAAATCTTTTGTGTTGCCCTCAATCATATATCCTCCTCCAAAGGTTTAGGTTCTGCTTCTACAGTAAACAGCGAAGCAACCAGAAGTGCTTTGCTGTTTGGCATGGTGCAGATGTCAAAATAATCACAAGGTCTGTAGTAAAGCATACAGCTTGCCTTGTTGCAGTTCCAGCGACGCTTTTCTGTTATGCGCCACGCAATTTCATCAAAGGTGTCTTGTGCGTCTGCAATAAAGTCTGCAATGTCTTCATTGCACTTCAACACGGGTGGTCGTGCAAAGTCAATCACTGACTTGTTCTTTCTTAGGATGTTGTAAATTGCACCGTGTGCTGGTTTTTCTGGATGATTTGCGTTCCACAGAAACATGTATGCAGAAGTCTGGTCGCTGATTTGTAATGAACGGGTTAGGAGGTCAATAGACCAGCCAGTTGTCTTGTGGTCTACAACATAAACAGACCCGTAGAGGTCTTCTACAACCAGATCAACACGTCCGGTAAGTGTTGCTCCTCCGGGTAACTGTGCTTCCAACTCCTGTTCAATTGCCAGCACATGCCAGCCTTCTATAACCCAACGTTCGGCATAAGCCCCAAGAAGTTGAAGTCCTGCTGCACAATCTGCATTAAAAAAATCCTCTTCCGCATACTCAGGACGTGACGTTTCCATCATCGTAGAAAACGTAGTCAACATTGCTTCTGTGCGTTCGACCCTACTGTGTCCGTCTCGCAGCAACGTGTACCAAGTTTCCAGTGCTGCGTGAATGTTTCGTCCGTAGATTAGTTTTGTGCTTACGAACTTTCGAACAAGACGTTCTGTATATCTTAGTTGAAAGTACCTTTGGCACTTTTTGTAGTCTGCCAAGAAATGAAATCCTGACGCTGATGCTCCACTCTTTCCCATGTTTCCCCCTTGTTAATTTGTTATCCCCTCTAAAAAAAGAAAGCGGTGGGTTTTAATCACCGCCTTTAGAATTGAAGTCCCCGGAGGGAAGTTCAGGAACCTCAACATAACTTTCAAAGATGTCCAGCTTGCCCTGAATTGGATCAAGTACAAGCCCTTTCATCTTATTATGAAGCTCTTGATTTTTTAAAATAATCTTTTCGCAATCGCTTAATATCATAATAATATAATATCTCAATACACATTCAAAGTCAAGCGAAAAATAAATAAAATTGAAAAAAATCTTTAAAGAATTATTATAGAAGAAAGCAGAATTTTTTATAATCCTCTATTATAATCATTATTTTGGAAAGATTCCCCCAAGAGAATCCGCTTGCTCCTTGCCCTTGAAATACATCTTGCCGCCTTCCATTATCTTTTTTTCAAGTACATCGAAAGGTGTATCAATTTTGTTTGCATACTTGTTCACGTACAAAGGTGTTGCTGATAAATAAACCAAGGCCATCCACGGGTCTTGCCGGTCAACAAGTGCAGCAACAGCTTTCATTACGTTATCCTGTGCACGGGAAAAGGGAATCAGGGCAACCAAGGCACGTGCAAAGGCTGGAAATCGTGTTTCATCACCTCCGGCAATTGAACCCAGAAGGTCGTTCATCATGGTATAATAAGGCCCACCCTGAATCAAAGCCATGTTCCACGGAAGCATGGATTTGTCATTGATTCCAACTGCTTGCATACCATAGCCAATAGCTGCAGCAACTCCGCCAACTTCTGCAAGCATACGGATTCGTGATGCAACAGGCATGGTGTCTGTTACCCAGATGTCTTTAATAAGACCAATATAGGAATTTGACCAATTGACAAACTGTCCAAAGAACCTACCGGCACCACGTTTGAATATCTGCGGAGACTCCAACTTTCCATAAAGAAAGTTTGTCTTGTCTGCCATGAGTTGTGAAAAATAGTGTGTGAATTTTTCACGCCCAACAGCCACATTTTTTATTCTAAGAAACTCGATAGCAGTATTGATGTGCTCTCGTCCAAAGAAATCCAGACGTGCAAGATGAATGAATTGTTTTTCTGTGATCTGTTTGGCAACAAGTTTGTCAAGATAATGATTTACACGTTTTTGCATACCGAGGTAACTTACTGCTCTACCAAAGTTATCTCCCCAAGAAAACGGAGCCATGCCTACACGTAAGAGTTTTGAATACATGGAATCTTTTTTCAAAGCAGCCTCAAGACCGCTCATAGCTTGTCCCGGTTTAATAACGCCTTCGTCAATAAGACGCTTCAAGGTTCCCGGTTCCAAGAACGCTTGCAAACCTGCCATCCACCATGTCGGGCCGAGAGCGGGCATACCAATAAACATGGAAGAAAGTATTTGCTTACCAACAGAGTAAGGTCTGTAAGCAATGTACCCACCGGTCGTAATTGCAAGTATACGATCTACTACCGACCCAAGACGTTTTACTGGACGGTTTAGTTTCTTTGCAACGTTTTCATAAGTAGCCTGTGCTGCTAAATCCCATTCAAGGTCACTTGGGTCTGCAGAACCTTTAAGACTCTTGAACACGCCTTTCATATATTGTTGTAATGAAAGATAGTCTACTTCTTGCGCGCCTTTATAACTTTTCTTTAACGTTTTTTCAAGAAAATTACGTACCTTTGTAAGTACCGGATCGAGCGTCATTTTCTGTGCGGCTGCGGCAAAGTAACTCACTGCAAGATTGCCTATGTCTTTTTCAAGCGCAGCATCTTCAACATTAAACGCACGTATGAAGTCGAAAAACTTCTGCCTGTCTTGTTTAGGAATTGCGCGCATAATATCGTCCAAAGGTGTTGTAGAAGCCAGAGACCCTGCACTTCTATGTGCTGCGTCTCTGAGGTGTGGAAGATAGTGTCTGATATACAAGTCTTTGTCTATGCCTAGAGCACTAAACAACTTTTCAAAGGCTGTGTTTATTGTAGACGCCAGATCAATTGCCTTGGCTGTCTCTGCCTGACCTAACTCTTCAAGCATTTGTGCTTCAACATCAGCTTTCATTTTATATTTTGTTGTACGTTCAGGTAACGTGCGCATTTCGTTTACATGGTCAAGGGCTTCCCAATATTCTGTAGCCATCTCTCTACCACGGTTTGAAACTTCCTTAACTTGTTTTGCTATACTACCTGTCCAGTGTTGGAGTAGTGTAGTTGTGTTACGTTCTGCTTGTCTGATTTCTTGAAACATTGCTGTCGGAGAGAATCCCAACTCTGTAGATGTTCGCCCTACAGGGAGGTCATCATACGTACGCATGGCTGCTTCTGGTGGAGCAAGGGTTAAACCTACTCTTGTAAAGAATCCAAACTTCTTTGGTGCTTTTTTAGGATCGAGCTTTTTGAGTAATACTGCGTCTGGGTTTGCGGTATCATCTAACGTGCCTCCAAGATCACCTACGATGTTTTCTTTCGCAGTTTGTATTGCTCCTGCTTGAACGCCTGAAAGCATTTCACCCATAGCATCTGTGGGTCTATAATTGTTTACGTAACGTACAACTTCACCAAGTCTGGCAAACTTAGTAAACTTCATTTCATTGGAACCAGCTTCAATAAACTCTTGAATAATATAGTTTCCCTTATAGTACCCAAGGTACAGGTTGTTTTGTCGCGCCATTCGCGCAGCAAATATAAAAGGAACCTGTTCACGTTGCAATACTTTTTTTAACCCGATGTCTTTGGTTTTAGAAATCTCATGTAGAAAATTATCATACTGAGTTTTGAGTTCTGGATGTGCTGCAAATGTATCACCGAAAACACTTTCACGTGCCATAGCAGAGTTAGCTTGAAGAAAGTTTGTTGCTGCTTTTTTGTTCCCAAAGGTAAAGATGTGGCGATTGAGTTCATTGTTACCATCTGCTATGTCCATAGCAACCTCAATCAAACCAGTGTTAGCTTCTTTCATAGTAATGTTTTCCTTACCAATAATTTTAGTCTGCTGTGCTTGCTTGGATATATCTACTTGCCGCAGTTTCTTTATTTTAGAAATAGCCACTTCAAGAGACGGCGCAGACCAGACTTTTGTAGCTTTGTAAGGAGCTTTGAACACTGGACTTTCAAGTATAACATTTGGAATCTCATCATACTTAGCCAAGTTTCCCGTGGTAGAATCCACAATATAATATTGCTTTACAGGATCAATTGCGTTCATGTGAGCTTTCAAAAATGCAAGTTCAACTGTAGCGTTTTCAAGAGTCTCTTTAGCAAAGCGTCCATCTTGCCCAAAATGAAGTCCGAACTTGCGCAACCCTTCGACAGCAAGTTCAGGAGTTGGAGCTGTTTTAATTGTACGGGTGATTTGGTCAACTACTGCTGTTGTACCACGAGGATCAAGAGTATAGTCAAATCCTGTAAGTGCTCTTTGCGCTTTAAGAAAATCAAGTGTTAGTTCTCTTGAAGCAGTATCAACAATCAAGCCTTCACGAACCTGAATCTTTGGAGGTGTAGCTTTCAATGCTTCATAGATTGTCGTACCCGTGTTATACTTATAATAATCAAGGATATGTTTGTTATCAATCCAATCAATTGTTGCCTTGTACGCTGTTGTTGGTACAACACCCATAGGCGACCGGTACACCTCTACTCCAGCTTTCTTTAGGCTAATTTCTCCTGTCTTACTTCCTGCAGCAATGGTGTCTTCAACATCGTAACCAAACATAGAACGCCTGATGTCAAGACCCTTTGCGCTCTGATTAAACTGGTCTATAGACAGACCGCCTTGATTATCCATGAAGTGTACTCCATCAAGGAACTGTGCAAACAAAGGATCCCCATAAAGGCGTTTTGCAATTCCTTCGGGAATAACACCACCCCCGCGAAAGTCCATAGGTGCGTTCAAAAAGTCTTTGAGACTCACCTTTAATTTGGATTGTTTTAGAAGATTCTTTACGCCAACCAGACCACTAACGTAGCGAGATATGATCTCGAAGCCGACACCCAAAGACGCATCTGTAGCCAAGTTGGTATCCCAAGGTTGGTTCTTGGACAATGCAGAAGAGATTCCATACAGACCCCCTGCTGTTGCACCACCAGCAACATTATAAAAGATTGTTGGAATCGCTTTAGAAAAAGCTTCAGGAACCAGTTTGCTTACACCCTTTTCAATAAGTCCAGGAATGTTTTCAAAAGCACCTTTTGTAGCACCGCCTACAACAGCAGCTACCCCTCTTGCTGCTGTTTTAGTGCCTTTAATAAACTGCATTGAACCTGCAAGACCTTTTTCAAGCGCACCAAAGGGGCTGACTATAAGGCCGAGCGCACTACCTAAAAAAGCAGGAATAAAATTATCTGCTTCACTGACCATCTTGCCCCACGCACTTTCATTTTCAAGGTCTTGGAAAAAATCTTGAACTCCATTTTTCCCACCAGTCACTACGTTTATCGCAGCCCGTGGAATTTGAAGCAAGAAGTTTTCTGGGCCAAGTTCCTGAAGAAATTGTCGCGTATAAGATTCTGCTTGTTGAGACGCTTTATCTTTCTTCAAGAACTCGTCGTGCTGTTCCTTTGCCGTAAACGCCTGTGCCCTAAAAATCCCAGAAGCGTATGTCGGCCCACGTTGCATGACGTCCATGTAGAGTTTTTGCTGTTCTTCTGGGGCAAGGGCATTGTACTTCTCGTCCTTTGCAGACATTTTCTCGAACCAGATTTTTCTATAGGTGAGCTGTTCTGCAAGAGGCTTCTGACCTAAAGCCGGGTTTGTTTCGAGACTATCAAAACCAAGCATTGTTAAAGAGTCATCTGGAATGATAATTTTTTCGTCTGGCAGTACCGGAGGTAGGTTATTCTGGGCAAGCATGTTTTGTCGCAGAGCAGATACACCTTCCGGTCTTAGCGAGCCATAAAGTTTTGGAGCTTTGTACTGCAACCAAGCTTCACGATATTGCATCTGCTCTATTGAAGTCGCGTTCCTATAAGCATCCGTTGTTGCGTATGTGTTCCAACCGTCTCCGGGCATGATGTCTCCTATTTAGGATTTTTACTACTATCCAATGTTTGTTCAGTCATACCCCCACGTTGAGTTTGACCACCCATAGCTCCGAGGTTTTCTGCAGTCCCTACTGCTTTAGCAAACATGTCATCGAACTCTTTCTTTTGTAGGGTATTAAACGCTGCTGACTTGTCCCAGAAGCCAAAGTGTTGTTTTGCAAGACCTTCTACTGCTGCTCTGGCTGCGTCACCCGTCATCGTATTTCGCAAAGCTGGATACTGCGCAACCATATAAGCTAACCGTGCTTCAAGTACTATACGTTGAAGACTCTTATTGCCGGGGTCTGTTGTAAGAGATTTTTCAGCCTGAGTCACAACTTCTTTAAGAAATGTTCCTGCACGCTCTTTTATCTGACCTTCTAAGTTTAGAAGTTTGAGTTCTTCTTCAGGACTCATACCCTGATTCTGTGCCTTCGCCCAAAGTACAGCAGTATCTGCTTTCGATTGTTCAAGTTGCTGCTTGGCAAGTTCAAGTCTTGCCGGGCCTAAGTTTGCTTCACTGCGGTTTAGTGCTGCACTGGCTTTTTTCTGTTCAAGTTCTGCAAACTGGGTTGGGATGTCTTTAAAGTCAGGATTCAAGATTGTTTGTCCCTGAGCGTTCTGCGCAAACCTGCGTACTGTAGGCAGAACTCTGCTTGTTGCGTCTGTACCCGGAGTGCCTGGGATAGTGCGTGTTGTGGTTTTGAGTTCGGGATCAGGTACAACTACTTTAGATATAGGAACCTCTTGTTTATTTTTATCAAAAGAAATTGAAGCACCACCATTAGATTTCTGTGGTTCCTCTACAAAAGGCACACCTGAGTGCATAGACTTAACCTTACCGGCAGCTTCTGATTCGGGAGTCCAACCTTTGATGTTTTGTCTTTTCCAAGCATCCGTATTTACTGCCGGAGTTCCTCCAAACAACCCGTCATTTGTAAGTTCCAAGATTGTTGCTGGATGGTTTTTTATAAACTTTTCTTCAAAAGCTTTATCAGTTTTCAAGTATTGTGCTAACTGAGTATAGTCTTTTTTGGTTGGAGAATTTTTTATCCACGCATCTTTGATAAGCTGTTCTACTTCCAGGTCATGTTTTTCTTTTTCAGTTTGTGGTTTAGGAAGTTGAACTACACCACCCGGAGCATAACCCTTTGCTGCTGCGAGTTGAGCAAGAGTCTTCATTAGGTTTTCTTGACCACCAAACTTCTTGAGCAGGGCTGCAGAAAGGTCAACAGGAATAATAAACTCTCCGGTCTGTACCGCAGCAAGTTGGTCATCCCGCCGTACAGGACTCTGAGATTCTTGCATCGGAGCTTGAGAACCTTGTATAACCGCACCACCGTCAGCATAAGAACGTTCAGCCTGTATTAGATTTTTGAGCACTGACAACGGATCGTTCTGTGGTTGAAGATATTGTACAGGATTAAATCCCTGTTGCTGTAGTTGTGGTGCTTGGATAAGCCCACCAGAAGCAAAACCCTGCGGTCTTGCAGGCACATTGTTACGACTCAATAACTGCTGTAGTAGCATTGCCATATCTGCAGGTGTAAGTATAGGTTGTGATTGTTGGGATGTAGGTTGCCCAAGCACAGGTGCTTGCCCCATAGGGGGTGGGGGTATAATAGCCGGAACAGTATTTTGGGTCTGTTTCACTTCTGGCAGAGATTCTAACATTTTTTGAAACATAAGTTCCGCGTTTTTACGTTTGTAAGTTTCGGGGTCTACAAACTTTCCATCAATACTATGTTCGGTTACTGTTGTTTCTGGAGTTCCGGGAGTGCCAAGAGTTCCCATGTTACCACCCCAGAGTTTAGTCCAAGAATCAAAGTCTTCTCCTGCATTTTTTAGGAGTGTAAACTCTTTCGGGATAGCATCTTTTGACGCAAAGAAAATAGGTTGGCTATCGGAGGCAGTCATGTCTTGTGCAATAAACTGCTTAGAAAGTTGTGCAGCGCGTTCTCTCGGAATCCCATAAGAACTTCCTGCAGCAGCATACTGATCCAGCATACCTTTTTCACGTTCTTTTAGAGCATACTCAGGGCTTATACCAAACAAGTCTCCAAAGATACCACCAAACCCACGGTCAGCTCCAGCTTTTCCAAGCTCTCCTGCAGATTCAATTAACGATTGTAATATGCGTTCGTGCATAGGATTAAAAGCGTATGGCATATAAGTTATCCTTTCGTCTGATTTGACATTGCACCTTTAAAGAACTGCATAAACATTGGAATAATGCTTTCCAGTCCCATCGGCGGCGAAACTGTAGGCTCGTGGCCATATGCTCCTGCTAAGGTATTTGCGGCTGTGTTCATCCTGTTCACTGTAGGCTGGTTTTGAAACCCAAGCCTTTGAAGATCAGGATTCACTAACTGTGAATAGAACCCGGGAAGACCGCCAAGACCTTGAGCAGAATTACCCATAAATCCTGCTTGCTGGCCAAGAGCTTGTTGTGCATATTGACCCATAGCCAGTTGGCTATCAAGTGCTGCACGTGAAGCGCCTTCTCCTGCTTGCTGTGCTCCTGCACCTGTACGCCCCAAAGATGCCATGATTTGTGCAAGAACGTCGTTTTGTGCATTTTGTGATTTGTCGCCCATAGCAGCAAGACCGCCTTCTGTCCGGCCTGCCATGCCACCAATACGCCGGTACAAGTCTCGAATATCTGTACCAAGAGTCAGACTATTCGCTGCATTGTTCATTGCCATATCCGACTGTGGTGTCTGGAAGTTTTGAGTCCTTATAGCCTCGTCAAACAATCTTGTGTTTGCGTCTGGTCTATTAAAGTATTCTGCACTGCTTTGTCCGCCACCCATTCATGTACCTCCTCTTTGGTCATACCAAAAAATACTGCATCGTAGAGTCTGCCTTGGCTGAAAGAAGCACGGCGCAAGACTCCTTCACGTTTAAAACCTAACCTTAAAGCAAAGCACTGTGCTGCTTTTGCAAAGTCTGGAATCTGAGCATTGATCTTCTGCAGATCAGCTACACGTACCAACCAATCAATACAGTTCATAGTCATGCGTTCAGTTCCTGCAAGCTTTCTATCCCAATAAATAAAGTGTACAAAAGCACAGAGTCTTGGAACAACGTTTGTTGCATAAAGAACTCCATTACCATCTGTGCGTTCAAGCCACACACAATTCGGAGCCTGAAGCTGTGCCATGAAAGCTGCGAAATTATCCTTATGAAAGTCGTCACAAATCCCTGAAGTTCCATTATAGACCTCCCAGATTTTCTGTACTTTTTCAGGCGTAAGCTCCAGAAAACGAACACCATCAGGCAGTTCAATAGGCATTTATCTCTCCTCTCGGAATGATTTTCAAGGCAACCCCATTCAAGTAAAGTGCCCTTTCAGCCGAAAGAACCCTAAACCTTACATGGTTTCCTGTTATAAAGAAGTCAGCAAATGTTTCACTGAATCCTGTTCTAAGTATAACACTTTGTGTGCTCCAAGTCAAACCCGAATCAGTAGAAATCGCAACATCTACCGGAACCGC
>Ga0315273_10009422_pt1 | contig 12380 bp, 9 predicted proteins | sample YL17G02_0_MG_FD_205753 | JGI IMG/M metagenome (GOLD analysis project Ga0315273, IMG submission 205753) | Sediment microbial communities from Yellowstone Lake, YNP, Wyoming, USA - YL17G02_0 | ecosystem: Environmental > Aquatic > Freshwater > Lake > Sediment | place: USA: Wyoming | collected... | reverse complement strand
CGTAGTTGATGATGAAGTATTCCTTGAAGAAGCACATGTAATTGCCAAGGAAATAGCATCCATGCCGCCTCTTGCAGTGCAGATGGCAAAAGCATCAATATTAAAATCGTTCGATACAACAATAGAGGTCGGGCTTGAATTCGAAAGAAAATCATTCTACATGCTTTTTGCATCAGATGACATGAAAGAGGGAATGAATGCATTTGTTGAAAAACGCAAACCTGTTTGGAAGGGAAAATAATTGAGAAATATATTTGTAATTGCTGTTTTAATAATCTTTTCAGTATTAACATTTTCACAGGATAAAGAAAAAAACTTAGAAAAAGCTCAAACTAACAGGGGCTTCCTAGATACTGCATCTAAATTTAACGCTGAGCAGATAATAGAAATGTCAAAACCCTCACTGGTTTCTATATGGTATCATGTTGATAATTATTATTCATACTCAACATACACGTATATTGATACGACCCTGCTTAACGGCAGCGGTTTTATATTTTCAGAAGACGGTCTGATAGGTACAAATTACCATGTTGTAGATGGAATCGATAGCCTGCTTGTAAAAACCAGCAACGGCTCTTTTTATGATGCCGAGCTTTTGTTGATTGACGAAAAGAATGACATGGCAATCCTTCGCATCAAGCATCATGACGGATTAAAGTTTCCAATAATAAAATTTGCAAATTCGGATGCGCTTAAGGTCGGGCAGGAAGTATTTGCAATCGGCAGCCCGCTTGGATACGAGTATACTATATCACAGGGCATAATAGCAGGTATCCGTGATAATGAAAAGGTCAGCTTTACCGACCCGGTAACCTGGGCAATGGTAGAAAAAAATTTTGAAAAAGTAATACAGATAACGGCTGCAATATCACCCGGAAACAGCGGCGGTGCATTGTTTAATAATAGGGGTGAAGTTATCGGAATTACAACGTATACTTATTCCGGTTACGGCAACCTGAATTTTGCCTTAGCCATAAACAGCTTTGTATACTTCATGAACTCTGTAGACCTTGCGCATATAGATAACGATACCGATGCAAAACGGAAGCGCGAACAAAGCCTGTATTCATCAAATTTAAGGCTTGCAAATAACTTCAAGCAGGAAGCAACTTATAACTGGTACTATGTAAAGCAGAGGGATACAATGAAGGTTGTAGATACTTTCATAGTTAAACAGGATTCACTGGCTAAGAATAACTTCAATAAGGCCGAAACTTTTTATTTTAAATGCCTGGATATCGGCCCTGATTCATTTACCGTTTACCAGGAATTAATGGACCTTTATGTTTATACCGAAAACTTTAATAAAGCTGAAGGATTATACGACACAATAAAAGTGCGGTTTCAGTCCGATAGCCTTTTAAGCCTGCTTTCATCATGCCTGGCAAGCGCTTATTCGACCTCAAAAGAGTACAAAAAAGCGCTTGGATTCTATGAGAAGATGCTGGCAAAGGATACTGCGGATATTAACACACAATACCAGATAGCGTTTTTATACGAAAAGATGGGTAAATATAACCGTGCAGTAAAAGAATACAATATGATAATCAAAAAGGATTCAAGCTATACCCAGGCTTACATTCAGCTTGGAAGTATTTATTTTGAAAAGTACCAGGATTACCAATTGGCTAAAAAATATATTGAAGCTGCGTATGACAGGGAAATGACAGCTTACGGTAATACTTATTATACCGATCTCCCTTACTATCTTGGTATGATTGCAGTAAAGGAAAGAAAGAAGTTTGAAGCTATGCTCTACTATATGGATCTGAAGAGCATTTATACTTACACCCCTGAAGAAAATATTAAAAAAGCAAAATTATTAAAAGCATTAAGGGAACTTTAAAATGATACATAATTTTGATGTAGTTATTGTTGGAGCAGGCGGAGCGGGATTGAGAGCTGCAGTTGAAATGCCAAAAAGATTTTCCTGCGCGGTAATTTCCAAAGTATTTCCAACCAGGTCTCATACCGGCACTGCACAGGGCGGCGTTTGCGCTGCATTGGGTAATGAAGAAAACGATAGCTGGCTTGACCATGCATTTGATACAGTAAAAGGTTCCGACTATTTAGGAGACCAGGATGCAATTGAAATAATGTGCCAGGATGCACCAAGAGCAATAATAGAGCTTGAACACATGGGAATGCCGTTTTCCAGAACACCGGAAGGCAAAATTGGGCAAAGAAAATTTGGAGGGCATACAAAGCTTGAAAATCCAAATGACCCGAATTCAAAACGAATTCCAGTTAAACGTGCGTGTTATTCTGCCGATAGAACCGGACATGTGATGCTGCAGACTTTGTATGAGAACTGTATTAAAAACAATGTTACTTTTTATTCAGAGTATTTCTTAACTGATCTTATTGTTGAAGACGGCATCTGCAAAGGTGTAGCAGCAATTGATATTTCAACATCGGAGGTTCATGTTTTCCATGCAAAGGCTATTATGTTTGCAACAGGCGGTTTTGGCAGGGTTTTCAGGATAACATCAAACGCACATGTAGGAACAGGCGATGGCTGCGCGTTGGTTTACCAGGCAGGCTTACCGCTTGAGGATATGGAATTTTTCCAGTTCCATCCGACCGGCTTGTGGAGACTGGGTATACTTGTTTCTGAAGCAGCCAGGGGCGAAGGCGGAATACTGCGCAACAATAAAGGTGAAAGATTTATGGAAGTTTACGCACCGTCAGTGAAGGACCTTGCCCCCCGAGATATGGTATCAAGGGCAATTATTTCGGAAATAAGGGCAGGGCGCGGAATTTTAGGCAGTGACGGAACTTATTATATTGACCTGGACCTGACCCATCTTGGGAAAAAACTTATTGATGAAAAACTTCCCGAAATAACAGGCTTTGCGCGCACATACCTTGGCGTTGAACCCACTAAAGAGTGTGTTCCAATTCAGCCAACTGCACACTATGCAATGGGCGGCATTCCGACAAACTATGATACTGAAGTTTTTGCTGATAATTCCGGTAAAAAAATTAAAGGTTTTTATGCAGCAGGTGAATGCGCTTGTGTTTCGGTTCATGGCGGAAACAGGCTTGGTACAAACTCGTTACTGGACATAGTTGTATTTGGAAGACGCGGCGGGCAGAAAATTGCGGAATATTTAAAAACAGCAGAACATGTTGATTTTAAATCCAATCCCGCTGAAAAGACAAAGGAAAAGTTAAGTAATCTCCTCACAAGATCAGGAAGCGAAAAGATTTCAACCCTCAGGCGCGAATTGCAGGAAAACATGATGGATAAATGCGGAATATTCCGAAATGAAGCCGACCTGAAACAAATGAAAGAAATAATTGTTCAGCTTAAGGAAAGGTATAAGAATATAAATGTTGAAGATAAAGGCACTGTATTTAATACCGACCTGATGGAAGCAATTGAGCTTGGAAATCTTCTTGATATAGCCGAAACAACTAACGAAAGCGCATTGGACAGAAAAGAATCACGCGGGGCCCATACACGCGAGGACTATCCGAATCGTGATGATGCAAACTGGATGAAACATTCTTTCATTTCAATGGACGGGCAAGGAACAAAAATTAATTACAAAGCAGTAGTTAAAACCCGCTTTGAACCGATGGAAAGAAAATATTAATCAGAAAAATTAATTAAAAGAATATGCAAGTTACATTTAAAATACTCCGATACAACCCGGAAAAAGATTCCGAACCGAAATACCAGGAATATACTATCGAGGCATCGTTGAACATGACGATTTTGGACTGCCTGCACAGGATAAAATGGGAGCTTGACGGCACTCTTGCTTTCAGGCGTTCATGTGCACACGGCGTTTGCGGTTCCGATGGCATAAGGTTAAATGGTAAAAACAGGCTTGCTTGCTCAACATTATTAAAAGACATAAATTTTAAAAAAACAATTACTATCGATCCTATTCCGGCTATGCCGATTATCAAAGACCTTGTTCTTGATATGACGGATTTTTATGATAAGTATACAGCAGTAAAGCCTTACCTCATATGCAACACCCCGCCACCGGCAGATGGCGAAAGAAGACAATCGAACGAAGACGCTGAAAAGCTGTTTGAATCGGCAAAATGTATTTTATGCGCATGCTGCACTACAAGCTGTCCTTCAACATGGACAAATGAAAATTATATCGGACCCGCAGCTTTATTAAAAGCTTACAGGTTTGTTTTCGATACCCGCGATGAAGCGGCAGATGAAAGGCTTGATATTGTTGATACACCCGATGGTATCTGGCGCTGTCACACTATATTTAACTGTATAGAAGCTTGTCCAAAGGAAATAAATATAACGTGGCATATTTCACAACTTAAAAAAGCTGTTTCTAACAGGGAGATGTAATTAATATGTTTCAGGATTTTGCAAAGAGGAAACTAAACGATTACCTCAATTTGCTGGAATTTCCTGACAACAAAATATCATTCGAGCTCATCAGGCATTCCAATCTTCCCTCATTTATTATAAGTTTTCTAGATAATTATATTCCAAGGAAAAATGTACCTTTGGATCGAAAAGATTTTGAGGATGTGCTTCTTAAAGCGCTTATTTTCAATATTAATTACATCATAAGGCCTAAGTACAGCATTCTTAAATTTTTATTCGGCGGAGTAGAAACACGGCCGGTGGAATTTATTAAGGAAAGACTTAATTATTTCCAGTTTTACGGCTATTATTTAACGCATATTGTTGATTTCATAGACCTTAACTCTCTGGAGGTAGTTTCAATAAACCAGATAGAGCATATTATAGATGATGTGAACCGCAGGATATATGAAGAAGTAAACGAAAAATTAAGATCAGACTCGCACAGGCTGAACCTTGTAAAGCTGTTATATTATTTCTTCCATGACCTTGGCGATAATAACCCGATAAACATCAAGCTTCCAAAAAAGATACTATCGATTTATTTTGCCGATAAAGGGTTTTATGAGATCAAAAAGCGGGTGGATAGCTTCTTTAGCGAAGAAGTATTTATCCAGGAAGCGATGGAGCTGATGAACCCGAAAAAGGTTCATTCAAAAAAAACCAAAACTGATGTAGACGTTACAGAGGAAAAGGTTAAGGAAATTATTACAAAGGCAAAAAGCGAGCTGATAAACAAGGAATCATTAAATAAAGAAGTTGAAAAGATACTGAAGTTAGATGAAACGGTTCCAGAAAAAATAAAACCGGTTAATGTAAGTGAGATAAGGGAGCACAGCTCAAAGCTGCCTGATATTGATAAAAAGAAGCTTGTTATAGATGAAAATATTTACTCCGATGACCTTGTATTTGCATCACAGTTCAGTGATCTTACTCCGCCTCTCCAATTAACAGAGGAAGAAAAACGCGAGAAACTGATAAATGACCTGTTCTGCGAGGAAACGTTCAGGAAAAAGATCATAAAAAAAGTATTCAATAACCGTGAGCTTTCATTCAGGGTGTTTGTTGATGATCTGCTGAAAAATTATAAATGGACAGATGTAACAATACTGCTCGAAAAGTATTTTAATAATAAGAAAATTGATTATTACACTCCCGAAGCTGTTAAGTTTGTTGACATACTTCATTCACATTACATTTCGGATATTGATTCAAAAGAAAATATTAAGGCTGTTTAATGTTTATAGATAGCTCCAGGATAACAATTAAAAGCGGCGATGGCGGCAATGGCTGTATAAGCTTCAGACGGGAAAAATATGTGCCAAAAGGCGGACCTAACGGAGGGGATGGTGGAAAAGGCGGTAATGTGATCTTTAAAGCAGATGATTCGCTTTCTACTTTAATCGATTTCAGATATAAAAGGATATATAAAGCCCGCAACGGGATACACGGACAGGGCGGCGATAAAACCGGAAAAAACGGTGATGATATTATTATCAGGGTTCCGTGCGGAAGCATTATTAAGGATGCGGAAACCGGATATATACTTGCCGACCTGATTAATAACGGTGAGAAATTTATCGCCGTAAAGGGGGGCAAGGGAGGTAAGGGAAATTCACATTTTGCAACTGCAACAAACCAAACTCCCCGTTATGCAGAGGACGGCAAAAAAGGTGAAGAGAAACTTATAGAAATTGAGCTGAAGCTGCTGGCGGATGTAGGGCTTGTTGGCCTTCCTAATGCAGGCAAATCAACATTAATATCAAAGATCTCAGCAGCAAAACCAAAAATAGCCGATTACCCATTCACAACAATTGTCCCGAATCTTGGAATTGTAAGATATAAAGATTTCCAAAGCTTTGTTGTTGCTGATATCCCGGGCTTGATTGAAGGAGCTCACACCGGCAAAGGGCTTGGAATAAGATTTTTAAAGCATATTGAGAGGACAAAAGTCTTAATATTTTTGATCGATTCAACATTAATATCTTACAAAGAAAATAGAACAAAGGATTACGAAATTTTAATTAATGAGCTTGCCGGCTATGATAAAAAGCTTCTTGAAAAGCCGAAGATAATATGTTTTACAAAAGTTGATGCATTAACAGACGAACAGAAGAAAGAACTTGGTAAGATAAAATTTGAGAGTTCCAAAAAGAAAAAAGGTATTGATGATAAAAAATCAAAAACTCTCGTTTTAAAGATATCTGCCATAAGCGGAGAAAATATCAGAAAGCTTCTTGATGAAACATGGATTTTAATTAACCAATGACAAAACCAAATATATTAGTTTCAAACGATGACGGTATAGATGCACCCGGACTGCAAAAGCTGGTTGCAGAGCTGAAGAAATTCGCCAATGTATATGTTTCCGCACCGTTCAGGCAGCAAAGCGCTGTAGGACACTCAATAACAATTTTTTACCCGCTTCGTGTTCATGAATATAATAAAGATGGCGAACTATTCGGTATTGCCGTGGAAGGAACACCGGCAGATGCTGTAAAGTTAGGGGCATTGTGGTTCTATAAGGATGTTAAATTTGACCTTATAGTATCAGGAATTAACCATGGAGCAAATACAGCTATAAATATTATTTATTCTGGAACTGTTTCAGCGGCTACAGAGGGCAGGATACTTGGAATTCCGTCTGCAGCAATATCATTAACAACATTTGAACCTAATGATTTTTCGGACGCTGCATTAATTTCAGCATCTTTGCTTAAACAGATCATTGAACACAGTAAAGAGATTTTTGCACCGAATACCCTGCTTAATATAAATATTCCTGCCGTACCGGCTGCTGATATTAAGGGCGTGAAAATTACAAAACAGGGAAAATCATACTGGGATGACAGTTTTGAAGTAAGAGCGGACCCAAACGGCAGGGATTACTACTGGCTTACCGGCAAAATGGTCATAACCGACAAAACCAATGATAATGATATTATTGCAGTCAGGGAAAATTATATTTCAATTTCACCGCTGCATTATGACCTAACAGATTACAGTTCATACGAAAAAATAAAAGATATTAATTTAAAAATTTAATTTTTATTAATTATGTCAAGTCTTGTAGTTTCGCTGCTTCACCGCAGCAAGGTTTTAAAAAATAATCCGCTGAATGACCCCCATAACAGGGAGCTATTAATATATTTTCCCCCGTCATATAAACACTCAAACAAGCGTTACCCTGTTGTATATCTTATTTCTGGGTTTACCGGTTACGGTAAAATGAACATGAACTTATCATCTTATTCGGAAAACATACAGCAAAGACTGGACAGGCTTATTAAGTCAAAAAAGATACAGGAAATGATTGTTGTTATGCCTGATTGTTTTACAAAATACGGAGGCTCGCAGTATGTAAATTCAACAGCAACAGGAAAGTATGAAGATTATCTTATAAAGGAAATTGTTCCGTATGTCGATAAAACTTTCCGCACTATACCAAAGGCTGGAGCAAGATCAATAATAGGCAAATCATCGGGTGGTTACGGTGCTATGTGGCTTGGAATGAGGCATCCAAACGTTTTCGGGCTTATGGTCACGCATTCAGGCGATTCTGCATTTGAATACTGCTATATGAAGGATTTCCCTGATTTTGTTGTGCAGATACAGAAATACGGAAAAGGACATAGTGCTGTAAAGAAGTTCATTAATTCGGAAATTAATTATAGACAGCCGAAACCCCAGGAATTTCATAACATTTTAAATATGATAGGGATGTCCTCATGTTATTCACCCAATCCGAAACAGAAGGAATATAATTTTGACCTGCCTTTCGATATTTACACGGCAGAGCTGATTCCCCAAGTGTGGAACAGGTGGCTGAAATACGATCCTGTTAGGCTTGTATCAAAGTATAAGCAGAATCTAAAAAAGCTGCGTTTAATTTTTATTGATTGCGGCACAAAGGATGAATTTAACCTGCAGGCAGGAGCAAGAATATTTGCCGATAAGCTGCGGAAAAACGGTATTAAATGCTATCATCAGGAATTTAATGACGGGCATATGAGCATACAATATAGGTATGATGTCAGCTTTAAATATATGTCTGATCATTTTTTATATAAATATTAATAACATTACTCATACCACGAAAAAAAATAGTGTGCTAACCGCTGAAGATTAAAGCAGGCAGGGTTTAATCACTCTATAAAATGAAAATAGATAAGTGTTCCCAGTCCGATTTGTAACACTGCAAGCGATATGCCGCCAATAAGGTCATATTTCTTCTTTTTATCCAGAAGCGCCGGGTCACCGGTTAATTCATATTCTTCCTTTTTATCTATAGCCAGCGATTTAAAAAAGTAAGCCATAATAGCGCTGCCTGCAGTAATAACAGTGATTATTGCCATAGGAACTATCTTTATAGGTTTATTAAAACTTGATGATTTATCCTTAAAAACAATTTCATTTGCAAAATTAATGGTATCGGGTATGAGCTTAATTGTCTTATTTACAATAAAATTGTCAGTTGAAGGAGTATAGACAAAATCAGCGTATCCATTCATCTTTATTGTTATTTTTCTTCCTTCCCTCTTAGCATCCCATATAAAATGCATCGGTGTTTGCCCGATATAAATATCATTCAAAAATAAATCGGCATTCTGCGGAATTGAATTAATGTAATTATAATCTATTTTAAGAGAATCAGTTTGTTGTGACAAAGTAAGGATAGGTAGAAAAATAAGCAATAAAACCAGGATATTATTTTGAATTATATTTTTCAAATAAACAAATTCTTTAAATACAAAATAGATTCTTCCGCAGGAGTCCTTCGGACCGCCTGCCTGCTGCAGGCAAGCATCCGCAGGAATAAAAACAAAATGCTTTTATTTAACAACTTCAATTTTCCTGTTAGTAAAACAATATATTGATAAGTCAGCGGCAACAAATAAATAATCTTTCCACACAATTGGTGTTGTTCTCGATTTATTTCCCATTTCATATTTCCATATAACACTTCCTGTGCTGCCCTCGAGACAATATACATAGCTATCGAATGAGGTACAATAAACATATTTGCCTGAAGTCATTGGCGATGATGTAATGGTTCCTTTCGTTTTAAAGCTCCATTTTACAGCACCGCTGAAAATATCCAGTGCGTAAAAGACCCCATCAACTCCCCCGAAAATAACAGTACTGCTGTCAAATAAAGTTGAGCCGCCGATAATTTTTGTTTTGAAATTTTTATTCCATTTTATCGAACCGTCATTTACATTTACAGCGTAATAATTGGAGTCATCGGATCCGAAGTAAATCATTTCACCTGATGCTAATGGAGTTGAAAATACCGGGGCATTAAATTTAATTTTCCATAATTCGGCACCATCAACGGAATTTACACAGCAAAACGAACCTCTATCAGTTCCGAACAATATTTTATTTCCCGAAATTGCACAGGTTGAGTGAATCGGTTCATTCACCGGGTATTTCCATTTAACATTCCCTGAATCAGATCCGACCTTATTTAAGTAGCCTTTTAATGTACCGAAGTAGATGGAGCCATCTTTATAAACAGGAGAAGTTTGTATATAACCGAAATTTTTCCGCCATATTCTTTCGCCTTCTGTAATATTATAAGCAGTAACGGAAAATTTATCATCGCCTGCATAAGTTACAATAACATTATCCCCAATTAATACAGGGGTTGAGGAAGCATCTTTGCCAAGAAAGCCGAGAGAACCAATTTTGCCGCCGGTGGAAACATCTATACAAACCATTTCCCCTGCAAGTGAATTCACAAAAACTACTGCATCGGAAACAGCAATTCCGCTGTAAGAGACGCCTGCTTCGATATCACGCTCCCACATTTTAATTAATGGCGGAGTAAGCTCGTAATATGAAACGTTTTTCTGTTCAGGTGTGCCGCCTGCCATGAGCCAATCGCCTTCTGAAATTTCTATTTTTTGAGATAATTTAACGCCGGAACACGAAATTATAAGTATTCCAAGAAGGGCAAACAGGAATTTACCAAGACTCATTTTATAAGTATCATCGATTTTGTTTGAGCAAATCCGTTTGCTGTACATTTATAAAAATAAACACCCGAAGATAAATTTGAACCGTCAAAATCTATCTCATAAGTTCCTGATGTTTTATATGACCTTAAGAATGACCGGATAATTCTGCCGGTTATATCATAAACTGAGACTGTTACAGATTGTCCGGTAGGAACTGTAAATTTAATTTTGGTTGAAGGATTGAATGGATTCGGGTAATTCTGAAACAGTTCAAATCCTTTTGCAATTTCATTTTGACTGTTAATTCCAAGGAAAGGAAGTATTGTATAATACGCGCTTCTTCCGTGAGTCCAGACAACTAATTTCCTTGTTGCATCATTAAGAGTGAGGTCATGACATGGAACGCTTGAGGGAATCCCGGTTTCAAGGACGAACCATGTATTACCGTAATTAGTTGTTGACATAACACCAATATCAGTTCCTATATATAGAGTACCGTTTGCATACGGTTCAATGATAACATCATTTATCGGCGCATTAGGCAGGTTACCTGAAACAGAAATCCATGAAGCTCCGTAATTACTTGTCCTGAAAATATGTGCGCCTGTTGAATCAACTTTATATCCGGATAACGTTACATAACAAACATTAGCCGAATCATTATGTACTGCCACTCTTGTTACCCATCTGTAAGGCAAGCCGCTGTTTATTTTTGTCCAGTTAGTGCCTCCGTTAGTTGTTACCCAAATGTTGGCATCATCGGTTCCGCAGTAAATGACATTCGGATTGCTTTTTGAAACATCAACTGTCGTTATTGTTCCAAGGTTCTGCACATGGCCGTTTGCAAGATCCGGACTAATAGCAGTCCAGCTTTGCATCCTGTTAGTTGATTTATGTATTTTATATGTTCCGCAGTATAATATCTGGGGATCGTTTTTATCCAGTACATAGGGTGTCATCCAGTTTGAATACGCAAGGTCAAGGCCGGATGTCCCGCTAAGAAATGAAGAACCGCCGTTAGTTGACCTGCCCAAAGCGCCGTTTTGTGATGAAGCGTATACATACTGCGAATTATTATAATCAACTTTACAATAAAAGCCGTCTCCGCCATATATACTCTGCCACCCGCCTACAGAGCCAGTTGTCTTGTAAGTTCCGTTATCCTGGGCTCCTCCCAGAATTGTGGATGGATTATTATTATCAATATCTCCGGCATAAAATTGAGTTATAGGCATTGTAGTGCTTGCAAGCCAGCTTGTTCCGCCATTTGTTGAATAATCGATACCACCATCATTTCCAATTACGATATATGAGGAATTTGACGGTGAAAATCCAACAGCATGATGGTCAACGTGTGAAGCACTGACATATGAAAAGCTTGTACCACCGTTTACTGACATATACATATCTAACCCGCCGCAAAACAGCTGGTTTGCATTTGCGGGATTAACTTTACATATCCTGTTAAACCACGCATAATTAGAAGATGGGGCAACGCCGCTGTTTATTAATGACCAGGAAGAACCGCTATCAGTTGATTTATATAAGCCGCGTGAATTGCCGTTGGCATAAGCCGTGAATGCATATACTATCGAAGGAGTTGACGAGCAGATATCAAGAGATATTCTTCCCATATCAGAAGCATTGGAGGGGAATCCGCCGTTAACTACGCTCCAGTTTGCCCCTGCATTAGTGGTTACATAAAGAGCTGTCATGGGGCCGCCGTACTTTATATAATCTTCCCTTCTTTGCCTTTCCCACATTGCCGCAAATAATTTATTCTGATTCGAAGGATCCAATATTACATCAATAGCACCAACTGAATCGGATAAGTATAAAGACTGAATCCAGGTTAAGCCTGCATTAGTTGATTTATAAATACCCCGTTCAGGATTTTTCCTTCGCAGTGAACCCATAGCTGCGGCATAAACGATCTGTGAATTTGATGGATTAATTACAATATTACCAAAGCTGTATGTATTCTGCAATCCGATAGAAGTCCAGCTTGTACCTCCATCGGTAGTTTTATAAATACCGGTACCGGGATAGTAGCTTCTGAG
>Ga0315273_10009421_pt1 | contig 12382 bp, 11 predicted proteins | sample YL17G02_0_MG_FD_205753 | JGI IMG/M metagenome (GOLD analysis project Ga0315273, IMG submission 205753) | Sediment microbial communities from Yellowstone Lake, YNP, Wyoming, USA - YL17G02_0 | ecosystem: Environmental > Aquatic > Freshwater > Lake > Sediment | place: USA: Wyoming | collected... | reverse complement strand
AATGTCAGGTTGATCCATATAAAGATGTTAAATGTTCAAATCCTTACGGAAAATACATCAGCTATCTGCAAAGCAATAATATTATAGGAGGAAATTCAAACACTTATTTTAAACCCAATAATAGTATTAAAAGAACCGAAGCGCTGCAGCTCCTTATATATATAAAATCGCTTCAGAATACACCTGTTAACGATATTACAAATCCATATATTGATATTAAAAAATCGGATTTATACTATAATTATGTGCTGATAGCATATAAACTTGGGATCATATCGGTCTCTTCGGATGGATTATTCAGACCGGGAGACTTTACAACCCGCGCTGAGTTTGCAAAAATGTTTGTCGAAGCCCTTATGCGATAACAAAATAATAATAAAACCCCTGATTGTTAATCGGGGGTTTTTGTTGCTATAAAAATCCATCGGATGATTTTTTCCACGCACCCCTTTCCCAAAGCCAATCTTGCCCGCATCGCAAAAGGGTAGCAACCTTAGGTTAGGCCTAACCTAAGGTTAAGCCCATCTCTGGGTTGTCCGTGGCCTCTTTTCGTGGTATAATAACAAATGAAATATTAACACAAAAACCATGAGAGAAGACTACGTAAACCTCAAACTCAAAGATCCTAAAAACGGCGAGTATTTGCTGGCTGTTTTTCACCTTGTGCCAGGCAAGGATCTTGATCTTATTACAGCCGCTTCCGAAGTTGCAGCCGAATCTTCAACTGGTACAAACTTTAAAGTTAAAACCGAAACCGTTTTTTCGCGCCAGATGAACGCGCTTGTTTATAAGGTGGATCCTAAAAAACATCTTGTTTGGATTGCCTATCCTTGGCGTCTTTTTGACCGTGGAGGCAATGTTCAGAACATTCTTACATACATTGTGGGAAATGTTCTTGGCATGAAAGAAGTAGCGGAAATAAAACTTATGGATGTTTGGTTTCCTCCTTCAATGCTTGAACAATATGACGGCCCGAGCTATACGCTTGATGATATGCGAAAATATTTAAATGTTTACGATCGTCCGATTCTCGGCACAATCGTTAAGCCAAAAATGGGACTTACTTCTGCCGAATATGCCGAGGTTTGTTACGACTTCTGGGTGGGCGGTGGCGATTTTGTTAAGAACGATGAACCGCAGGCAGATCAGGATTTTTCTCCTTATGACAAAATGGTTCATCACGTAAAAGAAGCTATGGATAAAGCTGTAAAGGAAACGGGCCATAAAAAAGTTCATTCATTTAATGTTTCTGCGGCTGATTTTGACACAATGATCGCCAGGTGCGAACTTGTAAAAAGCGTAATGGAGCCGGGTTCTTACGCGTATTTAATCGACGGAATTACCGCAGGATGGATGGCAACGCAGACTCTGCGCAGACATTATCCTGATGTATTTTTACATTTTCATAGAGCAAGCCACGCTGCATATACTCGTAAAGAAAATCCAATCGGCTTTACAGTTTTGGTGTTATCAAAATTTGCCAGACTTGCGGGCGCTTCGGGAATTCATACCGGCACTGCTGGAATAGGCAAAATGGCCGGAAGCGTTAGTGAAGATATAACCGCGGCTCATGGCATTTTAAATCTTCAGTCCGAGGGACATTTCTTCACACAAAACTGGGGAAAAATCCCTGAGCAGGACGAGAATTTAATTGCCATGGTTAACCAGGATAACGCTCACCATGTAATTCTTGAGGATGACAGCTGGCGCGGCATGAAAAAGTGCTGCCCTATCATATCAGGCGGTCTTAATCCTACAAAACTAAAACCTTTTATAGATGTTATGGGCGGCGTTGATTTTATCACGACCATGGGAGCAGGCTGCCACGCGCACCCGGACGGAACCCGTAGCGGTGCTACAGCGCTTGTACAGGCATGCGACGCATATCTTAAAGGCATGGATATCCACGACTACGCAAAAGACCACGGGGAGCTTGCCAAAGCAATCGAATTCTTCGAGAAATAGTATGCGATATCCAAGGGGTATGCAGTACCTCATACATATGCGATACCCTCTAGGTATCCGATACCCCTAACCTTGATAGGGCCAGTTTTCAAACCTTTTTACGTAACCTTCTTTAACTGGGTTCTGTTTTATATATTCAATTATTTTTTCTAAATTATTAACTTGTTTATTATGGAATCTTCCCTGGAAAACATGCCCGGAATGGGTATATTTTTTGTTGAAACGATGGGCAAAAGATAATTGTAGAGCTTTCATAAATTTGGGAATACTAATAGCTTTTTCAGTTGTATAAAGAACCATATGATAATGATTAGGCATAAGACAATAAATAACAGTTTTAACAAAATATTTCTTTTTTAGAAGTTCAATTTTATACATAAAAAAGCGATAATCAGCGTCTTCTATAAAGATTTTTTGCTTTGAAACTCCGCGATTATAAACATGATACATTAAATTTGATACTATTTGTGGCTTTCTCATACGTCCAAAATAACATACTGTTTTAAAAAATATCTAAAAAATTCATAAAAAAAGAGAGGGTATGCGATACCCCCGAGGTATGCGATACCCAAAATCAAAAACTTTTTGCCTTCCATACGCAAAAACTGTAAAATATACGGGCTAACAATCAGTTGATAAGCAAACATACAAGATGACGTTAACCTATATATTAATTTTAGCGGGAGCTATAATCCTTGGCGCGCTGGTCAGCCAGATAATTTTCCGCAAAATAAAATTTGTTGATATTGAAAAAACCCGCGCAAAAAGCGAGGAGCTTTTAACCCATGCGAAAGCCGAATCAGATCAGATTCAGACCGACGCAAAAGCCAGTGCAGAAAGCATTAAAACAAACATAGATGAAATGCTTAAACAGATGAAAACGCTCATTCACACAATCGAACAGAATGTAAAATTTAAAGAAGAAGCGCTCAGCAGAAAAGAAACAAAAAATAACGGCTACAGGGAATTTGTAGGTTTAATTGAGGAAGATATAAAAAAGACGGAAGGTTCAAAAGTTGAGCGTGAAAAAATCCTAAAAGAAAAACTGGCAAACAAGCTTGGCGTAAAAATTGAGGACATGGCGAATAATTTTATTGAAAAATTCACTAAAGAACTTGAGCAGGAAAAAGAGGAAAAAGTCTCAAAATATCAGGATTTTATAAAAGAAAATTCTGAGAAAAAAGCAAAAAATATTCTTAAAGATTCAATGCAAAAATTTACCGACAGAACTTCAGTTGAGAAAAAAGAAGCTACTATAATTGTCCCGAGAGATGAAGTCAAAGCCGAAATAGTGGGCAGGAACGCCGAAAACATTATGCTTTTCGAAAAACTTATAGATGTTGATGTGATTTTTAACGATGAGCCAAATACAATTTTAGTTTCATGCTATGACCTTCTGCGTAAAACAATCGCAAGAATCGCGCTCGAAAAACTCTCAAAACTTCGCCACATATCCGCGCGTAATGTTCAGGAAGCCATTGAACAGACCCGGAAAATTATTGATGAAGATTTAATGCAGGTTGGTGAAAAAGCGCTTAAGAAAATGGGATTTAAAAGACAGTTCCCGAAGGATTTAATTAAAATTGTCGGAAGATTAAAATACAGAACAAGCTACGGCCAGAACATTCTCCTCCATTCATTCGAGGTCGCGTATATGGCCGAACTCCTCGCGAGCGAGCTTGGAATTGATGTTGAAACAACAAAGATCGGCGCGTTTTTCCACGATATAGGCAAAGCCATAGATCATGAAGTTGAAGGCTCGCACGATGTTCTTACGCGTGAAATTATGACAAAATATAATTTTACGCCTGAAGAAATTCATGCCGCATGGACTCATCATGAAGCTGAAACTCCAAACACTCCGGAAGCAAGAATTGTAATGGCGGCTGATGCGATTTCGGCGGGAAGGCCCGGAGCAAGGCAGGAATCTCTCGATAAATATCTTGACCGATTAAGAGCTCTTGAAGAGATTACAACCGGGTTTAAGGGAGTTCAGAAAACATTTGCAATTTCAGCGGGCCGTGAAGTAAGAGTTCTTGTAATACCTGAAGAAGTTCCCGATGATAAAATGCCCGAACTTGCAGAAAATATTGCTCATGAAATTGAAACCAATTTAAGCTATCCCGGAAAAATCAAAGTTAATTTGATTAGGCGAACAAAGGCTATTGATACAGCAAAATAACCAAGATATATGTTCGGAAAGAAAAAAAATAAGCAGAAAAAAGGCATGATGGATAAGCTTGTAATGGGTGCAATTATTGGCGGCGCGATAGGATCTGTAATAGGGATGTCGGTTGCCCCTAAATCCGGTAAAGAAACAAGGGAATATATTGCCGAACAGGGGACCAAGGCAAAAAAAGGGGGAGTAAAAATATGGCATTATTTCAAGAAATTATTTAAGAAAAAGGATTAAGGAAAAGGCTTTCTATGGCTAAAAAGAAGAAGAAACATAAAAGTAAAAAAGTCGCAAAACCTGCCCCTAAAAAGCAGGGTGTTTTGGCAAACGATGAGCAGAATCAGTCAGCCAAAAAGCCCGGCAAAAATGCAAAAAAACAGAAAAAACAAACAGCGGTTAAACCAAAAAAAGAAAAAAAACCCCGAAAATTCAAACAGTCTATTTTAAAGATATTCAAATTTAAAGAAGAAACACAGATAACCGAAGAAACAAAGCCCAAAGAAGCTGTTGGCGTTTCTGCCGCAACTTCGGCAAAAAGAAAGTTATTCCTATACAACCTTCGAAAACCGATAATCATTGTTTTTTCGCTGCTCGCAGTCGCGTTTGTATTTTTTGTCGCATCCCTTTTAATTACGCTTGAGCTTGCCAACAAATCAATGCCGGGTACGCGCGTTGCAGGCATGGACGTAAGCCTTTTAACAGTTGATGAAATTCAGAACAGATTAATGGAAAAAGGAAAACCTTTTCTTGAAAGCCAGATCCCGGTAACCATGGAAGGTATTACGGCACAGTTCACGCCCGCTGAGCTCGGAGTTTCACTTGACCCCCGCCACACTCTGCAGGATATAAATTTTATAAGGTTCGGCAAAACGAATGTAATAAATGTTATTAATGGCTTAATAGTGCCGAATAATATAAGTTATTATGTCTCAATAGATCTTGACGCTGCAATAAAAAACATTGAGCTTAAATTTAATTTTGATGAAAAAAAATCATCCAACGCCTATCTTACTTTTGAAAACGACGCATTAACAATTGTGCCTGAAAAAGCGGGCAAAGCAATTGATATGAGAACTCTTTATTTAAATATTAAGGAGAATGCAAACAAACTTTCGTCCGGCCAGATACAGGTTGCGCTTCTTGATGATACTCCGCTGGTTACAAAGCAAATCCTCGAAACAGAGCTTGAAGGAATTAAAGAAACGCTCAAGAAAAAAACATATCTCGAATATGATAATTTTACATACACAGTCAAACTTATTGACCATCTTGACTGGGTAAAATTTAATTATAAAGATGAGCTTAAAATCGGTGAAAAATATTCACTTCCCATTGAAACGTCCGCGGCTTTAGCCGGTTCGGCAAATTTAAATCCGCCTTTTTCCATTCAAAGAAAACTCTGGATAAATATAGTTGAAGGACCCTTTGATGCCTGGGTGAACGAAGGCATTGTCGCCGATATTGAATCTGAACCTCAGGATGTTGAAATTTCTAAAAATGAAAACGGAGAAATAATATTTAACGGCAGAGGAGAAAACGGCAGAAAAATAATCAAATCTTTTTTAATAAGCGGGCTTGAAGAAGCCGTAAACAACAACGTTGAAGACCTCGTAATCCCGGTTGCCGAAAAGAAAGCACAGGTAAAAACATCCGATGAACTGCAGGAAATGGGGATAAAAACTCTGATCGCGACAGGCCGCAGCGCATTCGCGGGGTCTACGGTGAACCGCATACACAATATAAACGTGGGCGTAAACAAGTTTAACGGACTGCTAATAGAACCGGGTGAAACCTTTTCTTTTAATGATCATTTAGGGCCGGTTGAAGCTTATACAGGGTTTAAGCCGGAACTTGTAATTAAAGCGGAAGGCACGATTCCCGAGTACGGCGGAGGCCTGTGCCAGGTATCATCAACTATGTATAGAGCCGCTCTTTTCGCGGGTTTTCCGATTGTCGAAAGAGCCCCGCATTCATACGCGGTTTCGTATTATGCGCAGATTTACGGATACGGGCTTGACGCGACAATTTATCCCGGAGTTCACGATTTAAAATTTGTAAACGACTCTCCGGGTTATGTACTCATTCAGTCCTATACAGACGGCGTTAAAGCATTTTATAAATTCTACGGCACGGATGACGGCAGAAAAGTTGAAATGGAAGGGCCGTATACATACGGATATCACTCACCCGGTCCCGCTCAGACTGTTGAATCCGCAAGCATGGCGCCGGGCGCGCGCAAACAGGTTGAAATCGCGCATACAGGTTTTAATGCGCTGTGGTATCGTTATATAACAAAAAACGGCGCAACAGTAAAAGAAAGACTTGAAAGCGCGTACCGCGCAATTCCAGCAAAAATTATGGTCGGCCCGTCCGCGGCACCTGCTGAATAAATTTATTTCTTCTCGAGTTCCTTGGTCATTTCTTTCGCGATTTCATTTTCAGGATCTATCGCGAAAATTTTCTGCAGATATTCTTTCGCATGTTCGTCCTTGTCATCTTCCATTAAAAAATCAGTATAAGCCAGCAGATAATCAATATTAGAAGGGTCCATCTCGATTGCTTTTTTATACATCTCACCGGCTTTTTCTTTACTGTTAAGCTGTCTGTAAACTTCAGCCGTGCTTATAAACCTGCCGGGCCTCATAGCGTCAAGCTCAATTGCTTTTAAGTACGCCTCAAGAGCTTCCCCGTATTTTTTCTGTTCATATAATGCCCTCCCCAGATTGCTGTAATAAACGGCATCGTTTTCTCCGTTGTAAATAAGCTGTTTAAAAATCGCCTCAGCCTTGCCGAACTGATTCTGCTTTAAATATATAAGGCCAAGCTTATGCAGAGCATCCGAAAAACGCTCATCTAATGCGGTTACCTGTATTAACTTTTGTTCAGCCACTTCCATATCCCCTTTTTCATAATATTTCACTGCTCTTGAATATAAAATTCTTGCCTCCAGCGTGCGCGGGGAAATTTTTTGGGCTCCTCTTTGTATTAACCTCGAAACCTTTCTTAAGCGTGATTCCTTTTCGTTTAAAGGCTTAATATAGAGTGACTTTATATGCCCCTCAACCAGATATAATCTGCGCACAAAAATCCCCACAACACCTGCCGCCAATAATATAAGAATAATTTCCATAAAATTTAGGCACCTTTAAGAATAGGATCCTCCTCGGCTTCATTTATATTGTCAATTTCCTGTGCTTTAATTATTTTTTTAATATCACCCGCGTTTACAATTTCAAAACTTCTGTCGGCAAAAACCACCTTAACTTTCTGGTTCAACACATCAAGAGAAGTAACCTGCCCTTCGCCTTTTGCAATCTTAACAATACTTCCGGCTTTCGGCAGATTTTTCATTAAATCTTTATAGGCCGAAACTTCGTATCTTAAACAGCACATTAATTTTCCGCAGCAGCCAGAAAGTTTTGAGCTTCCTTTGCTTTCAAGAGACTGAGACCTGACCATGTCCATTGTTATACTCTGAAGATCTTTAAGCCAGCAGCGGCAGCACAGGCATTTTCCGCATTTTCCGCGGCCCGAAACGGCTTTTGCTTTGTCTCGCGGTCCGATCTGCTGAAGATGAATCTGCTTGTTAAAAGTTTTTGCGAGATCTTTAACAAGCTCTCTAAAATCAACACGGTCATCTGAAGTAAAAATAAAATTTACTCTACTTCCGTCCAGAGAAAATTCCGTAAAAATGAGCTGCATATCAAGCTTATGCTCAATTATTTTTTGTCTGCAATTAACACCCGCCTCATCAGCCTGCGTTTTCATCATTTCCATTTTCTGCAGATCATGCGGGGTTGCTTTTCTTAAATATGAAAAACTCGCGGCAATTTTTTCCTCATTCTTTTCTTCTTTAACCGGAATAAAAACTTTTCCGATATTCTCACGGTTCTCCTCGTCATGGTATACAATAAAATCAGAGTTTGTTAGTTCGCCAGCAGCCTCTATCCAGGGCATCTGCATTTCTTTTCGCGTGAACTGATCTGATACTGCGATAACTTTCATTACAAGGTTGCTTTTAGGGCTAAATTTTCGAGAGCCAGACGCATATTGATATTTCTTTTGAGAAGTTTTTTGGTCTCTTCAATTTCTTTAAGAAGATTAACGAAATGTTTGTTCTCTGTAACCGCCGTTTCGTTTTTACCGCTTTCAAGGCCTTTATACAGCCTGTTCCTTACAAGATAACTAAACACATCAAGAAATTCATTTTCAGTCCCGTTTTCGATTACATCGCTGATCGCTTTAAATTTACTGTACACCGGTTTATCCTCCAGAAACTCGCAGAGAATATTATACATGGTTCTGTAAGAAGCCAAAAGGTTTGCGTCATTTAATAATTTTATCGCCTTGCCGCTTTTGCCTATGGCAAGCGAGCAAACCTGCGCAATTACGTCATCTTCAAGGTCAGGATATAATGGTTTGAGTTTTTCATATAAAAATTTTTCTGAATATCCGGTAAATTTAATAAGCCTTGCGCGTGAAATAATTGTAGGAAGAATCTCGCGAATATTGTTTGTCGTTAAAATAATCACAGTATCCGGAGGGGGCTCCTCGAGAGTTTTAAGCAGGCAGTTTGCGGCTTCAGGGGTTAATCTCTCGGCTTTTTTAATTAATAAAATTTTATAGTTAGCCTGCGCGGTCATATTCAAACGGGCAATAATATCGCGTATCTGTTCGATTTTTATAGACTCTCCGTCATCATCAAGAACTACTGTGTCGGCATGGCTTCCCTTTTGCAGCTGAATGCATGTAGGGCACGTTCTGCACAGATTGTTCGGGCACTGCATAATATTTACCATCATTTTTGCGATGGCGAATTTTCCGACCGAAGAAGGCCCCGTAAAAAGATACGCGTGCGAAACCCTTCCGTTTTTTATATCTTCTTCGATCAGTTCAAGCTGTTTTTTGTGGCCGATAATATTCCAGTTGTACATATTTTGGCCGTTAAAGAGCCCGTTAAGGTTTTATATTCTGCCAGTTTTCATCCTGCCTTACAAGCAGATCTCTTGCCTTTTCAGGACGCGCCATTATTTCTTTAATAAACACTTCCAGCCTCACCTTGTTCTGCGAGCCTTTTACAAGCACTATATCGTTTTTAATACTGTGTTTTTTATAAAAATCAGCAGCCTCCCTGGCTGTCTTAAAGCTGAAAATATTTGCGGAATCCATATTGTTTTTATTGGCGGAGGAAGCCGCAAATACCACTTCATCGCCGACTGTAATTAATATATCGGCATATCCGGGAATTAAAGCGCCGATTTTCTGGTGCTGTTCTTTTGAGTCAGCTCCCAGCTCATTCATATTCCCGAAAACAAAAATTTTTCTTCCCCTCCTTTTATCGCCGAAATACTTTAAAACTTTTAGCGCCTCAATAACGGCTTCAGGCGAAGCATTGTAAGAACTGTCCAGAATCAGGACATCTTTTATGCCTTCAATTAAAGACATCCTTCCGGGAGGAAGTTTAAATTCATTTACAGCCTTAATAATCTTATCATTCGGCACATCATACATAAGTCCGGCAGCAATTGCGGGCAGCAGAGAATAAACCTGATATTCTCCGAAAAGAGTTGTTTTAAAGCTTAGGCAGTCATTATTGTAAAGAACGTCAAATTCAAGTCCGAAATCTTTCTGGATAACTTTTTCCGCTTTAAAATGAGCTCTTTTTTTTGCAGCGTAAGTATTAAAATTTATCTTTCCTTCATCCACGGTTTTTGAAATATACTCATCATCAAGGTTTACAAGAGCAATCCCCCCCTTTTTAAGAGCCGTAAATATTTTAGATTTTTCTTCGTAAATTTCTTCTAGGCTTTTAAACTGGCCGTCAGCCATATGAACAGGTTTAATCGCTGTTATTACGGCCACATCCGGCCTTACAACGTCCGTTAAAAAATCCATGTCTCCTGGCTTGTCAACGCCCATTTCAAGAACCAAAAAATCGTATCTGTCGCGCGCAAAAATCGCTCTGAAAAATCCTTTAAATAAAGTCTTTAACCACTGGCCGGCGCTTGAAAATCCCGACTCCTGATGAAGTATGGTTAAGAGCAGTCCGAACTCGCTGTTATAGCTTTTTTCATTTCTTAGCACCTTGTATTTTTGGCTTAATACCTCAAAAATAGCGTCCTTGCAGGTTGTCTTTCCAACCGATCCGGTTACGCCAATAATTTTGGCATTCATTCTTGAAAGTTTTACTTTCGCCAAAAATTTTAATAAAAAGAGCACAGCCTTTTTAAGGAGTTCTTTCATTATGATAGAGCCTTAACTTTTTCAATAAGCTCTTTAAACGCAGACTCGTTTGTTGCCGCCAGATTTGCCAATACTTTCCTGTCAAGAAGTATGTCTGACTTTAAAAGCCCGTTCATAAATCTTGAGTATGTAATGCCGTTTGCTCTGCATACAGCATTAATACGGGTGATCCAGAGCCTTCTAAAGGTTCTTTTGCGGATCTTTCTGTCGCGGAATGAATTGGTTCCGGCTTTCATCACGGCATTTTTTGCCTGTGTGAAGATCGAGGATCTTAGTCCCCGGTAACCTTTGGCTAGCTTTACTATCTTACGGTGCCTGCGGTGGGCCATTAGGCCTCTTTTGATTCGAGTCATATATTTAAATTATGGATTATTGTGCCAGAAGTTTTTTAAGAATTTTAGTCTCAGTATTGTTTGCAGGCATGCCCTTATTATAGAGCTTTTTTTGCCTTTTTGATTTATTTACCAGAAGATGGTTTTTACATGATTTCTGAAACATGTATTTTCCTGTTCCTGTTTTTCGAACGCGCTTTTTCGCGCCGCTGTTTGATTTATGCTTCATATAAATTATTTTAGTGGTGAAATTATCATTGTCATATTGTATCCATGCTTTTTTGGTTGTTCGTCTACATTCCCGCTTTCCTTTAACCCTTCAGCAAATTTTTTCATTTTTTCTTCCGCCAGATGGGCGTAAGCTGCTTCTCTTCCTTTGAATATCAGCGTTACTTTTACAATGTTTCTTTCCTTTAAAAACTTTTCTGCCTGTTTAATTTTCACTTCAAGATCATGTGCATCGGTTCTAAAACTTAATCTTATTCCTTTAACTTCAGTCTGTTTCTGCATTTTTCTGTGCTTCTGCTCAATTTTTTTCTGTTTGTACTGGTATTTTCCGAAATCCATTATTTTGCACACGGGCGGATTAATATTCGGAGACACTTCCACCAGATCAAGCTCAAGTTCACGCGCTTTTGAAAGCGCATCGCTTGTTTGTACAATGCCAAGCTGTTCACCATTTTCGTCTATAAGACGAATGGTCGGGATTCTTATGCCCTCGTTTATCCGTAAATGTTTATTTATAAACAGTTTTGGTTAGGGGTATTTAGCTTCAGGATGATAGATAAAAATCGGTTAATCGTCAATAGTTTTGCTTTATAAATTTAAAAATTTCATCAAACGAAAGTTTCCTTTTCAAAAAAAGCTTAACAGCTTCACTGTTTGTCTGGCTTAATTTTCTACAGCCGGACGCCCCTTTTTTTAAAGCATCATATGCGAATTTTATTGAAGGAAATTTTTCCAGATCAGGGTTGAAAAACTCCAGTTTCTGATTAGCCAGATCTAATCTCGACAAGTTTTTTTGGCGTTTTGTATCAGGGTAATAAAGCGCGTAAGACAAGGGGATTTTCATATCCGGGTAACCCATATGGGCCAGTATATTGCCGTTTTTAAATTGAACAAGCGCGTGCACATTGCATTGCGGATGAATAAGCACCTCAATCTGCTCGGGCTTTAAGCCAAAAAGATAATGAGCTTCAATAATTTCAAGAGCTTTATTCATTTGGGTCGCGGAATCAATTGTTATTTTTTTACCCATTCTCCACACAGGATGTTTTGAAGCCTTTTCAACGGTAATTTTTTTAAAATCCTTCTTTGGCAAATTCCAGAAAGGACCGCCCGAACACGTTAAATACACTTTCTCAATATCTTCAGTCTTTCTCCCCTGCAGACACTGAAAAATTCCCGAGTGCTCTGAATCAACAGGCACAAAAACGCATTTCGATTTTTTAACTTCTTTCATGATTTCATCTCCGTATTCAACAATCATTTCTTTATTAGCCATCGCAATTTTTTTTCCTGCTTTAATAGCTGCGATTACCGCATCCTTTAAGTCGGTCCCGCCGCATGCCACAACAACAATATCAACATTTTTTTTACAAACCATTCCTTTAATTTTTTCCGGATTAATCAGCCCATCGTATATGGGTTTGTATTTTAATCCCTG
>Ga0315273_10009420_pt1 | contig 12383 bp, 11 predicted proteins | sample YL17G02_0_MG_FD_205753 | JGI IMG/M metagenome (GOLD analysis project Ga0315273, IMG submission 205753) | Sediment microbial communities from Yellowstone Lake, YNP, Wyoming, USA - YL17G02_0 | ecosystem: Environmental > Aquatic > Freshwater > Lake > Sediment | place: USA: Wyoming | collected... | reverse complement strand
CAAGGCGAGCGACTCGCGCTGATGTTTCTCGTCGTCGACGATGAGGAGGGTGGCCTTCGGTTCTTTGGTGTTCAGGTTGCTCACCAGGGAGAGATTACCCCTGAGTCCCGTCAGCCGCCCGCGGGCAGCGAGACGCGGAAGAGGGCCCCGGGACGTCCGTCACCGCGAGGGCCCGCCGTGACCCTTCCGCCGTGCTCCTCGACGATCCGCTTGACCATCGCGAGGCCGAGGCCCACGCCCCCCTCCTTCTTCGAGAAATAGGGGTCGAAGAGGCGCGGGAGGTCGGCCTCGGGAATCCCGGGTCCCTCGTCTTCGACGGAGAGAACGAGGCGCCGGCCGGACTCCTCGATACCGCTATCGGCGGAGAGGCGCACGCGCAGGGGGCCGCCGTGCCGTTCCATCGCCTGAATGCCGTTCTGCACGAGGTTCCAGATCGAGGACTTGAGGAGGTTCGCGTCCGCCCGAAGGAGCAGCACCGCGTCCGGGATTTCTTCCTCGATCGTGACGTGGGCCTGCACCGCCGTCTCGGCGAGATCCGAGAGCGTGTGCCGCACGAGAGCGGCGAGGTCCGTCGGCGCGAACGCGAGGGTGAGGGGCCTCCCGTACGCGAGGAAGTTGTTGATGAGGATCGCGAGGCGGTTGATCTCCTCGCGAAGCGCCTCGATGCGCGTGCCGTACTCGGCCGCGGCGGCCTCGTCAATCGGGCGGTGGCGGCGCCTCAGGACGTCGAGCCCGAGGGACAGGGCGTTCAGGGGGTTCTTGATCTCGTGGGCGAGGCCGGAAGCGAGGTGGCCGATTTCGGCGCGCTTCTCGGCGCCCGCGAGGCGCACCTCGAGCTCCTGCCTCTCCCGCAGCTTCTCCGTCATGTGGTTGAAGGTTGAGGCCAGCCGCCCGATCTCGTCGTCGCGGTCGACCGGCACGGTCACGTCGAGCCGCCCTTCGGCCACCTGGGCGGCGCCGTCGGCGAGCTCGTCGAGGGGACGCGTCGCGTTGCGCGTGAGGACGAGCATGACCGCGAGGCCGAGCGCGAAGACGCCGAGGAGCGCGAAGAGGCGGCGCCGGAAGTTGTCCGCTAGCTGGGCGCGGATGTTCTCGAGGTTGTAGGCGATCTCCACGTGCCCGCGGAGGTGGCCGTCGATGACGATCGGAACCACGAGGTGCCGGTTCGTGGGCCCCGAGCCGATGACGCCGGAGATCACGATGTCCTTCGGGCTCACGGGCTTCTTCGGGCGCCGCCCGCCGGTTACCGGCGCCGCGGCCTCGCCGATCGGGCGACCCGCTTCGTCCGCGACCTTGATGTTCTGGAGGCCGCGGGCGTGGAGCGCCGCCGTGTAGTCCTCGAGCACTTTCGGGTCTTTCCAGCCTTCGGGGCCGATCTGCGTCGTGGCGACCTCGATCGCCTTCGCGACCGCCTGATAGGAGCCGTCCGCCTCGTCGAGCGTCTCGTCGCGGGTCTGGAAATAGACGAGCGTCTGCGCGATCGCGGCGAGCACGAGAATGCCGGCCCACGTCAGACCGAGGCGTGTGGAGAGCCGGATTCCCGGGACGCGGGAGCCGCCAATCACACTCGCCTCATGGGATCTCGAAAGAGCGCCACGTGAAGTAAAGACCGAAAACGACGAGCAGCACGCCGGCGACGATCGTCGAACGGGACGCCCACGCGCCCGCGCGCGAACGCCAGCGATCGACCAGCTCGATGAGGAGCACGAACCACGAGAAGACGCCGAGGCCCACCCCGAGCGCGAAGCCGCCGGCCCCGGCCGCCGTGGGCACGAACAACCGATGCCCGACGAGGAAGGAGATGAAGAGCGTCCAGTTCACGAAGAGAGCCAGGTTCGCCGCACCCTGCAGGAGGCCCGTCAGCACGGGAAACCGGGAGAATCCCCCGCGCGCGTCGGCCGGGCGGGGCATGAACTGAAGGCGAGACGTTTCCGGGTCCGTCTGTTCTGCGTCGCGCCGCGCGTCCACGAGGAGGAGCTTCGCGCCGTAACCCACGAGGAAGAGGGCGAGAGTCCCGCGCACCCACGGGTTCGTCACGACCTTCTCGAGGATCCAGCCGAGGCCGAGCCCGATGAGAGCGCAGATGAACGTGTCCACGGCCGCGCCGCCGAAGGCGACGCGGTAGGCGTCCCGTCGCTCGCCCTGAAGGCTCTTTCTCAGGCATGTGACATTGAGCGGGCCGGGCGGAATCGCGCCGATGAACCCGGCGAGAAAGCCCATCACGAGGGCCAGCGGGAAAGCCGCCACGGGTTCCTATCCTCTCACGGCCCGTTTGCGGCTCCACCCGGCGGGGCGTAGAGTGAATCCGTGAGGCGTCTTCTCGTTTGCGCCGCCGCGGCCCTCTTCCTCGTGCTTGCGGGCATCCCCGCACGCGCCGAGGAGCGCCTCGAGTTCGAACCGAAAGTAGGAGCCGTCGGCGGGCGGGTCGTCGTCAAGTCCGGCGTGCCCGCGGGCGCGCAGCTGCTGTTCGGCGGGAGGCCGGTGGGGGTCGTGAAGGAAGCCGACGGCGTGTCGGCTTTCGTCGTGCCGCCCGGCCCTTCGAAGAGCGCGTTCCTCGAGATCGTGAGCGGAGGCAGGACGATTTCGAAGAGCGCGGTGCCGTTCATCATTTCCGGCGCGTCGCTGGCGGCACTGCCGAAGCTCATCGGCCTCAGGGAGGCGATCGACGTCTTCGGCTATTCCGACCCGCGCCCCACTGGCGGAGAAAAGCCCGAGCCGAAAGCGCGCCCCGTCCTGAAGCTGGACGACGACGAAATCCTCACGATCGGCGAGCCTTCGCCCTCCCGGCTGGCTCCCGCGGTCGAGTTCGGCGACCTCGCGACCGCGGGCAAGACCGGGATGACCGGCACGGCCCTTCTCATCACGGCGCGGCCGCCGAAGAAGAAGACCCCCGTTCCGCTTCCTCCTCCTCCGCCTCAGGACTGAGGGCGGCGCGCCCGGCCTCGATCAATCCAGGACCTTCTCGGCGACCGGCGCCGGAAGGAGGCAGAAGGCGGGGTACTGGAACGCCAGGAGCCCGGCGATCGGGAGCCGCGCCACGAGGAAGACGATCACGAGCGCCCGCACCCAGCGGCGCTGAAAGGGCCAGCGGCCGTCGATCCACCCGGCCACGGGGAGACACGCGGCGGGCAGCGCAATCACAACGTGCCAGGTCTGGAGCGTGATGGGCGAGAGCCCACCCGCGATGAGAAGAGCCCACAACGCGTTCGTCGAGTAGGAGCGCATCCACGCCTCCGGAGTCCCCTGATCGGGTTTGCGCGAATCGCGAAGCCATGACCAGCCGGCCACGATCGGGAGGACCACGGACACGGCGGCCAGGACTCCGACGACGAGGACCAACCGGCACCAGAAGGCGTCTTGCGGTTCTCCGCCGATCGAGGCCCGCACGCAGGAGGCGCAGTCGCTCGTGAACCTCATGCGGCCGACGCTGAGAGAGCCTAGCCGGAACCAGAAGAAGAACGTGCGGATCAGCGGCTGCACGTACAGGAAGCCGCGTCCGAGAAAACCCTCCGCAGACGAGAAGGAGAGGCCGCCACCCCGGAAGAGGGAGAGCGCGGCCGGAATCAGCGGGGTCGCGCCGGCCAGGACGCCGGCCGCGAAGTAGACCCACGAGAGTCGGAGGGCCCGCCGCGAGAGGAGGAGGGCCGTCAGGGCGAGGAGGAACAGGGCCGAGGGGTGTATCTGGGGGGTCAGCACGCAGGCGAGGCCGAGAACGAACGACGGAAGCCTGCGCGCGGAATCCCGGGATGCCCAGCAGCCCCAGAGATGCGCGGCCGCGGGCAGCAGGAGGAGGTTGGGTTCCCAGATGAAACCGGAGTGGAAGAGCCGCCAGGGCGACAGCCAAAAGACGACCAGGTAGAAGGCCGTGAAGCGATCGCCGAGAGACGGTCGAAGCGTCCGGACCAGCAAGAGGCCTGCCGCGAGGTGAAAGAGGAGGACGACGAAAACGGCGGCCCTCAGATCGTGGGTGACGAGCACGGGCGCGCCGAGGAGAAACGGCAGGAAGCAGCCAGGCAGGTCGAGGCCGTTGCCGCTCTTCTTCCAGCTCGGCTCGCAGCGCGGCGCCTCCAGGAATGGCTGGATGAGGTGCTGGTACTGCACGATGTCGCTTACGACGCTGCTCCCCATCATGTGGGGGTACGAAGGCCAGGCTCGCCAGACCCGGGCGATGAAGACGAGCTGCAGGAGCAAGCCCGTCAGGAAGAGGGTCCAGATCAGACGCCGCCTCACTCGAGATTCGATACTGTCACCCGCTCAGCGACGTCGATTCTCCACACCACCGGGCGTTCGCCGCGGCCATGATACTGCTCGCTTTGCGGGTAGCGCGTGGGGCGTGCCCGAAGCCGCACCGCGACGGGGCTGTTGAGGTTCTTGTCGCCGCGCCGTGAAGGGAACCACAGCCTGCTTCTCCGCGGCGCCCGGTTCGAGCGCGCCCGCGAGGAGCGCGCCGGCGGCCTCCGGCTCGAGGAGGAAGCCGTCGTGCCCGTGCGCCGAGTTGAGCTCCGCGTACGACGCGCCGGCTTCGCGTACCCAGCCCTTCACTTCATCCTCGGGATAAAGCACGTCGCTCGTGATCCCGACGCCGACGAGGCGGCCATGAAACGCGGAAAGCGCGGCGGCCGTGCCGCCGCGGCCGCGGCCGACGTCGTGCGCGTCCATCGCGTCGAGAAGCGCGAGGTAGCTCTGCACCTCGAAGCGCGCCACGAGCTTGGCGCCGTGATGCGTCAGGTAGGACTGGACCGCGAACGTCTCTCCGTCGCCCGGGAGGCGTTGGAACCGCTTCTCGAGCTCCGCCGGAGACCGGTACGTCAGCATCCCGACCATGCGCGCGACGGCGAGGCCCGCGGCGGGGCCCGCGGCCTCGATCGCCCGACGCTGGACGTGGTTCCAGCCGATCGCCCAGGCGGAGTGCGCCGCGGGCGCCGCGAAGACGACCGCGCGCAAGGTGCGCTCCGGAAAGGAAGCCGCGAATTCGAGCGCGACCATTCCGCCGAGGGATCCGCCGGTCACGAGCGGGACGGAGGAGATGCCGAGAGAATCAACGAGGATTCCCGCGAGATGTGCCTGATCGCGAGTCGAGATGGCGGGGCCTGAACCACTATTCGAAGAATCCCTTCTTTGAATTCTTTTGAAGGTCGTGCCGTAGCAGGAGCCCAACAGGTTCGGGCAAAGCACGGCCCACTTGTTCGTGTCGATCGCCTTGCCCGGCCCGATGACGCTGCCTTTCCATCCGCCGAGCGTTTCGGGCGAGCCCGTGAGCGAGTGGAAGACGACGACGACGTTGTCGCGTTTTTCGTTCAGCGTCCCTTCGAGGACGTACGCCTGCCGCACGTCGCGCAGGATTTCCCCGGACTCGAGCGCGAAGCGCGGCGTGACGTGGACGCGGGCGGCGGTCACGTTCGCACCGCCTTGCGGAGGGCGAGGTCGAGGTCCTGGGTAAGGTCGAGTGCGTCCTCGATGCCGACCGAGAGACGGATGAGATCGGCCGTCACCCCGGCGCGCACGCGATCTTCGGCCGTGAGCTGTTGGTGTGTCGTGGACCACGGGTGGATGACGAGGCTCTTGGCGTCGCCCACGTTCGCGACGAGGGAGAAGAGCTTCAGGCTCGCGATCAACTTCTTCGCCTCTTCTTCGCCACCCTTCACGCCGAACGTCAGGACGCCGCCGAAGCCGCCTTCGAGATAGCGGGTCGCGGGCTCGTGCGCCGGATGCGAGGGCAGTCCCGGGTACCGCACCCACGAGACGGCGGGATGAGCCTCGAGGAAGCGCGCGACCGTGAGCGCGTTCTCGCTGTGGCGCTGGATGCGGAGATGGAGCGATTCGAGGCCCTGGAGGAACAGGAACGAGTTGAAGGGTGACAGCGACGCGCCGAGGTCGCGCAGGAGGACGACGCGGAGGCGGATCGCGAAGGCCGCCGCGCCGAACGCGTCCGCGAACGAGAGCCCGTGGTAGGCCGGCTCGGGATCCTTGTAGAAGGTCTTGAAGCGCGGATTCGTTCCCCAGTCGAACTTCCCGCCGTCCACGACCGCGCCTCCGATGGCCGTCCCGTGGCCGCCGATCCACTTCGTGGCCGAGTGGAGGACGACGTCCGCCCCGTGCTCGATCGGGCGGCAGAGGAGCGGCGTCGCGAACGTGTTGTCGACGACGAGCGGCACGCCCGCGTCGTGGGCGACCTTCGCGAGGGCCGTAAAGTCGGGCACGTCGAGGTTGGGATTGCCGATCGTCTCGACGTAGACGGCGCGCGTCGTGTCGTCGATTGCGGCGGCGACCTTCTGCGGGTCGTTCGCGTCGACGAACTTCGTCCGGATGCCGAGGCGGGGCAGCGTGTGCTGGAAGAGCGTGAACGTCCCCCCGTACAGGGCCGACGAGGAGACGAGGGAGTCGCCCGCCTGCGCGAGGTTCAGGATCGCGAGCGTCTGGGCGGCCTGACCGGACGCCGTCGCGACCGCCGCGACGCCCCCTTCGAGCGCTGCGAGGCGGCGTTCGAAGACGTCGTTCGTGGGGTTCATGATGCGCGTGTAGATGTTCCCGAATTCGCGCAGGCCGAAGAGGTTCGCGGCGTGCTCGGGACCGTTGAAAACGTAGGACGTCGTCGCGTAGATCGGCACGGCCCGCGCGTTCGTGGCCGGGTCGGCGGTCTCCTGCGCGGCGTGTACGGCGAGGGTCCCGGGGCGGTAGCGGGGTTTCGGTTCGGTGGTGGTCGACATGGGCTTCTCCCTTTGGTTCGACTGCTTCGTTCGTCTCGGCTCTTGCGGGCACAAAAAAACCGGCCCTCTCGCGTGAGAGGGCCGGTTGGGGAATCCGATGAGCGCTTGCTCCCGGTTCGCCTGGATTCGCGGGGTCTAGGTCGGTATTGTCCTCGACCTCGCGAAGCCGCCGTCCGTCTCCCGCAGGGGAGCGCCGGACATCGAACCCATGGACATACAAATTCGAACCGCCGCGGTTTTGACTCCACTGACGCCACGGGCGTCAACGGCCGCGATGAAGACAACGGGGGGGTTCGACATGTCCGGGTTACCTTAAAGACGTCGGATCAATTGGTCAAGAGAATAAAAAGTCGAAGGTGGGTTTCAGGAACGTCCACGGCCGTAGCCGCCGCCGCCGCCGTAACCGCCACGACCACCGCCACCGCCGCCACCCGTGCGGGGCTCCTGCGGGCGCGCCTCGTTGACGCGGAGGGCGCGGCCCTCGAGCTCCTGGCCGTTCAGGGCGCCCATGGCCTTCTGTCCGTCGGCATCGGCCATTTCGACGAAGCCGAATCCCTTGGACTGGCCGGTGTCGCGGTCCGAGATGACGCGGGCCGACTCGACGGCGCCGTACGCCTCGAACATGGAACGGAGCGTGCTGTCGTTCACCGAGTAAGAGAGGTTTCCGACGTAGAGCTTCATGGGATGAGAATCCTTCGCAACAAATGCGATCTGGTAGGGCTTCTCGCGTCGATCAGGCGGGAAGCGGGTTCGGGAGATGGTAATAACGAAATGCGTCGGGACAGTTGGAAGAGACAGGGCGAACGGAAGAATTGCATCACGCTCTGGAAGCCAAAGTCAAATTGAAATCGGCCCGCCGGGCGTGAACGGCCGGATCCCGGGAACTTCCGGACATTTTCGGGGTCGAACCTCCGAGGAGATCGATGCGATGCCGGCCCGGATTCTCGCCTTCGACGCCTCTCGAGGCGAGGAATCGCGTGTGAGAATGGCTGCCGTGACACCCGCGGCGGCCTCGGCGCAATACCATCCGGGCGAGCGCGACTGGCCCGGAGACGAGATCGCCCTCGGCCGGTTTCTTTCGGGTGACGTCCTCGGGTTCGAGCAGATCGTGCGCTACTACTCGACGATGGTCTATTCGCTCGCGGCGCGTCTCGTCGGCCCCGCGGATGCGGAAGACGTCGTGCAGGAGACTTTTCTGCGCGCCTACCACGGGCTCGGGAAATTCCGCGGCGAGTCGAGCCTGAAGACGTGGCTTTATGCGATCGCGCTGAACCGTGCGCGCGCCCGCATGGGAACGCTCGGGCGGCTGCGCGCGATGTTCGTCCCGGGCCGTTCCCGCGAAGACGACCCTTTCGCGAGCCTGGACGACGCGGCCGACCCGGCTGCCAGCCCCGAGGAAAACGCCGTTCTAAAGGAGCGCCGCGTGCGCCTCCGCGCGGCGATCCGCGCGCTGCCCGAGGAGTTTCGCGCCGCCGTGCTGCTGCGCGATCTCGAGGGGCTTTCGTACGAAGAAGTCGCCGAAGTGCTCGGGGTTCCGATCGGAACCGTGCGCAGCCGTCTCGCGCGCGGCCGCGCGCTTCTCAAGGAGAAACTCTCGTGAGCGCCCGGCCGTCCGTGCCCCGCCTCGAAGGCGAGGAGCTCGACCTCCTGATTTCCCGTTCTCTCGACGGCGACCTCTCGCCGGAGGAGACGCGCGATCTCGAAACCGTCCTCGCGAACGACCCCGCCGCCCGGAAGCGCCAGGAAGAGCTGGCCGGCCTCGTGGCGGAGGCCCGCGCCCTTCCCTCGCCCGCGCCGCCCTTCGCCCTCTCGACCCGCGTGAACGCGAACGTGTCCGAGAAGGCCGCGCGTGGCGGATCGGTCTTCCATCGGTTCGGTTTTTTCCCCCCGCCCGGGATGGCGATCGGCGCGATGGTGGTCCTCGGGGTCGTGGCCGTGGCGATCACCTTGATGAATCCGGCGCCGAGGCGGGCCGGTTCGATCGTCGCGCAGCGTGCCGACGGACCGGTCGAGGTGTTCTTCGAGGATGGAAAGCGCGCGAAGGATGCAGCGAAGGATGCTGTGAAAGCCGGCGCGAAAAAATCCGCGTCGGCTCCCAGCGAGTCCGCCATCGACAATGTTGCCGCCAGGATCGCATCGAAGGAAAAGGCGCGGGAGGAAGGCGCGGCCGCTCGGTCCGCCCCGGCCTCGATCTTCGAGTCGAAGCAGGTCGCGTCGGTCGCGTCAGTCGCCGCTTCGAACGAGCCGGTGCTGGATGAAAAGCTGGCTGACAAGAGCGACAAGCAGAACAAGCTCGCGAAGAGCGAAGCGGATGCGGATACGGACACTGGGCCTACCCGCCAGGCATCCGTGGAATCACCAGCCCTCTCGGCCGCGGCCTTGCGGGCAGCCGGAGGCATTTCTCCCGTGGCCCCCGCGGCTCCGGCGCCCGCGGCACAGGCCCCCGCCGTTCGGGCGATGCGATCCGTGGAGACCCGCACCTGGTCGGTCGCGATTCGGGGCGAAGGCGCGAAGCGATGGATGCTGCGCCGTGCCCCCGAAAGCCGTCCCTCGACGGCATCGGTGCAGGCCTCGTCGTTCCGCGTCACGCTCGACGCGGAGGGCCGCGTGACCGCCGCGCGCGCGCTCGACGCGCGAGTCGTCCAGCCCGCGCTCTTGGAGTTCGTGCGCGGCCTCGTTTTCGCCCCGGTGGGAAGCGCCCTCGGGAGCGCCGGGGGGAGCATGGCGGACGGGCTTGCCCGCGACCGGGAGCAGAAGGCGAAGGACGGGCGCACGGACGCGCTTTCCGGGATGAAGGCGGACAAGCCTGCCGAGAATCCGTCGGAGATCGAGGTCGAGGTTTCGGCTCACTGACGTGACCGACCTCCCCTAATTTGACGCGGCTTCCAGCCCCCCCTAGACTCCCGTTCCCTTCGGAAGCGAGCCGAAGTAGCTCAGTTGGTAGAGCAACTGATTCGTAATCAGTAGGTCCCCGGTTCAAGTCCGGGCTTCGGCTCCAGATTTCCGGTCCTTCCCGCTGAACGTAATCCCCACGTCGAGAAGAATCCGGCGGCGCTCGTCAGCCTCCTGCCCGAGAACACACCGAGGACACGCACGCTCTCAGAGGCGGAGGAGCGGTTCCGCGAAGCTCTCGCGATGCACCCCGATCCTTTCGAGCGTGGCGCATTCCTTCGCCGAAGGCCGGGAGGCCACCGGCCGTGCCGATCCTGCCGCACGTCGGCGCGATCATCGTTGCGACACCCCAGCTTGATGAAGGAGCGTACTTCGTGCCAGGCCGAAACTCCGAGGGGAGGGCCGTGACAGCACGCGCAGCGTGTTGACTGTCGGCTCGATGCCGCGGTTATGCATTTCTACTCATTCAGGAACGACTTGATTCTCTTTGACGTGGCAAGGTGAAGGCCGAACAGGATCAGAAACACCATCGATGCAGAAACTATAAGTAGCTCCGCGATGTCCACGCGGTACCCTCGCACCAGATGCTCCACGATCTGCGCGGCCGCTAGTAAAGCCCATGCAAGCGCCAGCATCACGCTCACGGGTCTAGACCAGGGTCGACGCAATAGCAGGCCCACAAAGCACGCTCCATGAACGAGCCATGTAGCCATCATGATCACCCACAGCGTGACATCGTGAAATGGGTACATCTTGCGCTGGTAGCCGGTCACAATGATCTGCAACAGTCCTATGGCCGCGGCAACACCGGTACCAATGAGAGCGAGCCTAAGGCCGACTGGCCACGATTTGCCTCGTCCTTCGTGTTCGCTCGCCAGGCGCTGCCCCTTTGCGGCCAGCCAGTCCACGCCCCAGACAGTGAAGTGCCCCACGACCCAGACGACGATCACTAATGGTAGGAAGATCACGGGAGGCGGGTGACCTCGTCCTCCGAACGCGAGAAGCAGCGACACCGAGACGGCAACCGCCGCCCACAGTGCATGCGCGACGCGGCTCCCTCGTCGCACTTTAGGGTTGCCACTCACGGGTGTCTCGTCCGGGCTTCGGCTCCAGGTTCTTGTTGATCGCTTCCGCCTTCTCGTTGCAGCACGTGACGCTCGTTCGCGAACGCCTCACGGCGGCACGGCCGTGACGAGTGGTCTTCATGAACGAACCTGCGCTCGCAGGAGTATGTTAGCGTTTGGTCGTGCCAGACCGGACCAGGCTCCCGAATGGTTAGAGTGGATCCCCTTCCTCTCCGGCAGGTCGGACGGCGCCGTCCGGCTCGTGCGGGCCTGGACAGCGCCGCCGGGTTCCTTAGGCTCGTGGTTGATCTGCGAGGAAATCGCCCCTTCTTGCCGCGGGGCGTCCACCGATTCGAGACCTTCGAGGAGAGCCAGGCATGGTCGATCCGGATGATGGCGCGGGCCTCGAGTCGCGTCCCCCCCTTCTCGAAGACCTCCTGACGATCTGCCGCGCGCTGAACGAGCGAGGGGCACGGTACGTCGTCGTGGGCGGCATGGCCGTCATTCACGCGGGGTTCATCCGCGCCACCGAGGACATCGACCTCCTCGTCGACGCCTCACCCGAGAACTTCGAACGGATCCGGGAGGCTCTGTCGGTCCTCCCCGACAAGGCGGTGCGAGAGGTGCGGCCGACGGATCTGGACCGGTATGTCGTCGTCCGCGTTGCGGACGAAGTCGTCGTGGACCTGATGAAAAGCGCCTGCGGCGTGGACTACGCGGAGGCGATCGAAGGGGTCGAACGGGCGGTCATCCAGGGCGTCGAGGTGCCCTTCGCATCCCCGGCGCTCCTCCTGAGACTGAAGCGTACCGTCAGGGAGAAGGACGCCTTGGACAGGCAGTTCCTCGAGATGCTCATTGCGCAGCGGTCTGGCCCGATGACCTGAGGCGTCGCACCCCGCCCGCGAGGGCTTGAGGAAGAGCGGATCCGATTCCAGGCGGTGCTCGAACCACTCCTCTTCTGACTTGAGGCCGTCGAGGCGGCCTTGTCAGCGGAGACCCTCGACCAGATAGAGCTCCGAAAGCATGCGCCGGTAGGAATAGACGTAGGCCTTGCCGTCGGGCGTGATCAGCACCGGATCGATGGAGAAGACACCAGCGGGATCGAGCGGCGTCAGTCGCTTCCAAAGCTCCCGCCGCCCGGTCGCGAGGTCGAGCCGAGAGATCGTTGCCGGAAGCTCCCCGGGCCGGGAGACGACGAAGAGGCTCGTCGCGTCGTTCCACCGCACGGGCAACTCGCCCGCGGCGATCCCCGGGATGGGCCGCGGTTCTCCTCCGGCGATCGGGTAGAGAACCGCCCGGTCCTGTGTGTCGATCGCCGTCACGAGCTTGCCGTCTGGCGAGATCGCGTTTCCATTGAAGTAAGACCGGATACCCTCGGGCGTGATCGGGCGAGTCCGGCCTCCTTCGATCTCGCGCAAATAAAGCCGCGGCGCATGCCCTGCCTCGGAGGCGGCGAAGAGAATGCCCTTCCCGTCCGGCAACCAAGCCCCCCATTGCCCCAGGAGAAGCGCGTCCCCGGACAACGGACGCGGCTGCCCCGCGCCCGTCGGCAGCAGCACGAGCTGTGCCTGCCCGAACGGACGAAACACGGAAAGCGCCCACCGTCCGTCGGGCGAGAGCGCTGTGCCGTGGCCCTCGCCGAGCAGCACGGCCGCCGAGCCTTCTGTCTTGCGCAAGTAGATCTCGTAGCCCGCTTCGCTCTGCCGGTTGGACTCGTCAA
>Ga0315273_10009419_pt1 | contig 12383 bp, 7 predicted proteins | sample YL17G02_0_MG_FD_205753 | JGI IMG/M metagenome (GOLD analysis project Ga0315273, IMG submission 205753) | Sediment microbial communities from Yellowstone Lake, YNP, Wyoming, USA - YL17G02_0 | ecosystem: Environmental > Aquatic > Freshwater > Lake > Sediment | place: USA: Wyoming | collected... | reverse complement strand
CATCAGCGCCTACTGGTTTGCGACCAATCTGCTCCGGGGCGCGCTGCTGATGATAGTTATCCCCAGTCAGATGAAGCTGGTCGCACCCTCGCGCCCGGCCGAGACCACCGGACTTCTGATCGGCCTCGGCGCGATCCCGGCGCTCCTGGTGCCGCTGCTGATCGGCCCGCTGAGCGACCGCTGCGCCTCGCGCTGGGGCCGGCGCCGGCCATACATGGTTGCGGGCGTCGCTGTCAATCTCTCCGGTCTCGCGATCGTGTGGCTGGCCGGCGCCACTCGCAACCTCCCGCTGTACTTCCTCGGCTACTTCGTCACCAACGTCGGGAACAACATCGCCACCGGCGCCTACAGCGGCATCATCCCCGACGTCGTCCCGGAGGCCCAGCGCGGCGAGGCGAGCGGATGGATGGCCGGGATGAGCCAGCTCGGCACCATCCTTGGCGTCTTCTCCGCGGGCCTGCTGATGAACGCGGGCCAGGCGCTGGCCAGTCTCCTCGTGATCGCGGCGAGCATGGTCATCTTCCTGCTGATCACGGCGCTCGGCGTGCGCGAGCAGCCGAGGACGCGCGCGCCCGAGCCGGTGAGCTGGGCCGCGTTCCTGAGGAGCCTGTGGGTTGACCCGCGCAAGCACCCTGACTTCGCCTGGGTCTGGATCACGCGGGCGCTGGTGGTGATGGGGCTGTGGACGGTGCAGGAGTACATGCAGAACTACCTGACCGATGTGATCAGGGTTCCCGAGAACCGCAAGGAACTGGTGGCCGGGTACGTCCTCGCCACCGGCCTGGTCTGCGCGACTGTCACGGGCCTGCTCGGTGGGATGATATCGGACCGCGTGGGTCGGAAGCGCGTGGTCTACGTCGCGAACAGCGTGATCGCGCTGACGTGTTTCGGATTCCTCTTGGCGCACTCGCTGCCGGTCGTCTACGCCGTGGCCGCCATCTTCGGCCTGGGCTTCGGCGCGTACTACAGCGTGGACTGGGCGCTCGCCTGCGATGTGTTACCGGATAAGGAAGGCGCGGCCGCTAAGGATATGGCGGTGTGGCACATCTCGATGGTGCTGCCGCAGTCCATCGCGCTGCCGATCGCGGGCGCGCTGCTGGGCGCTTTCGGCAGCACCATGGTCCCAGGTCCCCACGGCCCCGTCGCGCGCTATGCCCATCAAGGGTATGTCGCCATCTTCAGTCTGGCCGCTTGTTTCCTGGTGCTGGGCGCGATCCTGCTCAGGAATGTGCGAGGGGGGAAGTAGCGGACCGTCGCACCCCTTCCTCGCGGAGCTCGCAGCCCACTCCGACCGGAAACCAGGGGGTGTTCGCTCAGCGCCGCGACTTGCTCTTCGCCTTCCGCGTCTTCGCGCTCGCCCTCTTCTGGGGGAAGAACTGCGGCAGGTAGTCCCTGTTCGCCTCCAGCAGCTCGTCGAGCAAGGGGATCGCCACCCCGACCGACGGCACCAACGGGTTGGCGATGAGTGCCGCCAGGGCGACCTTGCGGTCGCCGGTCACCGCCGCCTCGACCGCCAACTCCTCATAGGCCTTCACCTGCTGGAGCAGGCCCCTCAACTGAGGCCGCACGGGCCCGATGGTGATCGGCACGGGCCCGTGGCCGGTGATGACACTGCTGATCTCGACCACAGAATCCGGCGATAGGTCGGCGATGGCGCCTTGGTTGCGCGTATCGACGGTCTGGATATCACGCCGGTCGCTGCAGATGGAGGCGATCAGGCGGACCGCGGCGTCGGAGTAACCGCCGCCCCCCCGCTTGGAGAGCGCAGCCGGCTTCTCCGTCAGCTTCCGATCAGCGTACTGGCCGAACAGCTCCTTCTCGATCCCGAGGATGGCCTCGCCCCGGGTGGGCTTGCCCTCGGCGTCCGCCTTCTGCAGCCGCGCCAGCTCGTGGTCCTTCTGGTAGTAGTAGTGGTGATAGCCGCAGGGGATCGCGCGCAGCGACTCCAGCAGCTCCCTGGGCCAGGAGCCGCCCTTCGCCGAACGCTCGATCAGCTCGTCGGTGACCTCGGCCCCGCGCACGAACACGCGGTTGATCCACACCAGGTGATTGCATCCCACGAACTCGATGAACAGCTCCTCGCGGGTGCAATCGAAGTCGCGCTGGAGCCACCGCTCGGTCCCGATGGGAAGATTGCACAGCCCCACGATATTCACATGCGTATGGCGGGTCACGGCCTCGGTGACGATGCCGCTGGGGTTGGTGAAGTTGATCATCCACGCGGCCGGGGCCAGCTCCTCGATATCGCGGCAGATGGCGAGCATCGCCGGGATAGTCCGCATCGCCTTCATGAACCCGCCCGGGCCCGTCGTCTCCTGGCCGATGACGCCGTGCTTCAGTGGGATGCGCTCGTCCTTGATGCGAGCTGGCATCCCCCCGACGCGCATCTGCGTCACTATGAAGTCGGCATCGGGCAGCGCGTCCCGCCGGTCAACCGTGGTGCGCAGCTTGAACGGCCTGCCTGCGCGGTTCACCATGCGCCTGGCGAGGCCGCCCACGATGTCGAGCTTCTCTTTCCCCTCGGGGATGTCAACCAGCCACACCTCGCCCAGCGACAGCTCGTCATTCCGCTTGATCAGCCCGTCCATGATCTCCGGGGTGTAGCTGCTCCCCCCGCCGATGACGACGACCTTCTTCCTCGGTGTCTTAGCCATTGTCGCTCTTCCTCGCCTTCAGCTATGCGGCCGGCTTCGCCGGGCGCAGCGTTCAGTCGTCGCCGCGCGCGTCGCCTGCGCGCGACGAGTAGTCGCGGAGCCATCCCTTCTCGTTGATCTCGTCGTTCATGCGCCTCCAGGCCTGGGGCGTATCGCGCCCGGAGAGCATGAGCGCGCCTCTCACCGCGCCCATCAGCGGCGGGCAGTCGGCGAGGATGGGCTTCGCACGGGGCGCCGCCTCTGCGAGCCGCGCGCGGAACACGTCATAGAGCAGGGGCCCGGTTCTCATGAAGAGCGTGCCAGCCGCCACCACCTCGATCTCCTCGCGCTCCAACTTGTATCGCCGGATCAGGTTGGTCGCGCACAGCGCAAGCTCTCGGCCGAAGTGGGTGACGATGCGCACGGCCACCGGGTCGCCCTGTGCGGCGACGGAGAACAGCGTCGGGCGAAGCGCGCTGCTCTGCGGCGTCACGCTCCGCCGGTGCATGGCGTACGCCAGATCGGTTACGGTCGGGTGGCCGGTGGCGGCGAGCAGCGCGGGCGCGAGGGCTGTGGGCTCTCCCCGGCCGTCCTCGGAGCGCAGCACGGCGTGGATCACGGCCTGGTTGATGCCGAAGCCGCCTCCCAGATCGGTGAACGCGCCGTAGAAGAACTTCTCCCCGTCGGGGCGGATGATCCCGGAGGCCACGCCCGTGCCCGCGGTCACGCCGATACCGTAGCCGGTGGTGGTGCACACGCGGATGGCCGAGAAGGCGTCGTTCTCGAGGGAGAGCTCGCACTCCCACCCCGCCTGCACCAGCGCGGTCTGCATCCGCGGTACGTCCTCGGGCCAGTCCACCCCGGCCAGGCCCATGTGCGCCCACCCGATCTCTCCCCGTTCTCTCCCGGTCGCGGCGAGCGCCTGGCCGACCACCTCGGCGATCACCGCAGCGGCCTGCTCCGCCCCAAGCCCCTCCCAGTTGCTGCTGCCGCCGTTGCCAAAGCCCAGCGGCCTCCCGTCGAGGTCGCACACCAGGGCGAGCGTCTTGGTGTTCCCGCCATCAACGCCGACAAGCAGCCGCGAGTCAGCCATGCACCGCCTCCTCCAGCTCGGCAGCGCCTCCCACAGAAGCTGTATCAGAACCGAGCAGACAGCCCGGATTCCTCCCGCAGTGGCTCTGGTACAGCCTCCGCGGTGGGTTCTGCTAGAGACCCCCAGGGGACAGCGCCCCGCAGACGCAGAACAGGTTTGCTTCCGGCGGGCGTCGAACCTTCCCAGCCGCCGACTCACATCCCGGAGATCACACCCGATGACCATGCGCGACCGAATGCTGGCTGTCGTTCGAGGAGAGGAGCACGACCGCGTTCCGTTCGTGCAATACAGCGGAAACGGCGCCCCCGACGACGAAGCCTGGGCGGTCCTCGGCCGCGACAACATGGGCATTCTTCGCTGGCAGCAGATCCACTGGTGGGAGCACCCGAACTGCCGCATCGTGAGCGAGGAGGTGTCCTTCGACGGGCGGCGCGGCGTTCGCCGCACCATGCACACCCCCGCGGGCGACCTCACCGAGGAGCGCATCTACCAGCCGACATACCAGGTGGAGGGCTACCGGCAGCACTTCGTCAGGGAGCCAGGGGACTACCAGGTGCTGCTCGCCTACCTCCGGGATGCGGTGCTCCACGACTACCTGGACGACATTGACCGCTGGAACGCGGAACTCGGCAACGACGGCTTCTGCCACGCATCGGTCGAACGGACCCCGTACCAGCAGCTCTGGATCCAGTGGGTCTCACTGCTCGACTTCGGGCTTCACCTCGTGGACGCGCCGAACATCCTCCAGGAAGTCATCTCGGTGATGATCGAGAACCAGCGCAAGGTCTTCCGGCTGGTGCCGCGGGCGAAGACCCCATACATCGTCATCCCGGACAACCTCACGGCTCCTGCCATTGGCGAGCGGTACTTCCGAAGGTACTGCCTGCCGCTGTACCAGGAGCTGGTGGGCATTGCGGGCGAGTGCGGCATCGCCGTTTACGCGCACCTGGACGGCGACCTCAGGCCCCTGTGGAAGGCGATTGGCGAGTCGGGGATATGCGGAATCGACTCGTTCTCGCCGCCGCCGGACAACGACACCAGCCCGGCAGAGGCGGCCGCGATGTGGCCGAAGATGCGGCTGTGCGTGAACTTCCCCTCCTCAGTGCATCTCAGACAGCCCGAGGCGATCAACCAACGTGCGAAGGAGATCCTGGAGGAGGCCGGGCACACGGGCCGGCTGCAGATCCAGATCTCGGAGAACGTACCGCCGGGGCTCTGGCGGACGAGCTACCCGGAGATCGTGAAGGCGATCCGCGATTTCGGGAAGCCGTGAAGGCCGATGCCCCGGACTCGGCGCACCGCTGTGCTTCAGATCAGGTCGTGCAGGCGCTGAACCTGCTGCGCGAACTCATCCTCCCGGAAGCAGTACCGCATCTCCAGGAACCTCCCGCGCATCGCCCTTACCTTCTCTCCAACGGTCGCCCCGCGCAGGACGCACTCGGCCATCAGCCCGGCCAGCTCCCCGAAACCCCCCGCCTCCATGCCGAACCGCGTCATCTCCGCGACACCGAGCCGCAGAGCGCCCGATGCGGTGAACCCTTCCTCGTCCGGCGTGGCCTGGTAGTTGCAGATGATGTTGCTCTCCTCCAGCCGTCTCGCCAGCTCGGGGCCGCGCGCGTAGCCCACGCGCACGATCACCTGGTGCGTCTCGGTGTAGCCGATGCTCGGGTCTCCGGCGACATCGAGGCCGCACTCGTTCAGCGCCCGCGCGAACGCCTTCGCGTTGGCGATCACCTTCGGCTGGTAGGCATCCTTGAAGTGGTTCATCTCGTACGTGGCCATCAGCAGGCCGAGCAGTGTGCCGAGGTGGTGGTTTGACACAGACCCCGGGAATGTGCGCCGCTGCACCGCCTCCCACAGCGGGTAGCGCAGGTCGCGCTCATCGAACGCGCATCCGATCACGCCTCGCTGGGTGCCGAAGAACGTCTTGTGCGTGGAGCCGGTGACGAGGTCCGCGCCCTCCTCGAACGGCTGCTGGAAGTGCGGCCCGATCAGCCCGAGTACATGCGCCATGTCGTACATGACCACCGAGTTCAGCCCCTGGGAGTCGAGGAACCGACAGATCTCCGCGACCGGCTCCCTGTGCAGCACCATGCTCTTGCCGAAGATGATCAGCTCCGGCTTCGTCTCCGCGATGAGGTCGAGGGCCGCCGGAACGTCTAGCTGGTACGGGTCATCGCGAAGCACGGGGAAGTTCACCACCGCGGGCCGCTCGGTGCGCGGGTCGTGGGCGACGTAGTCTCGCAGCGCCCCCATGGGCTGCGCGCTGAGATGTCCGCCACGGCTGATGTGATGGTTCATCACGCGCTCGATTCGCCGCGGCTCGCTCCTGCGATCGGCGCGATTCAGGTGATCCACCAGCCCGCTGTAGACGGCCGTGTTCGCCATCTGGCCGCTGATCAGGCGCGTCTCCACCTCCGGGCAGCCCAGGAAGGTCCGCATCTCGGCATCCAGCAGGCGCTCCACCGCGGCGATGAAATCCACACCCTGGTAGTAGAAGATGTCAGCGTCACAGAACGCCCTGACCTTCCTGTGCTCCGCGTACCGGAACGCCGGATCCATCACCGAGAGTAGGCGCACCATGGGCGACACGGTCATCTCGGAGGGGATCAGGTTGACGCATTCCCGCTGCCGCCACTCAGTGTTCTCGATGGCCCCGTCGAGCAGCCGCCCGACCTTCGCGCGCGTCTCCACCTCGGCGGGAACAGGTCTTCCCGCGGCGCAGCCCAGGGCGATCGGCCGCGCGTAGGGTGGCGCTTCGCTCCGCAGATGCCAGGGGACGACGACGGCCTCGACCTCTCGTCGCCGCGCCTCCACCGACACCATCTCATCCTTCAGGATGTCGCAGTCAATGTAGGCCAGGCAGATGGAGCGGAGCGCCGACTCTTCGCCTGGCGCGGAGGCCAAGCCCTCCTGCTGGAACGACCACGCCGGCACCGCGGTCCCGCTGGTCACGCAGCCGACCTGCCGGCCATCCTTGAGCACCTTGGCGCCGGGTCTCGCCACGCCCTGGCCGGCGAGCGCAACGGGCTGGATCAGCCGCGGCAGGTCCGCCCGGAGGGAGTAGTCGCCAAGCAGTATCCGGCGGTACGCCTCGCGCTGCCTGGCAAGCGCGCCTCGCCCCACGAAGTCCCCCTTGCGTGGTGAGAGGCTCACGGCCGAGCGCGCGGGGGCGCAGGCGAAGATCGGTATCTCCTTCCCCTCGGCGTCCTCGCCCAGCTCGTGGCCATAGAGCGGCAGCGCCGCCTCCAGCCGCAGCGTGTCCCGCGCTCCCAGCCCGACCGGCGTCGCGCCTCGCGCGGCGAACTCGTCCCAGATCGTCAGGGCATGGTCGCGCCGGAGGAACAGCTCGAAGCGCAGCGGCTCGCCGGTGTACCCGGTCCGGCTCAGCCACACCTCCGCGCCGGCGATCCGCACCATGCTCAGGGCGTTCCTCCTCGGCTCGGGGAGCTGCCCGTCCCCGATGGCCGCCAGCAGCATCTCTCGCGACCTCGGTCCCTGAAGCGCGAGCATGGCCATTTCATCGGTGCGATCGCTCATGTCCACATCGAAGCCGTCGCGCAGCGCCTGGAAGTGCTCCCAGTCCTTCTCCCGGTTCGCCGCGTTGACCACGAGCAAATACTCACGCTCCAGGAAGCGATAGAGGTAGGCGTCATCCACCGCGCCACCAGTCGCGGTCGGGATGGCCGTGTACTGCGCCTCGCCCACGTCGAGGGCCTCGGCGTTGTTGCTCAGAACGTGCTGCAAGAACCCCACCGCGCCCGGGCCGCTGAGCACGAACCGCGCCATGTGCGAGACGTCGAACAGCCCCGCGCGCTTGCGGGTGGCGAGGTGCTCGCCGATGATCCCCGTCGGGTAGAGTAGTGGCATCTCCCACCCGGCGAACTCCACCATCTTCGCCCCCGCGCTCACATGCCGGGGGTAGAGCGCGGTCCTTCGAAGCTTCGTCATCTCCGCTGTCCTATCGGCGCAATCGGCGCTCAGACATGACAGGACGCGGCGTCAGTCGGCCGCCGCGTCCTGAGCGCTGCCCGAAGTCTGGCGGCGAGATCAGTGCCCGATCGCCGCGGCCGCGTCCACCAGGCCGTACCCATAGGTGGTGTCCTTGCCGGGAGCGCCAAGGTCGTCAGCCGTGTCCTCCAGCGCCGCGCGCACGTGATCTACCGAGTAGCCCGGGTGAACGGATCGCACCAATGCCGCCACGGCCGCCACGTGAGGCGTGGCCATGGACGTGCCCTGGAAGAAGTAGTACCCGAACTTCTTCGTCGAGCTCCAGAACGTCTGCTGCAGAATCCCATCGCCCTTGCCATCCCCATTCTGGTCCACCGAGAGGTCGCCGCCCGGCGCGACCAGGTCTACGTCGGGGCCGTAGTTGGAGTACGGCGCAAGCCGCCCGTCGAACCGGGTGGCGCCAACGGCGATCACCTCGTCATTGTAGCCCGCCGGGTACCCGAGGAACGCGCTGCTCTCATTCCCCGCCGCCGCCACGATGGTCACGCCCTTGCCATAGGCATACGCGACCGCGTCGTGGAGCACCGTCAGATCACCCGGGCCTCCGAGGCTGAGGTTGATGACCTTCGCGCCGTGATCGGCCGCGAACCTGATCCCGCTCGCGATCCACGAGTCATAGCCTGACCCGTTCCTCGACAGGACTTTGACCGGCATCAGGCGGGCTGAGTAGGCGATACCGGCGCATCCCTTCCCGTTGTTGGTGGCCTGGGCGAGGGTGCCGGCGACATGCGTCCCATGCCCGTTGTCGTCGTTGGGGTGGGAGTCGTTGTTCACGAAGTCATACCCCGGCGCAAACGTGACCCCAACCAGGTCCGGGGCCTGCTTGTACTGCTTCCCATAGTCCTCGTAGGCGATGCCGGTGTCAACCACCGCGATAGTCACGTTCGCCCCGGTGGAGGTGTCCCACGCGGTCTGCGCCTGGATGCCGAAGCTCGACGCGACGCCGCTGCTGAGCACGCCGTGGTCGTAGAGGTTCCACTGATATGGGAAGAAGAACGAGTCATTCGGCGTCGCCAGCGCGGTCGAGATGTAATCAGGCTCCGCCGCTACCACCTCGGGCATCCTGCGATACGCGGCGAGGACGCGGTCTCGCGCCAGGGCGGGCACGCGAACCACATGGAACGCGTCCCGATAGCCCTTCTCGATGAGTCGGGCGCCGCGGCTCTGATGCGCGCGCTTCGCCGCCGCCGCCGACACCCACGGCTGGAAGACTACCACGATACGGTCCGGCGCAGCGCCTGCGACGTCGCTGAGCTGCCCGAAGTAAGGCTGCTCAACAGGCTCAGAGGCGCTCGCCTGGAGAGCCAGGAGTGGAAGTGCGACGAGGAGTGCGACGACCAGCCATCTGGTTCCGCTCATGCTTTTCTACCTCCCTCAAGGGTACTGTTCGGTTCTGTACTTCCCCGCCAATCCCTCTGCCTGCCAGCGCCTGTTCTGGGCGCAAGTCATCACAGCATGATTCGCACTCGGGCAGCGACCGGCTCTGCTCTCGCAGCCCTCTGTGCGGCGGCCTCGCCGGCGCCCGCCGATCGCGTCGCGCGCTCAGGTGTGCCGCACCCAGTGATGCTCGCATACAGAAGCAGCGGCGGCAGGAGTCCTACGCCCGAACGTGGCGCAGTCTGTCTACATTTCGCCGTTACTTCGTTCGGCGAGATGCACCAGTCGCGCACAGGCCCCGCGTTTCGGCGGGGCCTGTGCGACATGCAGCGTGTCACTCCGACTCAGGGACGACTGGCTGACTGCGGCGCTCGTCACCGCATGACGAGCACCTCATCTCCCCCCGCAAACTCCGCCCCGGTTTGCAGCAGCTTTCCCAACTGCTGCGACTGCCCGATCTTGCCCGTGACGAGAACGTAGCCATCCTCCGGCACGGTGAGCTGCTCGGTCTCGACCTGGACCAGCAGGTCCACGAGACCGTCACCATTCACATCCGTGGCGTGCGCCATGTACCTGGCGCGCTGCTTGCCTCGCTGCGCGATCGGCGCGCCCCCGACCCTCACGCTGTCCAGGACCACGTCCATCGCGTTGAACTCATCGTCCGAGAAGAGCGCGACCGACACCACGCCGTTCGAATTCAGGTTGATCACATTCGGGTAGACGCCGGGCTTGATGTCGACCGTGATCGCGATAGTCTTCACCCACTCCTGAATCAGGACATCATCGAAGTAGGCGACATTGCCCCAGAACGACCCGTTGGAGTTCACGGCCGGAACGCTCACCGCCCAATTGTTCAGCAGCGTGGAACTGGAGACGCTGGGACTGATGTCCACGTCTTGGGCCACCTCGACGCCGTCTACGGAGAGATCGCCCTTCAACATCTTGAAGTCCAGGTCGGCATGGACCCGGACCCATGTGCCGGGCGCGTATGCGCCGAGGGCCACCGGGGCGGCGCCCACGAAGGTCAGCTTCCGCCCCTTCCCGTCAATGACGAAGTAGTTCGACATCGTCGTGAAGCTCTTGATGAAACCGACCAGCGCGGAGTTGCCGTAAGTCGGATCCACGTACACACACACCTCGTAACTCAGCGCGTCGGGGAACTGACCCAGCCGCACGTAGTCCGTCCGCGCCGACCAGGGCCAGCTATCGAGGAGGAAGGACTTGGCGCCGGCGTGCGCCTTCGCGCTCGACACCATGCCGCTCTTGCCCCAGGAGAGGGCGAGCCAGCCGTCGGCGGTCGGGTACGACGATACCGCGAACGGCTCGAATCCCTCAGCGAACGGCAGCGGCGCTGCATGGGCGTCGCCCGCGGCCGCCGCCATCACCGCCACTGCTGCCAGACACAGGAGCCCCAACTTCCACCACCTCATCGCCAGTCACCTCCCTGTAGTTCCTTCCGTCTGTGGCCGCCACCAGAGAGATCACGACGGACAGCACGAGCCTATCGCCGAACCGCTTGCGTCGGCACGGGTCTCGCCGTCATCAGGGCCATCGCCAGCGGAGTCGCTGCTCACATCGCTTCTGGACCTCGGCGACTCGCTCATAGATGGCCTCCAGTTACCATCTTTCCGTGATTCCGCCCCGAACCCACACGGCGTTCTGCGGCGGCACCGTTGAGCGTCCGCAGCGGGGGGTAGGGCGCCTCTTCCATCCCGCTGTGGTGCTCCGCGCAGGCGCAGTTCGTCCTTGACCCCGCACAGGACAACCAGCCGTCCGTTGCGAATACACCGGCACTCCACTCAAGGAAGAGCCTGACCATGCCCGAGCGCGCAGTCGTCGTCGGTGCGGGAGGCATCTCCAACCCCTGGTTCGAGGCGCTGAAGAAGGAGAAGGTGAGCGTCCTGGCGGTCGTGGACCTCCGGATGGAGACCGCCAGGGCACAGATCGAGAAGTTCGAGCTGAAGGCGGAGGCCTCGACCGATCTCGCCGCCACCCTCGACCGCTTCCATCCCGACTTCGTGGTTGACCTCACCATCCCCGAGGCGCACTGCGAGGTGACGTGCGCGGCGCTGCGCGGGGGCTGCCACGTGGTCGGCGAGAAGCCGATGGCGTCATCCATGGAGGAGGCGCGCCGGATGGTGCGCGCCTCCGAGGAGACCGGCAAGCTGTACATGGTGAGCCAGACGCGCCGGTGGGACCCGAAGCACGAGATGGTCCGCCGCGCCCTCGCCGCCGGCAGCGTGGGCGACATCACCACCATCAACTGCGACTTTTACCTCGGCGCGCATTTCGGCGGATTCCGCGACGAGATGCCCAGCCCGCTGATCCTCGACATGGCCATCCACCACTTCGATCTCGCCCGCTTCGTGGCCGGGGTTGATCCGGTCGCGGTGTACGCGATGGAGTTCAACCCGAAGGGCTCGTGGTACAAGGGGGATGTCGCCGCGAGCTGTATCTTCGAGATGGCCAACGGCGTGCTCTTCACCTACCGCGGGAGCTGGTGCGCCGAGGGGTTCAACACCAGTTGGAATGGCAACTGGCGCATCATCGGCGACCGTGGGACGCTCCTCTACGAGAACGACGAAGACCCCCGCACCCAGGTGGTCGCCGGCGACACCGGCTTCAGTCGGCCGCTGAAGGACGTCCCCATCTCGGCGGTCAGCATGGAGGCGACCTACTGGCAGGGCGCGCTGCGGGAAATGCTGGTCTACCTCCGCGAGGGCACAACCCCACAGACCGAGTGCCACGACAACATCAAGTCGCTGGCGATGGTCTTCGGCGCGATCGAGAGCTCGCGGCGCGGCGAGCGCGTCACGGTCGCCTGAGGCAGGGGCCGAGACTGCCACGCGCGTTTCGGCTCCAACCTTCCAGGCTGTTCTCGAACGCTCTCCCTGCGACCGTCGCGTGCAGCGCGCGCAGGGCCATCGAGATCATCGAGCGCGAACCACAGTTCGTCGAGCGGAACGCGCCGCATCTGGTGTGCAGGATGACGACGAGCGATGGGCGCGCGCCAGGACGACCGGCGCCAGGCGACGCCGAATGTCGCCGCGCAGAAGGATCCCTCGCGAGAGAGGAAGCCCGCCTCCCCACCCCGAAGCTATCCGCAGCCCTGATCCAGGAGGCCGCCATGGTCCTTGTTCACCGGAACTCCCTGGTTGCCACCCTCGACGCCCTCAACGAAGCCTTCTTCTTCGACCGACCCCTCTCCGCCGCTCAGCGCGACCAGGCCTCACAGTGGATCGTCAGCCGACTCGGTCAGCCCCACTCCT
>Ga0315273_10009418_pt1 | contig 12383 bp, 3 predicted proteins | sample YL17G02_0_MG_FD_205753 | JGI IMG/M metagenome (GOLD analysis project Ga0315273, IMG submission 205753) | Sediment microbial communities from Yellowstone Lake, YNP, Wyoming, USA - YL17G02_0 | ecosystem: Environmental > Aquatic > Freshwater > Lake > Sediment | place: USA: Wyoming | collected... | reverse complement strand
GGTGCACACACCACGCAGGCGATCTGGCAGGAGGCCACAGCGGAGCTCGGCGACGACGGCCCCACGCAGGAGGAGACGATTCGGATCCTCGGCCTGCTGCACCAGGCGGACCTGCTGAGCTGCGACGTCCCACCGGACACCCTCGAGCTGCTCCGGCGCAGCGAGCGGCGCGAGAGCGCCCAGGGCTGGCGGCGCCTTCTGAATCCGATGTCGCTCCGCCTCCCGCTCGTGGATCCGGATGCCTTCCTCGCGCGCTGGCTGCCGCTGGTGCGACCGCTCTTTTCGCGCGCCGGCGCCGCGCTCTGGTGCGGAGTCGTGGCGGTCGCGGCACTGCTCGCCGCGAGACACTGGACGGAGCTGACGCACGGAGCGCTCGACGCGCTGCTCGAGCCACGCAACCTGCTTCTGCTCTGGGTCGCCTACCCGGTGCTGAAGGGGGTCCACGAGCTCGGACACGCCTTCGCGGTGAAGGTCTGGGGCGGCGAGGTTCATGAGATGGGCGTGCAGCTCCTCGTCTTCGTGCCGGTGCCCTACGTCGATGCGTCGGCGGCCAGCGCCTACGTCGACAAGCGCCGGCGCATGGCCGTGGGCGCCGCCGGCATCGCGGTCGAGCTCTTCCTCGCAGCGCTCGCACTCTTCGTATGGCTCTCGGTGGAGCCTGGCGTGGTGCGCACGCTCGCCTACGACGTGATGTGGATCGGGAGCGCCTCGACGCTGCTCTTCAACGGCAATCCACTCATGCGCTTCGACGGCTACTACGTAATCTCCGACTCGATCGAGATCCCGAACCTCGGCCCGCGCTCGCACGACTATTTGAGCTACCTCATTCTGCGCCGCGCGTTCGGGCTCTCCGACGTACGCAATCCCGTCACGGCACCCGGCGAAGGACCGTGGCTCGTGTTTCACGGCGTGGCTTCCTTCGTGTATCGCCTCACAGTCCTGTGCGCAATCGCCTTCTTCCTCGCCACCAAGTTCTTCGTCGTCGGCCTCGCGCTGGCTGCGCTCACGCTGGTGACGCAGATCCTGCTGCCGCTGCTGCGAGGCGCGAGCTTCCTGCTGACGAGCCCACGCCTCGGCGCCCGGCGCCGGCGCGCCATCGCGATGTCGGCTGGCGCGCTCGCTGCCCTCGCGGCGCTGCTGCTGCTCGTGCCGCTGCCGCTCTACACGCGCGCCGAAGGTGTCGTCTTGCCTCCCGAAGGCTCCGAGGTGCGCCCCGGCGCCGATGGCTTCGTGGCCCGCGTGCTGGCGGAGCCCGATTCCCTGGTACGCGAAGGCGATCCCCTCGTGATCACGCGCGATCCAATGCTCGAGGCCGAGGTCGCGATCCAGCAGGCACGGCTCCGCGAACTGCGCGCGCAACGCGACGCAGAGCGAGCCGAGAACTTCACGAAGGTGCAGCTCACACTCGAGGAAATTGCGACGGCGGAGGCCGCGCTGGAGCGCGCGCGCCAGCGCAGCGGCGAGGTCGTAGTTCGTAGCCCCGCCGCCGGTCGCTTCGCCGCGCCGCTCGGCGCGGACCTTCTGGGCCGCTTCGTGAAGCAGGGCGATCTCCTTGGCTACGTGGTGGACGAGAGCCCGCCGCGCGTGCGCGTGGTGATTTCGCAGGCCGACGTGGCGCTCGTGCGCGAGCGCACACGAGCCGTCGAGGTACGCCCCTCTGTGGACGTGGCGCACGAGATCACGGGGCGAGTGATGCTTGCGGTGCCTGCGGCCACGGATCGGCTGCCGAGCCGTGCGCTCGGCACCCAGGGCGGCGGTCGCCTTGCCGTCGATCCGTCCGACACCGAAGGGCTGCGCACGCTCGAGACCGTGTTCCAGCTCGACGTCGGGCTCCCCGACGACACCGAGCGCCCGCCGATCGGCAGCCGTGTATATGTGCGCTTCGACCACGGTGCGGAGCCGCCCGGGCTGCGAGCCTGGCGCGGTCTGCGGCGACTCTTGCTGAGGCGCATCGGTGTCTAGGGCAGCGCTCCGGCCCGGCGTGGCGCGCGGCTTCTACCCCGAGCGTGTCGTCGCGCGCGAGGGCCGTGGCGAGCGTGCGCTGCGCGCGCTGCTCGGGCGGCTCGCTCGGCCGCGCACTGCGCGACTTGCACGATTCGTGCGGAAGGTTGAAGAGCTCGGCGCGCCGCTTCGCGATGAAGCAGACGCCGAGCTGGCGGCGCGCATCGAGCCGCTGCGCGGACGCCTGCATCGGGAGGGATTCGCCGACCACGCGCTTGCCGACTGCTTCGCGCTGGTGCGCGAGTGCGCGCGCCGCACGCTCGGCACCCCGCACTTCGACGTGCAGCTGATGGGCGGCTTCGTCCTGGCGCGCGGAGCGATGGCCGAGATGGAGACCGGCGAGGGCAAGACGCTCACCGCCACGCTGCCCGCTGCGGCCGCGGCACTGGCCGGCATCCCGGTCCACGTGATCTCGAGCAACGACTACCTGGTGCAGCGCGACGCCGATGCGATGCGGCCGCTCTACGCGGCGCTGGGCCTGCGGGTGGGCGCGGTTACCGAACGGCAGAAGGACGCCGCCGAGCGGCGCGCAGCCTACGCCTGCGACGTCACCTACGGCACCAGCAAGCAGATCGCCTTCGACTATCTGCGCGACGGACTCACGCGCGGCCGCGGGCGGGGAGGGCTCGCGCTCCAGCTCGAGCGTCTGCACCGTGCCGAGCCGCGCATGCAGCACCTGCTGCTGCGAGGCCTGTGCTTCGCCATCGTGGACGAGGCGGATAGCGTGCTGATCGACGAGGCGCGCACGCCGCTCCTGCTTGCCGGCGCCGGCGGCTCGAGCGAGGAGCGCCGCACCTATCTGCGGGCGCTGCGGCTCGCGCGCTCGATGGAAGAGGGTCCCCACTTCCGGCTCGAAGGCCGAGACGGCCGGGTCGAGCTGACCGACATCGGGCGCCGTCACCTCGACGAGTTGGCGCGTCCCCTGGGCGGCCCCTGGGCGGGCGCGCGCCGGCGCGAGGACTGGGTTCGCCGCGCGCTCGCGGCGCTGCATTGCTTCCAACGCGATCGCCACTATCTGGTTCGCGAAGACCGCGTCGAGATCATCGACCAGCCGACGGGCCGCCGGGCGCCCGATCGTTCGTGGGAGCGGGGTCTGCACCAGCTGATCGAGCTCAAGGAGGGCTGCTCGCTGACTCCCGAGCGCGAGACGCTGGCGCGCATCAGCTATCAGCAGTTCTTCCGTCGCTATCTGAGACTGGCGGGGATGACGGGGACCGCGCAGGAGGCGGCCGCTGAGCTGTGGTCCGTCTACGGGCTGCGCACCACGGTGATCCCGACCCGACTTCCAGTGCAGCGGAAGCGGCTCGGCGCGCGGGTCTTTGCGACGGCGCACGAGCAGTGGGAGGCGGTGATCGAGAGCACGTGCGCCCTGCACGCGCGCGGGCGTCCCATGTTGATCGGAACTGCTTCGGTGGCGGCTTCCGACGATCTCTCGCGCCGGCTCGCGGAGCGCGGGCTCGAGCACGCCGTGTTGAACGCGCGGCACGAGGCCGAGGAGGCGCAGATCGTGGCGCAGGCGGGCCAGCCCGGGCGCATCACCGTGGCGACGAACATGGCAGGCCGCGGCACCGACATCCGGCTCGGCCCCGGCGTCGCGCAGCGCGGTGGCCTCCACGTGATCGCCACGCAGCGGGGAGAAGCGCGCCGCATCGACCGGCAGCTCTTCGGGCGCTGCGGTCGCCAGGGCGACCCCGGAAGCTGCGAGGCAATCCTCTCCCTCGACGACGAGCGGGTGCGCCGGAGCGTCCCCACGGCCCTTCTGAGGGCCCTGCGGCGCCTTGGATCGCCCGGCCGCCCTCTGCGCGATCGGGTCGCCTCCGCCCTCACATTGCTCCCGCAACTTGCCGATGAAAGGAGGTCGGCGGGGCTGAGGCGAAACTTGGTCGAGCTTGAGGAATACCTCGAGGACTTCCTCGCCTTTGCAGGGCCCGGCGACTAGGAGCGATCGATTGCGCGGATCTCGGGCAAGATGGGATCGGGCCCTGGGCTGGCTGGGCTGGGCCGGCCGCTGGCTATTGCTGGCCGCAGTGGCGGTGGGCCTGAGCCTGCTCTTGAGCGACGGCCGTGAGCGCGTGGAGCCGCTTCCCGGCGAGAGTCACCCGGCAGCGTTGCGGCCCGCGGCCACTCCCGTCGCGAACGCGAACGCGCGCCCCTCGCCGGCCGGCGACGAGATCTATCTCGATGCAGAGACGGAGCCGAAGGTCGACGCCACGCCTGCGCCACTCGCCTGCATCATCGAGCCCTACGAGGTGGTCAACGTCGGGAGCCCGGTGCGCGGGCGCATCGAGAAGCTTCCGGTCGAACGCGGCGACAGCGTGAGCGCCGGCCAGGTCGTGGCCGAGCTCGACCCTTCGGTCGAGCGCGCCCAGGTGGAGTCCGCGCGGGTGCGCGCCCGCATGGACGGCGACATCCTGGCGCGCATCGCGAGCGCGGGGCTCGGCGAGCGCAAGCAGAGCCGCGCCCGCAAGCTCTACGCGAGCAACGCCATCGCGCTCGACGCGCGCGAGGAGATGGAGACCGAGGCCGAGCTGGCCCGCTTCGAGCTGCAGCGCGCCCGCGAGAGCCAGCAGCTCGCGCGGGCCGAACTCGAGCGAGCGGTGGCGGCGCTCGAACAGCGCACGATCCGCAGCACGATTTCGGGCGTCGTGACGGAGCGGCGCATGGCGCCCGGCGAGGTCGTGGACGACCAGACCATCCTGCGTGTCGCACAGATCGACCCGCTGCGGGTCGAGGTGGTGCTGCCCGCGGCGCTCTTCGCGCAGGTGCGGCCCGGCATGCGCGCCGCCATCACCCCTGAGCTCTCGGGCGACCAGGTTCACATCGCAGAGGTGAAGATCGTCGATCGCGTGATCGACGCCGCGAGCGGCACCTTCGAGGTTCGGCTCGAGCTCCCCAACCACGACGGAGCGATCCCGGGCGGCCTGAACTGCCAGGTACGCTTCCTGGACAAGTGACGGACACCCGGTGGAACGCCTCGGTCCGGTCCTGCGCATCAGCTTCGGGCTGGCGCTCCTCGCCTGCTCGATCCTGTTAGGCCTCGACGTCCTGGGGCTCGTTCCGACCCCGGCGGACCGCGCGCTCGAAGGACGCATGCAACTCTGCGAGACGCTCGCCGCGCAGGCGGGGCCAGCCATCGAGCGCAACGACCTCGCCGCGATCCGTGCAGCGCTTCAGATGGCGACTCGCCGCCACGACGAAGTCCTCTCCGCCGCGTTGCGTGGACCCGGCGATCGCCTGCTGGTAGCGGTCGGCGACCATCAGCGGCTCTGGCACCCTGAGGTCGAGAACCGCTCGACCTCGACGCACGTGCGCATCCCGCTCTTCCGCAGCGGTGAGCGCTGGGGGACGATCGAGGTGCGCTTCGAGTCGCTGGCGCAGGGGAGCTTCCTGGCCGCGCTGTGGGAGCGCCCGCTGTTGCGCCTGGTGGTAGTGATGGGTGTGTGCGCCTTTATCGGCTTCACCTTCTACATGCGCCGCACGCTGCGCCACCTCGACCCCTCTTCTGTGGTGCCGGCGCGCGTGCAGGCGACGCTCGACGTCATGAGCGAAGGCGTGATCCTGATCGACGACGATGGACGCGTGGTGCTCGCCAACACCGCCTTTGTGAAGCAGGTTGGCCGTGCGCAGACGTCGTTGCTCGGCGCGGACGCCGGCTCGCTCGGGTGGGCGGAGCGCGACTCCAGCGAAGCGCCTCGACGCCTTCCGTGGCTCGAGGCCGTGCGCGAGTCGCGCGTCGTGCCGCAGACGCCCCTCGTGCTAAACGGCGAGGACGGCGAGCGGCGCTCCCTCATGGTGAAGGCATCGCCCGTCCTCGACGGCTGGGGACGCGCCAAGGGCGCCGTCGTCACGTTTCACGATGTGACCGAGCTCGAGCACAAGAGCGCTCAGCTCGAGCGCGCCCTCGCCGAGCTCGAGAAGTCGCAGGACGAGATCCAACTGCAGAACGACGAGCTGCGCGTACTGGCGAACACGGATGCGCTCACGGGCGTGGCCAACCGGCGCTCCTTCATGGAGAGCCGCGACGCCTTCTTCCGGGCTTCGAAGCGCGACGGGGAGCTTCTCTCCTGCGTGATGGCCGACATCGATCACTTCAAGCGCGTGAACGACCAGCACGGCCACCAGGCGGGCGACGAGGTGCTCCGCCGTGTGTCGGAGGCGTTCGCCGCCGAGACGCGCACCACGGACGAGGTCTGCCGCTACGGCGGCGAGGAGTTCTGCATCGTCCTGCCGGGCGCCTCGTCCCAGGCCGCCGCAGAGGTGGCCGAGCGCATACGGAAAGCGATCGCGTCGCCGGGCTTCTCGCGGGTGCCGGTCACGCTGAGCTTCGGCGTGGCCTCCCTGGAGAGTGGGGCGCGCACGTTCGAGGAGCTCATCAAGCAGGCCGACGACGCGCTCTACGTCTCGAAGGGCAGGGGACGCGATCGCGTGACCCGCTGGGACCAGTGCGAGCCCACCGGCAGCTGATCGGCAGCACCCGCTCCCAAGGCCTCTTGCTCCGCCTTGAGCCCGGGGGCCGTCGGGCCGATGAATGTGCGTTGAATCACCATCGGCGGCACTGAGGCCCAGAGAGCGGCGATGAAGAAAAAGCCCTCCTCGCGCCAGGCGCGCCGCCCGCTATTCGAAGAGCTGGAGCGGCGCATCCTGCTCTCCGCCGACGTGCACTCGGCGCTGCTCGACCCCTCTCTCTCAGATCCCGCCGCCGCGGCACAGCCACGCGCCCAGATCGCCCCCGCTCAGCACGACGAGGCGCCCGCCGCCGTGCAGGCGCTGCGCCACGAGCTCGTCTTCGTGGATGCCGGCATCGACGGCTTCGCGCAGCTCGTGGCCGACCTGCGCGGCGCCCCCCCGGACGGCCGCGAACTCGAGGTCATCCTGCTCGACCCCGAGCGCGACGGCATCGAGCAGATCACGGAAGCGCTCTTGGACCACAAGGGCCTCGACGCGATCCACATCCTCTCGCACGGCACGGACGGTGCGCTCCAGCTCGGCAGCAGCACGCTCTCGACCGCAAACCTCGACGCACACGAGCGCGACGTCGCGAGCTGGGGCGATGCTCTCACGCTCGACGGCGACATTCTGCTCTACGGCTGCGACGTTGCCGCGGACGCTGCGGGAGCAGGGTTCGTCGAGGCGCTGGCGAAGCTCACCGGGGCGGACGTCGCCGCAAGCAAGGACCTGACGGGCTTAGCCAGCCGCGGTGGCGACTGGGACCTGGAGCTCGCGACGGGCGCAATCGAAGCATGGGTTGCTCCGAGCGCGCAGGTCCAGCAGCAGTGGTCGGCCCTGCTGGCGACCTTCACGGTCAACAACACCAACGACTCCGGAGCCGGCTCGCTGCGTCTGGCGATCACGCAAGCGAACCTGCTTCCAGGCGCGGACACGATCGGCTTCAACATTGCGGGCGCGGGCGTGCACACCATCACGGTGCTCTCCGCCCTGCCGACGATCACGGGCGCGGTGGCCATCAACGGCGCGACGCAGCCCGGTTTCCCTGGCACCCCTCTCATTCGACTCGATGGCGTATCGGCAGGCGCTGGCGTCGACGGTCTCACGCTCTCGAGCACGAGCGACGGCAGCACGATCCGCGGATTGATGATCACGCGCTTTTCACACGATGCCCTCATCGTCCAGTCGGGCGCCGACGCCATCACGATTGCGGGCAACTGGATCGGCACCACGGGCACCGGTTCGACCGGCGTGGGAAACACCAACGACGGGATCGAGTCCTTCGCCCTCGGCACCACGATTGGTGGCACGGGCGCCAACGATGGCAACGTCGTCACCAACAGCGGCAATGATGGTATCAGCCTGGCCGGCAGCGGAGTCAGCGGCTACGTCATCCAGGGCAACATCATCGGCCTCGACCCGGACGGCTCGAGTGGTGGCGGAAACTTCGACGTAGGCCTCGCGATCCTTACCGGAACGGGCAACACGATCGGCGGCACGACGGCGGCAGCGCGCAACGTAATCTCGAAGAACTGGGAAGGCATCGAGATCAACACATCGAACAACACGATCCAGGGTAACTACATCGGCACCGACGCGAGCGGCACCCTGAACCGCGGCAACCGCATCGGCGACGGTGTACAGCTTCAGGGCGGCTCGACCAACAACCTGGTGGGTGGAACCGCGGCGGGCGCTGGAAACCTGATCGCCTTCAACGCGCTGGCCGGCGTCGCTGTCGTCAACGGCAGTGGCGATGCGGCGCTCGGCAATCTCATCCACTCGAACGGCAGCCTCGGGATCGACCTGGGCGTCAGCGGGATGACGGTCAACGACGCGGGGGATGCCGACACCGGCGCGAACAACCTGCAGAACTTTCCGGTGCTCAGTTCAGCGCAAGTAGTGTCCAGCACTCAGCTCGCGGTCGCCGGCACGCTTAATAGCACGGCCAACAGCTACTTCCGCATTGAGTTCTTCAGCAGCGCCGCCCAGGACGGAACCGGCTACGGCGAAGGCCAGACCTATCTGGGCTTCGCCAACGTCACCACCGACGCGAGCGGCAACGCGAGCTTCAATACGACGTTGACGGCCACAGTCGCCGCCGGAAGCTATGTCAGCGCCACCGCAACTAAGAGTGATGCCACATTCACGACCCTCACGGATACATCCGAGTTCGCACAAGACGCTGTGGCGGCCAACACTGCACCGGCTCTCGATACGAGCAAGAGTCCAGCGCTGACAACGATCAACGAAGACGTGGGCGCGCCTTCCGGCGCGGTTGGGACGCTGGTCTCGACCATCGCGGACTTCGCAGCGCCCGCGGGCCAGGTGGACAATGTCACCGATTCCGATCCGGGGGCGCTGCTCGGTATCGCCGTCACCGCGACGGATACGACCAACGGCACCTGGTGGTACTCCACCAACGGCGGGACCAGCTGGAACGCGCTGGGCGCAGTGAGCGACGCGAACGCGCGCCTGCTTGCGGCCGACGCGAACACCCGGGTCTACTTCCAGCCCAACGCCAACTACAACGCCACGCTTGCCAGTGCAATCACGTTTCGGGCCTGGGACCAGACCAGCGGCATGAACGGCGCGCTTGCGGTCGCCTCGATCACTGGCGGGACGACCGCCTTCTCGAGCGTAGCGGACACCGCGTCGCTCTTGATCAACGCGGTCAATGATGCGCCCGTCGCAGTGAATGATGCATATTCCGTCAACGAGGATTCGACGTTGACTGTTGGCCCATCGACGACCAACCTCGCGAACTGGTGGCAGCTGAACGATGGCGGAACGAGCCAAACACCCGTGAATTCTGGATCGCTTGCGACTAGCGGGACGCTAGGGAGTACGACGGGCGTTGACGCAAACGATCCCACGTGGACCTCGGGGTACGTAGGCACGAATGGGCTCTCATTCGACGGAACCAATGACTACGTCTCGACGAACAGCACCGTCGCGCAAACCGCCAGCACCTTCACGCTTTCGGCGTGGTTCAAGACCAACACTACGGTCGGGCAACAGCACATTCTCTGGGAAGGCTACACCGGCGGAAACGGCTACGGCGATCCACCGTTCAATAGTCCCGCATCCTCGGAGATGAATCTCAGCGTTGGCGCCTACAACCAGAACAATAAGATCGTGTTCTTTCTCGGTTATGACGTGCCGGCAAACGGCGCAGATCCGATCTACATCGTCTCAACGTCGGACTTCACTGATACGACGCAATGGCATCACGCCGCGGTCGCCGTGGCAGACCTCGGCGGTGGAGTGTTTGGCGCGTCGCTCTACGTGGATGGTGTTCTCGAGGGCACCGACACGGGCGTCCAGAATGATCGCTCCCAATGGGGTCCGCTGTTGATCGGGGCACCCAGCGCAGCGACCAGGTATTTCAACGGATCGATCGACGAGGTCCGCATCTACGACACTGCCCTTTCCGGAGCGCAGATTCAGAGCATCACGGAGGCCGGCGTCCTGCAGAACGACTCGGACATCGACAGTCGGCCAATCAAGGTCAACACCAGCGTCGTGACCGGCCCAGCAAATGGCACGCTTGCCATGAATGCCGACGGTTCGTTCATCTACATTCCCAACGCCAACTTCAACGGCACCGATACCTTTACCTACAAAGCGAATGATGGTTTGATCGATTCGAACGTGGCGACAGCCACGATTGCCGTGAATCCAGTCAATGATGCGCCGGTTCTGTCCGGCATCGAAGGCACAACGCTCGGCTACACAGAGAACGCCTCCGCCACCGCCATCACGAGCACCCTGACGCTGACCGACGTGGACAACGCCAACCTGGCGTCGGCCACGGTGCAGATCAGCATAAACTACGTCAATGGTGAAGACCTTCTGTCTTTCGCCAACACCGCCAGCATCACCGGCAGCTGGAGCGCCGCCACCGGCACCCTCACTCTGAGTGGCTCCGACACGGTGGCGAACTACCAAGCGGCCCTGCGGGGGGTCAAGTACGCCAACAGCAGCGACAACCCGAGCACGGCCTCCCGAACCGTGTCGTTCGTGGTCAACGATGGTGCAGCGAACAGCAACAGCGCCACGCGCAACATCTCGGTCGCCGCGGTCAACGACGCGCCGGTTGCCGTCAACGACAGCTATACGGTCGCCGAGGACAGCACGCTGGCCGCAGGCTGGTTCAACACCGCCTGGACGGCGCGCCGGACACTCACGTTCAACAATTCGGCACAGAGCGAGACGCTCGTCGATTTCCCGGTACTGGTCGTCCTCAACTCGGGAAACATCGACTACGCGAAGACTCAGAACGATGGGTCGGACTTGCGCTTCTTCGCCGCCGACGGGACACCGCTCGCCTATGACATCGAGGAATGGAACGAGACGGGTAACTCCTTTGTCTGGGTGAAGGTACCCCAGATCACGGCCGGCTCGGTCACCGATGCCATCACCCTGTACTACGGCAACGCTGCGGCGCCTGCCGTAGCGAATCCAGAGTCTGTGTGGGCCGGCACCGATCGGGTGGTGCAGCACATGAACAGCGCCCTGCTCGACGCGACTGCCAATAACAACGACGGAGTGAACTCTGGCGCCACGAGCATGCCGGGGAAAGTTTCCAGCGCGCAGCTGTTCAACGGTGTAGACAGTTTCATCAACCTTGGCTCGGCTGCAAGCATCGACAACGTCTTTGCCACCGGCGGCACCGTCTCGGCGTGGATCAATCCGAGCGGCTGGGGCGAGAATGGTTTCGGTCGCATTTTCGACAAATCCGATGCCACTCTTCCGACTGCAGGCTGGGCGTTGGAGCTGTCGCAGTCGACATCGTCGCTGCTGTTTCAGCAGGGCTTTAGCGCAGGCATCGGCAGCTGGTGGTCGGCGAGCAGCACGATCGGTCTGGGCGGCTGGCAACAGGTTACGGTCACGTACAACGCCTCGTCCGCGGGCAATGTTCCGGTCTTCTACATCAATGGCGTCCAGGTTGGCATGACCGTGAATGCCTCGCCGGTCGGCATCGCAGTCAGCGACGCCGCGTTGAACCTCCTCGTCGGAAACTTCTCATTGGCGACGAGTCGTACTTTTGACGGCGCGATCGACGAGGTGAGTATCTCCGGAACGGTGCGTTCTGCAAACTGGATCCATGCCCAGTATCTCAGTACCACCAACGCGTTCGTGAGCTTGGGTGGCGAGGAGTCTGCCCCGATCACAAGCGGGGTGGTAGGCAACGACAGCGATGCCGAAGGCAACCCGCTCACCGTCACCCTGGTCGGCGGTCCGGGCAGCGCCGCTGCCTTCAGCCTCAAGAAGGACGGGACCTTCAGCTACACGCCTGTGGGAAACTTCAACGGCAGCGACAGCTTCACCTACCGGGTCAACGACGGAACGGTCGACTCCAACGTCGCGACGGTCACGATCACGGTCAGCCCGGTCGCCGACACCCCATTGGTCACCAATGCGACCACCAACGAGGACACCCAGAGCAGCAGTGGCCTGGTGATCTCGAGGAACGCCGCCGACGGCACCGAGGTGACGCACTTCAAGATCACCGGCATCGCGAACGGCACACTGTACCAGAACGACGGTACGACGCTGATCAGCAACGGCACGTTTATCACCTTTGCACAAGGCAACGCCGGGCTGAAGTTCACGCCCGCGGCGAACTTCAACGGCAGTGGCAACTTCACCATCCAGGCCTCGACGTCGAACGTGGACGCGGGGCTGGGCGGTAGCCCGGTCAACGCCATGATCACTGTCACCGCCGTCAACGACGCGCCGACGCTGGGCAACGGCACGCTGGCCTCGGTGGCCGAAGACACGGCCAGCCCGGCCGGGCAGGCGGTCACCACGATCTTTGCGGGTCAATTCGCCGACATCGACGCCGGCTCGAGCTTGGGCGGCATCGCCGTGGTGGGCAACACCGCCAACGCCGGCACGCAGGGCAGCTGGCAGTACTCGACCAACGCGGGCAG
>Ga0315273_10009417_pt1 | contig 12383 bp, 11 predicted proteins | sample YL17G02_0_MG_FD_205753 | JGI IMG/M metagenome (GOLD analysis project Ga0315273, IMG submission 205753) | Sediment microbial communities from Yellowstone Lake, YNP, Wyoming, USA - YL17G02_0 | ecosystem: Environmental > Aquatic > Freshwater > Lake > Sediment | place: USA: Wyoming | collected... | reverse complement strand
CGCTGCGTGTTCGCGTGCAATTTTGATGTAGAGAAGGTGCCATCGTGATCCTCGGTGAGGATGGCCGTCCGCTTCAACACCTTGGTGAACTGTCGGCCGTATGCCCGGACTGCGGGTCACGACCAAAGGACCACACGACCTACCGGATGTTCGGTGGAGCATGGCGCACGTTGTGCAACCTTTGCGGACATGAGATGAAGTCCGGTACGGGTCAAGCACCCGAGGAGGCCGTATGATCGAACGAAAGTTCAAGGTGCTCCGGACTGGCATCTCACTTAAGCAGGCTGACGGTAGCTTCAAGTCGCTGAAGATTGGGACTACCACCAGTCTCAATGACATGAGTGCTGATCACTTGCTCAGCGAGGACCCGCCCTACGTCGAGGAGATCATGACGAAGACCGCGAAGGAGAAGGAAGATGCCTAAGTACGGCCCGGCTTCGGCGTTCTTAATCGTCGGTGGCCGCGTGATCTCTACCGAAGTGTATAACCTCGATACGAGTCTTGAGAGCATTCTCGAAGAGTGCCGCGGGCTCGGTGAGTCGATGGAGCGTTTTTTTCCGACAGGTGTTGGTAGGGTCACGCTGGATGCTAAGGGTGGAATCTACAATGACACCACGTTCGGCTTGTGGGAAGCGCTTCTGGGGAACACCAACTCGCTTCAGATCGTCGCTTGGGGCTACGGCGGCATGACGCCTGGCCAGCAGATGTTGATGGCCAACGGCGTCTACGGCGCGCAGGTCAACCGTATCTCTGAGCGCGCCGGCCTCACGAAGATGAATGCCAAGTTCACGCTGTCTGGTGCCGTCGGTGAGGGCCAGATCGTGTCGGACTTGACGTCACGCGGCACGGCATCGAACACGCAGGCAACGCCCGCTGATCGACACGCTCAAGAGAACGTGCCCGCGATCCCGATCACTAACGCGACGGTCGCAGCTTCGACCGTCATCACATCTCCGAATCACGGGCTTGTCTCGACTGACGTGATCTGGATCACGGGTTCGACCACCACGCCGACCATTGACGGTGAGCGCATTGTCACGGTGTCGGACGGTAACACGTTCACCGTTCCTGTGAACGTGACGTCGAACGGCGGTGCACAGGCGAACTGCTATTTCCAGAAGATGAACTCCGCAGGGGCCATCTTCGACGTTCACGTTCCTGCGCTTGTGCTGGGTGGGTACACGAACATCTCGATCCAGCCCATGCATAGTGCTGACAACGGCGCGTGGGTGTCGGTAGGATCGGCGATGACGTTCACTGCGGCCGGTACGGCGCAGCGCCAAACCATCGCAGTCGGCACGAACGTCCGGCGGTACACTGCGATGGCATGGGCGTGGACAGGCGCCGGCTCTGGGATGTCTGCGCAGGTGCTCGTTGGCGTTTCTCGATGACCGGTTGCAGAAGGCTCGTGAAGCGATTCGAGTCGTTGAGCGACTTGCCTACGGGCTAGTCAGCGAGGCAGAAGAGAAGGAAGACGTTGAGGCTGCCCAACTGATCATGAGGTTGGCGGTAGGACTTAGGCGGAAGTTGGATACGTGGAGGAGTTGAAATGGCCCTTTCTAGCCCGGCCACAATGAAGATCGAGTACGACAACTCGGGTGGCACGCCTGTCGACATCACGCAGTACGTGCTCACGATCAACGACATCTCGATCGAGTCGGTCCTCGAGGAGATGCACCCATTCGGCTCCAACATGGAAGCCTTCATGCCGGTGGGCGTTGGCAAGATCGCGCCCATCGAGATCGGCGGGCTCTACGACGACACCGCGACCACCGGTCCCGACGCGCTCTTTGCCGGCCGTGTTCCCGAGGTGCCCGGCACCGCGATCACCCGCACGCTGAAAGTCACGTGGCGTTCGGGCAAGTACACGAACTTCGAGACGTACCTCATCAGCTACGACCGCACGGCGGATCGGAACAACCTCACCAAGTTCAAGGTGAAGCTACAGCCGACCGGCGCGGTCACCGAGGCGTAGACGTAACTTTCGGCATCGAGGCCACGTTCGCTATTGGGCGGACCGCCCCCGGTGTCCTAGGAGGACATGATGTTCGCATCACGCACTAAGAAGGTCGTGATCATCGAAGACGTGCAGGTCACGATCCAAAAGCTGTCTGCCCGTTCGCTGGACAATGCGAGCGAGGCGCGTCAGATCGCGGTTGGGAAGGTCACGCGTCAGCTCGGCAGCGAGATCATGCGCACGCTGCGTGAACTCCCGGACCGGGTTCCTGAGAAGGAGCCCACGGCAGAAGAGAAGCAGAAGGCACGCTTCACCTCTTACGACCGCGACTACGTTCTCACGGCTGGCATCGCGTCCTGGACCGCCACGCACCCGGACGGCTCGCCGCTTTCTCTCACCGATGGCATCCCGGACCTCGAGGAGTCGGCGGCTACGACGCTTTTCGAGAGTATCCTTGAGCTGTCGCTGCCGAACGCGGAGGTCGTGGGAAAAGACTAAAAGCGTTTCATCGGCTGCTCAACGGGGAGGACTGCGATGATCCGCAGGTGGACAGGATGTGGACGGTGGCGATCCTCGCAGAGGCCTTCCATGTCCTGCCGTCTGTGGTTGCCCGTGACCTCGATGAAGATCCCGAACAGCTGTCCCGTGAGTGCTTTCGACTGCTCGTTTATCGGCAGGCCAAGTATGCCTTTGACACCGCTGACGACAAGAAAGCACTCGAGCCGTGGCGCGGTAACCCCATGATGGAGGCGGTAGCGCAGAATACGTTCGACCTCCATAAGGAACGGCTGGCGAGGAGCTGATGGCGCTTTCGGTCGGGGAACTCGAGGTCCTACTTAAGCTCAAAGATGAGCTTACGCCTGCTCTTAGGCATGCTGAGATGCAGGCTAAGGGTTTTGGTAGCGTCTGGCAAGGAATTCAACAGGGTGTTGGCATTGCTCTGTGGAATCAGCTGTCGCACGCGGTCCAAGAAGTCGGTTCGCATCTCATGAAGATGGGCATAGAGGGCTCGAAGATCCTCGCTGTTGAGAAAGAGTTTAAGGCACTTACTGAAGCAGCTGGCATGAGTGAGGGTGCTCTCGAGGCTTTGGCCAAGGGCTTCCGTGGCACTGTCGATGAGTCCGACTTGATGCAGGCTGCAATGAGGCCATTGAGCCTCGGACTCAAAATCTCGAATGAGAATATGACGCTTCTCGGCCAGGCGTCTCGTGTTCTTGCGGTCCGCATGGGTGGTGATGCGCTGAGTTCTTTCTCTGCGCTGTCACGCGCGATGGCCATCGGCAATGAGCGGTTGCTACGCCGTGCCGGTCTCACAATTAACTCGCAGAAAGCCCTCCAGGACTACGCGGCCGCGCACTACAAGGTCGTTGATGCGTTAACGGAAGTTGAGAAGAAGGAGGCTAAGCGTGAGGCGATTCTCGCCAAGCTGCGTGAGACGCTGAAGAACTCTGGCGAGAAGGAGATGGATCTCGCGGAGAACATGAAGCGCGTACACGCGGTGATGCAGGACCTTGAGGAGAGCTTTGCAAAGGCCATCGCGAGCAACGCTAGTTTGAACACCCTCGTCACTGGACTTGTTGATATCTTCGTGCAGCTCACAGAGACGTTCAAGGCGGGTGGAGGTGCACAGTCTCTTGTCACACAAGGCGCGATCCTTGCGGCGAAGGCCTTTGTGGGTTTTGCCACCGCCCTGTCGTTTGCCTCGGATCGCGTCACTGAGATGAAGATCTTGATGCTTGGTGTGTACAGCACCGTGCTCGACCTTTCGATCGCCATGGCTAAGGCCAGTATTGCAATGCCTTGGACAAGTGATGAGGCTCGCGCAGGGTATGAACAGGACATCGTTCTTCTTAAGGCAGAGCAAGCTGCCAATGTGGAAGCGGTCGATGCCGCTGTCAAGGCGAACACGGATCGTGTCAACTCGATTGAGACTGTCAAGCAGTCGCTTGTGAAGCTTGAGAAGGCAGTGACCGATGCGGATGGCAAGCTAGTAAAGGTCGCGGCAGCCGGGCACGGCGCGGGTGAAGGCGTTGCGAAGGCCGGTGTGGAGGCAGAGAAGGCGGCCGCCTCCTATAAGAAGTTCTCAGGCTCTATTGGCAAGGAGCTGATGAACGCGCTGGCTCAATCGACGGGTGGACTGCAGGGCGAGTTCATGAAGATCGCCGCGACCATCAAGGAGAAGATGGCGCAGATCGCGGAAGACCAGAAGCAGGGCTGGAGTTCTGAGCACATCGCGGCCGCCAAGGACAAGGTGAATGAGCTGAGTGCTGCGCTTCAGAACAACGCGGTCGAGGCTGCAAAGCAGTCGATGATCGGCCAGACCTTTGAGGACATCACGGTCGCCGCTGAAAACTATCGTCTTGTGCTTCAGAAGATTGGTGAATTGGGCCAGCACATCACGCCCGCTGGACTTGCACAGCTTGAGAAGTATCTTGTCCAGGCGGTGAAGGATGGCCAACCGCTCGCTGGTGATCTTGCGGCCGTGCAGGCAAAGATGGAAGACCTCGGTTACGCGACCGAGGAGACCGCGAAACAGCATGAGTCTTATACCGAGGCTATCGCGTACCAGCTATTGTTGTCTGATGCTGCTGCAGAAGCTGAACAGGAACGATTCGACAAGATCAACGGCGGCTTGAATGATCTGATCGGTCTTCTCGGTACATCGATCGAACTCCTTGACGCCATGGGCGTTAGTTCCTCGAGCACTTTCGGCTCTATCGTTAGCGGCGCGATGGCGAGTCTCGAAACGATCTCGAAGCTCATTAACGCCGAGAACACCATGCAGCAGATTCAGGCGCTTATGTCTCAAGCCACTGGGATCATGCGAGCTGGTGCAAACGCGCGGTCGGCAGGTTCTGCTGCTCTAGGCGGAGCGGTGAGTGGAGCAATGACGGGCTTTGCCATCGGTGGGCCTATCGGCGCAGGGATCGGCGCGGTTGGTGGAGCACTTCTTGGGCTCTTTGGCCGCGCTAAGAAGGCACGCGAGGAAGCCAAGAAGCTCAAAGAAGAACTCAAGGGCATGCAGGACGAGTTCATCAAATCAATGGGTGGACTCGATGCATTGAAGTCGAAGGCGAAAGAAGCCGGCGTCTCTATCGACCTAATGATGTCTGCTAAGAACAAGGAGCAGATGACAAAGGCGATCGATGAGATTAAGAATAAGCTTGACACGTTCAACGAGGCACAGGGTGCTGTTAACGCTGCCATAGAGAAGTACGGTTTCACCATTGATGAACTCGGACCGAAGTGGGCACAGCAGAAACTCGATGAGCAGGCTGCACAACTGCTTGGGGACTACCGGTTGCTTACGGCTGCTGGAGTCGATCACGGCGCGATCATCGCACGCATGGGCCCGGCCTTTAACGACTACGTGAACCAAGTCATCAAGGGCGGTGGAACGATTCCGATGGCGATGAAACCCGCCATCGAAGAACTGATCAAGAACGGTCAGTTGCTCGATGAGAACGGTAAGGCTTACGCGTCTGCTCAAGAAGCAGGTATCACGTTCGCTGAAACCATGACTGAGGCGATGACGCGTGCTGCCAATGCCATTGAGAAATTGGTAAATGCGCTTCTTGGGATCGATAGCGCTATTCCGAACAGCATCGACATCCCGGTGAACACACGTACTAGATCAGACGAATCAGACATGGCTTACAGGGAGAATGCAGCGGGATACCACGGCTTTATAACACGACCGACGATGATGCTCGTAGGCGAGCGCGGTGCAGAACGCGTGGACATTAGCCCCAAAGGGACAACGGGTTTGGGTGGAACTGTAGTGAATCTCAACATCAACGAGAATCCGCTTCAGACCGCGCAGACCGTCGAGCAGATGCGTCGCTTCACAATGAAGACTGCAAGTCGCGAGTTGGCTCGCAATCTCGCGGATCAGATTGCTCGTGGGAGAGCTTAGATGCGGAGCCTTGCACTTGCAGAACAGAGAGCAACAGGGGCTCCCGGCTTTCCTGTACTTCGAATCGCTCTGATGGCGCGGGGACTATCTCTTGGAAATGTGATAGCGTCTCCGCAGGCTCGTTCGACTGCTATCGGTGGTGTCACGCACGTCACGCAGCTCGGCGGTTGGGACCGCATCAGGTACGGCTCTGGCATTCAAGATCAGAGCCTGAAGGCCGTGACCACGAATGTCGGGATATCCGATCCTGACGGAGAGCTGCTTTCGTTGTTGGAAACGTATGATCCAAGAGGTAGTGCTGCTAACATCGACTTCGCTGCTCCAGGTCTAGCGGTTGCTGATTGGGAACCGTGTTTCACTGGAGTACTCTTTGACTGTGCGCGCGAGGAACCGTTCACGAAGCTGATCCTGAAGACTGACGACACAGTGCTTCGGACCCCGATCCCGCCCGGGCTCTTCGCGCGCACCGAGTGGGGCTCCGCCTACGACTCCTCGATCTTCGGGACCGCCCTTCCGGTGGTGCTCGGGATCCACGACCTCTCGATGATCACGGCGCGCGGTAGCGTTCCGCTCGTTAACGTGCGGTACGACGAGGTGATCGGCTACTGGTGGGCGCTCTCGGCAGCCAACATGATCTCGATCGACCGCCTGTACTTCGATGGCGTGCCCCAGAGTACGGCCGGGTGGTCGGTCCTGCGTGGCGTGTACGGCGGGGCTTTCATGACTATCCTCGCATTCTCCCCGGGCTACCAGCCGGCGAAGGACGTCATTGTCTCGTGCGACTGCCACGGGCCGGACGAGCTCGGGGGCGCCGCAGGCAGCACCCTGACCGGCGCTCCGGACCAGCTCCGCGTGATTCTTGAGGAGTGGGTCTACCGGTCGGCTCCGCTAGGGGGCTGGCGCGGGCCCGCCGCGATCATCGACGCGGCCTCGTGGGACGCGGCGTCCGAGTACTTCGCGCTCCATCGGATCGAGTCCGCGTGTCGGCTGGGCGCTGACCAGAACGCTGAGAGCGCGGCCGAGCTCGTCCAGTCCTTCCTCGACTCCTATCCGTTCGTGCGGATCCACTGGAACGAGCTCGGCCAGCTCGAGATGGTGGTGATCGACGCGGACGACGTCGAACCGGACGACGCCGCGCACCTGCAGCTCGATCTCCACCACCAGGACGGGCGCATGCCGTTCGAGCCGGGCGATACCCGCGAGGTCTACACCCACATCCGGATGCCGTTCTGCTTCTCGTCCGCGGATCAGAAGTTCATGTCTGCCTACGAGGCCCACGACGTCGCCGCGCTTCCTGAGAAGGTCGCGCTGGTGAACGAGAACATTTGGTCACAGGTGCGACTCCGCCAGGAAGTCGCCGACCTCAACCCCGCTCCGCCGGCAGACCCGGCCTGGCCATGAAGCGGACCATCATCCTGCGAGCCGCGTCGGTCATCTTGGAGCCCGGTGGCCGCCTGGACCCGGGTACGTCGCCCTACTCCGACACGAACACCCCGTCGAAGAAGCTCTACGAGGTCTGGAACAACCCGGCCCCGGTGAATGGCGAGTACGCCTACTTCACGGGCACGATTTACCAGCAGGAGTCGGGCGTTGGTTTCGAAAGGCCCCCGACGCTCGCGGCCTTCAACAAGGTCACGATCACGGCGGGCTTCGATTACTCACAAGCGCATGGGCCGGAGGGCCCTCCCGGACCTTGGTATTTCCCGCCCGACAACGCCGCCGGACCCGGGGTGACGCTGATGCTCCGGAAGCGTGACAAGACGACGTGGCTGGACGGGACCGGCACGGCCGCGTACCGATTCCTCGACAGCGATGACAACAACGTGAACATCAACACGAACCCGAACTACAAGCTGCATACGCTGACGTGGGAGATGACCTCTCATCCCGAGGGCGGGCCCTGGACGATCGAGGACATTACCTACCTCGGCGTCGCGGCGAGGGGCGTCTGGAGCCCCGGCCCGAACGGCAAGGCCTATGACCCCGCGGGTCACGCCTTCCATAAGATCCGCGTCCCTTACCTGACCGTGACGCTCGATGTCGAGGACCTGGGCGGCTATGTCGGGAACGTCCGCCACGCCGCGTCGCTGACACTGCGCCTCATGCGCCGCGCCCGCAACGCCATCATGCCAGTCACCTTGGCTGAGCACGCGGTGGGCAAGGTAGGCTCGCGCGTGTACCTGTCGCACCCCCGGGGGCCGGCGGTCGGCGGGGCGGGCTGGGGACGTCGGCGGCTCGAGCGGCGCGCCGGCCTGGTGCTCGCCCGCGAATACATCCTCGAGGAGTTCAAGGTCGAAGACGAGGTGCTCGATCTCCGGCCGATCTCGTGCCTCGGATGGGCAGCCTACCGCATCGACGGCGCATGGTCGCCGGAACTTCAGGGCCTTGCGCTCATCGACAAGGGCAAGGGCATCGAGCATGTGCGCGCGCAGGACGCATGGTCGCAGCGTCCAGGGGACGGCGTCTTGATGCGCGTCCTACCCGACTACTCCAACCTCTCGTTCGAGGGTCTTGCGGTGGCGGGCGGCGGGGACGTGTCGGTCGCGCTCCGGAACTACGATCTCATGCAGTCTGGGTGGTCGACGGTCGGGAGCGCGGGGGACTTCGCGGCCGCGGCCGACACGACGGTCGCCATGGCGGAGGAGCAGGGCTACCTGTCGAGCTGCCGGCTCACCTACGGGGCGGGCGGAGGTACGGGAGGGAGGGAGCGCAGCCTCGGAGCGCTCGGGGCCGGCGTCCTGCACGTGCGGGTGCGGCTCAAGAACACGAGCGTCCCCAGCCCTGGGACCCAGCACGGCGAGTGGTACCTGCGGCGCGCGACGGACTACTGGAACGAGGGCACGCGCGCGTGGGTCGGGAGCCCCGTCTACAACGCGGTGCCGAGCGACGCGCCCTCCGGCGAGGCCATCGCCGACGCGATCCCGGCGACCGCGGCGACGTACCACGTGGGCGTGGGGCGGTTCTCGTCCGCCATGGGCCCGGTGACGCTGCATGGCGCGGTCGTGGACGTACAGCACTCCGACGCGACGGTTGCGGGGGCTCGCCCGCCGCTGATCACGCTGGACGCGACGATCGCCCGGGTGGCGGACTCGCACCAGATGCCGCAGGTCTGGGGGCGCGAGCTGTGGTCGCACGAGCGGGGGACCGCGGTCGTGGAGGTGCGGCCGTGGTGGCGCGCTGCCTCGCTGCCGGCGGACGCGGTCAAGCCGCTCCTCCACGCGCAGCACGCCGCCGGCACTTGGGACGCCCTGCAGTTCGTGACCGGGGTGACCGGGGATAGGCCCGCGATCCACTGGACCTTCGACGAGTCGAGTGGTCCCCGTCTGGATTCGGTCGGGATCCACGACCTCACGGAGTACGGAGGCACCATCGGCGCTGCGGCCGGAATCGTCGGGAACGCAGCGCAACTCGACAGCGGGCGCTCGTTCTACGTGGACGCCGCGCCACTCCCGCAGCCTCCAGCCAACTTCACCATCACGGCCTGGGTCTGGTTGGATGCCAAGCCCGCGAACCAAATGGGGATCGCAACAAAGTGGGACCCATCTTTCAACAATCGGCAGTACGCCCTGATCTGGGATAACACTCTCGATTGCTTCATCTTCGCCGTGTCGAGCGACGGGACGGGGGCGGGGGTGGGAGAGGTGGACGGGACGAACTTTCCAGCGCCGACCTTGGGCCGCTGGCACTTCGTCGCGGCCTACCACGACAGCGTCAACGACCTCCTTGGTATCTCGGTGGATGGCGAACCCGTGCAGACTCAGCCCTGGACGACGGGCGTCTTCGCCGCCGGGGCTAGCGCGCTGAATGTGGCCGTTTTCGCTCCGGGACAAGAGTGGCAGGGTCGCATGGATGAAGTCCGGTTCTACAACTCGGCGCTAACGCTGGAGCAGATCCGGGCCGCCATGTTGCCGACTTCGACGAACTTCGTTCGATTCGAGCGCGGAATCTCGGGAGAGGCCACGTACCAGCTCGACTGCCCCATCGTCGGGATCGACCTGACGCGGGCGCACGTGCTCCGCGCGTGGTGCCGCTGGCTCGGGGCTGACGGCTGGACGGAGTACTCGCCCTTCTCGGTGGAAGTTGGGTACGCCATCTTCCTCGCCACCGACGGATCGCTCGTCGGGACCGGGTCGGCTCTGGGCCGCCTCACGTCAGAGACCGCCGTCCCATACGCTCGCGACTACCTCGGCGTGGGGTGCGACGCGACGCGCCAGCTCGACGGGTGGATCCGGATGTGGGAGACGCGCCGCGCGCCGCTGCATCGCCTCGAAGCGGTTTGGAAGGTGTGAGCATGGCGAAGGGGGCGCGGGGCGACATCGACTCCATCCGGACAGCTCTCCGCCCCCGCATGGGGTCTGGAGGCGGGGCCCCGGTCCCCGTGCCGCCGACGACCGTTCCGCCGCACACTCACAGCGCGGACCAGATCAGCGCGGAGCCGGAGGGTCACAACGCCAGCGTCAACGTCCAGGCCACTCTGACCGAACTGGATGACGAGAAGCTCGCCCGGGACGGCTCGCAGACGATGCTCGGCGCGCTCGACATGAACCACAACTCGGTCAACAACATCCACGATGCGGATGTCGAAGGCACCGCCACCGTCGCCGAGGACGTCATCTTCACTGGGGCCGTCGGACTCGCGAGGATCACCTCGCCTCGCGTCATCACCATGGCAGGCGACCACGTCGACGATGAGGCGAAGATCACGGCCGTAGAGCGGCTCGTCTTCAACGCGTCCCCGACGGCGAGCAGCATCGAGGGGCCCTCCCGCGTCGATTTCAACGTGACGGTCGAGGCCGGTGTGGACTACTCGCCCACGGTGGGCCGCGTCTCCTGGGACTCCGTCGAGAGGACGCTCTGCGTGATCGTCGCGTCAGGAGCTTAGATGTCCACCGTCAAGGTCGCCCTCGGGTGGAGCGTGATGCAGGCGGTGAACGATGAGTTCGTTCCACCACCGGCACGAATGATCGGAGTGGGCTACGGCTATTGGAGCGCCGATCACCGATACGGATACTCCGGATTCGATGGCTATCCCACCTTCTACGGAGAGAACACAGAGTTCCGCGCCTCCTCGCGCCTTTGGCTCGGCAAGGCAGTCAAGTGGCTCACCGGCAAGGAGACCGGAGCAAACATCCTGATCGTCCAAGAGGGGACTGGTGCTCAGGACACGCCATCGGGTTACGAGTGGGGAAACGAATTCCAACTCGGCCTCGACGCCCTTGGGCATACCTACACGCTCACCAACTCCCTTGTCGATTGGGGTGCCGAAGAACCGCTCGACTACGATCTCATGCTTTGTCACACGCTGGACAACGCGCACACCTATCACGGCCTCTCGCTGGCTACCGAAAAGCTGGACTATTTCCTGGCCAATGGCGGGCACCTCATGACGGACTTCGGCGTTTTCGATTGGGCACGCTACGGCTTCGCGGGGTCGCAGTGGCACGACAATCACGGTGCAGCATACGGTGCTCCAGACTGGAAGTATCAAAGGCCCTTCTACTGCTCCCCCCTGGGCGCTGACCTGTTTGCTCTCGTGTACTACACCACCGCCAAGGTGGTAGCGGCCACGAACACGATCGGCGGGAGCGCCACCATCTACGACTGCACGAAGCACGCCGACAACGGCGTCCTTGGTCTCTGGGAGACGTGACGTGATCGCCAAGTTTACGCTCGTCCAAATTTTCTCGACGCAGGCCGGCCTTGTCGGGGTCCGGCCCTGGACTCCGTCCGCGTACGAAGAGCCCACGCTGACGACTGGCCCGCTCGTGTTCGGCGTAACCATGACAAGCAGCGTCAGCGGCGATCCCCTGGAGGTCATGAAGACCGGCTACATGCGCGACGTGGCGCGTCAGAACGGTGAGACCTGGGCGGTCGGGGACATTCTCTACGCCAAGGCCAACGGAAGCATCACGAAGACGCGCCCGGCAGGCCCGCTGCCCCAGGTGATCGTGGGCACGGTCTTCGAGACGATCGGCTCGCTCCACACCGTAGCCGTGGACGTGCGGGTGCTCCCCTCCATCATGGAGATGTCGGGAGTCACGCGCGAGGCCCCCGTCAACCTCGACGTGCTGATCTACAACGGGACCACTCACGCCTACGTGCCTCGGCAGATTGACCACGGCTCCGACCTCGCGGGCATCGCCGACGACGACCACGCCCAGTACCTGAAGGAGAAGGCCAGCGGAGGGACCGCGGCGGAGGTGCCGGCGCACAATCACTCGAGCGATGCCGAGGGCGGACCGATCAATCACAGACGCTGGTCGTCAATGATGGGAGACTGACATGGCCGACCTACCTCTTGGAAGCGAGGGCGTGCTCAACGGAGGGACTCCGGTCACGGCGCTCGCCGCGCCGGCCTCGAGCAAGCAGCGCCAGGTCCCGGTGAACGGGGCGGCGGTGTACAACGCAGACAGCGTCGCCCACACGTTCACGTGGCAGAAGAAGAAGGCGAGTACCGCCTACGTGATCTTCATCGCGCCGACCGTAGCCGCCGGAGCGCTGTCTATCCTG
>Ga0315273_10009415_pt1 | contig 12384 bp, 11 predicted proteins | sample YL17G02_0_MG_FD_205753 | JGI IMG/M metagenome (GOLD analysis project Ga0315273, IMG submission 205753) | Sediment microbial communities from Yellowstone Lake, YNP, Wyoming, USA - YL17G02_0 | ecosystem: Environmental > Aquatic > Freshwater > Lake > Sediment | place: USA: Wyoming | collected... | reverse complement strand
CGCCCGAGCTGAGCCAGAAGTCGAGGTTGATGGCCGGGTCCGTGTCGCTCGTGAGGAAGCGGAAGTAGAGCGCGTCGTAGTCGCCCTTCGTCATGCGATCGACGAGGGCGCCCACTTCGAGCGGGACCACGTCCACCGCGAGGCCCACCTTTTTCAATTCGTCACGGATGAAGGCCGCGCCTTTCTCGAGGGCGGTGTTGCCCTTCTGCGTGACCAGGGCGAAGCGCACCGGCGCGCCCGCCGTGTCTTCCAGCATGCCGTCGTTGTCCTTGTCGCGCAGGCCGAGGCCCGCCAGGATCACGCGCGCGCGGCCCGTGTCGTAGGCCTGGCGGTCGATGGCGCCGGGCGGCGCGTACCACGTGGTGTTCGACGGCGACACCGGGCCCCAGAGCGGCTCGGCCGCGCCCAGGAACACCGCGTCGGCAAAGACGCGGCGGTTCACCGCGTGCGACACCGCGCGGCGCAGTTCCGTGCGCTGCAGCCAGGGACGGTTCTCGGCGGCCTTCGCGCCAGGCTTCAGGTTGAACCAGAACGCGTCGGCGTCATAGGCCAGGCCCGCGTCCGCCAGGCGCAGCTTGCCCGCGGCGGCTTCGCGCTTCAGCACGGCATAGTCGTCCGGGCGGATTTCGCTTTGCGTGAGGTCCGCCTGGCCCGACTGGATGCGCAGGAGTTCGGCGTTCTGATCAGGGGTGATTTCAATCGTCAGACGATCGAGATACGGCAACTGCGTGCCGGCGGTGTCCGTGCGCCAGTAGCGCGGGTTGCGCGCGAAGACCAGGCGCTCGCCCGCCCTGTACTCCTGCAGCACGAACGGGCCGAGGCCGGCCAGGTCCGCGGGCGCCGTCGTCGGGCCCCATTGCTGGCGCAGCGTGCCGGCCTTGAGGGCCGCGTCGAACTTGTGCTTCGGGAGGATCGGGAGCATATCCAGGAGGCGAAGGCTCGGCCCGTAGGTGAGCGGGAACATCAGCACCACCGTGTGCGGGCCCGGCGCCGTTACCGTCAGCGGTTTGCCGCCGATGAGCATCGCGTCGCCGAGGGGGCTGCCGGTCTTCTCGTCGTACACCGCCTGGAACGAGAACAGCACGTCGGCCGATGTGAAGGCCGCGCCGTCGGAGAACGTCACGCCGCGCCGCAGGTTCAGCGTGCAGGTGAGGCCGTCGGGCGTGCATGCGTATGTCTCGGCCAGCCACGGCTCGAGCTGCTGCGTGGCGCGGTTGATGCGCACGAGGCGCGCCTGGGTAAGCTGGTTGAACAGGCTCGTGGCGAAGTCGCGGCCGCCGTGCGGGTTGAAGGACCGCGGCTCGCTCCGCATCGTGGCCACGAGTGATCCGCCACGGATGGGGAGCGCAACGGGGCCGTCCGCGTGGTGAGCCTGTCGAACCACACGGACTGACGGATTCGCCTCAGCGTTTCGGGACGCCGACGCTCGCTTCGCGGCCGAAGGTGGTTCGGCGGCCGAAGCCGGCGCAGTCGGGGACGCCGAAGCCCATAGCGTGGACGAAGGCGCCCACAGGTAAGGGCTTGGCACACTCGTGGTCAGGGCGATCCCCGCGATCGCCACGCCAACCCACCACCGAGACGCTGCTGTCATCTCACAAACCTCGCGAGTAGAATATCGGCCAGATACTTCCTCTCCAGCAGCGCACCCGCCCCCCGGCGCCAGCGAGCCGCCCCTGGACGCCGTAGCTTGCGGAAAAAGCGAAGGCGGCTGAGCCGTCGATCGTCCCGTTGTCGCATTCCCAGGTAGCGCGATGACGGCGAGCCACCATCCCTCGAAATGGGGGTCATCATGGGGACGTCATCGAGCGTGCGGCATGAAGTCGTGGCCCAGGGCTTCTTCGTGGCGCAGGACTTTCGTCGTGGCGCAGGACTGCGGCCGCAGGTCTGTCCTGATGGAGCCCGGGGTCTTTCCTGGCCTGAGCGAAGTCGAAGACAGACCCCGGGTTCCGGGGGAGGCCATCATGAAGATCATCAACTCGGCGGGTCGGATTCTCGCGGCGGGCGCGGCGCTGCTGCTCCTGCCGGCGCTGGCGGGCGCGCAGGAGCCCGTCAGGACCTTCGATCAGCTCAACACCCGCCTCAAGGTGGGCGACTCCATCTACGTGACCGACGCCAAGGGGCGGGAGATCAAAGGGGAAGATCTGGGAGTTCGGGCCATCCGCAATGACGCTCGACCGCGCCGGCCCGGAGGCGTTTCAGGCCGATGCGGTTCGCTTGATCAGGGTGTCACTTCTGAGCACTCCATCCGCGTCAGATTCTCGGTGATTGAGCATATTGCGCTCCCATCCGGCCGAGCATCAGCGGCCTCCGGCGAGCCACGGACATCGCGTTCGAGCCCTTCTTGACGCACACGACACCGCGGCGGTAGTGTGCGCCTGTGGCTCGCGGCCCCATGTCGTGGGCGCGGGCACGTCCGCGCATATCGCCTGGCCCTCATCGCTGGTCCGTATTCCTGACGGGCCCCCTGGACCCTCCGTCGAGACAGGCAAGGTACGTGATCGCATCCTGCACGCGGCGATCGCGAGGCCCGGGCTGGCATCGAGGACACTCATGCCCGCGGTGCTCCGGCGCCATGGTGGCGGGTTCTGCGAAGACTCGCACAGAGATCACGCTGCGGCCTTGCTGGCGACGACAACGTCATGAGCTGAACATATTGACTATCTGCCGTTCCGGTGTCTCGATCCGGTTACCGGTACTCACGGGGCGTTTATGCCCGGAAGGAGCACGATCCATGTCTGTCGACCCGACCCGATGCCTGGCTCGCGTCGTCCTCGTCCTCGTCGCCGCAGTCGGGGCGCTCGTGCCTCTCGATGCGGCCTTCGCGTCTCACCTCTACGTGAGCAAGACTGGAAACGACACCAACAGCTGCACGAACTGGTCGGCGCCGTGCCTGACAATCCAGGCGGCCGTGGACAAGGCCGCGAATGGTAACCAGATCGACGTGTCCGCGGGTACTTACGCGGAGAGCGTCTCAATCAACAACCGCGATTCGCTCGCCATCAACGGGGCGAGCGGAGTCATGCTCGTCCCCCCGGTCGTCCCGGGTCCATCCGGGAACACGCTCATCAGCCTGTGGAGCTCGCGCAATATCCAGGTGAGCGACCTCGTGCTCAAGGGCAACGGCACCAGCGATGACTATGGTGGCATCGCCATCAACCAGTGCCAGGCGAGCAGCCTGACGCGCCTGAAGGTACAGGACATGGGGGGCGGCGGCATCGTGCTCTACCGGCATACGGCGGCACAGATCGTGGGCAGCGCCGTTCGGGGGAACAGGTACTTCGGAATCCGCGTGGACGCCAGCAGCGACATGGTCATCGGATCCGGGGACACGTCCCAGAGCGTGGTCATCGAGGACAACCTCTTCCAGGGCATCAGGATGCTCGGCGGCCATCTCGCGCTGAGAGGCCCCTCGCTCATCGAGGGGAACAAGATGGGGGGGGATCCGCCTCATCGGCGCGACGGCCATCCTGAACGTGTTCGGGGCGGACACCATCGTCGTGAGGAATAACGGAACCTCCGAAGACCTTCAGGGGACGGCCGGCGTCTTCATGACGGGAAGCTACTTTGAAGGGTCGCTTCTGGAGGTGACGGAGAACCTCTGCGGCGGATTTCTGCTTCAGGACGGCTCGTCGGCGAGAATCTGGGACGTCACCGTCTCCGACAATGGCGCGGAGGGCGTGCGCACCGAGGGGCACTCGACGATCAGGCTCTTCGCCCCGGCAACCCTGAAGGGGAACAGGACCGCGGACGTCTCCTGCTCGAAGAACTCCTCGGGTGCCGGCGACGTCTCGGGCATCAAGAAGCTCTCCTGCGCCGACTTCGAGCAAGTGAAAGTGAAGTAGCGCGGATGCGTCGATCGTCACCCGGCGTGCTGTGACCTTGCCGCGACCGGCGGGGGCGTTTGATCTGAACGGCTCCATTCCAGGGGTTCGGCCCTGCGGGTCAATCTGGAGTTACGGCGAAGGCGCTCCAGCCGCGCCGATGCTCATGATGAGCCAGAACCGCCTGGCCGCGCGCGACCGCCTCGAGGCCCACAACGAATGGAGACGGTTTCACAACCTGCGGGGGTGTCCCGTTGGCCGCTACAAGAACGGATTGTGAAACCGACTGCCGGAAACCCTCCGCAAGGCCGAGGAGGAAGGGGGGTTCGCAGGACTGACCGCCTCCGCCCCGACTTCGCTCTTCGAGCTTCGTCGAGGTCTCGCCGTAGCGCTTCGCGCGGAGGCGGACAAGGTTTCGTCGGTTGTTCGGCCACCCGCAGGAACCAGCCCCTGCCTCGCCCCTGCCGCACGATCAATCGCCAACCCACGGGCCCGGGTGGTTCGCTGACGACAACAACCGTCTTCCCTCGCGATGTACGGGCAATTGCGGCAGCAACACGGCAACGTTCCACGTGTCACAGTTGGCTCAGGGCCCCGATGACGGTTGCGCAAGGTACAGGCCTCGGCCACTACACAACTCTCTCGATCCTCCACATGTTCTTCCGGAGGCTGGCCCTGGGCGGGAGGCTCTGAGTGCAATCAACTCAACCAGGCTCCGGTTAACGTGGCGCGCCCGGGGGGAGCTCAACATGCCCCTAATGCGGCTATCCCCCCGCACAGCAAGTGCCTCACCCAGTTGGGCTTTGCGTAATACTGATGCAGCATCGTCTTCGCCGTGGCGTTTTCAGCTTGTGTTCGCTCCCATCTGTCGCTATGATTGTCGCCTGTTTCCTTACAAAAGCGCCGCGAAGTCTGTAGTTGTGAGCCGCACTTGTAGCGTGACGCCGTCGTCCGTTTGATTCGGTGATTGGCGCCAGAGAAGTTCGATCCGTGCAAGGTCTTGCCCCCAGCCTGCTCGGGGTCTCGTACGTCAGTTCGTCAGGCTGCTGGTCAACACCCGCCGGAACGTTCGCGTCCATATCCGTCATTTGTACTTCGCTTGTCAGGCCGGTACGAGACCACAGGAGTGTGTTATGCGTCGATCCGATCCCGCGACGGCCACCCCTGTGCCTCGGTCGCGTGTTGAGCGCGCTGGCGGTGGCGCTGATGTTCGCCGTCCTCGCTGCGACCGCTATGCCTCCGGTGACAGTACTGGCGACTATGCGGGGCTGACGCAACTATTTCGGCTTCTGCGAAACGCCCGAGGTGCTGATGGCTCTCGCACGCTGGGTCCGGGTGCGGCTGCGTGCGGCTCTCTGACGGCAATGGAAGACGCCCCGCCGTCGCCGAGCAGCGCTCCTGCGGTTGGGTGTCCGTCGATCACTGGCCGGCAGCGCCGCCGGCTTCGGTCGCGGCCCGTGGTATCTGGCACGGTCCCCGGCCCCCGCGACGGGGCTGTCGAATGCGTACTTCAGATCGATCGGGCTTCCGTCATGAGCCGAGGGGGTGTTAGCGAAACCGCTCGAACCGACGTGTACGGACCCGTACGCACGGTGGTGTGGCAGGGGGCGGCGGGTGACCGCCGCCCCTATGCCGATCAATGCGGTCTATCTTCCTGAGCAGGCGTCAGAAGAAAGAAGGTCAGCGCGGCTGATGTTGCACCGGGTCCCCAGGCGTTGCCGGCGACGTCCTGCGTGGAGGATGTATGTGTGAGACGGTTCTCCAGGCCGTCTTGGCTCGACCGAAGGCTGCTCCGATTCATGTAGTCTCGGCCGACAGTGAAGCAATCGAGGTCCTGTCAAGGGAGAGACTCCTCGAACGGGGCGCCGAAGTCGCGAGCGCGCTGCACGCCCGCGGCGTCGAACCCGGCGATCGGGTGGCGGTCTTCCTGCCAAACGGTCGAACGTTTCTTGAGGTCCTGATCGGCACCTGGATGTGCCGCGCGGCCATCGTGCCCCTGGCGCTGGCCGGCCAGAAGGGCCGCGAGCACCTTCTTCGCCAGAGGATTACTGCAGTGCTCGGCGTCGCGGCGCCGCGTGTCATCGTCGGAACCGAAAAGGCGGTCGCCCTGATGGCAGCGTCTGGCGCAGCCGGCCGGACGCACCTGATGACCGAGGCCGACATCGCTGGATGCCGCGGCGGCGCGCTGCCTGGCAACGGCGCCGACCCAGACGACCTGGCGCTCATCCAGTTCACGTCGGGAAGCACCGGCCTTCCGCGGGGCGTGCCGGTTCGACACAGCCAGATCATGGCGAACGTGGGCGCGTTCGGCAGGCGAAGCCTTGCCACCTCCAGCGATCTCATCGCAAGCTGGCTTCCGCTCTTTCACGACATGGGGTTCATCGGCGGGCTGTGCGGCCCTCTTGTCTGGGGTGCCGGCCTTGTTCTGTCGTCTCCGGAACGATTCATGCGCAACCCGGCAACCTGGTTGCGCACGATCTCCGACCACCGCGCAACGTTGTCGCCTTCACCAACATTTGCCGTCGACTTGCTTGCCCGTCATGTCCCCGAGCATCGACTCGAGGATGTCGATCTGTCGTCATGGCGATATGCGTGGGTGGGCGCGGAGCCGGTGTTTCCGGAGATTCTCGAGAGCTTCGAAGCCCGTTTCCGTGCCAGAGGGCTTCGTCCCGAAACACTTCACCCCGGGTACGGCCTGGCCGAGGCGACCCTGGGTGTGAGCGCGGGGCCGGTGGACCAACCGTGGCGCACGATGTGGGTGGACGCGGCCTCCCTGCGTGAGCGGGGAGTTGCCGAGCCAACCACACCAGGCCAGCGGGGTGCGGTTGCCCTCGTTGGCAACGGTCCCCCTCTGGACACGGTGGAACTTCGCGTCACGAACGGCGACGGCTTGCCCATTGCCGATGGGTCGGTGGGTCGCATCACCGTGCGCGGCCCAAGCGTCATGCAGGCCTACTTCCGGATGGAGCGCGGGGCTGGAGGGGCCGACCCTGATGGTTGGCTGGACACCGGCGACCTGGGCTTCGTTCACGCGGGCGACGTGTTCGTGACGGGCCGAGCCAAGGATCTGATCATCCGGGCCGGCATGAACATCGCCCCACAGGACGTCGAAGCCGCGGTTCAGTCGGCGCCCGGAATGGGCCAGGGCTGCGCCGTCGCCTTTTCGTGCGTGCGGCACGAAACCACCCGTGAAGAGATCGTGGTCGTCGCGGAATCCCATCAGACGGAATCCAATCCCGCTGAGTTGACCGGCGCCATCCGTGCTTCGGTCCTCGCGGATGTCGGCGTGCAGGTCGATCACGTCGAACTCGTCCCGCCAGGCACGATCCCACGGACGACCAGCGGGAAGGTCCAGCGGCTGATGTCGCGAGATCTGTTCTTGAACAACGCTTTGCACACCTCGACGCCACAAGGAGAACACGCACCATGACTGCCGAACAAGCCTACACGCTCATCCAGGATTCCGTGCACACGCTGGCCAAAGCCGGTCTTCTGCCAGCCACACTTTCCCAGTACCAGATCACCCCGGCAATGCGCATGGACGGCCTGCCGATTGATTCGGTCGGGAAGACCAGCCTCATCAACGAGATCGAATCCCGGGGCCGCCTGCGGCTGCCGCTCAACGAACTCTCGGACATCGAGACGCTGGAAGATTTCGCTGACGTGGTGGCACATTCACAGCGAGCCGAGTAGACCGGCGGATCGGACTGCGTCGATGACTCAACGACACGCGGCCGTCACCGGCCTTGGGCCGGTCTCGGCGATCGGCACTGGTGTCGATCGCTTCTGGACGGCGCTGGTGGCCGGCACATCGGGATTTCGACGACTCGATCCGGCAGTGCCGGCTGGGAGGCCAATCGTGGTGGCCGCAGTGAGTGACCCGCCGGCGCAGGCGCTCGACGGCGCGAATCCGTTGCCGCGCGGCGTCCAACTGGCCTTGCACGCGGCTCGGCTCGCGTGGGCGGATGCCGGATGGGACGGCCCGCACGACCGGGTTGCGGTGGTTGTGGGAACCGGCCTCGGAAACCTCGACGTGGTCGAGGATGCCCACCTGCGTCTCGTGAATAGTCAGCGGCTTTCCGCCGCCACTGGGTTCCGGGCGTTTGCCCATGCCGCCGCCTGCGAGATCGCATGCGAATTGGATCTGCGTGGTCCGATCCAGACGGTCACCAGCGGCTGCAACTCAGGCGCCGACGCTCTCGGATTGGCCCTGGACTGGCTTCGGCTTGGCCGGGCCGATGCGGTGCTCGTGGGGGGGACAGAAGCCGAGTTGACGGCTGGTTTCCTTGGCGCCATGTCCGCGGCCAGGGCACTGTCGCGGAGCCACAACGACGCGCCCGAGGAAGCCAGTCGGCCGTTCGACATCGATCGCGATGGCAACGTGCCGGGCGAGGGCGCCGGATTTCTCGTCGTGGAGCATCCCGATCGGGCGAGGGCGAGACACGCACGTGTCTACGCTCGCCTGTCCGGATTTGCCAATCAGGCCGTCGGGAAGCGTCCGTCGTACAATCCATTCGCTCCCCCCCTGGACATCGCACCCATGGTGCGGACGATGCGCGCGGCACTCGACGACTCGGGTATCACACCCGAGGAGGTTTCGACCGTGAGCGCCAACGGCAGCAGCAGCGTGTTCTACGATCCGCTGGAGGCGGCAGCCATCTGGGCGCTGTTTGGTGCCGACACGTTGTGCTACCCGGTGCACTCGATCAAGTCGATGCTCGGCCAGACCGGCGCCGTCACACCGGCGCTGCAGGCCATCTCGGCGGCGCTGACCATCCACCACGGCCTGATCCCGCCGACCATCAACATCGGCCGCATCGAGCCCCGCTGCGCCCTGAACGTGGTTCAGGGGCAGGCGCTCCGCGTGGAGGTCCGGCATCTGCTGGCGAACGCGATTGGGTTTGGCGGCTACTACTACGCGGCGGCGGTGTACTCCGCCGAACCGCCAGGCGGGATCTCAGACTGAAGACGCTGTGTCTGGGCCGTCCGGTGCTCTGGGCATCCGGCCCCGAGCCGTCCGAGAACCGGCGTCAACTCGGCCCGGTAGACCCGGCTCGTGCTTCCTATCGTCGCAGGTCATGAAATCTCTCTACAGGATACCGCCTCCGCTGATGGCGCGCGCTATGGTAGCGTTGCTGGTCATGACCCGCCGGTTGGTGATCGCCGGATTCGTCCTGACCTTGCTGTGGCTGGCCGCGTCGGACGCCCATGCCCAGAGGGTCGAGTTGGGCATCTTCGGCGGCTACGGATTCGGCGGAACGCTGCTCTCCACTGTCGGCTCCCAGGAGATCCCCATCGACGGCGGGGTGACTTATGGAGGAACGGCCGCCATCGAGTTCCTTCCGAGGTGGCGGTTCGAGGCGCTCGTCATGCGCCAGGAGTCGCAGGTTCGCCCGACGGTGCCCGGCGTGCGTATCGACGTGAACGTCGAGCGCTACATGGCGGGCATCCAGCAGGAGGACATCGCCGGCCGCGTCCGCATCTTCGGCGCGTTCATGCTGGGCGCGACGCGCTTCGTACCGGCGGGGAGCGGAAGCGAGACCTGGTTCACCATCGGCATCGGGGCCGGCGTGAAGACGTTGGCCGCCAGGCACGTCGGGTTCCGCTTCGAGGCCCGCGCCTACTACTCGCCGGTGACCATCAGCGGGCGGGTGTACTGCGGGTCCTCGGCCTGCCTCATCGACTACACCGGGTCGGGCATGTTCCAGGGAGACGTCGGCGCCGGCGTCTTCTTCGCGTTCTGAGTGACGGTGGCCGGAGGCCTGCGCCGCCCTGGCCCGTGAGGGCGAGGGGCGCGCGTCAATCCTGTTCGACCCGGCGACGAAGGCCATGACGCGGGACGGCGGTCTCCGCATCCTTGCCGCGATCGAGGACGCGGCGGGCCGCGGGGACACGGTTGTGACGTGGAACGGCGTCGGCTTCGACTTCTGGCTCCCGGCCGACGAAACGGTACGACCACGCGCATCCGCCCGTGCGCAACGTCAACGAGATCGAGGTCGCGCACCTCACCTTCGGCCACCGCGCCGCCGACCGCATCGCGGCCGTCGTCGGCCCGTGGTGGTTCATCAGGACGCAGAGCGCGATGCTGGCCGGCTGGGCCCGGCTCAATCTGATGGCGTGGACCCGGCACTGGGATCCCTGCCCGTTCATCCTGATGAACCTGTTCCTCTCGCTCCAGGCCGCCTGCACCGCGCCGATGCTCATGATCAGCCAGAACCGCCTGGCCGCGCGCGGCCGCCTCGAGGCCCACAACGACGACGAGATCAACCGCAAGGCCGAGGAGGAATGAGGAATCGCAGGACTGACCGCCTCCGCCAAGGCTGCGGCGAGTCCGCCGAAGCTCCGCGCGAAGACGGAAGTCCTGCGCCACGGACGAACTCCTGCGCGACACTGTCGCGGCGGGATGACATACTTATCCTGAACAGGCGACGCGCGGCGGACGCGCGAAGACGCAAAGGCGCGGTTTCAGGCCGGAGTATCGACTGGACGATCCGGCATCATCGTTGCATAATCACCGTAGTAGAGCCTCGGAGGGTTCCGATATGTTGATCCATCTGCGACTCGGCATTGTGGCCGCTGTTTCCGCGTTCCTTATCGCCTCGGCCGTGCCCGCCGCCGCCCAGCGCGGGCACGGTTCCGGTTCCGGGCCGCGGGGAGGCGCCGGCGCGGCGCCCCGCCCGGCACAGGGGCCAGGCCCGTCTACCGGTGCACGCCCGCCCCAGGGGCCAGGCCCCAGCGGTGGAGGCCGCCCCGTAACCGGACCCGGTTACCGCCCAGGGCCCGGCGCTCGCCCGGGTCCCGGCTATCGGCCTGGTCCCGGCTATCGGCCGGGCTATGGTTCCCGGGGCTATTACCCCGGCTACGGCTACCGCGGCTACTACCCCGGCTACGGCTACCGCGGCTACTACCCCGGGTACTATTCGAGCTTCTACTTCGGCGTCGGGGCGTACGGCTGGCCGTATTACTACGGTGCCTCGCCCTACGCGGCATACGGCTACTATGGGTCGTCCTTCGACTCCGGGTACGGCGCAGGTTCCGGCGGCGCGAGCCTCAAGGTGGAGGTCCAGCCGAAGAGCGCCGAAGTGTACGTCGACGGCCAGCTGGCCGGCACCGTCGACCAGTTCGACGGCATGTTCCAGAGCCTCTCAGTCGAGCCGGGCGGGCACGAGATCACGATCTATCTCGCGGGCTTCCGCAGCATCCGCCAGCAGCTCTACCTGAACGCGGGCGCGACGTACCGTATCAAGGGCACCATGGAACAGCTCACCCCGGGCGAGCCGAACGAGCCGCGTCCGCAGCCCGCGCAGGTGCAGCCGGAGCCGCAGATCCAGATGGTGCCGCAGTACCGCAGTCCCCAGCCGCAGTACTCCACTCCCCAGCCGCAGGGCCCGCCGCCCGACCGCCCCGCGCCCGATTCGAACCCGCCTCTCTCCGGGAACTCTCGATTCGGGCAGGTGGCCATTCGCGTCCAGCCGGGCGATGCCGAGGTGGTCATCGATGGCGAGCCGTGGCGCAACCCGGCCGGCGCCGATCGCCTGGTGGTGCACCTCTCGCCGGGCACGCACCGTGTCGAGATCCGCAAGGACGGCTACGATCCCTTCGTCACCGCCGTCGAGATCAAGCGCGGAGAAGTGACGCCCCTCAACGTCAGCCTCGCGAGGTTCTGAGATGCCGCGTTCACGTCTTCGACTCAGGTTCCCGCATGCGATGCTCGGGGCGGCCGCTGTGATTGCGCTGTCGCCGCTCGTGGCCATCGCCGGCCAGGGCCCGCAGCGACCGGCGCAACCCCAGGCCGGCCAGGGCACCCTTGTCGTCGAACAGGTCCACAACGGGCCCGTGTTCGGCGCCGAGTTCAAGTACACGGAGATGAACCGCCAGGATGCGTACCTGATGGGCGGCTACGCGGGCGTCATCTTCGACAACAAGCTGTTGATCGGCGGGGCCGGGTACTGGCAGGTGGACAGCGGCCACTGGGACGGCTACGGCTACGACGACTATTACTACGGCTACGACGACCATTACGGCTACAACGACTACTACGGCGTGAACGGGTACGGCGGCCTGCTGCTGGAGTGGTACGCTCTGCGCTCGCCCGTCATTTCCGTCAGCGCGCGGGGCCTCATCGGAGGCGGCGTGGCAACCGTCGGCTTGAATGATTACGTCTACATCAACCAGCCGGCCCCCCGCCACGGACCGGCGTACCCGCCGGTGGGCGGTTACTACGCGTACGACCAGGCCTATTTCGTCTTCGAGCCGCAGGTGAACGTCTCGCTGCGCATCGTTCCCGGCGTGGCGATGGTCGGCGGCGTCGGCTACCGCGTCATCGGCTGGGCGAACGGGTGGGAGGACCAGATTCAGGGCCTCACCGGCACCTTCGCAATCCGGTTCGGAGGCGGGAAGTAGCCGCTTCAGAATCTCTTTGACAACCGCGGAATGAGGCGATAGCGTACGCGGCGTTCCACGTGTCCCAGCAAGACCACGGCCCCCGATGACCGTCGCGCAAGGCACCCGCCTCGGTCACCACGCCATCCTCGCCTCGCTGGGGGCGGGCGGAAGGCCCTGA
>Ga0315273_10009414_pt1 | contig 12385 bp, 10 predicted proteins | sample YL17G02_0_MG_FD_205753 | JGI IMG/M metagenome (GOLD analysis project Ga0315273, IMG submission 205753) | Sediment microbial communities from Yellowstone Lake, YNP, Wyoming, USA - YL17G02_0 | ecosystem: Environmental > Aquatic > Freshwater > Lake > Sediment | place: USA: Wyoming | collected... | reverse complement strand
GTCATCGGTCATTACATGGACAAGCAAAAGCGCGAATTTGATCAGCTGCTGGCAGAGTCACAGGCCCGTGAGCAGGCGGCAATCATGCAGGGAGTTCAGCGGGAAAAGGATGCTCTGATCATCACCTTTAAATCAGATGTGATGTTTGATACCAACTCATCCGTCATAAAATCTGCGGCCTACGCTTCAGGGGAAATTGACCGCGTGGCGCAAATTCTCAATAGGTACCCTGACACCACCATAAAGGTAGTGGGTTATACCGACAACACGGGATCAGAATCCTATAATCAGCAGTTATCGGAGCAGCGGGCCAATGCGGTAAAAAATGCTTTGGTGGTTAAAAACGTACAAGCCGCCCGTATCTCTGCTCTTGGCATGGGAGAGTCTAATCCAATTGCAGACAACACAACAGAAGGCGGACGCCAGCTTAACCGTCGCGTTGCCATAATCATTGCGCCTACCCCACAGGCAGGCCAGGCGCAGCCGCAGAGTTGATGACCGGCACATGCCAATAGAATAAACTCCCGTTCATAACGTGTGTACGGGAGTTTATTTTTTATCCGCGTCATGGGCGCGCAGGTAAATTTCCAGGTCATCATCAAGAGTGGACCAGGAGATGTAGCGCGCGGCGAAGGAAAACAGGTGGTGGATAAAAGGGTTGCGGTGCATGCAGTAATTGGTCAGGGGCACCAGTTTGTGTCCCAGGTCAAGCTTTGCCATGTAGCCGGTCTGGCCGCTTTGCAGCTCGGCAGCACCTGCCTTTGCCGCCCAGTCCACCGCTTCCTCCCAGAGTCTGAAGTAGAGATACCAGTCCCTCGCGTGCACATAATCAAGGCCAATGAATTTGTTAATGACCCGGGAGCCCAGGCAAAAGCAGAGCATGAAGGCAACAAGCCTGCCGGTCTGCGGCATGCGCAGCAGGATGAAATGAGAAACATCTTCACCGGCTATCTGTTTGAAGAATTGCGGCGGAAGCCGCTCAAAACTGGTTTTACCGTTGAGGTAGGTCTGCCAGAACAGGTTGAAAATCTCATTCTGAATCTGATCATCAGGGTGCTGTATGATTGAGACTTCAAGCGCTCCCATGGCGCGGCTGCGCTTTAATTTTCTTTTGAGGCTGTTACGCCTGGCAGCGTTGAGTGTTTTAAGGTAGCCCTCAAAGCTTCCCTCCAGCCGCGGCACCATCGTTCCCGGATAGCTGACCAGCTTAAACAAAGAACGCTCTATGCGCAACACGTCAAGCTCAGCAGCTGCATTGTCGGGGAAATCCTTCCACACGATTGCTGATGCGCCTGCAACGCGCGCGCGTTCACCGGCAGCGTCCTGAATAACTGCCGCCACATCACGCAAACAAACGCCGGAAATGAGCCCGACAGCTCCTTCGTCAGAACACGGGGAGCCGATAAAAAAGGTTTTTACATAGCGGAGGCGGGGGAAATAGGTGCCGATAGAGCGCAGCAGGCGGGCGAGGGGAGGCGGAGCAATGATATCAAGCGGAACATTCATCAGGAAGGCGGGCGCTATGCCGATGGGGACATCAGCGCGCATCAGGAGTGCATACAAAAAGCTGAACTGGTCTTCGAGACCGCTTCTCTCAAGGGCGGCGTACCACCACCTGCCTTCCAGGAGGGGCGGAAAGCACTGCTCCCAGAGTTCTGCGGGAATTGCATCAGCCGATGATACCCATGTTATTGAAACAGCCGCATCCTGCATCATTTCAGTCCGACCAGAATAACGCCGCCGATTATAAGCGCCACGCCGGTCCAGCGCAGGGCATCGACCTGCTCGCGAAAAAAGATATACGCGAGCACGGCGACGAACACAAAAGACATGCTTCCGGCAGGGAACGCGATGCTCACCGGGAGATGGCTCAGAGCCAATGTCCAGAGCATGATTTCAAATATAAAGCAGGTAATGCCGGCAAGGATATTTTTATCCTGCCAGACGGTCCGCAGCAGAACGAGGGGCCGCATGTTCGCGCTGTTCAGCTCAGCTGCCTGTTTGAAAAAAATATTGCCAAAGGCCTCAAGTATGACTGATGCGAGAACAAAGAATAACCCCAGAACCCTGTCGGTCATGACGCATCGTCTTTCATTGATATTGCAGCGGCCTGGGATCGGGCGGTTGCAGGTATGGTCCGATGCCTGGTGCTGCTGATAAACCAGACGCCGCACAGAATCATCACGATGCCTGCCATGCGGTGTACGGGCATATCTTCATTGAACCAGATGGCGGCTACCACACTGACCGAAACGCAGCTCAGCGCAGTGATGGGCTTAGCATAGCTCAAGTCTGCTTTGGACAGCACGGCCATCCAGTTGAAGAACATGCAGATGAACAGCGCGACCGTCACAAAAAACAGCGGCTGGCGGAAGGTGATGCTGAGAATCTGCAGCATGCCTGCTGATTCGTGAGCATGGGACGCGGCAGCTTTCCAGCATAATTGTGCGGCAGTATCGAGGACAATGGTCAGCGCGAGACCAATCCACACTGCCCTGCGCTGTTGAAAATAGAGGGTATCAGGAACCGGCCTGCTCAGCATGCTTTTTGCACCAGTTCCCGCATCAGGGCGCCGGCATTGCCGCTCACCGGGGCACCGTGGCCGAGCAGGCAGATGTCAAAATCAAGCCGGGAGAGCTGCTCCACTGAGCGCAGCGCCTCTTTGTAGCTGGCACAGCCGAAGCGCATGGGCAGGGCAAAGCCGCCGGTCCCGTTGAGCGCGTCGCCGACAAAGACGAGACCCTTTTCCTTCGCGTAAAAACTGACGCTGCCGGGAGAATGGCCGGGTGTGGCTATAACCTGTATGCCGCCAAAACAGTCTATAATCTCTCCGCCATGGCAGGGGATTTCAACCTGGGCCGGCTCATAGTGAAACGCAAAGGTCTCCATGAAAAAAAGAACTGTTTTAAATATTTTTCCGCCAAATCCTTCTCTGCCCATAGTCCAGGTTTTCTTCAGCCCCTGTATATACGCGGTATCCTTTACTCCGGCAACCACCTGGGCAGAGCTTGATTTTTTCAGTGCGGCAAGGGAGCCGATGTGGTCAAGATGGGCGTGCGTTATAAGGATATGGGATATATCCTCCACGGTGTGCCCGAGACTTTTTATGGCGGCGATAATTGCCTCCCCATCCTGCGGCATGCCGGTGTCAATCAATACCAGTTTTTTATCAACCAGCAGATAGCAGTTAGACCTGCCCGGAGTAATGAGGTATACACCTTCAGCGACCAGTTCCGGTTCACTCATTTTATCTCCTTTTCCTGTCGTTTAAAAAGAGGATTACACCGCCAGTCCTGGGAATAGCCCTTGCTCAGCGCCTCATCCCTGGTGCGGAATATTACCCGTTTGTCAAAAGAGAGTGCACGGGCAAAGCGGCAATTGGGGCGATGAAACTTCCTGCTTCCCTTGGACGCAATATAATAGGCTTCATCATTCGGGTCTTCAAATGCCCAGATGCCTCTGCGTTTTTTACGCGCTTCCTTCTGCAGGGAAATAAACAGGTCAGCATATTTCTGGTTAGGCGGTACGATATAGGCAATGCCAAAGCCATTCTTCAAGAGCTGCGCGTTGACAAACACATCACCGGCGTACACATACCCGAGCAGATCGCCATTACCGTCTTTGTGCCGCACGTCATACTCTTTGGTTATCAGTTTCCGGTCAACCAGCTTTTTATTTGCCTGCCTGCTTTCTTCAAAAAAAATGCTTCCATCAGCGGGAGCGTCGACGCCGATGTATCGCACCTTGTCTCCGTTTGAGAGTTTAACAAGTTCACCGCTCACAACTTTATTAGCCACAAACTGCTCTGCCCACAGCGGCTTGTATAACAGAAGAGATAATAATGCGCAGATGAATAATTTGTGTTTCATGGAAGCAATCAGAACCAGTGAAGCGTAACTGTTATATATACTATAAAATACCGGAGGGTAATTGTAAATTAGATTTGTTATACAATGGCCGGATTGAAAAAGGAAAAGGTGCCTGGCACGGAGCCAGGCACCTTTTTAAGCGGTATGCGCAAGCGGAAGATTAATAGCCGTGTTTCTGCAGATAATCAAGAGTAAACATCGACTGTTCAAATTCAGCGCCGAACTCAAATTCGGATGTTGCGATAGTTGAGTGGGTACGCTGAACATCAATCATCTGCGCGGAATTAAAATGGGTGATCGGAACACCCTGATAGCCTTTGCCGACAAATCCGAGCTGGTCCTGGACCTTCCAGAGGCGGCCCTGGCGATCATATTTGTCGGCGTACAGCAGCTGCCATGATTCCGGATCAAGGTTCCAGATCATCTTGGTATAGATGAAATTCGGTTCCTTGTTGACTGCTTCAATGACATAGACTTTAATGCGCTCGCGCTGCGCGCCGTTAAAGATGCAGTCGCCCGGCTTGTGCTCAAGCTTTGAGGAGTCATTATGACGGGACAATAAATATTCCCTGGTGCCGAGGAATTTGTAGGTATTAAAGCTGACCGGCCCGTCCCAGCCCATGTTATCAAAGGCGCAGAAATCGCCGCCGCCCTGCGCATCCTGGCGCTCCGTGGTAGAGCGGCGCCGCACCCTGCGCACTGCCGGCTGCCAGAACCATGAGTCATAGGGTTTCATGCGGTCGTTGTAGTTAATCTCCATAATGCGCATGTTCCGGGTCTCCGGCGGCGCAAGTTGGAGCATGGTGAAGGCGCGCCACATCTGTTTCGGGTTATCGGAAAATTCCGGAACCGGCGGGGTATCAGTCCTGCCGGAGATAAAGCAGAGATTATTCTGCACCACAATAGCCATGTCGTATTTCAGTTTCCCGTCTACAATATAGCCCTTATCCTGATTCTTGTACCCGTCGCCGTAATTGCGGCACCTGAAGTTGTGGGCCATCTGCAGTGCATTGTCTTTTGTGTCAGGGAAGGGGACCCCGGCGACCCAGTTCTCGATCTCATCGCTTGCGTTGATTCTGGACTTGCCGTAGTATTCCTTGGTCGCTTTAATATAGCCGGGTGTATAGGGCACGGTCTCATAGGGGGCGATCACAAACCACCAGTCACCCCATTTTTTCGTGTCCTTCATGATAGCGTACATGCTTTCCGGCATGAACTCCTTTACCTGGTCAACATTGGCGGCATTTATTTTTTTGCCGGCAAAGCTTTTTTCCCATTCCCGTACCTTCGCCAGCTCATCTCCCTGGTAGATGGCAGCGGGAAAGTTGATATCAGCAGCCAGCACCAGATCAGGAATTAGCATAAACAGCGCACACAGCAGTGCAAAGAACTTTTTATATTCTTTTGTATATGACATCATGTACCTCCTTCCCGTTATTAGAATTCGTAGGTTATATCAAATGTTACCGTGTCAAGATTTTTGATGGGGTTGTTTCTCGGATTTGACCCCTCAACATAGTCCAGATACCGGATCATGTAGGTCCAGCGGAATGTGGGCTTGAAGGCGGTCATGAGCGTGTAGTAGCTCTTGCCCGGGGTAAGCTGGTAGGCTCCGTAAAAGCCGACCAGGATTCTGTCGTTCCAGAAACCATAATCAAGAGCCTCGGTGATGGTTGCCCAGTAATGGCGCTCCGGGGAGTAGGTATTGTACGGGAAAATCTGGTAGGTGCTCTTCTTGCTCGGTATCCACTCCTGAGCCAGCTGGGTAGAGGTGCCGAGGAGCTTGCCGCGGTTCCACTGGCTAATCCAGGGTAAATAAATTTTCCCATCCCACGCAATAGTGTCCGCGTAACGGTTATAGCTGCGGGTAACTGAGTTGACGCCCACGAGATCAGCGCATTTTTTACTGAGCTCTGCGATGAACTCGTTTCGCAGCACGCAGCCGCTCATTCTCACCGGTGTTCCGGGAATAAGCGGGATCACGGGAGCGATGGGACGGTTAAAGGTTGTCCCTATTGAATTGTAGCGCTGGAAGTTAGTCACATCTTTGGTCCGGGGAACGAGGCCGCCGAGGGCACCGGGGCCCAGAGCAGCAATAAGCTGCGCCGGCAGGGCTGCGCCGGTTTTGTAGGTACCCTGCGGATTGCGCATATTCATATACTGGATGGTCCAGTCGAATCCCCAGGTAAAGCCCCTGATTCTCAAGCCTATTGCGGGGTCGCGCCAGGATGATGGGGCGTCGCGGTAGTTTGATAAGAATAGCTCATTCGGAGCTGCTAAAGCATTAAATGCTCTGGGGTGCACCAGGTGATAACCGGCCGGCCAGCTGCGGTTTGGCTCAAAGTCAGGGATAATGAGACCTTCAAAGGTCATGTCTGCGGGCAGGCCTCTGGGGGTATAGTAAAGCCTGAGCATCCACAGCCCGCGTTTTATCTCGGCAAAGTCAGGATAGCCGGGATTCAGGAGCCCGCGTAAATCTACGGGGTTGACGATATCGCAGGTGCGTTCAAAAGAGGTCTCGCCCCAGGATACAATCTGCTTGCCGGCGCGGATCTGAAACAGCGAAGTCGTGTACTCAAGATATAACTCACGGCTGACATCTTTAAAGGTTTGATAGGAGCGCAGTTCAGAGATGCCTTTATGGCCGCTCATGTCCCGCACATAATTATCAAAGCCGGTGTCGACCTTGTCGGCATAATCGTAAAACTGCTTCCAGACCCCGTAGGCGTTCCACTCGTGGTCCGGGCACTGCTGGATGTGCCACATGGTCTCGAGCTTGAATGAGGTGCGGAAATTAAAGATGCTGTAATCATAGAGCTGGCCGGGGGAGGTTTTATTTGCTCGCATATTGAGCTGCTCGGAAATCTTGCCATGGATGACGAACTTGCCGTCAGCAAGATCAATAGCTTGAGCGCCTCCCGCCATTACTGCCAGCAATAGCGCGGAGAGTAACACCGATAGATAGTATCGTCTCTTCTTCATAGGCCCTCCTTTAGTTTAATGGTTATTCAAAACCCCTGAATTGTATGCTAAGGAATTTATAGTAAAAATAATTCAGCATGTAAAGAATTTTTTAGCAGAATTATACACAAAATAAGTACCTATTTATCCGCTACTTGCCCTGCTTTCAGGAGGAATTTCGGCCTGAACAGAAGTGTCAGCACCGGAACCAGAAACACCGCGCCGAGGCAGTTAAGAAACAGGATGACCGCCAGCATGAGCCCCATCTGCGCCTGAAACTTGAGCCCCGAGAGCGTCCACACCAGCAGGCCGATAACCAGGGTCCCGGCAATGGCAATAATTGACTTTGAGTAGCTGCGGATGGTGCGCATAAGGGCCTCCTCAAGGGTTATGGACGGATCGTTTCTTTTCTCCTCTTCCACGCGCGCCAGCAGGTATATCCCGTAATCAACCCCCATGCCGATACCTGCCGCGGAGACCGGCAGCGTTGATATCGAAAGGCCGATCTGATTGAGAGCCATGTAGGCATAGGCCATCCAGTTGGAGATGGCCAGCGGTATGGTGAGAATGAGCCCGGCCTTGAATGATTTAAACTCAAGGGTGCAGAAGAAGAATACACCCATCAGTGCCAGGAACAGGGTCTGCAGCTGCTTGTCCCATACTACCTCGTTGATTGCCGCCTCAGTGCCGATGACGCCGCCGGCAAGACGGTACTTGAAGCCTTCCGGCAGCCTGGCCAGCTCATTGATATATTTTTTTGCCGCATCAATGGCGCGTTTTATGGTGGGCCCGGTTTTGTCGGTATAAAAGAGAACCAGGTTGGTCTGCATGAGCTTGGGGTCAACGAACTTGTTCATGTCCCCGGGGTCGCCCGACAGCAGCAGGCCGTACAGATAGGCATTGGCCGAGACCGGGTCCTCTGCCATGCCCATCCATTTGGGGTCATCCTCGTGCAGCTTCTGGGGCATTGCCATGATGGGGGATATTAAATTCTGAAAGCCTGCCGAGCCGGAATTTTTCATCATGTAATAGGAAAACTTTTTAACATCAGCCAGAGATTGCGGCTGCGTGAGGGAGCGCTGCTTTTCCCCCTCCAGAATGATATAAAGCGGGTTGATGAGCGGCAGGTTCTGATTGATGCGCACGCTGTCCTGGTTGTAGCGGGAAGATGGGTAGAGAAGGTTGGACCCCACCTCGGCATCGCCCACAATCAGCTGCTCTGACCAGTAGTAGGAAAAGGCGGTTATGAGCACGCTGACAACAATAACAATGTAGCGTCCCTTGCCCACAAGCCATGGGGCAAGCCAGTCGGCGAACTTGTTCTCCCAGCCCTTGCGCTGCTCATCCTGCAGCCGCAAATGCTCTATGTGCTTCAGCAGTTTTGGCGATACCGGCACATAGGTGAGCAGCACCGGCGTAAGAATAAGGCCCACAATGACCGTGATGATTGACCAGAACGCGCCGGCTACGGCAATGTGCTGCAGCACCGGCACCGGCGTGATGGCGATGATGGCGATGCCGAACGCATCCGTTATAATACTGGTCAGCCCGGGGAGGAACATCTGCTCGATAATCACCCGCACGCCTGCCAGGGCGTCCCGGGTTTTAATGTACTCCTCATAGTAGCGGTTGTAGAGCTGGTGGGAGTGGCGGAAGGCCATGAGAGAGATAAGAAACGGCAGCACAAACACCAGCGGGTCAAGGTTATAGCCCATGATGGCCATGAAGCCGAGGCCCCAGATGCCGGAAACGACTGCTGCCAGCGGGACAATCAGCACCGCCCAGAAGGAGCGGTACGCAAGGAAAAGAAGCAGGGGGATTATCACCAGGGTGGCCCCCATGATGTAGTTCATGGTGTCGATCATGCTGGCCACCACGCCCAGATGCATGGGATGACCGACAATGGAAACCGTAGTGTTGGCATCTTCGGTTTTAGAGCGGAGGCGATCGAGCTCTTTTGTTATCCCGGCGTAGTCAAGGGCCTCTTCTTCAAAGAAGTCCGCGTAGATAAGAGATTTTTTTGAGTCGAGGGAGACATAGGAGCCGTAATAGGCCTCATTGGAGTAGATCGCCTCTTTTAATTTTTGCATCTCCGGGTCTGTTTTCGGCACCTCCGGCCACATGAGGGATGTTGCTTCAATGCCCCAGGAGGTGATCTTGGGGTTTTTCAGTTTGCGGGAAGCGATAGAAATAATTTTGTAACGGTCAATGCCGGGGATTGACTCAATCTCGTTGGTGATAGAGCGTATTTTCCCCAGGGTATCTTTGTTGAAGATGTCGCCGTCTTTCACCGAGACCATGATGACCAGAAAATTGGCCCCGCCAAAGGTTTTGCGGAAATCATTATGGACCTTGATGTATTCATGGGTCTGGGGCAGGAGCTCGTTGAAATTGGTGCTGAGGGTGAGGGTCCGCATCTTATAGGCAAAAAATACCGTAATGCCGGCTATCATCATCAGCACCAGCAGGCGTCTTTTAATAATAAAGTCGGCTAACTTTTTTATGAGCAATGCAGTCATAGGGCTTCCCTTTATTAAATAGATTAACATCAGCGTAAAAGTATAACGGTCTTATTTATGGCTACCTCTAAAAATGTCATTCTCGTGAAAACGGGAATCTATTGCTAATTGAAATTACTGGACTCCCGCTTTCGCGGGAGTGACAGACAGGGAATTATTAGAGGTTCCCTTTATGTTTTACCGGGATGCCGGAAAGCATGTTCCAGGTTTTGCCCCCGTCTTCTGTTTTGATAATGGTGCCGCGTGAGCCTACTGCCCAGCCGTTGAGACCGTCACAGAAATCCATGTCGCGCAGCCAGAATTTGGTGTTGGTGGCATCGGCATGCAGCTCCCAGGTTCTGCCGCTGTCCGCGGAATGGATGTAGGTGCCTTTCTGACCCACTGCCCAGAGGTTTCCCTCCCGGGCAACAATTTTATAGAGAGTGAGCTTTCTCTCTTCCGCCGGGTTCTTCAGTTTTTTCCAAATGGTGCCGCCGTCCTCGGTGGCAATGATGGTAGAGTCCATACCCGACGCCCAGCCATGCTGCGGATCGACAAACCAGACGCTGTAGAGCGACGGGGCAGGGGTTTCCCACTGGGTTTTATCCACTACCGGGATCATCTCCCTGCACTCCTGCTTCTGCCAGGTTTTGCCGCCGTCCGTGGTGTGATAGATGAGGCTGGTTTCACCGACCACCCAGCCGTTATTCTGATCCGCAAAGAAGATACTGTTGTAAATCTTGTCTTCTCCTGAGCCCTGGCTGACCCAGGTTGTGCCGCCGTCACTGGTATGGATGATGGTGCCGAAATCTCCCGCGGCCCAGCCGTTGCGCTCGTCGACAAACGTCAGGGTAAAGAGATGATTGGTCACTCCTGTTTTTTGCCGTGCCCAGGTTTTGCCGCCGTCAGTGGTATGCAGCATGAGGCCTTCCCGGCCGCTTATCCATCCAACAGCAGGCGTGACAAACGATACGGCGCAGAGATTGTTCTCAACCCCGCTTTTCTGAAACTCCCAGGTCTTGCCGCCATCCGCCGTACAGACAATCACCGAGTTAAAGCCCACTATCCAGGTGTGCTGACGGTCAAGGCAGTCAACGGCAAAAAGATTATCAGTGGTTACGATGGGAAAGGGCGGCTTCTGGGGTGCGGTCGGCTGGACCCTGCTGCATGAGGAGAAAAAAAGTGCCGGCAGGATGAGCGCCAGGGTTAGCAGGTAATGAAGGGTTATTCTGATTTTACCGTGCAGGTGCATTGTTGAATACCTCGCTGAATAGGGTGAATTATCTCATTCGTACTCCGGTGCTATTATAAAATGATATTTCAGGGAAAATGTCAATTGAGGCAAAAACTAATTTATTGATAGGGGAATCCACTATGGCAGCTCTCCGCTTAACACCCAGTGAATGGCGTGCTGAACCAGCTCAGCGGAACTTTTAAGTTTCAGATTTTCCTTGATGTTGGCGCGGTATGCTTCAACGGTTTTAATGCTGACATGCCCTTTGGCACCGGCACGCGCGCTCAGCGTACAGAGATTCATCGTGCATGGACAGGACCAGGATGGCGCTGCAATTTTTGGATAATGTCGCAAAAAGGTATTTTAAAAAACTACAGACCGTATCCGCTTAACTGTTGTGACAGCCAGTATTGAATACGATGTTGTCTCTGAGCTGTCAATTATTTTCAGTTGACACACAATCGCCCCCAACCTATACTCGCCTCATCTCAAAGCGCGTTTATATCAATGATGATTTACATTGCTGCTGCAAAAGGAAAAAAGCCTGAAACCATCCCCATTGTTATAGAGATCCAGATGGCAGTATGCCCGGGGTTTAAACAGCTGGTACAAAAATACGGGTTTGAAGGTATCTGCAGGAATGCCGAACTCAGCGCCCAATGCACCGTGATGCCGGTTAATGATTTGGGGGTTGATGCAGCCATCCATATGTCCGATCTTCTCATCCCTGTTGAGGCTATGGGACTGGAGGTGAAACATACCATTGAAGGGCCCAGGATAGGGAATCCGGTAAGAACTATAAAAGATATTGAACGCCTCAGAATCCCTGAACCGCAGGAGGGGATGAGTATCTGGCTTGAGGCCCTGCGCCTGGCAAAAAAAGAGCTTGCTGGAAGAGTCCCTCTAATCGGGTGGGCAGGGGCACCCTTGAGTACGGCTGCTTTCATCATTGAAGGGGGTTTGCCAACCGGTCCCACCCCGTACCACCGCATGAAGACCATGATGTACACTGAACCCGAAACGCTCCACGGGCTTCTCTCCAAAATTACTGAAATGTATATTCGTTTTACCTGCGCGCAGGTGGAGGCTGGGGCAGATGTAATAATGGTTTTTGATTTAAATGCACCGGCTGTTATGTCTCCGCAGGACTACGCTGAATTCTTTTTCCCGTATCTTAAGCAACTAATAAGCGCCATAAAGCCAAAAGGGGTCCCCATAGTTTTTGCATCTGACGGAACGACATTCCTCTCCGGCCCCATTGCTGATCTGGGTATAGATGTTGTTGGGCTGGACTGGACCATTGACCTGGGTTACGCTATCACGAGGCTCGGGGGAAAGCAGGTGGTTCAGGGAAATCTTGAACCGTATTGTTTATTTGCCCCTGAAAAGGTTATTGAACAGCGGGTAAAAGAAATTATTGAAGCAGGCAGGAAAGCCCCTTCCCATATTTTCAGCCTTGGCGGATGGGTGTTAATGAATACTCCTTTTGAGAAAGTAAAGTTTCTGGTTGATCTGGTGCACAGCCTGTAAAAGACCTTGTGTTATCAGAAATAGTACCTATTAAAATTGTATCGCCTCATCAGCTCTGCAAAAATTTCAGCCTATCCGCAAAATTTTAAACACTTCCTCCTGATGCATCCTGTGTCTTCCCTTTAAATAAAGAAGGTGCTGTGCCCGGAGCAGTCATTGCCATCAAGACCTTTGGTGACTTCTTGGGATTCAATCCCCACTGTCATGTTTTGGTGACTGATGGCTGTTTTTATGGTGAGAAGCGAAATTGGAGCCACCATTTAATGGGTTTCTTCTGACAGTTAATTAAATTT
>Ga0315273_10009412_pt1 | contig 12385 bp, 14 predicted proteins | sample YL17G02_0_MG_FD_205753 | JGI IMG/M metagenome (GOLD analysis project Ga0315273, IMG submission 205753) | Sediment microbial communities from Yellowstone Lake, YNP, Wyoming, USA - YL17G02_0 | ecosystem: Environmental > Aquatic > Freshwater > Lake > Sediment | place: USA: Wyoming | collected... | reverse complement strand
CATTTCATAGCTCGTCGTCCTCCTCGACGAAATCCTCGGGATCGAAGATGTCGTCTTCTCCCTCGAAGTCGTTCGCATCTTCGTCGAACGGCACGGAGGGCTCAAGCTCAGGTCGGTCCGGCTTGTCCGCGATTTCGCCCCACATTTCTTGCGGTACAGTCGATTTGACTGCATCGATTATCCGGTTCAGCTGGACCATGATGTCGACCATATCGGGTTGTCCCTCCCTGGAATCGATCAGGGACTGGAGCCGACCGGCGGCGATCATGCCGGTGTTGACATCGACCTGGGTGTCCGAATCGACCAGGGTCTGATAACCCCTACCATTACGGTCTCGTAGAAGGCCATCGGCGTGATCGCCGTGGTGACCCCGTTGACGAAATCGACCTGGTTCTCCTGTCCCCGCGCCGTTGCCCAACGCAACACCTACTTCTCCTGCGACGATGTAACGCACGGGGCGTCGGGCCATGTGCAAAGGAACAGCACCATGAACATCAGTCACAACCGCAAGCGGATCGCCGCGGGGGCAATCCTGTCGGCGAGCGCTTTCCTAGCCGGATCGGGCCTCGCGGCGGGGACCGCCCAGGCCGAACCGGGGAACAGTTGGCCCGGGTGCCCGCCCGAGAGCCCCGAAGGCCCATGTCGTTGGTGTCCCGGGGACCCGCCGGTACAGACGGGGAATCTCAAGGTCAACCCGGTGGTCTGGGACAACAACGTCTGCCACACCTATTGGTACGTGTACCACGGACAGGGCAACGTGGCAGCGAACATTTTCGAGGGCGAAGCCCCGCCTCCGCCGCCTCCGCCGCCACCCAACCTGACTCCGCCGCTTCCGCCGGGGTGGTGCTGGTCGCTGTTCCTCCCGACGACAAGTTGCCCGAACGGTTGACCCGGCGCGGCGCCAGGCACCGGGTGGCCGGTGGCCGGTCCAAGAAGTACACCAGGAAGTAGGCGCCCCACGCTCGAACCCGGGCCCCTGGCTCCGCCCGGGTCCGGAACCGGGGTTCGACTCTGTTGGCGGCGCCCTCAGAAGACGGTGTAGCCACCGTCCATGACCAGCGTCTGTCCGGTGAAGTAACCCGACCCCGGTCCGGCCAGCCACACCGCCAGCGCCTCGAAATCCTCCGGTGTGCCCCAGCGCCGCAACGGGATCCGGGGCAGGATTTTGGCCTGCGCGGCAGGGGAGTCCAGCAGGTCTTCGGTCATGGCCGCTCTGGTCCAGCCCGGCACGATCGCGTTGACCCGAATCTTCTCCCTCGCCAACTCCACGGCCAATCCCCGAGCCATGGCGGTCAGGGCCGCCTTGGCCGCCGCGTAGTGGGTGGCGAACGCCAACCCGTCGCTCATCGACACACTGCTGGTGAAGACGATCGAACCGGTGCCGCGGCTCTTCATGTGCCCGGCCACCGCACGCACGGTGTAGAACTGGCCGTCGAGGTTGACCGCCATGACGCGGCGCCACTCCTCGGTGGACATCGTGTCGATGGGGGAGGGCCGTCCTGCCACGCCGGCGTTGGCGAAGCATGAGTCGATTTGTCCGAAGGTCTCCAGTGTCTGCTGAACACCCGCGGCCACCGCGGCCTCGTCGCTCACGTCGACTCCGAAGGCGGCCACCGCCGCGTCGGAGGGTTCCCGGGCCAACTCGGCGACCGCCGCGGCGTTGTTCTCGGCGCTGGTACCCCAGATCGCAACTGCCGCACCGGCTTTGCGTAAGCCACGGGCCATTCCCAGGCCGATCCCGCTGTTTCCTCCGGTGACGAGTGCGACATGTCCGGTCAGGTCGTGCCAGGGTGTCATCGCGGTTCCTTTCGCCGTGGGAGCACGCTAGATCATGTCCCTGTCGGTGAGCCAGCGCATGATCGGCCAGCCCGCGAAGACCGGCAGCCAGACCGTCAGCACCCGGTAGAGCAGCACGGAGGGCACGGCGATCGCGGTCGGGACGCCGAAGGCGGCCAGGCCGCCGATCAGCGCGGCCTCCACCGCCCCGACCCCGCCCGGGGTGGGGGCTGCTGACGCCAGTGTCCCGCCGACCATGGTGACCACGGTGACGGTGACGAAGGTGGTTCCGCCGCCAAAGGCCTCGATGCTGGCCCACAGCGTCAAGGCCATACCGAGAGTTGTTCCGGCACAACCCAATACGATGATCGCGAACCTTTTTGGGTCGCGGACCAGCTCCACCAGGTCGCCGCCCACCTCGTTGATTTTGGGTCGCACCGCGGTTTCCAGCCAGTGCCGCAGTTTCGGCACGAACAGGAATGCGCCGATGACGCCGAGCGCCACCCCGCCGATCAGGTAGAGCAGGGTGAGCTTGGGCACGAAGTGCGACAGGTCGGCTGACGCCCCGGCGGCGACGCTGAAGAAGATCAACAGCGCGACGTGGGTGATCACCTGCACCGCCTGCTGTACCGCCACCGCGGCCGTGGCCCGCACCGTGCCCAATCCGGCTTTCTGCAGGAACCGCGTGCTCAACGCCAGACCGCCTACCCCGGCCGGGGTGGTGGTGGCGGCGAACGTGTTGGCGAACTGCATGATCAGCACGTTGCGGAAGGACACCATCTCCGACGCGCAGGCCCACAGCCCGGCGGCCGCACCGACGTAGGTCATCGTCGACACCCCCAGGCCCAGTACCGCCCACCACCAGTTGGCGTTGCGCAATTCGGCGAAGAAGGCGGGCACCGTGCTGATGAAGGGGTAGGCGACGTAGACCAGGGCCACCAGCAGCACCAGTTGAATGATCTGCTTGCGGGTGAAGCGGGTGATGGTCTCGGTCTGGATCGCCTCGGCCCCGGTCTGGAGTTTGACCTCGTCGCGGGCAGTGGCCAGCACGGTCTTGGGGTCGGTGAGGCTGTGGCGGATGCGGGCCGGGATCGCCGAGTGGGTCAGCCGGCGCGACGCGGCGAGCACGGCGTCGGTGCCGAGGACTTCGATGGCGGCCCGCACCGCCGGCTTGGCGCCGAACCGATCGGTCGTCGTGGCGAGCAGTTCGGCGACGTCGGACTGCAATTGCTCGTCGGAGGCACCGTATTCGGAGTTGCCGAACCCGCCGAACAGCCCCGAACCGGAATCGACGGTGATCTCGCTGGCTCGCAGGTCTCCGTGGGCGATCTGGTTGCGGTGCAGCACGCCAAGGGATTCCCAGGCGGCGCCGACGGAAGCCTCATCGCTGAGGTGCTCCAGCGAGGTGCCCCGCGGCGGGGTGTGGGTGAACATGGTCCAGCCCCGCTCCAGTCCACCCAGGCTCAGTGTGGTGGTGTTGGCGACGTTCAGGTCACCCACGGCGATGGCCATCAGGGCGCGATGCTCGACGGCGCGATGCAGCGACATCTGCAGCGGTGCGGTTTCACTGTCGCGCAACACGAGCCAGCGCCAGAACTGCCGCACGGCCCCGCCGCTGCGCTGGTTCGGTCCGTACAGTTCGACGATGGCGTCGCGCCCGGAGTCGTCGGTGGCCGACAGTTCCAGCGGCCCCCGCCCGCCCGGGCGAACCACGGTCAGCGCGTCGGTGACGAACCCGCGCCGGGCCAGCGCCCGCACTGCGCCGTCGAGGGGCACCACCAGCGCCGGGGTCCCCACGACCAGCACCACCAACGCGCCGACGAACCAGCCCACCGCCAGACCCAGCAGCGACCTGGCCGGCACCACCGCGCTGACGACCAGGTGAATCGGCACGAAAGCAAGCAGCAGGCCCCACCACCAGCGCCGCCACCGGGCCGGCAGCCACGGGCCGGACACCGTGAGCACCGCGGCGAGCATGGCGATCCAGCGGGGGTCGTCGAGGAACTGCGACAGCGTGGTCGACAACCGCTCGGTGACGTCGAAATGCCAGCGCGGAGCCGCGATGCCCTGGCCGCTGATCGACAGCGCCAGCACCGCGATGACACCGGCGGCGCCATAGGCGCCCAACAACTTCCACTGCCGGCCGGCGATCAGGCCGATCAGGATCACGAACGGCAGGACGACGATCGCGATGCCATAGATCAGGTACACCAGGTTGGACTGCGCGGGGGTGAGCACCCCGACGATCCGCGAGATCGACTTCTCCAGCCCGACCCAGTCGCTTCGGGTGATCAACGAACTGAAGACGACGACGGCCAGGAAGACTGTCGCGAGCGCCAGGCGGACGATGTCGTTGGTTCGTCGGGTCAGCGGTTGCAGCAGATCGCCCGCTATGGTGACCTCTCGCCCGTCGACTCGCACCGCATGAACCTATCGAAGGCTCAGACGATGCCTCAGACGAACCCGAGGTAACCCGGGCAGTGCGCCGGCCGCGACCACGATCAGCGGGTTGGTGCCGGTGCGGACGAAGTTGGTGCGGCGGCGGGCAGCACACCGACTTGCCCGCCGGGCACCGGGGCGGGCGCCTGGCCCAGCAGTGCGCCCGTGAGCGAACCGCCCTGGTACATCTCGTACAGGCGCTGCAGGAACGCTATCCGCCCGGTCCCAGGATGGTCGCCGTCCGGACCGATGCCGGGTGCCGGCGTGCCCTCGCCCGGTGCGGCGGGCGCCAGGTTCTGCTGCAGCAGGTAGTCGGGATTGAACGCGATGAGGGCGGGAACAGCGGCGGGAGACGCGCCGGGTGCCGAAGGAGCAGCGTTCTGTCCCAGCAGTAAATTGCCCGCGTTGGCAGAGAGGTCGGGCAGCCCGAATGGGCCGGCCGGTTGGGTTCCGTTCTGCGCCAGCGGATTGCCGATCCCCACCGGGGGAGGAACGAACTCCACCGGGGCGGGCGGCAGCGGGCTCGGCTCGGGAGTGGGCGGAGCGGGTTCGGCCGCGACCGGCGCCGGCCAGGTGACGATGCCTGCTGCCAGCACTGCGGTCAGGGTCAGCCGGCGTCGGGCCGTGGTGATGGTCATTTGCAGAGACCGGCGAGCTTCTCGGCGGTCTCGGGCGCCGGCTTGAACAATGCCCACCCGGCACCCCCCGCTGCGAGCAGCGAGATCACCAGGGCGACCGGTCCCATCCAGCGCAGGGGCGAGGGCTGCGAGACCGCCACGGGGATCCGGGAAACCTGGGGCGACGTTGGGTAGTCCAGCGGTGCTTCCCGGTGCGGAGTCTGTTCAGACATGGCCGCGATCCTACGCGGTACGCTGGTCGGCGACAGCAAAGTGAGGGCCCATGGCGGCGACACGTGTTCGGCAGCTTCTGGTTGCGGTCTGTGGTGGCGCGCTGGTGGCGGGCGCTGTCGGGTTATCGCCCACGGTAGCTGCGCAGAATTGCGCCCGGGCTTCGAACCGAATCCTTACACCGCGCAGTGCCTGGCGCCGGTGAACACCCCCACCATCAATGGCATCCCGTGCGTGGCCAGCAACATCGGCCTGTGCAGTTCCTTCGTGCAGAATCAGCAGCCGCCGCGCGGGCCGCGGCCGGTGGGCTGAGCTCAGGTCTTCGTCACCGTCTTGTTCAACAGCCGGGCAACCCAGTGCGGAGACACCTGGGCCAGACTTGCCAACACCTTCGTCTTCCGCCCGACCGGATAGTGGACCTTCGGCAACCAGGCCCGAGCGGGGCGCGTCGCCGCGTAGATCTCCTCGGCGACATCTTCGGCGGTCAAATGCACCCCCATCGCTTTGGTGCTGCTGGTTTCGAGCCCGTCGACCATCGCAGTCTGAACGAACAACGGCCACATGGCGATCACCCGGATTCCATATCGGCGCCACTCGAGTTCCAGAGCCTCGGTGAGCGCGCGTAGGGCGAACTTCGTTGCCGAGTAGGTGGCCAGTTCGGGCTGACCGTAGATCGCCGACGCCGAGCAGAGATTGACGACCTGCGCGCCCCCGGTCTCGCGCAGGTACGGGAAGGCCGTGTGCAGGCCGGCCATCGCCCCGTACACGTTGATGTCGATCATCCGGCGTTGGGTCGCCAGCGGGATCTCCTCGAATGGGCCGGAACTGAGTACCGCGGCGTTGTTCACCAGGATGTCCAGCCGCCGTGAACCACCGGTGAACGCCTCCAGTTGTTGCGACCAGTCGTCGGCGTCACTGACGTCGAGTTGGCCGATGGCGATCTCTCCGCCCCGGCCGCCGATTTCCTCGCGCAACGTGGCCAAGCCGGCGAGGTCGATGTCGTAGGCGCCCACCCGGTAGCCGCGCCGGGCGAAGGCCAGTGCGGTGGCGCGGCCGATTCCCCCGGCGGCGCCGGAGATGAAGACCGTCGGTGCCGATGACTGCGATGCGGAGGCCATACCGCGAATCTAGCCCGCGGAGCGGCGCCGCCGGCGGGCGGTGCTCACTGACCCGCTGGGACTTCGTACAGCTCCAGGGGCAGGCCGTCGGGGTCGGCGAAAAAGGTGAACCGCCGGCCCGTGTACTCGTCGATGCGCAGCGGTTCGACGTCCACCCCGCGGGACTGCAGGTATGCCGACCAGGCCGCCACATCGTCGACCGCGAACGCCAGATGACGCAGACCGCACGACTCCGGAAAGCTCGGGCGCGGCGGCGGATCGGGAAACGAGAACAGCTCGATCTGCCCGCCGTCCGGCAAGGCCAGATCCAGCTTCCAGGACTGCCGGGCGTCCCGGTGGTTCTCGGCGATCGCACGAAGGCCCAGCACATCGGTGTAGAACGCTTTGGATCGCTCGTAGTCCGAGCAGATGATTGCGGTGTGGTGGACGCGCCGGAGCGCCGGGGGAATCACGGCGGCCAACGGTGCCCGGCGCCCTGGCTGCGATACCAGTCGATGAGTTCGGGGTGATCGATCGCCCGGGTGTCCAGGGAAACCCCGTCGTGTCCGGCCATGATCGCCGTCACCGGGACCTCAAGTTTCTTGCCCGTGCGGGTGTGCGGAATCCCCGGTGCGGCGATGACGTCATCGGGTACGTGGCGCGGCGACAGCCTGGTCCGAATCGTGCCGCGGATGCTGTCGATCAGCGCGTCGTCCAACTCATGGCCGTCGGCGAGGGTGAGGAACAACGGCATCCAGTAGGCGCCGCCGGGGCCGTCGATGCCGACCACGAAGGCCTCGGTCACCTCGTCGATCCCTTCGACCACCTCGTAGATGTCGGCTGAACCCATCCGGATGCCGTTGCGGTTCAGGGTGGCGTCGCTGCGGCCGTGGATGATCAGTGAGCCGCGCTCGGTGACCGTCACCCAGTCGCCGTGGCGCCAGACTCCCGGTGCGGGGTCCTCGGCGCGGTGACCTTCGGGGCTTTCGGCCCACTGGTGGTCGAAATAGGCTGCGCGATAACGCGATCCGTCCGGGTCGTTCCAGAAGCCGATCGGCATGGACGGCATGGGAGCGGTGATCACCATCTCGCCGACCTCGCCCACGAGGGGTTGCCGGTCCGGTGACCAGCTGTGCAGGTCGACGCCCAGGTAGCGGGTGGTCAGTTCGCCGGCCACCGCCTCCACCCCGGTGGTGCCGCCGGCGAAGGCGGTCACCACATCGGTTCCGCCGCTGATCGAGGACACTTCGACGCGCTCGCCGACTTCTGTCTTGACCCACTCGAACAGATCGGCGGGCAGCGGTGATCCGGTGCTGCCCAGGGCGCGCAGCCGGCTCAGGTCGTGCTGCGCGCCGGGGTGCAGGTCGGCTTTGCGGGAGGCCTGCAGATGCCCGGGGCTGGTGCCGAAGTAGGTCACGGCCTCGTCCGCGAGAACCTGCCACAGCCGGTCGGGGTCGGGGTACACCGGGTTGCCGCTGTAGCTGACCACGGTCGCCCCGCACAGCAATCCGCCGACCCGGAAGTTCCACATCATCCAGCTCAGCGCGGTCTGCCAGAAGAACACGTCGCCGGCCCCGAGGTCGGCGTGCAGCACCGCGGCTTTCAGATGTTCGAGTAGCACCCCGCCGTGACCGTGCGCGATGCCCTTGGGCCGGCCGGTGGTGCCGGAGGTGAACAGCACCCACAGCGGGTGATCGAAAGGCACCGGCGTGACGTCGGGCTCGACCGGGGCGGCGACGACGGCGCGGTAGGCCTCGCCGTCCAGGAGGATCAGGTGCGGCGCACCGGTACTTCCCCGGGTCGCTTCGCTCCTGCCCGCCGGGTTTGACTCCCGGGTCGCTTCGCTCCTGCCCGCCGGGTTTGACTCCCGGGTCGCTTCGCTCCTGCCCGCCGGGTTTGACTCCCGGGTCGCTTCGCTCCTGCCCGCCGGGTGCAGCAGGTCCAGCAGTTCGGCGGTGTGGGACCGCTTGTCGATCCACCTGCCGCCGTGCCGGTAGCCGTCGCAGCTGAACACAACCTTGGGGTCCAGTTGGCCGAGCCGCGACGCCGCGCCCTGCGGCGCGTAGTCCTGGCCGCAGGAGGACCACACCGCTCCGACAGCCGCAGTCGCGAGGAAGGCCACCGCCGCCTCGGCGACGTCCGGCAGGTAGGCGACCACGCCGTCGCCGGCGCCGACCCCGAGCCTGCGCAACTCGGCGGCCACCGCCCCGACGCGTCCCGGCAGCTCAGCCCAGTCGATCCGGGTCCGGGTGCCGTCCTCATCGACGCCGATGATCGCCGCACCGCCCCGGGATGAGTGCCGGAGCACCTGGTCGACGTAGTTCAGCGTGACGCCGGGGAACCAGTGCGCACCGGGCATCGCCGCGTCAGCCAGCACCCCCTGGTCGCCGGGCCCGGGACCGGTCATCGCCGGGACGTCGAAAAACTCCCACACCGCCCGCCAGAAGCGTGCCGGGTTCTGCACCGACCACCGCCACAGCGCGTCGTAATCACCACCGGGCGCGCCGAAGCGGGCCGAGGCGGCGGCGAACTGATGCCACCGGGGCTGCGCCGGGTCTGCTGCCACCTGGGCTCCTCGCGAAATGAAAGTCGGACTCAGACGAAGTCGACGCCGGAGACTTTGATCTGGTCGCCATCATGCTCGAGGCTGAGCACCACCCGCCAGAGTCGCGGCTCCTGCTGGTCCTTCGGCGACTGCGCACCCTCGCGGCGTGAGGTGGCCGAGACCAGTACGACGGCGGTGTCGCTGGTCATGGATTCCACCGCGGTGTCATTGACTGTGACTTTGGTGATGATCTTCTCGTCCTTGAGCGCTTGGACGAAATCGTCTGCGGTATCGGCGAAGTTGTCACGGAAGCGCCCGGTCGAGCCGTCCAGCACGCGCTGCACGCTCTCCTGCGCCGTGGTGTAGTCGATGGACATCAGGTTGATCACACCCTGCCGCGCGGCGGCGGCGTACTCGGCGGCCTGCCGGCGTTGCTGGGTGTTGTCGTGGTGCTGCCAGAGCATGTAGCCGGTTGCCGCCAGCAGCCCCGCCGTGAGCAGTGCCGCGACTGTCCCGGCGACAAGTCGCAGCCGGGCATTCGGGCGCCCGGCGGTGGTTCCCGGAAGTGCAACCGTGGGAACGGCAGTGCGCGTCTCAGCTTCACTGGTTGCCTGCAGCCGGCTGCGCAATTCTTCGGCCCTGGCGCGGGCGGCTTCGGCCCGGGCCTCCGCCGCGGTGGCCTCCGCTTCCGCCTGCCGGGCGAGTTCGCCATCGGTGTGGCCCGTCGACGACGAGGGATCGCTGGACGTCATCGGACCTCCTTCTCGCTGTGCCGGTCGCCGGTGGCCGGGCGGCAGCGACGCTATCACCGCGAGTCTTCCCCGCACCGGATTCCGTATGGGACAGTGAGCCTGTGCGATCGACCGTAGCCGCTGCCGCTGCGCTCATCGCTGCCGGACTGGCCGTCCCCGCGCCCGCGGGGGCCAACGAGTGCAGCGACGCTTTCTGTACCCCGGGCATCACCGCCGGGGTGGTGCTCGGTGCCCCCTGCTCCGATACCGGGTTCTACGTGTTCGGCACGACATCGTGGGGTCGGCTGGTGTTCTGCGGCTCACCGCGACGGTACGAGCCGCGCTACTTCCGATCGCCGCCCATGGTGGGCATCAAGGAACTCGACAGCAGTTGCACCGGATATGAGAACTACGTGGCCCAGGCGCCGGACGGTCTGTTCCTCACCTGCGGGTTCGCGAACAACCGGGCCGTCTGGGTGCGCGGCGACGCCTGAGCCGTCCTAATCACCGGTGGCGCCTCTCACCAGTGGCGCAGCGAGCACAGCGCGCCCTTGGCGCCGTCGTTGGTCACCACGACGGTGCCGTCGACCGCGAGCGTGCAGTGAAAGTTCGGGGGGTTCGGCGAGCGGCCGCTGGTCGCGAGCACCATCGCCCAGTACTGCGGGTTGGCCAATCGGACGTTGAGCACCCACGGCTTGTCGGGACTGAGGTCGGCCTCCGCGTTGGGGCTGAACAGGTACGGGTCATGGCTGTAATCGGCGAAGTTGGGCGGCTCGGTGTCCCGGTAGTAGATCTCGGCGGAGAACGGATTGTCGGTGTAGATGGTGTAGGTGACGTCGTGCAGTACCGGGTCCTCCGCCTCGGCCGGGCCCGCGGCCGTCATTCCGGCCGCCATCAGCGCCATGGACATGCCGATCGCCACAAGCCGCATGTGTGGAAGTCTTCCACGAGACGTGCTGGGTTAGAAGCGCATTTGCGCGGTCTAAGATCGTGAGGTTTCCCGGGTCGAGGAGGTGTTCGGCGCATGACTTCTGAGCGCCGGGACGCCGATCGCGACGACGAGGGGGGCGAGGACACCGTGACCGGCGTCATCGCGGAACTCGCCGAGGCGGAGGCAGCTGAGGCCGATGCCCGGGCCGAAGCCGAGTGGGCCAGGGCCAGGGCGGTCGGGTTGCGTGATGCCGAAGCCGACCTGGCCCCCGACGAGCCCGAGGCTGAACCCGACTCCGAGGAACTCCCGCACCGACGGGTGCCGGCGAAGTGGCTGACGGCCGGGCTGGCTCTGGCCGCCCTGCTGACGGCGGCCGGCCTGACACTGACCGGACTCATGTTGTGGCAGCACGGGCAGGTGGTTGCACAGCGTGCGCAGGACCGCCGGTTCGTCGATGCCGCACGCGAAGGGGTGACCGCACTGCTGTCGATCGACCACAACAGTGTCAAGGCTGACGTGCAACGCGTCCTGGATCTGTCCGCAGGGCAGTTCCGCGATGACTTCCAGAGCAGCGCAGACGATTTCGTCAAAACCGCGGTGGAATCCAAAGCGGTCACCACGGGGTCCATCAGGGCCGCGGCGCTGGATTCGATCAACGGTGACCGCGCTGTCGTCCTTGTCGCGGCCACCTCCCAGGTCACCAATGTCAACGGTGCCGACCAGGATCCGCGGCCCTTCCGGATCAGCGTGACGGTGACCCGCGACGGGGACACGTGCAAGATGTCCGATGTGGAGTTCGTGCCGTGAGTAACAGCGAAGGGCCCCCCGAGTCGGTGGAGTCGGCCGGCGCCGACGTCGTGGGTGAGGCGGTGGACCCGGATCTCGATGCCGACACCACGGCGGCGCAGATCGACGAGATCGTGGCCGACGAGATCGTTGCCGACGACACCCCGGGTTACGGCCCGGTCCCCAGACGCCCCAGGCCATGGCTGCCGCTGGCCGCAATGGCGCTGGTGCTGGCCTCGGTGGTGGCTGCCGGCTCGGTCTACTGGTGGCTGTACCGCCCCGACCGGCTAACCGACAGTGCGGCCCAGCAGCAGGTTGTCGCCGCCGCCAAGGAGGGCACCGAGGCGCTGTTGTCGTACTCGCCGGAGACCCTCGACGCCGACCTCGCGACGGCCAAATCACATCTTACCGGCGAGTTCCTGGACTATTACAGTGATTTCACCGAGAAGGTGGTCGCTCCCGCGGCCAGGCAGAAAGGCGTCAAGACCGAGGCCAACGTCGCCCGCGCCGCGGTCTCCGAGATGCGACCCGGCAAAGCCGCGGTGCTGGTCTTTGTCAACCAGGTGACCACCAGCAAGGACCGGCCCACCCCGGCCCTGGCCACCAGCAGTGTCAAGGTGACTCTCGTCCGCAGCGGGGACGGCTGGCTGATATCGGGGTTCGATCCCGTCTAGCGGAAGTCCCCGCAGTTAGGGACTTACTTCTCTGTCGCCGGGGCCCCACGTTGGCCACAGTGTCAGCAGATGACCTGCGACGGGGAGGACGATGACGGCCGAGTTTCCGGACCCCAAGACCCTGCGCGCCGCGCTCACCCTGGCGACGCGGGCCCCGTCGGTCCACAATTCCCAGCCCTGGCACTGGCGGGTCGGCTTGGAGAGTTTGCATCTGTACGCCGATCCCACCCGCCACCTGCGGAGCACCGACCCCGACCGCCGCGATCTGCTGATCAGCTGCGGTACGGCTCTGCACCACTGCACGGTCGCGCTGGCCGCGATGGGCTGGCACAGCACCGTGCACCGGCTGCCCGAGCCGGCCGATCCCAACCACCTGGCCGCCGTCACCGTCGTCCCCCAGGTCCCGGGCGAACTCGAATTGATGCTGGCCGCGGCGATCAGCCGGCGCCGCACCGACCGTCGGACGTACAACTCCTGGCCGGTGCCCTGGGGCGATATCGCGCTGATGGGTGCCCGCGCGGCCCGGGCAGGTGTGATGCTGCGCCAGATCGACCTGCT
>Ga0315273_10009410_pt1 | contig 12386 bp, 11 predicted proteins | sample YL17G02_0_MG_FD_205753 | JGI IMG/M metagenome (GOLD analysis project Ga0315273, IMG submission 205753) | Sediment microbial communities from Yellowstone Lake, YNP, Wyoming, USA - YL17G02_0 | ecosystem: Environmental > Aquatic > Freshwater > Lake > Sediment | place: USA: Wyoming | collected... | reverse complement strand
TCTCCCCGGTACCTGCGAACAGCCTTCCGGAAGTCGTTTATGGGGATATGCTCGAACAGTTGCGCGAAGACGGTCTTGCCGTCGTTCATGGGCCATCCCTTCGAAATCGGAATGGTCACAGGATACTCGGGAGTTGAAATCGGTTACGGCGAATATATTGGTTATCATCATGATTCTAAAAAATTATTCGGCTCTGCAAGATCAAACATCGGGACAGCTGTGCCATGAAAATTTAATTGATACTCTGCCGTCCTGTTTTGAACAGTCGAATGAGGAAATTCCGTCCTGATTATGCCTTATAAAGTGGAGAGTTTATGAAAATAAACCTACGATCTGGTGACCTTGTCGAGGTGAAGAGCGCTAATGAAATTCTCTCTACTCTTGATGGAGAAGGAGGCGTCGGATCGCTTCCTTTTATGCCGGAAATGCTCCAATACTGTGGTCGCCGATTTGTTGTATTCAAGCGTGCAGATAAAATTTGTGACACAATCAATCATCATCAAAGAAGCAGAAACATGAGCGAAACGGTGATCTTGGAGGATTTACGTTGTGACGGTTCCTCTCACGATGGATGTCAAGCAGAATGTCGACTCTTTTGGAAGGAAGCGTGGCTTCGGCGGGTTGGCGCGGATGTTTTGCCAGATTCCGCACGAATCGTTAAGGACAATTCGAAAGAATTAAAAGAAATCACTTGTCGTTTTACACGACAAACCTTGAAGATCGGGGGACCCAAAGTTGATGTTTATCGTTGTCAAGCGACCGAACTCAATAAAGCATCTACCCTTCTCGGATTATGGGATCCCCGGCCATATTTTCACGAAGTTGCCAATGGCAATGTTACTATAAGTCGATTTCTTCAGGTTTTTCCGCGTGCTGTCACAGAGATGCTGCTCTTAAAGATTCGCCGGATAATCCTTTATCGCATCCTTGGAAGATCTGATAATTGGACTCCCGTCCCCGGATCTCGCAACGGACCACCAATGATTGGACTCTATAACCTACAACCAGGAGACTGGGTCCAGGTTAAAACAAAGGAGGAGATTATTGCCAATCTGGCTCCAGATGGTAAGGATCGGGGACTGTCGTTCGACAGGGAGATGCTTCCTTCCTGTGGGAAAATTTATCGTGTTCGGCAACGAATTAATCGAATAATTGACGAACGGACCGGGCAGATGATTGAGTTTAAAAATGACTGCGTTACACTCGATGGCATGGTTTGCTCAGGAGACCGTAGCGTTAAACGATATTTTTGCCCCCGTGGTATCTACCCCTTCTGGCGAGAAAACTGGCTTCGCCAAGTAAACATAAAAGGATCAGATTCGTAATTAGAAGCAGCCGATCACATCTCCGCGATAGGTTAGATGGATTGATCTATCCGTAAAGAATATAGGGTCCATAAGTCGAGGCAATTCCATAAAGTCTGGTATTGATGTGTATATGTTAGACTCCCCTTCTCAGTACACAAATATGTTCAAAAAAATAACAATGTTAAAGTATTACACTGAGTATCAGGCGCATTAAAATTATTTTCAAGAAACGCCATTATTTAAATCTGCCTCTATTTATTTGTACTTTATTAATATTGCACCTCCATTGGAGGATCTCTAATGAAGTATTTTAAATCCATGGAATTAAGAAAGAAATACCACTCCATCGTACCAGGCGGATGCCATACATACAGCAAAGGTGACGATCAATTCCCCGAGGAAACCCCCGGCTTCATCGCACGAGGACAAGGATGCCATGTCTGGGACGTCGATGGTAACGAGTTTATCGAGTATGGGATGGGGCTCAGGGCAGTAACATTAGGCCATGCCTACCCCCCGGTGGTGGAAGCTGCACATAGGCAAATGTTGCTGGGGGCAAATTTTACCAGACCTGCATCTATCGAGTGCGATCTTGCAGATATTATTCTGAACCTGATTGAAGGCGGGGAAATGGTGAAGTTTGCAAAGAATGGCTCAGATGTAACAACCGCGGCAGTCAAACTGGCCCGAGCTGTTACAAGGAGAGATTTAGTAGCCATATGTGCAGATCACCCTTTTTTTTCTGTCGACGACTGGTTCATAGGGAGTACAGAACTTTCTGCAGGAATACCCAAGGTTATCCGTGATCTGACCGTGAAGTTCCGCTACAACAATTTGGCGAGTGTAACGTCTTTGTTCGACCAATATCCCGGACAGATTGCCTGCCTGATACTTGAACCCGCAACTGCAGTAGAGCCCACTGGAAATTTTCTTCATGAGGTGCAAAGAGTTTGTAAAAATAATGGAGCGGTCTTCATATTGGATGAGATGATTACTGGATTTCGTTGGCACATTGGAGGCGGCCAGACATGTTACGGTGTCACCCCCGACCTGTCGACTTTCGGGAAAGCGATGGGGAATGGTTTCTCTTTATCCGCATTGGTGGGTAAGAAGGAATTGATGGAGTTGGGGGGGCTCCTTCACAATCGGGAGAGGGTTTTTCTCCTGTCCACTACCCATGGTGCGGAGACCCACGCGATTGCTGCCGCGATCGAAACGATCCGTATCTACCAACGTGAAGACGTCGTCGGACATCTTTATAGGCAAGGTGAAAAGCTCCGGAAAGGGATAGAAAAGGCGATTGATGGAACAGGAGTGAAAGACTTTTTTCAAGTCATTGGGAGGCCCTGCAATCTGGTTTATGTTACGAAAGACGCTACGAGGAATCGCTCACAATCCTTTCGCACCCTGTTTCTGCAAGAAATGATCAATAGAGGAATCATCGCTCCCTCGCTGGTAGTGAGCTTCTCGCATGGGGATTCCGAAATCGACAGGACGATTGAGGCAGTAGGCGAGGTGTTGCAAATATACCGGTACGCTCTGGAGGATGGGATCGAAAAATACCTCAAGGGTAGGCCTGTGAAACCTGTCTACAGGAGGTTCAACTGAAAAACGGAGGAGATTGGGTGCAATTCGTTCACAACATAAATTGTGGGACTGACAAACAAGACGTCCTCGGAGATAGAGGCACCTGTGGAACCAACCCTGACGCTAGAGGAGTCAGAGGCGTATAGGAAACGGAACGGCACCCGTGCCTGTCCCCAGTCGACTTGGCTCTGAAGACCCGGGGGTGTTCTCAAATCGGAGCAGCGCACGCTCCGCCTGCAGCCGGGGTACTCGCAACGGCCGAACGAACAACTTGACGGTATCGTAGCTGCCCCGGTCCCCCTTCTGCGAAACCAGCTCCTGGTAGAGAATCCGCGACGAGTAACCAACCTGCGAGGCACGGGAACGAAGAAACTCCTCGTGAGGCGCAAGATGAGTGTCCGTGCCCAACTCATCTTTGACAGGGTGTCTTGCAAGTAGTTGATTTATTAGCCCAGATTTTGGCGCTTTTTGGGCGTAACACTACATTCCCAGGAGTTGTTCTCGGTTAATGGACTGGGCTGACGCGACGGGGAACGGGTACCTCGGCGGCCAGGAAGATGGCGTTGGCTGTTGGGGACAGCTCGGTCCGGATCCGGTATTTCGCCTCCCCGGCTTTCAGATGAACCATCCGGACCTCCGAGAGTTCCTGCAGCATGGAGCGGGCCGACAGTTCTTTCAGCTTCTCCTCCTCCCGCACAATGCGAAGGAACGTGACCTGAAGGCAGAACGCCAGGAAGCAGACGGCGATGTGTCCCTTGATCCGATCTTCCCGGGACAGGTACACCGGCCGGATCTCGAAGATGCTCTTGATCTCCCGGAACGCACGCTCCACCTGCCACAACCCCTTGTAGGCCAGTGCGGTATCCTTGGCGGACAGATCCGTGTTGGTGCGAAGGACGTAGATCCCGTCGAACTTTTTCTCCGAGGCGATCTTTTTCTCGTCGATCTGCACGGCGTCCTTGTCGACGGACAGATATCGGCGGTACCCGGTGTTGCCGATCATCTTCCTGGGACCCTTCGCGATCTTCTCCCGCAGTTCGGACACGATCTCTTCCCGAACGGCCTGGTCCCGTTTGGCCTCTTCCTCGTTGAGGCAGACGATGTACCGCTCTTCCCCCAACTCGACCATCTTCACCTTCAGGTTCTCGACGACCGTTTGGAAGGGGGCCTTGCTCTCGAGCACGATCTCTTTCACGTCCCAGTCCTGCCGCATCTTCACGCCGGCGATGTACTCCAGCTTCAGCTCCTCGATTCGAGCGATCACCTTCGCGTTGAACATCCCGCGGTCGCCCACCACGATGACGCGTTTGATCCCGAATCGTGTCGAGAGCTCTTCGATCACTTCCGAGAAGGCCGCCGCATCCGGGGTATTGCCGGGGAAGACGTGGTGGGCCAGTGGGGTTCCTACCCGCGTCATCACCACACCCACCATCACCTGCTTGTTCTCCGGGTGGTTGTCTTTGGAGAAGCCGTGACACGCCATCTCCGTCATCGGCCCGGCGCCGGTGAAGTAGGTCGAGGTAGTATCGAAGAAGAGCAGATCCGGCGCCGGGGTGAACAGGTCCCGCTCCCGGTAATACAGGTGTTCTTCGATCTTCTTGATGCTTCGTGCCAGGATCCCCAGCGACCGGTAGTAGTGCTGCAGTTCCACGACGGCGCCGTCGTCCCACCAGATCGTCTCCGCCCACCGGTGCGTGGAGAGCTTGCTCGAAGGATCGAGCAGGCGTCCCAGCACCATCCGGAAGATCACGGGAGCAGGATCGTAGGTGGCGGTTTCCCGCTTCGTGGCCGTAGCGATCGCTTCCGGAAGCCCGAGCTTCTTCCACAACGAAGTAAAGATCGGGACGGGGCCGAAGGACAGCGCCGAGGTCGCCATCAGTTCCTCGGCCTTGCACAACAACTCCTTCTTCTCCACGTACCGGGAAAGGGCATCGGAAAGTTTTTCGAGGGTACCGCTGGCGATCAGTTCGTCGAGGCGTCCGAGGTTGGCGACGATCTTCTGGCGGACACGTCCGCTTTCCCGGTACGTCTGGACAATCTGGAGATACTTCCGCTGCGATCCATCTTTCCGGGAGAAGGCGAGGCATCGCAGAAACATGAATTACATATAGCATCTTAACAACCCAATGTAAAAGGTTATTTACAGTAACCGTAACACTACATTTGAGGTTTCCAGCAATGGCGTAACAGCGATGTGACCGAAAAATAAAGGGTTTGATCAGAGACGAGGGAAGAGGTTGTCAAAATTGAGGGAGAGAGCCAACACGGAAATCCACGCTCGCGATCCGAGCGGCTTGGAGAAAAACCAGGAGAGAAGGAGGTTCGTATGATGCTATTGGGGCTTGACGCAGGGGCTGCATTCCGCCGCCGTATCGGGCAAAAGAAGCTGCTTCCACTGATCGGGGTCTACGACGTGTTCTCTGCGAAGATCGCGGCTGCGCGTTTCGAAGGGGTTTTCTGCAGCGGGTACAGTTTCGCGGCCAGCGCGTACGGACTGCCGGATGTCGGCTATGTGAATTGGAGCGATATGACGGATTTCGCGACCAAGATCCGCCATGCAATCCCTCATACCCACATTCTGGTCGACGTGGATGACGGGTTCGGAGACGAGGTTGTTGCTTCCAACACCATTCGGGTCCTCGAATCGAACGGGTTGTCCGCAGTCATGATGGAAGATCAGAAACGTCCAAGGCGGTGTGGACACTTCGAAGGCAAAGAGATCCTTCCAGTGGAAGAATACCTGACAAAACTCTCGAAGGTCCTTGATACGCGGCAGAGCATTTTCGTGATCGCACGGACCGATGCGACGGATCCGACGGAGGGGATCGAACGCGCCGTGCGATATGTCGAAGCCGGGGCCGACGGCGTCATGGTGGAGGCGATACGAGACCTTCAGACGATTTCGAAGCTCCGGTCCCGCGTGTCCGTGCCGATCATGGTCAATCAATTGCACGGAGGGAAATCCCCGAATTGGCCGTTTGATGAGATGGAGGATGCGGGAGCGTCGATCGTGATCTGCAGCACACCATGCCTGTTCGCGGCGCAGTACGGCATGGAGCGGTACCTCGATATGATGCTCGAAATGAACCGTCTTCCCCTGGATCATACGGCTACCATGGCAGACTGCTCTCGCGTCCTGGATCAAGCGGTGGCCAAGAAGATTCCCAGGAGAGCCGCTCTGCGGTAGGCAAGGAACGGAAGAGAACCGCCGGAGGGAGAAACCGGCAACATGGCGATCGATCACCTGAAGAACTTGGTTTGGCCGATACGTTTGCCCCCCGGGATTCGTTTTCACTCGGCAAACGTAGTCGCTGACGGAGTTTTCCTGCCATTGATCAGGCCGAAAGAACTCGGCGAGCCGATCGCCGAGATAACCCGGGTGGGCCTGGAGCAATTCCCGCTTTCGACGCGGGTCTTCGCATTCGACCGTCGGGCGGGCGATTCCGTAATTCTGGAGACCGTAGGCGACGGTTTGCCCTTGATCGTTCGTCGAGACGGGGAACTGATCGTCAATTTTGACATTCCGGCAACCCGGGCCTTCCGGTTCATCGACTCGAAAAGGCCGATTTACACATATGTACCTGGCTTCAACACCGATATGGTCCCGACTGCAATTCGCCGCCCCGTATCGAACCTGGTCCAGTCGATATTTTCGCCAAGTGGCAGAAATGCCGGACAAGATTACAGCAAACTGGCCTTGACAAGTTTCGAGTTCGTTATCCTGCTCTTGCACACGCTTCAGGGGAATACCCCCGGTTGCGAAACCAAACCGTTTCTGTGGCCTTCGGGAAAACGGTCCGTGTTTTTATCGCTCCACGATGTGGATACCGTCGGATTCCTCCAGCGCAGACAACGTGACCCTTTGTTTCGCCTTGAGCAGGATCATCAGATTCGGTCGACCTGGTTCATACCGACCAAGCTCCTGAAGGGGAACAAGGCAGCCGTCGATTTCCTGCTTGAGCTGGGCAACGAGGTCGGTTGGCACGGGCACAAGCATGATCACAGGCTGGCTTTCAAGCCGTTCGCCGACCGATCCGTGAAACAACTAAGGGAATCTTTTCTGTCCGAACCGGGGAATTATCCGACCGGGATGCGGGCACCGAAACTACTGAAAAGCAACTATCTCTACGATCTTCTGGAGCGAACGTGCCCCGCCTTGCGCTACGACACCTCGTTTTCCCGGGGGATTGTCCCGTATTTCCTCTGGGCGAATGGGAAAAAGACGAATATCCTCGAAATCCCTGTTACGGTCCCCACCGACATCGCCGTATACAATCAATTGCGTGGGGTCCGACGCTCGCGGCGGCCGGAAGCCATTCTGGAAGCGCAGATCGCCAGGACGAAAAAGCTGCTTCACGTCGGCGGGATCATCTCGATCGTCACTCACCCCGAAAAGGACCTGAGCGAGCGGCCGGAATTTCTCGAGATCTATGATCGATACCTTCACTTCATCAAGAGCTGCCCGGATATCTGGTTTACAACGGCGGGTGAACTTTACAAGTATTGGACGTCGGACTCCTTGCATCCGACGGGGCAGGCCTGATGGTCGTCAAAAAAAACGAGCCGGCGGCGAAAGTGGTGGAAACGTCTTTGAAGTATCCGGGCCTTCAGGCGCAGCCGACGTATGGTGAGAGGCCGAGTCGTTTGCGCCAATCCATCCGGAAATTCCTGCGTGCGCAGTTCGGTCGTCCCGCCGGGTTTTGGGGATGTGTTTCCGGCAAGGTCATGGCCCACACCCCATCGAACAGGGAAAGGATACACTGGGTCGTTTCCTTGCTCGACATTCAACCGAAAGAACGTGTGCTGGAAATCGGTTTTGGGCCGGGACTCGCAATCGAACAGGTCAGCCGGATTGCCTCGAGTGGGTTCGTCGCAGGGTTCGACCATTCGGAGGTCATGCTGCGACAAGCGGCAAAGCGAAACGCCAAGGCGATACGCGATGGCAAGGTGGCATTGGGGCTGGCATCCGTGACCAACTTGCCGGATTTCGACGAGCCGTTCGACAAGATCTTCACTATTAATTCGATTCATTTCTGGGTGAATCCGGTCGACTGCCTGAAGGATTTGAGAAAGTTGTTGAGACCGGGGGGTCTGATCGCGGTCACGCTCCAGCCAAGATCCCGAGGGGCCACGGATGCAACTGCAACGGAGATCGGGAAGGAGCTTGCCTCGAACCTTGAGCTCGCCGGGTTCTTGCACGTACGCTTGGAGGTAAAGGAGAGCAAGCCGGTATCGGTCGCGTGCGCGCTTGGCATAAGCCCTGCCTCATCCGCCTGACCGCTCCCCCGGAAAACATTCTTCGACCTGTCGAAGGCCATCCATCCCCGGAGAGATACAGGCGCTTCATCGCCGGATCGGATTCATGACGACTGGAGGTAACAAAATGATCATTTCCCCAAGCAGTGGAAGGGCATACCAAAAGCCGGAAGCAAGAAGCGTCTATGAGCTTCTGGGATCCCGTGCAAAACAGACCCCCGAGGCGATCGCCTTCATGGCTCCCGGAAGAGGATCTCTGACGTATGCCCGGCTTTTCGATCACGTCGAGAAGACGGTGGCGACACTGCGCGCCTTCGGTCTGAATCGGAACGACCGCATTGCGATCGTGTTGCCCAATGGCCCGGAAATGGCGGTTGCATTCGTCGCGTTGGCGGCCGCGGCGACGTGTGCGCCGCTGAATCCCGCCTACAGGGTCAATGAGTTCGACTTTTATGTCTCCGACCTGCAAGCCAAGGCGTTAATCGTCGGATCGGAGTCGGATTCACCTGTCAGGGAGGTGGCACGGAAGTACGATATCCCCATTATCGAACTGACGCCGACCCTCGAATCCGGGGCGGGACTATTCGAACTGAAATGCGGGACGCGGGGAACGCCGGGTGTCGATAGCTTCGCCCTGCCGGACGATGCGGCGTTGGTGCTGCATACTTCGGGGACGACGTCTCGACCAAAAATCGTTCCCCTGACACAGGCGAATATCTGCACTTCGGCGCACAACATCTCCGTAACCCTGGACCTCCATGAGAGCGACCGCTGCCTTAACGTGATGCCTCTGTTCCACATTCACGGGCTCATCGGTGCAATTCTGTCCTCTCTGACCGCCGGCGCTAGCGTGGTCTGCACACCGGGGTTCGACCCGGCGAGGTTCTTCGAGTGGTTGGACACGTTGCAACCGACCTGGTACACCGCTGTTCCAACCATGCAGCAGGCGATTCTCGCCCGTGCCTCGTCATACCGGGAAATCATTGCTCGGCGCCCTCTGCGATTCATCCGTTCCTGTTCCGCCTCGTTACCGGAGGCGGTCATGGTCGAATTGGAGAAGGTCTTCAATGCACCGGTGATCGAATCCTATGGGATGACGGAAGCCGCACACCAGATGACCAGCAATCAACTGCCCCCTTTGCTTCGCAAGGCGGGTTCGGTCGGGACTGCTGCGGGGCCGGATGTGGCCATCATGGATGATACCGGGAATCTCCTTCCTGTCGGGCAGGTCGGGGAGGTCGTCATCCATGGAGACAATGTCACGGGCAGCTACGAGAACAATCCTATGGCGAACGAGAGCGCATTCAGCAACGGCTGGTTTCGCACGGGAGACCAGGGGCGATTCGACGCCGATGGATACCTGTTCCTTACGGGCCGGATCAAAGAGCTTATCAACCGCGGAGGCGAGAAGATCGCCCCGAAGGAGGTGGATGAAATCCTTATCCAGCACCCGGCCGTTGCGCAAGCCATCGCGTTCGCCGTGCCCCACCCGACGCTGGGAGAGGACATTGCAGCGGCTATCGTGTTGCGGGAGAACGACGCCGTGACCGAGACAGAAATCCGCGACTTCGCTGCCCTTCGCCTTGCGGATTTCAAAGTTCCGAGCAGGGTCGTGTTTGTGGAGGAGATCCCGAAAGGTCCAACCGGCAAGCTGCAGCGCATCGGCCTTGCAGAGAAGTTGGCTGCACACCTGGCGACGAAATTTGTCGCTCCCAAGGATTCCATCGATCAACAGCTTGCGGACATCTGGAAAAATCTGCTCCACGTGGAGCAGGTGGGCGTCCACGACAACTTTTACAGTATCGGGGGAGATTCGCTTGCGACCGCGTCGATGGTGCTCGAGATCGAAGAGCGGTTCCATACGACGATTTCCGTGGACGGCTTTCTCAGGTTGCCGACGATTGAAACGCTGGCCGGGCTCATCCGGGAGAAGGAGCCGGCACGACCGGATACGCCTGTCGGAATTAAGGAGGGAAACGGCTTCAAGCCCATACGGGATACGGCATTGGGGGGCATGAAGAACCGTCTCCTCCAGTTGCTTGCCTTCTATGCTCCAGGTTACATGACGACACGGATCTGGCTTCACCGCATGCGCGGGGTCTCGATCGGCGACAATGTGTCTATCGGCGTCTTTGCGATGATCGAGAATGCGTATCCGAGACTGGTCTCGATAGGCAACAACGTTACTATCGGGATACGCACCACCATCATCGGTCATCTGCGAGACCTTACGAAGCCGGCCAGGGAGATCAACCAGCCCACTGTTCGAATCGAGGACAACGTGTATATCGGGCCAGGCGTGATTGTCCTTCCCAACGTGACCATCGGGCGGGGGGCTGTCGTGAGCGCCGGAAGCGTCGTCTCCCGATCCGTCCCGCCGGAAACCCTCGTCCAGGGTAACCCCGCAAGGCCTGTTGCTCGCTGCGGCGTATCGTTGGGCGGCGGCGTCTCCTACGAACAGTTCCTGCGCCACCTTACTCCGATTGCCGATCAGCGGCTTTCTTGACCCAAATCGTGGCAGGCATTTCGGGAGAGCAGGTGAGAAGGGTATGATGGAAGACACTTGCGCTGTCGCAGAGTTTCGAACGTGTCTGCTCTGTGGGAGCAGCCGGCACAGATCGGTTTTCCAAGAGTTCGGCATTGACATCCTTCGATGCCGTGACTGTGGTCATATCTTCTCGTCCTATGCGGCGAATCCTCATCACGACGAGTTTTGGGGAGAGGAAGTTGTACAGGACGAACACTTCTATTGGAACAGGGCCCGCGCCAGAATGCACGAAGACTTCTTCCGGAGATTCCTGGTCGGGCGTGCAGGACGACTCCTGGATGTTGGGTGCGGACTCGGGTATTTTCTCAAGGCGATGGCGGGCTTCGATACGTGGGAGGCCTATGGTTATGAGGTCTCACCGGCGGCAGTCCGGTACGCACGCGAGACGCTTGGCCATACAAATGTCCGATGCGGTCGGCCTGAGGAGGCGGAATTCCCTCCAGGGTCGATCGACATCATCACGATGTGGGACGTGATGGAGCATTTCCTGCAGCCGGATCCGCTACTCCGGAGATGTCACGCCCTGTTACGGGTAGGGGGAATCTGTTTCATTTACACGCCGAACGTTCACCTCCAGTTCGTCAGGGCGCGTGTTCTCAGGCTGCTGCTGGGTATGCGGCACGGCGTCGCGTACCTCCAAGCCCGCGACCATCTTCATCATTACTCGACCAGCAGTATACGCAGGCTCTTGGAGCGGAACGGGTTTTCGCATGTCGAGTACATACACCTTCATCCCGTGCAAAGCATTTCAGGCAGCAAGAGCGGATTGCTGCGTTGGATAAAGAACGCGTGGTTCGAGGCTGCCCGCGCAGTTTCCGTCGTGAGCGGGGGGTTCTTAAACTTTGACAACCTGTTCGTTGTTGCCCGGAAGGATTCCCGGGTGTGATATGGTTTCGCAGATCCGCAGGCACGTTCGTGGAACCATCGAGAAGCGGCAGGGGCTGAAGATCGCATGTGTGGAGGAGGTCGCATTCCACATGGGTTACATCGACTCGGCCCGGCTCGAAACCCTCGCTGCCCCGATGAAAAGCAACGGGTACGGCCAGTATCTTCTCCAGTTGTTCAAGGAGAAAATGCACCCTTGAATATCGAAGGGTACATATCCGGATTGATGAGAGGGCAAAGACCCTTGCGGCGGCACAGACAGGTCCTTGCGACAATGGTGGTACTGGGGGCGCTTCTTTGCGCATGCGGAGGAGGCGGATCGTCTTCCATTTCCCCGGCCCCGGCTCCGACCCCAACTCCGACCCCGACGTCGAAAACGGTGGTTTGGGCGGCTCCGCAATATTTCACGGACAACACTCCGTTGATTTCCTCCAGGGACCTGCAGGGGTTCGAGATCTACATCAAGCAGGATCCTTCCTTCGGACCGGCCGACAGTGCCACCGCGACCGCATCGCCCGTGGATACCACGTTCAATCTCGCAACTCTTGCCCCCCCGCTGTCCAAGGGGGTGACCTACTACGTTTCCCTGCGGACGGTCACGGTGGTGGGCATGAAATCCGATTTTTCCCCCAGGGTTTCTTTCTCCATCCCCTGATATCCAGGGCCCCGATTCACCCGATCATTCCATGCATTCTCTGCCGCTCCTGACCTCGGGAACCGCATTCGGCAGCGGCGGATTCCGGTGGAGCCGGTGCGCCAAGCAACCGGGATCCGGGGGATGGCGGGACAACGCAGGTTCGGAA
>Ga0315273_10009405_pt1 | contig 12389 bp, 9 predicted proteins | sample YL17G02_0_MG_FD_205753 | JGI IMG/M metagenome (GOLD analysis project Ga0315273, IMG submission 205753) | Sediment microbial communities from Yellowstone Lake, YNP, Wyoming, USA - YL17G02_0 | ecosystem: Environmental > Aquatic > Freshwater > Lake > Sediment | place: USA: Wyoming | collected... | reverse complement strand
CGGCGCCCACCAGTGGAAGCCGAAAGACCCGTAAGCGGCAACCACCGTGCCGGATGCCCATGATCCGACGAAGCGCCACGCCCCGATGATGACGACGGCCGACATGGCCCTGCGCATGGACCCTGCCTACGAGAAGATCTCGCGGCGCTTCATGCAGAACCCGCAGCAGCTGCACGATGCATTCGCGCGCGCCTGGTTCAAGCTGACCCACCGCGACATGGGTCCGCGCGCCCGCTACCTGGGCAAGCTCGTGCCGAAGGAAGAGCTGATCTGGCAGGACCCGATTCCTGCCGTCGACCATGCGCTGGTCGATGAGCAGGACATCGCGGCCCTGAAAGCCAAGGTCATGGCGTCCGGCCTGTCCATCCCGCAACTGGTCACGACCGCCTGGGCTTCGGCCGCGAGTTTCCGCGGGAGCGACAAGCGCGGCGGCGCCAACGGCGCGCGCATCCGACTGGCGCCGCAGAAGGACTGGGAGGCGAACCAGCCGGCCGAGCTGGCGAAGGTCCTGCCGAAGCTGGAAGCCATCCAGAAGGAGTTCAACGGCGCGCAGTCCGGCGGCAAGAAGATCTCGCTTGCCGATCTGATCGTCCTCGGCGGCGTCGCGGCCGTCGAAGCCGCTGCGAAGAAGGCCGGCATCGAGGTGAAAGTGCCTTTCTCCGCGGGCCGCATGGACGCCTCGCAGGCACAGACGGATGTGGAATCGTTTGCGGTTCTTGAGCCGGCCGCGGACGGCTTCCGCAATTACTCTCGCAAGGGGCTCGCAGGCTCCGAGGCCGAGCTGCTGCTGGACCGCGCGAACCTGCTGACGCTGACGGCTCCAGAGATGACTGTGCTGATCGGTGGCCTGCGCGCGCTGGACGCGAACGTCGGCCACTCGAAGCATGGCGTATTCACCCGGCGGCCCGGAACGCTGACCAATGACTTCTTCGTGAACCTGCTCGACATGAGCACTCAGTGGCAGAAGTCGGCGACGGACGCGGGCGTGCTGGAAGGGCGGGATCGGGCCACGGGCGAACTCAAGTGGACAGGCACCGTCGTCGATCTCGTCGTCGGTTCGAACTCGCAGCTGCGCGCGCTGGCCGAGGTCTACGCGAGCAGCGACGCACAGCGCGTCTTCGTGCAGGACTTCGCGGCCGCGTGGGCCAAGGTGATGAACCTGGATCGCTTCGACCTGGCGTGATCCGGAGGAGACCGCCTGGCTCTGCGCAAGCGCACAGAGCCAGGGCACTCTCACGCCGGTCAGCTGGCCGTTCGCTCCTTCGCCTCACGATTCTCGGCGAAGGTCTCGCGGATGATCGCGCGGATCCGCGTCACGGCCGGCAGCGGATACGCATGGACGCTGGTGTGCATCTGGATCTGGTGCCTGAACGGCAGTGGGATGCCGATCACAGCGAGCCTGCCAGCCGCGATTTCACTTGCGAACGCGAATCGCGGCCCCGCCGTGAAGAGGCGCGAGCTGTTAGCCACGACCTGCACCAGCATGCCGATGTCGGGGCACATGAGGCGTCCGACCTGCGCTTCGAGGTCGATGCCATGCTCCTCCTTCAGCATCTCCGGGTAGGGAGGCTCCACCAGCAGCGTCGCGATCGGGTACTTGAAGAGACCCGCTATGCTCGTCGGCGGGCTGGCGATCATCGGGTGATCCGGGCGCGCGACGGCCACGATATCGGTCTCGAGCAGCGGCTCCGCGTTGATTTCCATGGGCCCGTTCACCACCGGAGCGCAGATGACGACGTCCACTTCGCGATTGACCAGCCACTGCAGGAGCTGGCGGGTAGAACTCGAAACGATCTCGATGCTGATGTCCGGGTAGCGCTCGCTGATCGCCACGGCGATTCGCGCCAGCAGCATCCGGACAGGAATTGGCCCCACGCCGATCCTGACGAGGCCGCGCTGTCCGGAGGCGACCCGCCGGATGTCCTGCACGAGGCGCGAGGCCTCGACGGAAATGGCGTCTGAGCGGCCGGCGATGAACAGCGCGAGGTCCGTCGGCCGCGACTGGCCGCGGCTGCGGTCGAAAAGACGCGAGCCGAGCTGATCCTCGAGGTGTGAAATCCGGTTGCTGAGCGTCGGCTGCGTGACACCGAGGACCAACGCAGCCTTGCGCAGGCTTCCCGATTCGCAGATCACCTTGACGTCCAAAAGGTCGCGAACGTTCACGGCAGGCCCCAGGCGAAGACGACAGGACTGATAAGCAAAATTATCACTACCTACTAATCTTTGCTATTCCACCCCCTCCAAGCGGCCCCTAGAGTTCACGCGCTGGCATGGACGCGCTCCGGCGTGGCATGGCATGCGACGACAGCGTTCTGGCGATCCAGCGGTCGCCGGGCGCGCGAAACGAATCTAAAAGTCTGTTTTCGGGGGACTCCTGATCATGATGATGCGGAACACGCGGGTTCTGACCGTGGCTGCGGCTACGGCAATCGTCCTCGCTGCGGCGCGCGCGGCGAGCGCGCAGGAGGCGGCGGACACCCAGGCGATGGCGATCGAGGAGATCGTCGTCACTGCGCAGAAGCGCGAGGAGAGCGTGCAGGACGTGCCGGTCTCGATCGCGGCGTTCACGGGCACGACGCTGCAAAACGCGCAGGTCGACAGCGTCGCGACGCTGCCGCGGCTGGTGCCCAATTTCAGCGCGAATCGCGGCCCGCAAACGGCCAACATGCGCATCGCGATCCGCGGCATCGGCGCCGCAGGCAACTCGGCGATCGACCCGAGCGTCGGCTCGTTCATGGACGGGATCTACGTTCCGCGGCCTGGCACGCTGTTCGCGTCGTTCAACGACCTTGCCGCGGTCGAGGTGCTGCGCGGTCCGCAGGGTACGCTGTTCGGGCGCAACGCGACGGTGGGCGCAATCAACATGCGTTCCATGAGCCCGCAGGACGAGTTGGACGGCAGCGTGTCGCTCGAGGGCGGCAGCTACGGGATGCAGAAATACACGGCGATGCTGAACGCGCCGGTCGGCGACCGACTGGCGTTTCGCGCTGCAGGGTTGTACGAGTCGACGGACGGCTACACGGAGAACACCGTGACGGGCAAGGAGCCCGGCTACATGGAAACGACCGCGGTGCGTGTCGGCGGTACGTGGAAGATCACCGATGACGTCAAGTGGACGCTCAAGTACAACTACGCCAACATCAGTGGCGACGGCTATTCTGATTCTCCGATCATCCCCGACACGGTGACACCGGCCAATCAGGCCCGGCTGAACCTGATTTTCGGCGGCAATCCGCCGGAGATCGCCGACCCGTTCAATCGCAAGACCAACCAGGTCACCGAAGGCGACCTGAGCGACGAGCAGTGGGGCCTTGCGAGCGACCTCGCCTGGGAGATCGGCGACTGGACCGTGCGGTGGCTGGCCGGCTACCAGGACTGGCAGAACGAACAGTACGAAGCGGACGTACTCTTCATGACTCGATCCCTGCTCGGGCGCACGGGCGGGTACGACAGCACGAGCGAATCGACCGAGCTGCAGCTGATCTCGCCCGTGGACCAGCTGCTCGGTGGCCGCCTCGACTTCGTGGCGGGCCTCTACTATTTCCAGGAGGACTTCTCGATCCTCGAGCAGCTCTCGATACTGAACGATTTCTGCAACACGCTGATCGGCCCGCCCGCATTCACGGCGGCGCAGCGCGCAGCCTGCAACGCGAGCCCGAACAAGGCGAACGCCACGGTGCTGAACTTCAAGCAGGACGCCACCAACTATGCGGCCTACGCGCAGGCCAACTTCAAGCTGATCGACAACGTGACGCTGGTCGCCGGCGGACGCTTCACCAAGGACGAGAAGACCGGCACCTTCGACCAGCAGGTCTTCAATGCCTTCGCCGCGGCGATCCCGCTGCGTGCCAAGGAGTACGCCAAGCTCAAGAAGGATGACGACCAGCCGACCTACCGGCTGGGCCTCAACTGGACGCCGACCGACGCGCTGCTGTTCTACGGCAGCTACTCGACCGGCTACAAGTCCGGCGGGTTCAATTCGGGCGGCGGGCAGGTGAACCTGACGGCGCCACCCCCGGCCGGCCAGGGGCCCGACGGCCGTATCTTCGACAAGGAAACCTCGGACGACTACGAGATCGGCGCCAAGACGACGCTGGCCGGCGGCTTCGCGCATTTCAACATCAACCTGTTCCGCATGGACCTGCACGATTTCCAGGACCGCGCGTTCAACGGTGCGAGCTTCAACGTCATCAACGCCGGCAACCTGCGCCAGCAGGGCGTCGAGGCCGAGGCGGACACAGTGGTGCTCGAGGGGCTGCGGATCTTCGGCGCGCTTGGCTATCTCGACTCGGAGTTCACCGAATACGACAACGCCTCGTGCCTGCCGACCCCGGCGCAGCTGAACCCGAAGTGCACGCAGAACCTGAAGGGCGTCGCGAACATCTACTCGCCGAAGTGGACGGTCTCGGCCGGCGCGGAGATGCGGGGCGACTTCGACTTTGCGAACCTGGGCTACCTGTTCCGTGCCGACATGAACTACGTCGACGACCAGAATGCCAACGCCATCATCGACAACAATCCGCAGGGCTTCGAACCGAGTTACGCGCTGCTGTCGGCCCGCTACGTGCTGCAGTTCGGTACCGACCGGCGGTACTCGGTGGCGGTGTTCGGCGAGAACCTCACTGACGAAGGTTACTGCCGGGGTCGTTTCTACCAGCCGTTCAATACGAATCTCGGGTTGAACCAGCCGCTGGCGGTGGGCGGCGGTACCGTGACGCGTTGCAACGTCAACGCGCCGCGGACCTTCGGAGTGCAGTTCAAGGCCAGTTTCTTCTGACATGCGAACCGACCTTCGGGTCTGCTGGCCGCCGGGCATTGCGGCGTCGCTGCTGCTGGCCGTTGCGCCGGCGGCACCAGCGGCGGACATCGGCCAGCTGGTGGACGAGGAATACGCGGCCCCGGTTCATGCAGCTCCGTCGCCAGCCTCGCTGAAGTTCTCGCCGTACGCGGGGAGCAAGTACCCGACGCACGTCTATTTCGGTGACACGCACCACCACACGTCGAACTCGGGTGATGCGTTCATGGCCGGCAACCGCATGGGTCCGGAGGACGCCTATCGCTTCGCACGCGGCGAGGAGGTCGTCTCGACCACTGGCATACCGGTGAAGTTGTCACGACCGCTCGATTTCCTCGTCGTCTCGGACCACGCCGAGGGCCTCGGCATCATGTACGAGGTGCTCAAAGGCAATCCGGCGTTGACGTCGGACCCCACGCTCGCCCGCTGGGCGACCGCACTGAAAGCGGGCGGTGAGGAAGCCGCCAAGGCGAAGAACGAGCTGGTTTCGGCCCAGGCGCAGGGCACGCTGCCCGGTCCGGTCAAGGATCCCAAGATTGTCGGACCAATTATGAAGTCGGTCTGGAAGCAGTACACCGCCACCGCGGAGAAGTACAACGAGCCCGGCCGGTTTACCGCGATGATCGGCTACGAGTGGACGTCCGTGCCGGGTGGCAACAACCTGCATCGCAACGTGCTGCTGCGCGACGGCAAGGACAAGGCGGACCAGGTCTTTCCGTTCTCGTCGTGGCAGAGCGAGGACCCGGAGAAACTCTGGGCATGGATGGACGCGTACGAGAAGAAGACCGGCGGCCGCATGCTCGCCATTCCGCACAACGGCAATCTTTCGAACGGCCGCATGTTCGAGCTCACCGATTTCTCGGGCCAGCCGCTGACCCGTGACTATGCCGAACGTCGCGCGCGCTGGGAGGTGCTGCAGGAGATCGTGCAGACCAAGGGCTCGAGCGAGACGCACCCGACGCTGTCGCCCAACGACGAGTTCGCGGGTGACATGGGCATCGCCGGCTGGGAGTACGGAAACCTGACGCTTGAGGGGAAACTCGAGACGCCCGAAATGCGGCCGACGATGTACCTGCGTGGCGGCCTGATGCGCGGCCTCGAGCAGGAGGCGAAGCTTGGCGTGAATCCGTTCAAGTTCGGCATGATCGGCAGCTCCGACGTGCACACCTCGCTGACCGCGATCGAGGAAGACAACTTCTTTGGCAAGGAGATCATGGACGAGCCGAACCCGCATCGCTGGGACCACGTTAACAAGGAAGGACTGGGCAAGAAGCGCTATGGCTGGCAGCAGCTGGCTGCGGGATACGCCGCCGTCTGGGCTACCGAGAATACCCGCGAAGCGTTGTGGGACGCGATGCAGCGCAAGGAGGTGTACGGCACCTCCGGCACGCGCATGACGGTGCGTTTCTTCGGCGGTTGGGACTTCAATCCGGCCGATGCGCGCGGACGCGACTTTGCGGCCGCTGGCTATGCGAAGGGCGTGCCGATGGGCGGCGACCTCAGCAAGGCTCCGACGGGCAAGGCCCCGACGTTCCTCGTGGCTGCGGCGAAGGACCCGATGTCCGGCAACCTCGATCGCATCCAGATCGTAAAGGGCTGGCTCGGCAAGGACGGCAAGGCGCAGGAGCGGATCTACGATGTCACGTGGAGTGACGCGGAGCGGCGCAAGCGCGGCAAGAATGGAAAGATTCCCGCGGTCGGCAATACCGTGGACGTGAAGACCGCCACCTGGACGAACACGATCGGCGATCCGGAGTTGTCGGCCGTCTGGACGGATCCGGACTTCGATCCCTCGCAGCGGGCCTTCTACTACGCGCGGGTGCTCGAGATCCCGACGCCGCGCTGGACCAACTACGATGCGGTGCGCTTCGGCGTAAAGATGTCGCCCGAAGTTCCGATGACGCAGCAGGAGCGGGCCTGGACGTCGCCGATCTGGTACGGCCCGAGGTGAATCGAGCCGGAACCAGCGGTAACTATTCGGCCCTGCGCTTCGGCGCCCGCTTCGGCGGCTTGCGCAACGGCTTCGGCGGGACGTGCGCGGCGAGGCTCATGCGCAGCATCTGCCCGGCCACCCGCGTCTTCCTGAGCTCGGCCAGGATCGGCTCCGGCATGCCCTTCGGCAGCCCGACGAACGTGTGATCCTCGCGGATGTCCACGTGCCCGATCTGCCGGCCCTCCAGTCCGGCGACGTTAGCGATGGCGCCGACGATGTTGCCGGGCTTCACGCCGTGCGTGTAGCCGACCTCGATCCGGAACGTCTCGGTGTCTTCCTCGGCGAGCCGCTCGGTGGCCTGCTGCGGTTCGTCCGCCCAACGCGCGTCCGCTCTGCCGCGGGAATCGCGCGGCTCGCGTGATTCCCGTGGCTCGGCGGCGGCATCGCGCGCCTTCTCCTTGAGCAGCAGCGGGCTGCCGCCCTGCAGCAGGCTCGCGAGCGCCGCGGCGATCTCGACGGCCGGCACGTCATGCTCGCGCTCGAACTCCTCGATCAGGCTGCGGAACGGTTCGGCCTGCCCGGCGGCGAGCGCCTCGGTGATGCGCTGCCGGAAGCGTGCGACGCGCTGCTCGTTCACGTCGGCGATGGTCGGCAGATCCATCGGCTCGAGCGGCGAGCGGGTCGCGCGCTCGATGTAGCGCAGCATGTTGCGCTCGCGCGGCGTGATGAAAAGAATCGCTTCGCCGTTGCGTCCCGCCCGCCCGGTGCGGCCGATGCGGTGCACGTACGATTCGGTGTCGTAGGGCACGTCGTAGTTCACGACGTGGCTGATCCGCTCGACGTCGAGGCCGCGAGCGGCGACGTCCGTCGCGACGAGAATGTCGAGTTGTCCGTTCTTGATGCGCGCCACAGTGCGCTCGCGGTCCTTCTGCTGCATGTCGCCGTTCAGCGCCGCGGCAGCGAACCCGCGCGCCTCGAGCCGCTCGGCCAGCTCGACGGTCGACTGCTTGGTGCGCGTGAACACGAGCATACCGTCGAAGGCTTCCGCCTCGAGGATGCGCGTCAGTGCGTCGAGCTTGTGCACTCCGCTCACGATCCAGTAGCGCTGCCGGATGTTGGTCGCGGTGCTGGTCTTGCTCGCGACCGTGACCTCGACCGGTTCGCGCAGGTGCTTCTGCGCGATGCGTCGGATCGGGGCTGGCAACGTCGCGGAGAACAGCGCGACCTGCTTCGTGGCCGGCGTCTGCTCGAGGATCCATTCGATGTCGTCGACGAAGCCCATCTGCAGCATTTCGTCGGCTTCGTCGAGCACGACGCAGGTGACGCCGCCGAGGTCCAGCGTGCCGCGCTTGATGTGGTCCATCACGCGACCCGGCGTACCGACCACGACGTGAGCGCCGCGCTTCAGGCTCATCAGCTGCGGCGTGTAGCTCTGCCCGCCGTAGATCGGCAGCACGTGGAATCCCTTGATCCGGGACGCATACTTCTGGAAGGCCTCGGCCACCTGGATCGCGAGCTCGCGCGTCGGCACGAGCACGATGCCCTGCGGCGGGCCGGTCCGGATCTTGATGCGACTCAGCAGCGGCAGCGCAAAGGCGGCGGTCTTGCCGGTGCCGGTCTGCGCCTGGCCGATCATGTCCTTGCCGTCCAGCAGCACAGGGATCGTGGCGGCCTGGATCGGCGACGGCGACTCGTAGCCGACCTCCGCCAGCGCCTCGAGGACTGGAGCGCTGAGGCCGAGATCGCTGAATGCAGCGGTGGCCGGTTCGGTGGCAGGTGCTTTCATGGAAAAGCCCTCGGGGTGGGCGGCCGGGTCGGCGGCAGGTCCGCCAAGCCTACGCGAACCCGCGCGGTGGCGACGGGTTCCGGTTTCGGCCCCGTGCCTGCTGCGGTAGGCTATGCGTCCGCAAGCGAGCCAGTGAGCAGAGGTGGCGATCGCCGCCATTGGTTCGCTTGCTGCCGAAAAAATGGGAGAAAGCGATGAATCACAAGTCGGCCTGGTTGGCCTTGCTCGTCCTTGCGGCCCACTCCGCCTCGGCAGACGACGCCGAACGTACCAGGTCCGGCGCCACGCAGCCCGGCGTATTCTGCGCGACGCAGGATGCGAAGCGCTGCCAGGACGCGGTGACGCCGCAGCAGGTGCTCGAGCGCCTGAAAGTGGGCAACGAACGGTTCGCGAACGGGTACATGACCGCCCGCAATTTCGATGAACAGGTCAAGGCCACCGCCGCCGGCCAGTTCCCGCTCGCGAGCATCGTGTCCTGCATCGATTCGCGTGCGCCCGCCGAGATCGTCTTCGACCAGGGCATCGGCGATCTCTTCAATGCTCGCGTCGCCGGCAACATCATCAACGACGACATACTCGGCAGCCTCGAATTCGCCTCGGAGGTTGCGGGCGCCAGGCTGGTCGTCGTGCTCGGTCACACGAGTTGCGGCGCCATCAAGGGAGCCTGCGACAACGTGCAGCTCGGCCATCTCACCGGGTTGCTCGCCAGGATCATGCCGGCGGTCAAGGCCGTCGAGACGCGCGATGCGGACCGATCGTCGAAGAACTATGCGTTCGTCGAGAAGGTCGCCGAGCGCAACGTCCGCATGAGCGTGCAGGAGATCCGCGACACCAGCCCGATCCTGAAGGACATGGAAGACAAGGGCGAGATCATGATCGTGGGCGCGATGTACGACGTGGCGAGCGGCAAGGTCACGTGGTACGAATGACCGGGCGGCAGCGCTCCGGCCGGGGTCGCTGCGCACGCTTTCAATCTGACATACTGCGCGCCCGGGCGAGCCAGCCGGACTCTTTGGTCCGCGGCCGCGCAGTAACCTGAGGACCATCCATGGCAGACCCGATTCCCGCCGGCGGCGCTTCCGGCCCGGCGGCACCGCAGCCCTCGCTCATAAGCTACACGCACTGGATGTACGCGCTGCACGCGGCAAGCGCGCTCATGGGCGTGTTCACCAGCGCGACCGTCATCGGCACGTTCGTGTTCGGCATCCCGTCGATCATCGCGGTGGTGATGAACTACGTGAAGCGGGACGAAGCGCGGGGGACCTGGCTCGAGTCGCACTTCAGCTGGCAGCTGCGCACGTTCTGGTTCGCGTTGCTCGCGTTCATCGTGATCGGCCTGTTCTCGCTGCCGCTCGTGCTGCTGCTCGGCCTCGGCATCCTCACCTGGATGCTCGGTGCGTTCATCGTCGGCATCTGGATCATCTACCGCGTGGCGCGTGGCTGGTTGCGCCTCAAGGACGGCAAGGCCGTCTGAGATGCGGAGCGCCCGCCGCCCACAGCCCGCAACCTCTTCTCCCCTGGAGCCCCTATGTTGATCGCACAGGACAAGGTCGTACTCATCCACTACACGCTGACCGACGCCACCGGAAAGGTGCTTGACGGCTCGTCCGGTGGCGAGCCGCTGGCGTACCTGCACGGGCAAGGCAACATAATCCCGGGTCTCGAGAAGGCGCTCGACGGCAAGCAGGCGGGCGACAAGCTGAATGTGCGGGTAGAGCCGGCCGAGGGCTACGGGGTGCGGGACGACTCGCTGGTGCAGCAGGTGCCGCGGCGGGCGTTCGGCGGAGCACAAAACGTGCAGCCCGGGATGCAGTTCCACGCGCAGTCCTCGCAGGGCCAGACGCGAGTCGTCACGGTCACGCGGATCCAGGGCGACATGGTGACCGTGGATGGCAACCATCCGCTCGCGGGCGAAGTTCTGAACTTCGACGTGGAGGTTACGGAAGTGCGTGAGCCCACCGGCGAGGAGCTGGAGCACGGCCACGTCCACGGACCCGGCGGTCATCACCACCACGAGTGAGATCCTGCGACTCAGGTCGCGGCTCCGCATACGTACGTATCACGATTCCGTGCGGCCCACAGACAAAAGGTGCGCGCAGGTCGTAAACTCCTTGCAGGCGGGCGCCTCCCAGGGCGCGCAGCGTAACGCTGCGCCGGGCGCTCCGGGGAGTCATCATGAGCAAGTCCGGATTTCTGGCGCTGCTGGCGGCGGGCATCTTCGCCACATGCACGGCCCAGGCACAACAGCAGCCCTGGATCATCAAGGGCGGTGTCGGCTACCTGATACCGAAGAGCAACACCGGAGACGTGGACTTCGGCGACGGGAAGGTCGGGGTCGAATTCGACAACGGCTGGGGCGGTGTGTTCAGCGTCGGGTACATGTTCGACGAGCACTGGGCCGGTGAGATGTACGTCGCCACGCCGTTCCAGACCGACATCACATTCAAGGGTGTTGGCGAGGGTGAAGCCGACGTGCTGCCGCTGACGTTCAGCGCGCTCTATTACTTCAATCCGAACGGCCGCTGGCGGCCATACCTCGGTGCCGGCATCAACTTCACCGAGTTCTCCGGCGAGAAGCCGAACCAGCTGCATCTTGGCGGATCCATCGGCCCGGCTGCGGCCGCCGGCATAGACTTCCTGTTCACCAGGCACTGGTTCGCTACGCTCGACCTGCGCTGGATATACGTCCAGACCGAGGTCCAGGCGAACGGCAGCCAGAATGACTTCGGCGACCTCCAGTTGAGCCCGCTGGTGGCCGGCGCGATGGTGGGTTACCGGTTTGGCGGTCGCCGACCGCCGCCCGTCGCGGCGCCTCCGCCGCCCGTCGCGGCCCCGGTTGCCGCGGCCGCGCCTGCGCCGGCTGCGCCGGCAAAGTGCTCGGACGCGGACGCTGACGGCGTGTGCGATGCTGATGATCGCTGCCCGAACACACCTGCCGGCGACGCCGTGGACAAGTACGGGTGCAGCCTGGTCTCGCGCCTGGCGGTTTACTTCGACTTCGACAGGTCGGAATTGCGGCCCGAGTCCATCACCGAACTCGAGCGGGTCGTGCAGTTCATGAACGACATTCCGACGTCGACGGCGAAGATCGTGGGTCACACCGATTCGATCGGTACGGAGCAGTACAACATGGCCCTGTCGGGACGGCGTGCGAAGGCCGTCTTCGATTACCTGGCCTCGCGCGGCGTGAGCCCGTCGCGACTGCAGGCGATCGGCATGGGCGAGTCCGACCCGGTGGGCGACAACGCCACCGACGCCGGACGGCAACTCAACCGCCGCGTAATGCTGATCCGCACGGATGGCGGCCGCTGATCGGGGTGTAACCACCCGACCGACGACTCTTTCTGCGTGAAACTGGCCGGTGGCGCCTGAGGGTCCACCGGCCTTTTTTCTTGCGCGTCTACCGCGGCAGCGTGAACTCGCTGTCGAGCGCCGCCAGCGTGGGCGGGTCCCGTCCGTAGATGTCGTTACGGAAGAGCACCTGGCCGTCGGGCGTCGGCTGCGCCGTCCAGTAGAGCAACAGCACAGGCACCGGCTTCGTGAGGCTCACGGTCTTCATGGCCTTGGCCGCCACGACCTCGGCCATCGTCGCCTGGTTCCAGCGCGACGGATCGTCGAGCACGATTTCGGCGAGCTCGAAGGCCTTCTGCACGCGGATGCAGCCCGAGCTGAACGTGCGCTCGTCCTTGTCGAACAGCGACTTCGACGGGGTGTCGTGCAGGTACACCGTGTACTGGTTCGGGAACATGATCTTCACGAGACCCAGCGCATTGTCGTCACCCGGGTCCTGGCGCAGCTGGTAGGGCGGCAGCCGGCCCGCGCCGTAACGGTTCCAGTTCACCGAGCGGGGATCCACCTCGCGACCGCTCGAGTCG
>Ga0315273_10009404_pt1 | contig 12389 bp, 20 predicted proteins | sample YL17G02_0_MG_FD_205753 | JGI IMG/M metagenome (GOLD analysis project Ga0315273, IMG submission 205753) | Sediment microbial communities from Yellowstone Lake, YNP, Wyoming, USA - YL17G02_0 | ecosystem: Environmental > Aquatic > Freshwater > Lake > Sediment | place: USA: Wyoming | collected... | reverse complement strand
AAAAGGATAACCTGGTTACTTCAATATTACTTCAGCCCTAACTCTCGGAACTCCAGGCAATGCCATAGCAGTTGATATAGTTGGTGGCGGTGCAGGGATTTGAACCCCGGACACTGCGGATATGAGTTTGAACTCTGAGAACTGGTAAAATGGGGATAATAAAGAAGAAATCACTTTCTGTTTAATGGGTTACATGGTTTTATAGATTACTTTTTAATCCTGAATTTTACTATGGAATACCATAGTTTTGTAAGTGATTGACTTACAGGTGACTTACACTAAAAAATATCAGTATAACTAAAAGTTATAATGACTCTTCCCGCCTGGCGTCAATCATAGGGCTTGTTTGGTAAGTATTCCTTACCATCTTTTGCATACTTTTCAAGGCAGGGCAGATCTGTTAAGTGTGGAAGTATTCCTACTTAATCAGTGGGAAATACGTCCAAAAATGTTCAATCTTGCGTCTGATAATAAACAATATGTTAATGATGTTGATATTATTGAGGAATTTCGATACTCCAAATGGATATTATGAGGTATAATACCCCTTTGGAGGGGGGAAAAGAGGCAACCCCACCCGTTTGAATCTATGACAAAATGTCCGAGCTTCGGAAAGGCTGTTCCCTATTTTATTTTTTCATATTTCTTAAAATAAATTATGAAGTTTTTTTACCTTAACCAGTTGTTATTTAACAGAGAATTTAAACTATTTTGTAAATATTCGAATTATTGCTAAAAACAGTGATTAATTGAACGTTTTAATGTCGGGTTTGTGACATTATTGGCCCGTTGAGCCTAAATTCTTAAAAGGAGCGTGACTGATGGATGCAATTTTGAAGCTTCAAGAGTTTTATGACCAGTGTGATCGACTTCCCGAGGAGATAACCAGAGAATCGACCATTCAGAACTTTTACGATCGATGTGATAAGTTAGCCATCCAGGAGAGCCTTGACGCTGGGACCTTGACCGATGAAGCTTTAGGGGTGCTTCGGAAGCTAAGTTTCACTTACGAAGAGATTGGGGTTCTGTTCGATGAGAAAGCGGCCGCTCTACGGCAGCGAGCGAGAAGGTTGAAGGTCGGTGCTGATACACCGTGTTCTTTGGCGAGGCGGTCAGCGGTTTTTAAGTGGGGTTCAATTTGATCCCCACTTCTTTTCTTGCCGAGTCCACCATCATGTTCGGACTTCTTCGCCCTATTATACCTGCGACTCAATCCAGTCAGCGGTAAAAGATGGATCATTTTGACCCATTATTGTTCCTGTTGGTTTACCGCAGGATTGGGGAGTTGGTGCCTGCTAAGCCACCAGAAGATAGAGAACAGGGCAGGAGTGGCAAAAAGAATCAAGCCGAAGAACGGCATGATTTATCCATTCCCTATCAGCGTCTTTCCGAGTTCCGCAAGCTGACCGAGATACCCATCTAAAAAAAACACTTGACATCTTTTTTGATCTATGCTTATCATAGAATTGATATTAATTGTTACGGGCTGCTCCCGCCCTGGGAGTTTTTTATTAAACCGATTGCCCAAGATTCTTTCATCCGTGAGGGTGGGAGCGGCTTCGTAACAGGCCGTATCAAGTCTTGGGCATTTTTTATGAGAGGAGGTTAGAGACCTGAAAAATCGAAAAAAGTATTATCGAGCCATTGATCAGGTGATCCATGAAGATTTTTTATGGCCGGGGAGCCAAATGGAGAGAGGCGCAATTAACCCCGAAGAAAATATCCGATACCGAGCGATTTCAGAGGTCCTTCGCCGTATCCCCCATGTGGATTATGAGAAATTAAAAAACAAAATAGACAACTTTGAATGGTTCATTCCGCATAAGGATCTTCTTGGTAACTTGCATCCTTTTTTTCGGGTTGCTGGGGAGGTTAAAGACGAAGGCGGAAAAATTATCCTTGCGTCTCATGTCCAGGTTCTTTATTTAAGTCCAATTCTGGAGGAAAGGGCATGGGATATAGTGGTGGCGGTTGTGGCTCACGAACTGGCTCATCTGGCAATAGGACACCCTCTTGTTTCCGACGGTAACGATTGTGATATAAAAGAAAATGAAGCATGGGAGTGTGTGCTCAAATGGGGATTCGACAAAGAGGCTAAAAAGCATCGAGCCTCACAAAAAAGAAAAGGTTTTGTGGTAGGTTGAAAGGGGGTGAACTCACTTAACCTTAACCGGCCAATGGCCACAAAGGAGGATGACGTGAATAAAAAAGATATTGATTATAATAATATTATGGGCCTTTTCGATAGTAGCGAAAAGGATTTGCCTTTATCAACTTCGATTTGTGATATTGCCGAGGGCCAGGCTAAGAAGGAATTAAAAATAATAGAGGATGTAAGCGAGAAAATATGGGCTACGGAATGGGGAAAAGGAATTGATTTGAAAGCGGAAGTTCTTGCATATGCAATTACCTTCGAAGATGTGGCCTTCGCCCTGGGCTATGTCCTTGGACAAACATTTACTATCGATAAGTCCGAAGAAGAAGCACTGGAGACTTTGGCTCAAATCAAAGAAATGATCCGGGAAAGCGGCTTTTTCAGTTATTTGCCGATTGATCCCCAGAGAGAAGAATCCATACTGACCGCACACAAAAAGGAAACCAATGCAGTCGTTATAAGCAGTGAGGACTGCAGCCTTTGTCGGTTCGGGTCCATGTGTTCAGGATCTGCACTTTTTGAAACCATTCCTACGTTGCAGACCTTGATGTTCGATGGGTCCTGCCCTCGTGATTCGGAATCGCTTAAAGATTTAGTCGAAGTCTCGATCCTGCCTAATTCACCTGCCCCATAACCCCACTCCCACCTTATGGCCTCCCCAATCTGGAGAGGCTCGCACAAGTCCTTTACTAAAAGTTAATTTCCCGAATGAGTGATGCCCTTTTCGATGATACCCTTGACTCTCTGGGATACTTCCGCCGATTGGATTGACCGCAACCAACTCGGGCGGCGCAACCTCACGCCAGATCAAATGCGGCTTCTGCGAGGGCGGCGGTATAACCGCCTAAAAAAAGCCGATGGGGCAAGGGGGCCACAAAAGCTAGGTCAAAATGATCCATCTTTTACCGCTGACCGCCTCGCCAAAGAACACGGTGTATCAGCGGCGACGATTAAAAGGGATGAATGGGCTCTGTCGATACAAATAACGTTTTTTCATTCCATTTCACAAGCAATAAGATTAAGCACTTAGACCCATAAATGAGGGTAGCTTGTACCTGAAGGCATCGACCCTTATATAGAGGGACATATTTTTTTCGTTACTCTTGATGGAATAATTTTCGATAAAACTATCCCACCAAGAAAAAAGAAGGGGGAACTGTTTACTTTGTTTGAACAAAAAATAATAGAACTATTGGATTCTGGGAAAAATCGTCAAGAGATAAGAAAAGTATTAAATATTTCAGCACATACATTGCGCCAACATCTATTAAATATGCGAAAAAAGGCGTCAAGTCTCCAAGGTTGAAAGCTATTCGTTAGGGCGAGTTGTTTTTTTCACTAAAACCTATCCCAATGTTTAAGGGTGGAATGAAAGATTTCGTTATGAGAAGTCACACTTTAAGGAAAACTGGTCCCAATGTTTAAGGGTGGAATGAAAGATTTCGTTAGGTCAGGGAATATTTTTCACTAAAACTGGTTGTAATGTTTTATATGTGGGGGATTCGTTATTTTGATTACTAACGCTTTTTGACGGTGCGAATTTGGCATTTTCCTTTAATATCAATGGAATGGGTAAAGAGTGTCTTTAAAAAATGTGACGCTTTTGGTTAAGGGTAGGAGAACGATAATTTGGGGAGGTGATTCATGGCAAGAAAAAGCGGCATCGCTCGACTTCTGAACCTGAAGGAAAGGGTAGTCCTGAGCCTTTCAGCAAACGGACACTCTGACACGGAGATTTCTGACGTGCTGAATCTTCAACAAAACAATGTTCGGCAGTTAAGGCGAAAAGGTCTTCTGAAGTTGAAAGAGCAATAAAATAACGGGAAATCGCTATTCTTTCAGAAATCTCTAAATTAAAACTTGATTTTACAAAAAACTGTGATATGGTGAAAGCGAACAAATAAAAACGGCGACCAAGGCTGCCAGGCTCCCAGTCGCCGTCGTGACGGTAAGGTGGATTTCTTCGTATCTCCCCCGTCTTTTAAAATGTTCGCAAATTCTAAAATATTTGTCAAGAAAAAAATTTAAGGGAGCCATGGCAGTTTAATGGTTCCCCTTTTTTATGGGAAACCAGAGAGGAGATCGGAAATGGAAGAAAACAATGAGTATGGAACAAACAGTATCTATCAGACGGCCGCATGCCTGGCCACCGATTTTCAGTATAAGCGCCTTGGTTACGATCCCTTTACCGGAAAGGTTGAATTTATTTTCGAGTGGAGCGAAGCCCTGGAGAAGGTCGTGCATGATTTTGTAAACGGCACATTGATGGTAAACTGCGAGAAATTCATTGCGGCTTGGCAGCGGCTTCGTAGAGCCATCGATGAAAAGGAAGGGAGAAATGGACAAGGAAATGGAAAAAAATTTAGACGCTAACCATCTTAAAAAGCTTTTAAAGCAAATCCTAAAGAAGTGTCTCAAGGCTGGTGGATGTGACGTTGATCCTTCAGTCGCTAATCTGCTTGCCTTAAACCTACCTCACACGATCACGCCCGTTCAATTCAAATCCTTTCTCGAAGAGATTGACCAGCAGGGTGAATTTCAGACCCCGGGAGAAGCTCAGAAGTTTATTGACCTACTGGGGATGATCTTCTTCGGTGTCGAGTTACAGGCCAGCCCGCAAGCTGAAAACGGCCACATCGATATATCGAACGAGAGTGCTGAGGCTTTAGCAGGGATCAACCTTTCGGCTTATGAATCTCGAATACTTTGGGCGATCCTGAGAAAGACCTACGGCTGGCATAAAAAGATGGATTGCATTTCTATAAGTCAATTCGAGAGGTTGACAGGTCTAAGGAGAAGACACGTTTCCAGAACTTTGTCAGAATTGATTAAAAGAAATATCGTCACCCGAATAGGTGACACTTTTATTACCAACTATGCGTTCCAAAAGGATTATACACAATGGGAAACTATCACCAAAAGGGGTGACAAGAAGCATACCGTCACCCGAATAGGTACACAACTGTCACCTAAAGGGGTGCACACAAAAGAAACTATACAAAAGAAAAGTAATGGTCGAGCATCCCAAAAGAAGGATGTCGACCCGGGTGTTAGAGATTTTCTTACCTACTGGGGAGAAACCTTTCTCCAGGAAACGGGTCAATCCTACGTCTTTAGTTATGGCAAGGAAGGAAAGTTAATTAAAGACCTCCTCCATGTCCATTCCCTTGAAACCCTCCGTGAAGTGACCAAGTCCTTTTTTAAAGATGAACAATGCAAGCGTCGAGGGCCGACAATCGGAATCTTCTTCCAGGAGATAAACAGGCTTCTCAGTTTTAGGGCCATGAATCCCTTAGAGCAGGCCAAGAGGGAGCAACGGGCAAGGGGGGTGAGCGCATGAACATGATAGAAACTTACCTTCAATCGAAGGACTGGACCTTTAAATTTAGAAACGGGGAGTATTGCCTTGACCAGTGTCCTTTATGTGAAGCCGGTCTTGGTCACTTCTACTTGAACCAATCAAAGGAAATCTTCTACTGCCAAAAGTGCGGTGAGCGTGGCCACCTCCTGTCGCTAAAGAAGCGACTGGGTGACTTACCCCTAATCTCGCACGTTTCAGAATACTCTAAGACCAAGATACCATCTAAAACCATTGATCTCTCTATTGTGGAAAAGAATCACGGGGAACTTGTAGAAAACTGCGTGGCCATGGCCTATCTTACCGAGGAGAGGGGATTCACCCAAGAGATCATCGAGAAATTCAGACTTGGTTTCAAGGATGGGTCCATTACCATTCCCTATTTTAGGGATGGTCTTTGTCTCAATATCAAATCGAGGCCAATCAAGCCGAACAATGGGGCGAAGTATTTCAGGGAGGAAGATTGCCGATCTATTCTCTATAACCTTGATAATGGGGGAAAATATAAAGGTTCCGTGATTCTTACTGAAGGAGAGTTCGATACGATCGCTTTTGACCAGATGGGCTTCCCTAACGTGGTATCCGTCCCCAATGGGGCTGAATCCTTCTCAGATGAATGGATAGACGACCTCGAGAAGTTCGATCAAATCTACATCAGCTATGATATGGATGAACCTGGCCGGAAGGGCGCGGAGAAGGCAGCCGATAAGTTAGGTCGTTATCGATGCGTGAATGTTCTTCTTCCCTTGAAGGACACTAATGACCTCCTCAGGGCCGGATTCACCAATCAGGAAATGGCGGAGCTTCTTGCTAAAGCGAAACCGTTTGGATCCAAATTGATTAAGGGAGCTGAGGCATTCTCTGACGAGATTTTAGACCTTTACAGCGGGCATTCTTCCAAAGGAATCCTGACAAGATGGAAAGATCTTGATGACCTATTAGGAGGACTCCGTTTAAATGAATTGACCGTATTAACCGGGGAGACTGCGAGTGGAAAGACAACGTTGGCGGCCAATCTTGGATATAAGTTAGCGAAAGAGAATCATTCCGTTTTAATCGCCTCTTTCGAAATGAAGCCGATTAGCATCCTTAGAAAAATGATTCAGATGCAGGCAGGAAACCCATTCTTTGATCTTGGCAAAACGGAGATCGAAACTTCTCTAAAATTTATTTCTACAAAGCCAATCTATTTTGTTGATGTGTACGGAGAGATAGGGTTGAAGGAGCTTAGGGATGCCATCTATTACGCAAAGAGGCGGCATGGTATTGAGCTTGTAATTCTTGATCATCTTCATTTCTTTCTTAGGTATGTAGCCGACTTGGAACGTCAAGCGATTGACCAGGCTCTTCGAGATATCAAGTCCTGGGCTATGGATTTAGGTATCCATATTGTTCTGATCGTCCATCCCACAAAGCTCACCTACGACAATAAGGTTGTCCATCTGAATGATTTGAAAGGGTCGAGTGGTTTGAAACAAATTCCTGACAATGTCCTTTCTATTTGGAGATCCAGAGAGGAGAAGGACTTAAAAAATCCACAAAACGAGATCGTGCTTTATATCCTTAAGGTCCGGGACGATTCGGGAGACGAGGGAAAGGTCATCTTGACTTTTGATAAGAGGTCACAAAGTTATACCTAAAAGGAGGAAACCGTGAAAGGCATTAGAGACAATTTGGACAAGAGGCAAAAGGAGTTTTTTCAACCTCAGATACGAGAAGTTTTGTCAAGGGTTACCAAAAAGCTCAAGGACTATGGTTATCCTGCGGACCCTGCTGATGTGAGGCTGGTGAGAAAATATCTGTACTATTCGACGGGGAACATTGCAACGGCTTACAGGTTTCTCAATGGTTTGAAAGCTTTTGCAGATATTGATCATCCTCAAAGAGGAGAATGTGAGCAGGTTCGGAATATGATGAGCGTGATTGCTGTCAGTGTGCCGTTAGAACTTCTTATGGCAAAGAAAAGTGGTTCCCAAAAGAAACTGAAAAAAGATTTTAATGACGAATGACAACAAGACAATATTTTTAAAGGAGGTATTAAGCATGAGCATTTTAAAAAGCGAAAAACCCAATTTGGAAGATGTGGTCAAGAGGCTGGAACGATTAGAAAAGAGGACGACATTTCTAATCATCCCGGCCATTACAACTATCTTGGATGAAACGGTCTTTGGCAACCTCCGTGGGCTGGGCAGCCACAATCCGCTCATTCACTGGGTTATCGCCAAACTAAGAGACGGCGATGATACGCTACCCCAAGAGGCACGGGATTACTTGACCGCTTTATTGGAGAAAGTCGATTTTGGAAAGCATAGACCGTTGCGAAAATAAGAGTTTGAGAAAGGGAATAATATGGACCAGTTCAAATTTCAGATTCTTCGAATCAGAAAAACCGATGGTGCAAGGGATATAAAAGGCTATGCAGATATAGGGGTCGGACCAGTCACAATTTTCGGGGTAAAAATTATCGAAAACGAAGATGGAGTTTTTTGTGCGATGCCGTCCGAAAAATTTTTCTCAAAGCCGGCGGGCCGAAGTTTGAACCGAGCGGTGGTCCATCTCGAAGAGGATTTAAGGTTGCGAGTCTACGAAGCCATTCTCGAAGAGTGGAATCGCATGACGAGCTTGAAGTTCAAAGACGAAGGGGGGCATTAAGATGCCTTGGTGCGGCTCAAGAAAATCTTGGAGCGATTTGATTTGGGATGGAAACTTTTGGAAAAAACTTACCGGGTATGTGGTGAAAATTGCCCATAACCCGATTGGGGAAAAATTAAACGATATTAGAATGGTGCCTCAAAATGAGATTGCCAATAAAAATCAGGAGGTTTTTCAACATGGAAATCAATGACACCGTCAGGGATTATTTATTTTGTCAAAATTGGGATTTAGTCAAGATTGTAAAAAAAGTAGCAATCACAAAATTTGTCGATCCGAATGGTGAAATTTGGGACGTATTTACCCCCCGAGCGCCATGTGGTTGCACTCCCGAAATGGGGGCAAATCAGTTCAGGGAATGGATGATGTGTCCGAAACATCCCGACCTTGGGACCCTGATCTATGGTTACAAAGAACACGGATGGTTTTGGATTTCAGGAGAAGTGGAGGTGACAAAAAAATGAAGCGAAAAAAACCTGAAAAAAGCAAGGCCGAATTGGACCGGGAAGAGAGGGAACACAGGGAATTTTTAGCCAAGAATTCAAGGGAAGTTGAGGCGTTCCTTCTCAAGTATTGTCGAGAATATAATCTCGATTACGAACCACCTTTTTCGAACGAAGAGGCGAAGGAGATTTTAAAGGTGGCTAAGCAAGAAGAATTCGCCAAGCTCTTAAAAATGTTTCCAAACTATTTCAAGCTTAGCGAGTGGGAGCAATTGGCCGCTAAGTGTATTTTAAAGTTCGGCCTCGATCCTAAAAAATTCTCACTTGCAAGAAAAGACTGGTCGAAGCTTAATGAAGCTATTGCCCAGAAGCTAAAAGGTTCGTCCCATTCTTCGGAAGTGAATCCTGAGCTTTGCAAATTTCAAAGAAGTAAATAGGCCCGACCTCAAAGCGGGCCGTGGCACCTGGGATGTAGGTAACACCTACCACCTATGTCCCGGGTTGCCAAATTTAAAAAGGAGAAAAAATGTTTTCGGAAATTAAGGCATGGTTTTTAGCTCATTTCTTAAAACGGTATATCCAACCCGACAACCGGAAACCCCGGCGTTATCCGGAGGCAAAATGCGATTCAGATATGCCTCAGTTTCGGGACAAATATTTTGATCGCACCAGCGACCCCCAGTTTCAAGAAATCGACGAAAAGGTTAAAACAGTCATTGCGAATTTGAAAGTGAAGGGCTTGCTATGAGCAACGAAATTTATGTTCACGGAGATATCGAAAAAGCACTGATAAGGCTGAGGAAAAAATATGCGCAAGAGCTTAGCAGGTCCATCGCAAGTCATCTTTTCTTCGAATCGAGGACTGTACGGAAGCGACGGAAAAAGAAAAAGTCTATCCAAAGGATTCAAAAGCTTGAGTCGCGATCACTCGTGAGGGTGACTGAGGCACGAAGGAGATTTTCACATGACGAAAGAGCGTCTCGAATGGATAATGTCAGGGATCGACCAGTCCAGGCTGAATAAGCTGGAGAAAAAATATATTCAAAAGATCGAAAAGAAACAAGCTCAGGATCTTACTCGATCCCAAGAGGAAAATTTGGAAAAACTTTATCGGTTTAGAAGCCGATAGGAGGTCGGGATGAGCAAGAGCGTTTCAGATTCCATGGATATTCTATGCAAGGTAACGGAACCAGATTACCAAGGGACGGCGGCTGATAATTGGAATGAGCGATGTCAGGAGTCAATTAAAAATCAAACCAAAGAAACCGAGAAGCGTTACGGTATTAGAATCGGGATGACTGAAAACTATTGTACTGGGTGCGGAAAGTCATGGTCAACCTTTCATGTCTGCAAGGAGATGAGTCCCGAACGGCAGGCGGAAGTAGAAAGGTTGAGGGCGGACTTGGACCGTCCCTGCTCCCTGAAATCGTTTTCAGAACGGCAGGCCGAAATGGGTATTGAAGTCGGAATGACGAAGGACCAGGCTTTGGAATGCTTTCGGGAATGGAGAGATTCTAAAAAAACTTGTGAGCGATGCAATGGGACCGAGTACGTTTCATTTTGCCCCGTTCATCTGATTTGTGAGGAGGCCGATACTGCCCAAGAAGCAGAAGTTAGGGGTAACATAGCCACTTTAAAAAATACCCCTGTTTTCATTCGTTCTATGGGGGTTTTGAGCGGTTCTACGTGTGTTATTTCCACTTATAAATGAGGAGGTGAGGCGTAATGGATAAGCCAGCGGAAAAACCCATTCTACCCGATAAGGGAATATGGACGGTTGAGGGTTTAGCAAAATACCTGGGGCAACCAAATTTTAAGGTGATGCAGGTTTTAAGCGATAATGGTGTTAAGGTGGTTAGTTTTTCAACTCTGTATAAGCATAAGCTCTTCAGGTTGGAAGATCTGAGGGCGAGTTAGAAAAGCCGGTTCCTCCAAGCCGGCGCGCGGGCATGGCTCCTGAGTACTTAGGCAGCTCGGGGCCATGCTCCCCGTTTTATCGTTGCGAGGTTCGCTTGAGAGAAGAGATTGGGTGGGGGGCTATGTCTTACCGTTCACCAAATTTAAATAACAAGGCGTAACTTTTAGGGTGGGAAAGATGGCAACGATTTATGACCGGGTACAGGGTTTCTTGGAAAGTTGGCCAATAGTAAAAAAACAGCTCGATAGACTTTTGGAGGAGGAAAATGGAAAAAAGGTTTTTAAGTGTGAAGGAACTGGGGGAATATCTTGGAATAGCACCACAGACGATTTACAACAAGATTAACCAGGGCAATTTCCCTATTCCATGTAAGAAGATCCTTGGAAGAGTCAAATGGGAAAGAAAAGAGGTAGACGCTTTTCTTAGCAAGCTCCCTTCCCACAATGCTTGTCCAAAAAATAATTGACTTAATATGCGGGATTTGAGATGATCACTTCCGAAGGGAGGTGGTGATTCTTCAAAATCCCCATTTTGCCGGTCCTCTATGAAGGGAGGATAATCAAATGGGCTTATATCGAAAGAAGGACAAAGAGGGCAAACATTACGGACCCTATCTTGTCCAATTTCCACATCGTCAAGACCCCATTACCGGCAAGACCATCAGGACAACACTCAAGGTAAACGGTTCAAAGACACTGGCAAGACGTATTTACGGGAAGAAATTAAACGAATGGCACCTGAAAAAAGACTTAAGGATTGAGGTCAAGAAGGAGTATATGGTAGGTGAGCTTCTGACATGGTATCTCAATCATCCAAAGGCCAAGAAGAAAAAGACATACTCCAGGGATGTTGAAATGAGCGGGATGCTTCAAAAACATTTCGGGTTGAAATCTGCCCGGGAAATCAAGCCCACAGATATTGAGGCTTTCCAGTACAAGATGTTAGGGACCCCATCGAAAAGAGGGACCCCTTACAAACCTGCAACGGTCAATCGATTCGTGACGCTTCTGAAGCGAGTTTTCAATTTAGGTATACGTGATGACCTGATTGAAAAGAATCCATGTTGGAAGGTGACCCTTCTACCTGAAAACAATGTGAGGGATCGGATCGCTTCTCCAGAAGAATTTGAAAAACTTGCCTCTGAACTTCCAGAGTATTCCCTGATCCTCTCGTTAGGTTACTATCTCGGAATGAGGGAAGGGGAGATATTGAATCTCAAGGAGAGACAAATCCATTTCGAAGATAAGAGAGATGAGGGGTATATCGAGCTTTACGATGGAGAGACTAAGACCGGAGAGGGGCGGAAGATTCCTTTCGGTAGCGTGATTGGAAGACCGCTAAAGCATCACTTAGAGAAAAGGAAAAGGAGGGGTACGGATAAATTACTATTCCAAACAGAATACGGAAACCTTTTGGGTAATTTCAGGAGGGGCTTTCAGAGGGCTTGTAAACGTGCTGGAATCAACGAACTCTGTTTCCATGACTTCAGACATACAGCTATTACCAACATGCGGAAGGCAGGGGTTCACACGAGCGTGATAATGGCTATCTCTGGTCACAAAACGATGGCTATGTTTAAACGCTACAATCGGATTGACCTGGATGATGGTAGGGATGCAATGAAGAAATTGGAAGGATATCTTGTGGAGCGAAAGATATTGGAGGAAGCAAAAAATGACTTACAGATGACTTACAACTTTAATAATGTTCCCCCTGCTTATGCCTAACCTATTGAATTAATTGGTGGCGGTGCAGGGATTTGAACCCCGGACACTGCGGATATGAGCCGCATGCTCTGACCGACTGAGCTACACCGCCAAACCCTTTAAATTTTACTGAATCCCCACCAATTGTCAATAGGTT
>Ga0315273_10009403_pt1 | contig 12390 bp, 17 predicted proteins | sample YL17G02_0_MG_FD_205753 | JGI IMG/M metagenome (GOLD analysis project Ga0315273, IMG submission 205753) | Sediment microbial communities from Yellowstone Lake, YNP, Wyoming, USA - YL17G02_0 | ecosystem: Environmental > Aquatic > Freshwater > Lake > Sediment | place: USA: Wyoming | collected... | reverse complement strand
CAACTTGATCCGCATTACCAACACGACGACGGCCAACGCCAACGCCGTGATCTACGCCTACGCCGAGGCGGACTACCTCCTCGAAGCTGGCGGGCCGGGCGGAAACGCCGACTGGTTCGCGGCCAACACCCACACGATCGACAGCCACGCGCTAGCCTACGTCCTGAAGATCAAAGATCCGGCGGGCGCGGCGGGCTACATCCCGGTATTCGCGGCGGTGCCAGCATAGGAGGCGGGGCGTGCTAATCACCCGTGAGCAGGTCGAGGAGCGGCTACAGACACTCCGTGAGCAACTGGACCAACTCAAGGCCAACGCGAACGCGGTGATTGGCGCGGTCCAGGACTGCGAGCACTGGCTCGCGGTTCTGGAGTCTGAGTCCCCGAAGCCTGACGGCGAGGAGGGCGAATGAGCGCAACCTACAAGACTACGCTCCTTACAGCCCGCGACAGAATCAGATTCCGACTGGGCGATGTCGACGTGAACCGCGCCCTCCTCTCCGATCAGGAGATCGCCGCGGTTCTCACGCTGAAAGGCGGCGAGGACGCGGCGCTCATCTATCTCGCCAAGGGACTGCTCTCCCAGTTCGCACACCAGCCGACGCGGGTATCGGCGGACGGCACGGTATTCGACTTCTCGGAGCGGATCGGCGTCTGGCGTGAACTGGTCGCCGAGCTCGGGGTGTCAACGGGCTACCGGATCCGCCGGATGGCCCGGCCGCAGCTCATCAACGGGGGGGCGGAATCGTGAAGCTCGCGGTTCCGCCGCTCTACTGGTCGCACACGGCCACGATCTACACGCCTGACACCACGGGGGCGTACACGGTCCTTGCCAAGTCCGACCTCGACTGTCGCCTGGCCTACGGTGCGATGGTCGCGGTCTGGTCGGGCATGGATATCCAAACGGGTTTGCCGTCTCGGCGGCTAACCTACCCGATCAGCTTTCCCGACTACGTGATCCCCGACGATTGCCAGGTCGAGATCGACGGTATCAGGTGGCAGGCCAGGCGCGGAACGGAACACGATCCCGCGCCCTACGGCGAGGCTGTCTACCACGCGGTTGATGTCTCGCAGGTGGCCTCCTGATGCCGAGGATCCGGGAGCCGGACTACTCGGTCAAGTGGATGGCCGTCAACGCGGTCCCCGAGCTGCAAGCGGAGCTAATCCGGGAGTTCGCGACCAACCTCCGTGACAACGCCAAGCTGGAGGCGCCGTATGACAGCGGCGCCCTCGTCAACAGCATCGTTGCGGAGAACGGTCGCGTCGTCGCCAGGGCCGAGCACGCCCTCTACGTCCACGAGGGCACCCGCCCGCACGTGATCTACCCTCGGAATCCGGGTGGGGTGCTGTCGTGGGTATCGGGCGGCGCGCGGCACTTCGCTCGCCACGTGTTCCACCCCGGAACCAAGCCCAACCCGTTTCTCAAGCGCGGGCTAGAGCGCACGAAGCGGAGCGCGCCCCGAATCACGCAACAGGTCATGGACCGCTGGCTCTGGGCGAATCGGGTCAGGTAGGAGGGCGGATGTACAGCACAGTTGTTACCCGGATCAAGGCCGTGCTGGCGGCTGATACATCCATCCGCTCTGTTCTCGAGTACGAGCCCCTCGCCATCACGGTTCATCCCCTGGCCTACCTCATTCTGATGGGGATGATCCGGACTTACGAGGGCGACTCGGTCGGCATCACCTACACGACCCGGATCCGCCTGCTGATACCCTCGGGCGACGACGCGGTAGCCGAGGCGGCCATGACAGCCTACGTGAACAGCATTCCCGCTGCCATGGACCGCCTCGACGACGGGCTCACGATCACGTCGACAAGCGGCGGTTTCTACAAGGTCGGCGAGCGTGTCTGCCGTGCGCTCGATTTCAACGTCGATGCGTATGAAAGGCTTGGCCTAGGTCAGGGCTAGCACACCAACGGATCAAACGTCAGAGAGCCAGGAGTCACCTGGCTCTTTTGCATGACTGCTAAGGAGTCAAGACTGTGGGTAACATCCTCCTCTCTGGCGCGAGGGTCTTCTACGCGGCGACCAGCGCCACGCTGCCATCCGATACCACGGTGGCCTACGGGGCCGCCGTTTCCGCCTGGACCGGCTCGGACGCCACCTTTAAGTACGTCGGCTACACCAACGCGCCGGCCTCCCTCGCGTACACCTCCGAGGTCTACGAGGTCATGACCGAGCAGACCACGCAGGCGGTCGCGACCATCGTCGTCTCGGAGTCGGCCAAGGTCACAACGGCCCTGATCGAGTGGGTCGAGGCCAACCTCGCTCTAGCCTTCCCCGGATCGTCCACGACTGCTATCCCCGCGGGCGCGGGCCAGAAGGCCGTGACGCAACTCAAGGCCGGCGGCTCGGCAACTCGTAACACCTATCTCCTCGCCCTCGAGGGCGGGATCAAGGACGCGGCCAACGTCACGCAGCCGGTCAGGTTCTTCTTCTACAAGGCGCAGCCGGTGCTCACCGGCGATCTGTCGATGGCCAAGAACAAGGAGGCGGCGCTGACCCTCGAGTGGACCTGTCTCAACGATGAGACGAAGGCGCTCGGGCAGCAGCTATTCGAGCTTCACATCGTCACAGCGGCGGCGTCCTCGTAGCGTGGCAACGGGCATGGGTCTCTCAGGGCCGAGCGCAGTCGCGGTGATCATGGACTGCCCGAACATCGCGGGCTGTGCTCACTGGCGCATCTGGGGGCCCTATGCCCATCTGGTGTCACGCGGCTATCGCGCCGAGTGGACTGACATGCGCGATCCGATGCTCGACGAGAAGGTCGTCCAATACGGCCTGGTCGTCCTGCCTCGCTGGGGATTCCACGTCAAGACCCGCTGGGTCGGGCTGGCCTTCCGGCAGATGATCGTCGACGCGGGCGGCCGGCTGGTATTCGAGCTCGACGATGACCTGTTCTCGGAGGGTTTCGAGCAACGGCTCATTACCCTCCATAACCGCACCGCCGAACAGGCGAGAGAGGAGGCGGAGGTCTACCGCTGGGCGCTCACGCTGGCGGATGGCGTAACGGTGAGCACGCCCTACCTGGCGGCGCTCGTGCGGCAGTACGTCGACAAGCCCATCGAGGTCATCCCCAATGCTATTGACGTGTCGTGGTACGAGCGGACGCAGGCAAGGGCAAAGCGAACGGTCCGGGGTCTCACGGTCGGCTGGATGGGCGGGCTACGGCCGGACGCCGACGTGTCTCAGATGGCCGAGGCGTGGCGGCGACTGGCGCGGCGCTATCCGGCGCTCCGCTTCGTGGTCCAGGGATACCTGCCTGAGCCGATCAAGCGCGCCGTCGGCAACAGGCTGACGGCGCTCCCCTGGATGGACGTTCACGCCTACCCGCGGGGCCTGGTCAACGTGGACATCGGATGCTGCCCGCTCGCCGATACGCCATTCAACCGGGCCAAGAGCGCGATCAAGGCTTACGAGTGGGCTGTTACGCGTGCGCCCGTGGTCGCGAGCCCGCTCCTGTACTCCGAGGTGATAACCCACGGGGAGAATGGATACATCGCCCACGACGCCGACGAATGGGAGTTCTACCTATCCAGACTGGTGGAATCCACCCATCTCCGCCGACAGATGAGCCGATCGCTCTACGCCAAGGTCAAGCGGGAGCACTCGCTCGCCGTCAACCTCGGCAACTGGCCGGCGGCATACCAGCGGCTCGCCGATGCATCGCGAGTGTAGAGAGTTCGTCGCTTGGGCTCTCAGTCAGATACCGACGCCACGGCGAGTAGTGGAGCTGGGCAGCCTGAACGTCAACGGCGGCGTCCTCGACCTGATCACAGCCGCCGAATACCAGGGCATCGACATCGAGGCGGGGCCGGGCGTTGACGTCGTGGCGGACGGCGCCGAGTACCTGCCTGACTGCGCGCCCGACCTGGTGCTCTGCCTCGAGGTGTTGGAGCACGCGCCCGACCCGCGCGCCATCGTCGCCAACGCGCTTCGGATGCTGGCTCCCGGAGGCGCGCTGGTGCTCACCTGTGCCAGCACGACCCGCGAGCCGCACGGCTGCAAAGGGGGCGCGGTCGGCGGCGAGCATTACCAGGGCATCGAGGTTTGTGACCTACACGCCTGGCTCGGCGGATTCGCTCACGTCGACGTCCGCGCCTACCCGCTGAGGGGGGATCTGTACGCGCTAGCAATTAAGGGGGAGAGGGAATGAGGACCGCAATCGTAACACTGGGAGGAGTCGAGTACACGATCGAGGAGGCCAAGAGCCGCCGGAACAGCGCGTGGAGGGCATCGCTGCAGGCCGAGTTCGGGCCGCTCTTCGACGTGCTCCTCGGCAGTCAGACGATCCAGCTTGAGAGCACCGACGACCTGCTCAAGGTCGTGTCCACGCTCGCGCCGTCAATCCTGGCATCGGTCGACAAGATCAGCACGCTGGTATTCGGCTACTCGCCCGCGCTGGCGCTGGATCGCGAGCGCATCGCGGAGGAAGCCTACGACGGCGAGGTCGTCGACGCCTTCCTGGCGGTGCTGGGTCTTGCCTACCCTTTTGGCGGACTGCTGAGCCGGCTGGGCACGCTGACGGGCGGAACTGGCCCAGTCGCGCCTCCGACTGGGCCGAGTGGAGCCTGAGCCAGTACGGCCGCTGGGATGACGATCTGACCACGGACCCGATGCTCCTCGGCGAGCTCTTCGAGTCCTGGGTCACGCGGCAGCAGAAGCAGGGGATTCTCCTCGCCAACGCGGTCGGCAGGATGCTGGCGGGAGATGGCAGCAAAGGGCAGTCAGGCGAGTCGGACCCAATGGTCGAGGGCGAAACCTACAACCTCGACGACATCGCCCGGATGGGCGGCAGTATCCAAGGCACCTAGGAGGAGCGTCAGTGGCCGTAACGGTAGGCGAGGCCCTTGTCCGTCTCACAGGCGACTCCTCGGGGCTCTCGCGGTCTCTGGCGGCGGGCAAGTCGCAGCTAGACGCAGCGGCCCGGCAGATGGGAGCATCGGCCGGACAGCAGCTCGCATCTGGCACGCAGCGCGGGCTGTCCGGGATGATCGGCGGGATTGTCAACACGTTCGGGCGCATCGGCCTCGCGGCGATGGGCATCAGGGCCGTGACGGGAAGCGTCATCGGGTTCACGAATGCCCTCATTGGCGGGAATGCTCAGTTTGAGCAGTACAATGTCGCCTTCGGTGTCCTTCTCGGCTCGCAGGCAAAGGCCAAGCAGCGCATGGAGGAGCTTGCCAGGTTTGCCGCCGTGACCCCGTTCGAGCTCGACGAAGTGGTCCGCGCCGACCGTATCATGATCGCCTTCGGCCTCGACACTGAAGAGACTATCAAGCGGTTCGGTGTGTCGGGTGCCCGGATGCGAACGATCATCGGCGACGTCGCGTCCGGCGTGAACGTCGGATACGAGGAGGTCGCGACGATCTTCGGCCGGCTCTCGACGGGCGCATCGGGCGAAGCGATCATGCGAATGCAGGAGCTTGGCATCACGACCCGCCGCGAGATGGCCTCTTGGGGGATCAAGTTTAGCAAGTCTGGGCAGATGCTCACCGACCCCGATACGGCGGTGAGGATCCTACAGAAGCGCCTCGGCGACCGCTACAAGGGCATGATGGAGGAGCAATCCAAGACATTCAACGGCATGCTCTCCAATCTCCAAGACTGGGTGAGCGCGGCAACGCGCACCTTGGGCGGGCCAATCTTCGAGATTCTCAAGGTCAGGCTGAAGAGCCTCCTCGACTTTATCGGACAGCCTGAGTTTCAGAAGATTCTCGAGTCGGTCGGCAAGACTCTCGGAGATGGCCTGTCGGCCGTGTTTGGCGTGGTCGATAAGGTATCAGGACTCATTGGCGGTATCGTCAAGATTCTGAGCGGTGCCAAGTTTGGCGACGTGCTCGCAGACTTCAAGCCGCTAGTCGCATTGTTTGGCACCAACGCGGTCTACACGTTCGGCACATCCCTCGAGGGGGTTGTCGACGTCGTCAAGACGTTTGCCCGGTACATCTCGGACGCCCTCGACACGGGCAACGATTTCAACGTGAGCTATGCCAAGTTGCCGGGCATCCTCCAGCCCATCGCTAACATCCTCGTGTCGGTTGTCAGGGGTGCTCGGGACATCGCCTCCGCCTTCGGCGAGCTGATGAGCGGACATCTCGACATCGGCGGTTTCTTTCAACGGGTTGCGGCCATTCTCGGATCCCGAGGCGTGACCATCGTTAACGCCATTCGAAACCTGTTCAATACGATTCCATGGGCAACTATCTGGCAAACCGTGAGCACGGCGGCGGGCAAGGCATTTACGTTCGGTGTCAACGCAGTCGGCTCGATCACGTCCTGGATCGCTCGGCAGTTCTCCGCGATCAAGTGGGCGGATGTTTGGGCTAATGTCAAGATGGCAGGAGACTGGGTATCGGGCCTCTGGGCGCAACTATGGAGCCCTGGCCAGAAGCAGATACTCGACGTTGGCGGCGGCATGACGGTCGAGACGGGGACCACAGGACAGGGCATCGGTAACAAGTTGCTCGTCTGGTTGCAAAGTCTCTGGCCGACCGCCGAGCAATGGGGGACGATCTGGGCCGGGGTATCCGCGACGGCGAACACCGCCTTTACCTGGGCCGTCGACGTGGCCAGTAAACTCTCAACCTGGCTCTCGACTCAGTTCTCGTCGATCAAATGGGATGAGGTCTGGGCAGGTATCAAGGTCGCAGGCGACTGGCTCGGCGGGGTATGGGATGCGCTGTTCAGCGAGGGGACACCGTCGAGTCCGAACCCTGGCGAGGTGTCCGAGACTAAGAATAGGGGCATCATTACCAGTCTACTCGACAAGTTCAACGAGTGGCTATTCCAGGAAGCCGTCAAACTCAATAACAATCCCGAGTTACTGACGGGTGCCAAGGAGTTCGGGCGATCTGTTGCCAACGCGGTCGGGGCCGCGTTCAGTAAGCCCGAGTTGGGTAGAGGCGTTGCTGACCCATCGGCGCTTGCACCTAAGACCACGTTTGACATCTTCATGGAAATTGGCTCGAAACTGGGTGAGGCGTTCATCCAGGGGATAATTGAGGCCGTCAACAAGGATGAGAACACGACCAGCCTGGGCGAGGCTTTCCAGCGGATGTTGATTACGGCCATGATGCCGACCGGTGGCGCAATGGCGCTTCTTGTCGGCGCGCTGCTCAAGGAAGCCTATCCCAATCAAGCGGCGTACATCGACAAGGGAATGGAAACGCGCGGGGGAGCCTCGGGCGCGGAGCAGGCCAGGCGACACGCAGCCTACCTCGACAAACCTACTGGAACGGGATGGGAGTGGGATGACTACCGGGGTGTCTGGTACAAACCCAAGACTGGCGAGGTGTACCAGGGTGGCACGTCTGGAGGCGTTACTGGCAACAAGGTCCAGCCATCCCTGATCAATCCACTCGGTACTAAGAGTGGAACCACCGTCGACTTGTCCCCTGATTTCGCGGCGCTCTTCGACCCCGAGGCGCTCGGCATTGACTCGCTCGGACAAACCATCGGTGAGCGGCTGGTAACGGGGATCACTCTCGGGCTGGCGCGGGGCGAGGGCATCATCGCGGAGTCGATCGCCGCGATGTTCGGTCAGCAGTTCGCCGCCTCTCAGATCGAGACGATCGATGCAGTCAAAGCGGCGCTCAATCCGTACCGCTCGGGGGTGCTCGTGTGACGACGACTCGCAAGTTTCTGATCAACGGCGACGCCGACACTCCACAGCCGCAAACCAAACAGTACACGCCTCAGCAGATCATCGGACGGACCCTCTCTGGCGCGCCCGTAGTCCAGGGCTACCCGAGCCTGCAGGCGACCTGGGAGAAGATCACCAGGGCCAACATGGCCAAGCTGGCGAGTTTCTACGACCCTGCCGACCCCGCCGTGACAATCACCTATACCGACCCGACGACGGGCGCCGACGTGACCAAGGCCGCGATGATGGAGCCTATCCCCGTCGGAAACGTCATCTACGCCGCATTCGAGTCGGTCACGGTCACGTTCTCGCACATCACGGCGACGAGCTGAGGAGGGATAGATGGGATTCTCGGCAATCTTCGTTGCCCGGATCCTCGAGAGCGTACTCCGAGCCGCCGAGTGGACGACAGTGCCAGGCGTCAAGGCGGCGCTCTACACGGGCAACCCCGGCACGGCTGGCACGGCAAACGAGGTCACAGGCGGCAGCTACGCCCGACAGACGGCGACGTTCTCCGCCAACTCTGGCGGGGCGTGTGCGCTCACCTCGAACGTGAGCTTCACGGGCATGCCCGCCTGCACAGTCACTCACTGGGGCCTCTGGACAACTGACACACCCGCCGTGTACGTCGGAGGGGGCGCGGTTGCGACCAGCAAAGCCTACACCGCCGGTGACACGGCGCGACTTCTCGCCGGTACGTCGTTTGGGCTAGCCTGATGGCGACGATAGATTTGACGGGCTCGGCTACATCCTCGGCGGTCCTGACGGCCACGCTACTCAAGAGGCCGGCGACGAGCGGCGTGGCTGGGGATTACCTCGTCGACCCCGAGGATCTCGCGCTGCTTCGCTCGCCGAGCCAGCGGTTCACCCTCCGGGCCGCCTTCACGCCGGCCTACACGCCGACGGTGAGCAACAGGCTCCGAGGCTCCGCCGAGAACATGCGGGATGCAATCGCCTGGACGCCTGACGCCGGGATCGGCCCGAATCAGGTGGGCATCGTCGGCGTCCCCGTGAGCTATTACCTCCTGGGCTCCAAGCGCAACGGCGCGGCTGTGCCCGCGGCGAATCAGTCAATGGACTGGGACGACGGCACCGTGGTCACCCCTGTCACTGGCATCGCTGCGCACACCTACACGGCGGCGGGCACCTACGAGGTCAAGTTCTCGTGCACCGATTCGACCTCGGGAGTCACGTTCGTCGCTCACCGCTGGGTCAAGATCTTCGACACCTGGGCCGGCGCCTACGACGGCATCGTCGAGGTCGGCAGCATCTCGGGATCGTCCAGTCAGGGCGGCTGGTCGGTCAGTCTCAAGGTGACGTCCGTGACGGGTGACTACCTGACGGGTGACTTTCCGGACCACCTCGGCGTCATCCTCTACGTCGATCAGCAGTGGGACGTCGACGACGCCAGGGGCCTCGGCACGACACGAACGCCGAACAGGTCAGACGGCTTCGAATGGTATCCCAATTACCTCTTTGCCGGCTACATCGTCGGCTCCTCGGTCCGAGTGGACGCCGACACCCACTCCGTGACGTTTGAGGCACGGACAGCCGAGTATTTCCTGCAGCGCATGAACATCTACGAGATGGCCTGGTTGGACTCGAGCGAGTCGGGTTATGGGCACATCATCTCGGGGCTCATGTTTTCCGACGTCTCAAACCACCTGATCTACCAGCACTCGAACTTCGGAAAGTGGCACAGCTTCTACTCCTGGCGGGAGGCATGGCCCGACGCCAACACCTACAAGCGGATCACGCTCAACGAGGGCACGATCTGGTCGGCCTTGCAAAACTTCGCCACAAACGAATTCGGCCGCCTCTCGAGCTCGCGGTACAGCAGTCTCGCGATCAACCCCGATATCAACGTGCGCGGGCTGACCTGGTGGGGCAGCATCGGCGACCCGCCTGAGCTGCCATTTGACGAGGGCAACTGCCTGAGCATCGACGTGACTGAGACGCTGCCGACGATCGGCGCGGTGGAGCTCGAGGCGGCCAACCCATTCAAGGGTACGACGCTCACGGCCAAGTATCCGAGCTCGCCGGGCGACATCGGAGATCGGGAGATAGTTCAGGGGCTTACCTGCGAGGTACAGGCCAACCTCGACGCCTGGGCGGAGCGGCTTTTCTACGCACGAAATGCCCGCTACGCCGTCCGAGTGGCGACCGCGATGCCGAAGATTCTCGACATCGACCAGCGTGTCGTCGTGGACTACGCCGATCCCCAGGAGCGCGTCGACCTGACCGGGGACGTCGGCGGCGGGGCGATGCGAAAGCCGTTCTACGTCACCGACATCGGCTACACCCTCGACCCCGGACAGGGCACCTGGACGGCGACGTTCGGGCTCGGCGAGATCGTGCGCACGCGCTGGAACCTGACGACGCAGAAGTGGCAGATCTACAACGGCTCGTCGTGGGAGGATGCCTGATGGCGAACGCCATTGCTGGCGAGGGAAGCAGCGGCGGACCTCGCAGCCTGGCAACTGCCGCCGCCGATCTCGCCGCGGTTATCGACGAGGTGGGAGCCGACGACGGTCGCTCGTGGGTTGCCCTCGTGACCGATGCCAGCTTCCAGGCGTCGGCGGGCCTGGTATACGCGACCATCGGCACATCCGAGGTTCAGGTGATTGCGTGGAGCCGGCCACTGGTAGCCGGCGACAAGATCATCGTCAAGAAGTTCGACAACTCAGCCAACAGCCCATACGTTCTCGAGGAGTTCGCTGACCTCTCGGCGAGCAACGCGGTGCCGTATGGCCTCGACTTTCCCGCGCCGATGACCTCGCCTAACGGACGCTTTCGCGCGCACTGGGCGGGGAGCATCCTCTCGATAGAGGTATCAACAGCGGGCGATGCCACATTCGGGCTCACTGTTGGAGGCTCAGCAGTTACCGTGGGGGATCCCATAGCGGCGGGCTCGTGGGTTCTCGTGACGGCCACGGCCTCGAGTGACGCGGACTCTGCCGTCGAGGTCACGATCGGATGACGCCTCGGCGCGCGGTTTGGGCTCGTGTCGATTTCGCCGCGCCCAAGTCCCTCATCATCATCTGGTCAGGCGCGGTCGACGACATACCCGAGGGCTGGGTGCTCTGCGACGGCACGAACGCGACGCCGAACCTGGCAGATCGGTTCATCCTCCACGAGCCGGACTACTACGAGTTGACCGACGAGGATCGGCAGTACGGTTTCGCCACTGGCACGATCAACTCCCACAACCACGACGGCGGGGCGACCGAGGCGGAGAACGAGCACGTCCACGCGATCCTCGACGAGTTGCAGATGGCAGCCTTTCCGTACACGCTGTTCGCCAGCGATACGGGGGCCAGCCCGTTTATGGCTCCGCACACGCACAGCTTCGGTGACACGACGGCGGGCAGCGATCATCAGCACAACATCAACGGCGTTGACTCGCACGTAGACGACGTCGAGGTCAGTACCATCCCGCCGTTCTACGCCCTCGCCTACATCATGGGCACGGGCGACGTGCCAGTGGGCGCGATGGCGCTGGTATTCCTTCTCGATCCATATCCCGAGTCAGTGTGGAATCCAGTAACCGAGGAATGGGAGGACGGCCCGAGTCCCCTGCCTACAGGGTACGTCGTCTGTGACGGCGACAACGGGACGATCGACCTCTGGGATCAGTACATCGTCGGCGCGGGCAACGAGTACCTGCTTGGGCAACAGGGTGGCGAGTATTACCTGATGGTCGCGGCGCATCAGCACGATACCAGTGGGATGGGCGTCGTCGCTGAGACAGAGCACCTGGACCACGGGTATCTGCCATTTTGGATTACCTCTACCTACTCGGGCAGCAATGCAACGTACCTGTCAGGACTCTCACCGTGGGAATACTACACCAACAAGAATCACGCGCACTGGACTGACCTGAGCGCGGGCCTGGCCGCTACCACTCACGCCCACGACCTGACAGACGATGCCGTCGGCGCGGAAGCTGGCGTTGACAGCGGCGAATCATTCCCGCCGTCCTATCGACTGACCTGGGTTATGAGGGTGTCCTGATGCCAGACGTACCAGTCGGGAGCATCTGCGTCTGGCCATCCGCGGAGGCCGTGCCGAGCGGCTGGCAGGTGTGCGATGGCACCAACGGCACGCCCGACCTCCGCGACAAGTTCGTGCCCTGCGTGGGCAGCACCTACGCGGTCGGGGACACGGGCGGCGGCACGGGTGGCGCGATCCCATCTCACGCGCACGACCTCCCCGCCGACACATCCCATTACGGCGGCGGGCATGAGCACTACTGGGAGACGATTGAGTCAAACAGCTCGGGCACCGACTCCGTGGCAGCCTTTGGCGATCCGCCCGCGCTGCCGACGCCGATCAACGTTGACGGCGCGCTGCCCGAGGCGCACACGCACACCTGGACGAATCCCAATGAGCCGGACACCCTGCCGACTGGGGGCACTCACTGGCACGCGCTCACGGGCTCGCTGGGGGCGGCTTCGGCATCAGCGTCGGGAGAGTGCCTGCCGCCGTTCACGGCGCTGTACTATATCCAGCGGCTGAGCTAGGAGGGGGTGCCGTGCGGCTACTGATCCACGGAACACACCAGGAGTGGCGCATCGCCGAGGCGCTGACGGCCTGGGCCAGTCTCCTGTACGGCGTCTGGCTGATCGTCCCAGGCACGACGATGGACGCGTCGATTGCGCCGGTGTACGCGGTGATCGTGGCGCTCGGCGTCCCCGAGGAGGTCTGGGGCCTGCTGTTCCTGGCGGCGGGAGTGTTCAGGCTC
>Ga0315273_10009398_pt1 | contig 12391 bp, 8 predicted proteins | sample YL17G02_0_MG_FD_205753 | JGI IMG/M metagenome (GOLD analysis project Ga0315273, IMG submission 205753) | Sediment microbial communities from Yellowstone Lake, YNP, Wyoming, USA - YL17G02_0 | ecosystem: Environmental > Aquatic > Freshwater > Lake > Sediment | place: USA: Wyoming | collected... | reverse complement strand
CCATGGCGGCGACCTGCGTGAGGTAGAGGCGGGACACGCCCCCGCTCGAGGACGCGCCGCCCGTGCTGTAGATCATGACGACGCCGATGGCGCACAGCAGGTACACCGCGCCGAGCATGAGCCAATCCATGTGCACGAAGAGCCGGCGGTCGAACATCTCACTCCTGGCGTCTGCCGAGCCCAGGTCCGGGCGAAGGCCGTGATTCCTGGCCGAACTCGAAGTCCGTAGGGTGGATCGCGGAGTCCTTCATGACGGGTCCTGGCTAGTGTCCCCCGGGGCGCCCCGACACCGGCGGCGTCGTGACCGGGACCGCGGGCGCGGCTGGCGCGGGAAACACCGGCAGCGGTTGCCCGGTCTTCTTGGCGAAGTACGTGTCGATCACATGGCGCGCAATCGGCGCCGCCGCGCTCGCCCCGTGCTCGCCGTGCTCGGCGAACACCACGCCGGCGATCTCCGGGTTGTCGCGCGGCGCAAAGAACGCGAACCATCCGTGGTCGCGCAAGTCCATTTCCGTTTTCCCCGCCGCCTGCTTCCCGCCCTGCAGCGAGATGACCTGCGCCGTGCCGGTCTTGCCTGACACGTCGCGGCCCGGGATCCGGGCCCGGCCTCCCGTGCCGCTGCCGTTCACCACCAGCCAGAGGCCGTCGTGGAGCGCCGCCACCGTCTCGGGCTTGAGCGGCACGCCGCCCGGCTCCGGGCGGGCGGGCGCCTGCCAGCCGGTGCCGTCGTTGATGGCCTTCAGCAGGTGGGGCGGATAGTGCAGGCCGCCATTCGCGATCGCCGCGTACAGGGTCGCCAGGGCGACGGGCGTCACCGACACCTGCCCCTGGCCGATGGACACCGAGATGGTCTCACCGGCGTACCATTTCTCGCCCGTGCGCGCCTTCTTCCAGGCGGTCGATGGCACGAGGCTCTCGGTCTCGTTCGGGAGGTCGATTCCGGTGCGTCCGGCCAGGCCCAGCAGTGTCGCCCACTTGTTGATGCGATCGACACCAACCATATTGCCGATCGTGTAGAAATACGTGTTGCACGACTTCTCGATCGCGTGGCGCAGGTCGACGGTGCCGTGCCCGCCCTTCAAGTGGCACTGGAAGAACCGCCCGTAGAAGGTGGCGCCCCCGCGGCAGGTCACCGTGAAGTCGGGGGTGATCACGCCCTCTTCGAGCGCGGCGGTGGCCACGACCACTTTGAAGATGGACCCGGGCGAATAGCGCCCCTGCGTCGCGCGATTCTGCAGCGGGCGCAGGCGGTCCGTGTTGAGCGCGCTCCAGGTGGCGCGGTCGATCCCGGACGCGAACGCGTTCGGGTCGTACGCCGGGAGGCTGACGAACGCCAGCACTTCCCCCGTGGGCGGGTCCAGGAACACCGCCGCGCCCTGGTACCCGAGGATCCGGAACGCGTCTTCAGCGGCCTGTTGCAGGTCAGCGTCAATCGTCAGCTGGATCCGCCGGCCCTCAGAGGCGGCCACCTCGTCGAGCGTGGTGATCTCACGGCCGACGCTGTTGACCATCACGCGCCGTTCGCCGTCGGCGCCCATGAGCAGCTGGTTGTAGGTCTTCTCCAACCCGGACTGGCCCACCACGGATCCGGTGCGGAGTCCTTCGGCGGTCATCTGCGTCTCGCCCACCTCGCCGACGTAGCCAAACAGGTGCGCGCCCAGCCCGGCGGATGGATAGCGCCGCGTGGGCACGCGTTCGACCACCACGCCGGGCAGTTCGAAATCGAGCCGGCGGGCCAGCACCGCGGCCACCTGCGCCAGCGGGGCGTCGTCGATGACCACGATGGGACGGTAGCTCGGCTCGCCTCGGTGACGGGCGACCGTGTCGCGGATTCCGCGCTCGTCTTTGCCTGTCGCGCCGGCAAGTCGATGAATGATCGAATCGAGATCGAGGCTATGCTCCCGCAGGATCGAGATCGTGTAGGCGTCGCGGTTCTCGACGAGGACCCGGAGGTCGCGGTCGAAGAGGACCCCACGCGGGGCCCGCAGCGACAGCCGGCGCAGGTGGTTGTTCTCCGCCATCTCCAGGAAGGTCGCGTGCTTGACGACCTGGAGGTACCAGAAGCTGACGGCAAGAGCCAGGAACACCGTCATGATGGTGACGGACAACACCATCAAACGCACGCTGGTCCGGCGCCGATCGATCCAGGGTGTCGTGGCCATCAGTGAAACCGCCGCTTGCGTCTTCGCTCGAGCACCGCACGCCACCATTCGCGGGCGCCCGGCAGGAACTCGATCAGGTGAAACAGCAGCACGCCGACGACGGCGTTGCCCACTCCCCGAAGGGCCACGTCGAGAGAGGGGCGGCCGTACGGCAGACCGAGCAGCACGGAGAGGCCCACGAACAGCGCGCCGTTCATCACCGTCGCGCCAAAGAACACGAGAAACCTCGATGCGGTCTGCGTCACGATGAACTGCGTGCCCACGACGCCAGTCAGGTATCCCGACACGCTCTTGCCGAGTCCGCTCATCCCGATCACGCCGCCGCCCAGGGCATCCTGGACGAGCCCGGCCAGCGTCCCGGCCAGCAGGCCGGCGACGCGGCCGTGCAGGAGCGCCACCGACACCACGGCGACGAGGCCGAAATCGATCACCCCTCCGCCCACGACACGCACGAGCGCGCTCTGGAGGAGCAGTGCCCCCAGGACGAACGCGACCACGCGCAACGCGATCACCGGGTCACCTGGTCGTCGCGTGCCGTCGTCGCCGGCGTCCACACCGGTGTCGGCGCCAGCAGGACGAGCACGGTTTCGAGCGCCGAAAAATCCACAACCGGCCTGATCGTGACCAGCCGGTATGACGGGCCGTTCTTTTCGACGCGCTCGACGTGGCCCAGCACGAGCCCCGCCGGGTACACCCCGTCGATCCCGGCGGTGACGACCACGTCGCCGCGCTGCACGTCCGCGGTTGCCGAGAGGTACTCGAAGCGCAGCGTGCCGTCGCCGTTCCCGAGGGCGATGCCCTCGGCGCGGGATCGCTCGACCCGGCCGGCCGCCGCGGCGCTGCGGTCGATGATCAACTGTACCGTCGCCGTGTGCCCGCCCGGCTGCGCGACACGGCCGACGACGCCCGCGGGGGAGATGACCGGCATGTCACCCTTGACGCCCTCGCTGAACCCCTTGTCGATCGTGACCGACCGGAAGTCGGGGGACGTGCTGCCAGCCACCACTTCCGCGCCGGTCGTGGTCCACGGGACGCGGGGCCGCAGGTCGAGCAACCCGCGCAGTTGTTCCGTGGCGTTGGTGTTGGCGCGTTCCTCCTGGAGCCGTACCCTCAGGTCCGTGTTCTCCCTCGCCAGCCGTTCGTTCTCCGCGCGCATCCCACGGAGCGCCACGTAGCCGTCCCAGACCGATCGGACGCCGCCGCCGAGTGCCCACGTCGCCCGCTGGGTCTCGGTCACCACGCCGACAAACGCCAGGCGGAGGAGCGACGGGCCGGAGGGCGACACGACTTGCGCGGAGATCAGCAGGACATGGCCCACCACAACCGCCACGAACAGGTAGCGGGATCGGCTGCTGGCGTCCAGGCGAACCATGCGTCAATCGATGGAGATTTTGCGAAGCAGGTTAAAGTCGCCAAGCATCTTGCCCGCTCCGAGGACGACGGATGACAGCGGATCCTCCGCCATGGCGATAGGCAGTCCGGTCTCTTCGCGCAGGCGCTTGTCGAGGTTGCGCAGCAGCGCCCCGCCGCCGGACAGCACGATGCCGCGATCGACAATGTCCGCGGACAGTTCGGGCGGCGTGCGCTCGAGCGCGACGCGCACGGCGTCGACAATCACGTTGATCGTCTCGGCGAGGGCGTCCCGAATCTCTTCGTCGGTGATGGTGATGGTCTTCGGCACCCCTTCGACGAGGTGCCGGCCTTTGATCTCCATCGTCAGCCGCTGGTCGAGGGGAAACGCCGATCCGATCTCCATCTTGATCTGTTCGGCGGTCCGCTCGCCGATGAGCAGGTTGTGGTTGCGCTTGATGTACTGGATGATCGCCTCGTCCATCTCGTTGCCCGCGATGCGCACGGCCTTGCTGTAGACGATGCCCGCGAGCGAGATCACGGCGACGTCGGTCGTGCCGCCCCCGATGTCCACGATCATGTTTCCTGTGGGCTCGGTGATGGGCATGCCGGCCCCGACCGCCGCCGCCATCGCTTCTTCAATCAGGTAGACCTCGCTGGCCTTCGCCCGGTAGGCGCTGTCCTTGACCGCGCGCTTCTCCACCTGCGTGATCTCCGACGGCACGCCGATGACGATGCGCGGCCGGACCCACATGGCGCCGTTGTGCGCCTGCTTGATGAAGTAGGTCAGCATCTTCTCGGTGACCTCGAAGTCCGCGATGACTCCGTCCTTCATCGGCTTGATCGCGACAATGTTGCCCGGCGTGCGGCCGAGCATGTCCTTGGCCGCCTTTCCGACCGCCTCCACCTTGCCGTTGATCTTGTTGATGGCCACGATCGACGGTTCGTTGACCACGATGCCCCGGCCGCGGGCGTACACGCACGTGTTGGCGGTGCCGAGGTCAATGGCCAGGTCGCTTGAGAACAATGAGAAGAGGGAACGAAATGCCAACGGCGTCACTCCTTGCAGCCCGGCATCAGGTCAGCGAGGCCAGGCAGTAGTTGTTCTTGCCGCGTTCCTTGACGCGGTACATGGCCTCGTCGGCGGCTCTCAGCAGATCCTCGGGAACCGTCGTCACGTCAGGCAGCGAGGCGATCCCGACCGACGCGGTCAGGCGGACGTCCAGGTGCTGAGACGCCAGGAACGCGTGCGCCCCCAGGCGATCGCGCACGCGCCGCGCCACGACGACGGCGCCCTCGCTCGCCGTGTCCGGCAGCACCACCACGAACTCGTCCCCCCCGTAGCGGGCCACGACATCGCTCTCGCGCGTGCACGTGAGAATCACCTCGGCCGCCTCGACAATCGCCCGGCTCCCGCACAGATGCCCATGGGTATCATTCACGGTCTTGAACCCATCGAGGTCGATGAACAGGACCGACAGCGGCCGACGGTACCGGACGGCGCGTTTCGCTTCACGATGCAGCGCATCCCTCAGGTACCTCGAGTTGTGCAGCCCCGTCAGGTCATCCGTCACCGACAGCGCTTCGGCCTGCTGCAGCAGGAGCGCATGGTCGAGCGCCAGCGCCATCACCCCGAGCAGCGACTGCAGCGCCGGCAGCACGCCGACGCCGAAACGCGGTACGCGCGCGCTCGGCGTCCGATCGAATCCCACAAGCGACGCGGCCCGGTGGCCGCGCCCCGCCAGGGGCAGCGCGATCACCGACGCGTCCATCGCGAGGGACACGCGGGCATCCTCGCGCAGGCTGGCCGACAGGAACTCACGCCCCCCGTTCATGACCCACGCCGCGACACCGAACAGCCCGATGTCGTCGGCCTCCGTGTTGCCGCGCGCGCCCAGCAGCGTGAGCTGGCCGGTGCCGTCACCGACGAGCACGGCCCAGCCGTCGGCCGGGATCCACGTCGCCGCGCTCTCCACCAGCATCCCGGCGATCCGCGCCGGGTCCGCGTCCGCGAACGCCCGGCGCACAACCTCTTCCAGCGCGTCGCGGCGGCGGAGCGTCAGGCGAAGAGATCCCTGCGCGAGCCGTAACCGCTCCGCCAAGTCGAGCAAACGGCCGCTCGATCCACCCGGGATCCTGTTGGGGCACAACGCTGGTCGCTCCCGCTAAGTTCCTCAGTTCCCAGCAAATATAGCACAGCGGGTTGAGCGCGAACCGGCGGATCCATCGGGCCGGATGCCGCAGGCGAGACGGCTGGATATCCGGGCCGCCCCTGTCCCACGCGCGGCCAACGGCTGAACGCGCCCGGCGATCACGACGGTCTTGTGCGTAGCGCCCGTGATGGGCATTCTGTGAATGTGTATCGGACGCGACACGCCACAACCTTAGTGCTCCGATTCCTGACTACGGCAACAGTAGTCCGGAGCGCGGCGCCCGGATCGCAAGGCGAGACGACCGAGAATATCGGGAATATTCGAGGAAGGAGCAACGCAGCAAGGCGGGATGCCCCGCCCGGAATACGTGGTCGTACGTAGGATATCGGGGCACTTAGTGCCCGGGGCAACCGCATCTACGTCGTCGCGCCCTTGGCGACGCGGCCGGCCAGCGCGAGCAATCGCCACCCGGTCGTCGGCCCCACAAATGGCCGCGCACAGCGTGATCACGGGAATGTCGACGAGCGCATGCCGACGCGTGCGGCGCACCCGGGGTCGGGGAGTTTGCGGAAATGATTGGCGGCCGACGTCGGCGCGGGTCGGGCCATGACATCTCCAGGGTGCCATCCCATGCACGACACATGACAACTATGAACAACTCCCTGTTTGACGCGATGCCCCTGGAATCCCAGCGGCAACTGGTTGCGGGAAAGGCACTTGAGAAGCTAGACTAAGAGTTTGGTCTTGATGGAGAGACAGGCACCATGACGATGCTCGACCGTATGCGACGTCACAAGGGCTGGCTCAAGTGGAGCCTGGGCCTTGTGGTGGTCACCTTCGTATTGCTCTACATTCCGTCATGCGATTTCTTCCGCGGGAAGGACCCCACGGCGACGGGGGCCCTGCCGAGCGACGAAATCGCGCGGGTGAACGGCCAGGGCATCAGTGTGCTGGAGTTCCGCGTGGCGTACCAGCGCCAGGTGGCGGCCTACCGGTCGGCCTACGGGTCGAACATCAGCGAACAGTTGCTGAAGCAGCTCGGGTTCGAGCAGCAGATCCTGCAACAGCTGATCAACGAACAGGCGATGGTAACCGAGGCCGGCCGCCTGGGCATGGCGGTCACGGATGACGAGGTGCGCCAGCGCATCCTGTCGATGCCGGACTTCCAGCGCAATGGCCAGTTCATCGGCGAAGAGCAGTACCGCGCGATGTTGAACAGCGCGCGGCCGCCGCTGACCTCGGGCGAGTTCGAGGCGAGCCTGCGCCGGCAGCTGCTTGTCGAAAAGCTCCGGGCCGTGGCCACCGACTGGCTGACCGTCACCGATGGCGAAGCCGACGTCGAGTACACGCGCCGCACGGAGAAGGTGAAGGTCCAGCTGGTCCACTTCTCTGCGGCGACGTTCCTCAGCCAGGCCAGCGTATCGGACGCCGACGCGGCGGCGTACTACGAGAGCCACAAGGAGAACTACAGGATCGGCGAGCGCCGCAAGGTCCGGTACGTGCTGGTGGATGTGGATGCGCTCCGGAAGGGCGTGGTGGTGTCGTCGCGCGAAATCGAGCGGTACTACAACGGCAACATCGAGCTGTTCTCGACACCCGAGCAGGTGCGCGCCAGCCACATCCTGTTCAAGACGGAAGGCAAGAGCGAAGCCACGGTCCGGGCCGCCGCCGAGAAGGTGCTCGAGCAGGCCAGGGCGGGAGCGGACTTCGCGGAACTCGCGAAGAAGTACTCCGAGGACGAGTCCAACGCCAAGGTCGGCGGCGATCTCGACTACTTCACCCGCGGCCGCATGGTGCCGGAGTTCGACGAAGCGGCGTTCGCTGCGGAGCCGGGACTCCTGCCGGCCCTCGTGAAGACCAGCTACGGCTTCCACATCATCAAGGTGGTGGACAAGAAGGCCGCCACCACACGCACCCTCGACGAGGTGAAGACACAGATTTCCGAACAGCTCATCGGGGAGCGGGCGCAGAAGCTGGCCGACTCGGTCTCGGACGAAGTGGCAAAGCAGATCAGCACCCCGGCGGACCTCGAGAAGGTGGCGAAGGCCCGGGGCTGGAAGGTCGAAGAGACCGGGTTCTTTGCCGTGGATGAGCCGATTCTCGCGCTCGGCGCGTCCCCGCAGGTCTCCGCCGAGATCTTCGCCCTGAAGGAGGGCGACATCAGTGCGCCCCTCCGCGTCGGCCGCGGCTACGCCATCGCGGCGCTGGCCGGGCGCCAGGATCCGTCGGTCCCGAAGCTGGATGAGGTCAAGGACAAGGTCCGCAACGACGTGCTGAGGGAAAAGGCCAGCAAGCTCGCTGCGGACAAGGCGGTGTCGATTGACGCGTCGCTGAAGTCGGCCGCTGATTTCGCCGCGGCCGCCAAGAAGGCCGGGCTCGAGGCCAAGACCAGCGAACTTGTCGCGCGCGGCACGGCGCTGCCGGACGTGGGCCTGAACGCGACCGTCGAGAAGATCGTGTTCGGCCTGGCCGCGGGCGCCACCAGCGATCCGATTACGACGCTGGATGGCACCACGATCGTGAAGGTGCTCCAGCGCCAGGACGTCACGCCGGCGGAGATGGCCGCGTCCCGCGGGTCCGTTCGGAAGGACTTGCTGGATGAACGGCGGTCCCAGTTCTTCACCGCCTACATGGTGAAGGCCCGCCAGCGCATGAAGATCGACATGAACCGGGACGTGCTGAACAGGATTATCGGGTAGGCGCGTCCCGAATCCCGTCAGCGCACGTATCCGATCGGCATCAGCGCGAGCAGTTCGCCTCGCCGGAAGAGGCGGAGCGGCGCCGTCAGGGCAGCCACCGCCCGCCGATCGCGCACACCGAGCAGCGCGGCCAGCTCCGCGCGCTGATCCATGCCCGACAGCGAGGCGCTCAACAGCTCGTAGAGACTGCGCTTCGGCGGATACACTACCAGTTCGACGCTCTCTTGCGCGGGAATCTTCGCGCGCTCCTTGGCCAGCGCGACCGCGCGATCCAGGCCGCCCAGCACGTCCACCAGGCCGAGGTTCTTGGCCTGCCGCCCGGTCCAGACGCGTCCCTGCGCAATGGCGTCCAGCGCCTCCGGCTTCATGTGGCGCGACGCCGCCGCCTTCTCGACAAACTGGTCGTAGAAGGCCCGGAGTTGTTCCTCCATCTTCGCCCGATCCGCGTCGCCGTACGGCCGCACGGGCGAATTCATCTCCGCGTGTTTGCCCACGCTGACGGCCTCGACGCTCATCCCGAGCTTCTCGTACGTGCCCCCGGTCACGATCTTCCCGCCGTAGATGCCGATCGAGCCGGTCAGCGTCCCGGGCTCGGCCACGATGTCGGGCGCGGCCATGGCAATGTAGTACCCGCCAGACGCCGCGAGGTCCGACATCGACGCGACCAGCGGCCTGGCATTCGGGCCCGTGCGGGTGAGCATCAGCTCGCGCCAGATGACGTCCGACGCGATGGTCGACCCGCCGGGGCTGTCGACGTGCAGGACAATCGCCTTGATCGATCGATCGCCGCGAGCCTTGCGGATGTACTCCACGAGCGTGTCGGATCCGGCCACCGCCCCGTTCAGGGGATCGAATCCGCTGCGGCCGGAATTGATGAGGCCGACCGCATTGATCACCGCGATGCGGGACCCGCCGCCGAGCCCGACCGACCCGGCGCTCACGCGGGCGTAGTCCTCGCCCTTGATGCGCGAGACGCCCTTGTCCCTGGGCTGGACCTTGGCGCCAACCTGGTCTTCGTAGGCGAGATCGTCGACGAAGCCGAGGCGCAGCGCCTCCTCGGGAAGGAAGGGGCCCTGGTCCACCAGCTGCCGCACGTCGGCCACCGTCTTCTTGCGGCCTTCGGCGACGGCCTGGACGAGCTGCTCGAAGAGATCGTTGTTGATCGATTCGGTCATCTCGCGATGAGCCGGGGTAAACGTCTTCTCGGTGAGCTGGTTCGGCGCCGTCTTGTAGTCGCCGATGTGGAAGAAGTCCGGGTACGCGCCGATCTTGTCGAGCGTGCCGCGCAGGAACAACTCGTAGGTCGCGAGCCCGCTCAGGTCGAGGGGGCTTGTCGGCAGCAGGAACACCCGGTCACAGCCTGTCGCGATGAAGTACTCCCGGTCGCCGCCGTACTCGAGGTGCGCCACGGCCTTCTTGCCGGACTTCCGGAAGTCGATGATGGCATCGCGCACTTCCTGCAGCCTGGCCCAGTAGGCCGACGTCAGATTGGCGGGCGTCACCACGACGACGGAGATGCGGCTGTCGGCCTTCGCCTTCCGCAGGTTCTCCACGATCGTGCGCACGCCGATGCGCCGCGTGCTCATCAAGCTGTCGAAGACCGAGTCGGAGGTCGCATCCGCCAGGTCGCCCTCGACACGCAGCGCCAGCACGGAATTCGACGCCACCACCGGCTCCCGGCCGACGACGAGCAGCAGGACCACCATCCCGGCCACGGAGATCAGGACGGCGAGCAGGAGAATCGTCAGCACCAGACCCACGCCACGTCGCGTCGCCACAAACAGCCTCCCTTGTGTCAGGCGCGAGTATAGCACCGGGCCGATGAACTCCCGGGGCCCGGGGTCCGTCCTATCCTGTAAGGGCTCGCCGCGCCGCCCGCGTTTTCATCAGGGGCTTCCGCCCTCTTGCACGAGGTTTCATGACCACCAGCCGCCACCCTGCCACGCCGGACAAGCCCCTGTGGGACACGCTCAAACAGGATTGGCGGTACGTCCGCGACGATGTGCGGCCCGGTTGGCGAGCCATGTTCGAGACGACGATGGCCGAGCTCAAGGAGTTCTACCTCACCCCCGAGCACCGGCAGCGTCTGGCCCGCACGAACCGGTTGTGGCGCTGGGTGTCCCTGGGGTGGCTGCTTCTCAAGAGCCTGTTCCTCAAGCTCTCGCCCGCGCGCCGGGTGGTGTTCCTCGTGGCCCTGGTGCTCCTCTTTTCGTCGTCCGGCATTCGGAGCAGCGGCAATCCCAACGTGAGCGTCAACACCCCGGTCCTCGGGTCCATCCTGCTCGTGGGCATCCTCCTGCTCGAGCTGAAGGACAAGCTGCTCGCGCGTCACGAACTGGAGGCGGGACGCGCCGTGCAGCGCGCGCTGATGCCCGAGTACTGCCCGATGCTCGAGGGGTGGGACGTGTGGATGTACACGCGTCCGGCGAATGATGTCGGCGGCGACCTGGTGGACTGCCTGGAGCTCGGGAAGGGCCGGGTCGGGTTCGCCCTGGCCGACGTGGCGGGCAAGGCGCTGCCGGCCGCCTTGCTCATGGCCAAGGTCCAGGCCACGCTCCGGGCCCTGGCCACGGATGCGACGTCGCTCAGCGATCTCGCCGCCAGAACCAACGCCATCCTGTGCCGGGACGGCCTTCCCAACCGCTTCGCGACGCTGGTCTATCTCGACGTGCGCGACAACGATGGCGGCGTGCGCCTTGTCAACGCCGGGCACATGCCGCCGGTTCGCATCTCAGGGGCGGCGTTTCACGACCTGCCGCGCGGCGACATGGCGCTGGGCATGATGCCGGGGTCGGCCTATCAAGAGCAGGACGAGGAACTGCAGCCTGGCGAGATGCTGGTCATCTACTCCGACGGGCTGACGGAGGCGCTGAACGAGGCCGGCGAGTTCTACGGCGACGAGCGGCTGCGCGAGGTGTTCCCGGGCCTGTCCGCCCTCTCGGCGGTTGCGGCTGGCACGAAGATCCTCGAGTCGGTGGACGCGTTTATCGGCACGACGCGTCCGTACGACGACCTCTCGCTCATCATCCTCAAGCGCACCTAGTCCGGGGGCTCACTTGAGCGGGCGATGGGCCTGGCCGGTCCCCGGGTCCTGTCGCCGGTCAGCCCCACCCGCGGCACCCCAGCGCGGATGCCGCGCTGGGGACCCCGCCCATGAGGCGCCAAGTGCGCGCGTCACGGCTGTGGCGCCTGCGCGGCGGGCGGGGCACCCCGCCCGGCGCCACCCGCTCCCGGCCACGACATCAACACAAGTGAGCTGTGGGGTGAGCGGAGAAGACCGGCCGGTGGCGGACATGAAGTACGCTGGGCTCGGCATGGCTGTCAAGTCCGCTGTCTTCCGCGGCCGCTCGGCGGGGCGGGCCGTTCGAACTGCGCTGGCCCTTCTCGCGATGAGCGCGCCGGCATGGGCCCAGCCGCAGCCAGCCGCGGCACCTAACCCTCGCGCGACTCAGCCGGAGCGGCCCACGGTGGCCACGCATGCCTACGCTGTGGCGCCCGGATACATCGAGCTCGAGGCCGGGTTCCAGCGCCAGCAGGACGGCGCGCTGGCGAACCGGATCGCCATCCCGCTCCTGCTCAAGATCGGCGTCAGCGAACGTGTCCAGCTGGACCTGGCGCCCGGCCTGTTGCGAGATGCACAAGGCGGCCGCGCGCAGTCTGGCATCACGGACTTTCTGGTCGGCGTGAAGTGGCGCCTGACGGACGACGCCCCCGTGATCGGCGCGTTCGCGATGCAGGGTACGGTGTCGCTGCCGACGGGCTCGCCAGAGTCCGGCAGAGGATCCGGCAAGGCGGCCTTGAACCTGCTGGCGATCTCCAGCCACAAACTCGGTCCGGTCTCGCTCGACATCAACGCAGGCTACACCAGGCTTGGCGGTGAGAGCGAGGTCGCGCCTGGTAACAGCACGGTCTGGACCGTCTCGACGGGCTTCCCCATCGCCGGTCGGATCGGCTGGGTCGCCGAACTGTTCGGATATCCCGGCACGCGCGGGCCCAGCGGCGCGCTCCCCGTGGTCGGCTTCTTGAC
>Ga0315273_10009397_pt1 | contig 12392 bp, 6 predicted proteins | sample YL17G02_0_MG_FD_205753 | JGI IMG/M metagenome (GOLD analysis project Ga0315273, IMG submission 205753) | Sediment microbial communities from Yellowstone Lake, YNP, Wyoming, USA - YL17G02_0 | ecosystem: Environmental > Aquatic > Freshwater > Lake > Sediment | place: USA: Wyoming | collected... | reverse complement strand
CTGGCCTGCAGATCTTCGGGCCGCAGGGCACGAAGGTCTTTTTTAAGATCGCCAAGAGCGTCTACCCCAACCTTGAGAAGATGGCCGTGGCGGTGCAGGAGCTTTTGCCCATGGATTCTTTCTCCCTAAAGGGCTTTGACATCTTTGCCGAGGAGGCGCGCCACAGCGTGACCGCTCTCGCTTACCGCCTGGAGGCAGAGGAAAAGGTATTGGTCTATTCCGGAGATACTGAGCCCTGCCCGCGTGTGGCAGCTCTGGCGAAAGGGGCCGACCTGCTCATTCACGAGTGCTCCTTTCCAGAGCCTTTTGATGTCACCAACCACACGACACCAAAAAAGCTTGGCAGCCTGATTAAAAATCAGGGCGTAAAGCGCGTGGTTCTCACGCACCTCTACCCGCAGGCGGCAGGATGCGAGGATGAGATGGCTGAGCAGGTGATTGAGCTGTCCGGAGCGCCCACCATAGTAGGCTGGGATATGATGAGTGTGGTAATTTGATCTCTATTCGATCGTAATCATCCTGCCTTCTCTCTACCCAGCTTATTTTAGATCACCCTCGTTCCTGTCCACTCTCCTGACCAGCCCTCAGCGGAACCGTACCTCCAGTTGCCGCTGAAGTTTTGGCAGTCCTCGGAGAGCATGAACTCAAAGTCTCCGGCATCGCTGGGCTCGGATCTGGTTGGGGCGTCAATCCATTTGCCTGTCAGTCGATCTGCTTCTGTTTTGCCTTTGACGACACCCCAATCAGTGGTGTAGACGCCTTCCACCACATCATCCTTCGCTTGCAGGTCCATCAGACCGAAGCTGGTCTCCCAGATCCCTGCCCATATGCATTTTTCCGACGATGCGAGGGCTTCCGGGATCTTCGAAGTTATCAGATAGGCTCCAGAGTCATTTTCCGCGAGATAGTGGAATTCCTCTACAGAATCAAAGATTATTGGTGAGCCTTCTCCCCAGGAGAGGCCGCCCAGAAATGTCCAGGGATTTAGGTGCCGGTTATCATCAATTGCCACAAACTCTGCTCTGCCCCCATCGTTGGCGATATAGACGACATGCTTCGCGTCCTGGCTGAAGACCGGGCCGGATCTGATCCCCTGGCCATACCAGTCATATAGGTAGGGCCGATCCTCATGGCCATCGACTACGACCAATTGAACATCAACACCCTCCCGGCTGTCTTTGGCCACGTAAGCCAAACGGCCACCCATGCCGAAGGTCAGGCCCCATACATCCCTATACCTGGTGCCCTCCTTTCCGTCAAGGACCACAAACTTGCCATCTTTGTCTTTAGCTATGTATGCCACATGATCGCCATCCGGGCTGAAGACGGGATCGTTGATCTCATCATAAATCCTGCCTTCAACTCCGTCCAGCACCATCATGAATCCCCCATCTTGCGCTTTGGCCCAGTAAGCAGTTCTTCTGCCGTCCGAGCTGAAGACGATCTTTCCCACACCTGGGAATGGATACTTCTTGCCTCGAACTCCGTCTACCACCACAACGTGGTCTCCATATGCACCAGCGCCGGGGACCAGGTCATAGGCGAAACGTTTGCCGTCCGAGCTGAAGACCATCTGGCTAACGCGATTATCTTTGCCCAGATCCATGACCTCTCCGTCCAGGACGATGTAGCAGGGATCTCCGGCATAGCTGGCACTGCGACTGTAAGCCCACCGGCTGCCGTCCGGGCTAACCACGGGATTGTATCCCACTTGTTCCTGGATATCTCCGTCCACAACTACGTAGTTGGTCCCTTCCTTGGCTATGGTGTAGAGCACATGCTGCCCGGAAGAGCTGATGATCGGATCATCTGATGTGCTATCATAGGGGCCCTCTTCCTTTCCATCTACCACTACTACCACCTGGTCGCCTTTATCTGCCATGTAGGCATAGCGTCCGCCATCCCGACTGAAGACGATTTTGTAGATCTCATCGTACTTTTGTCCTTCTGAGCCATCCACCACGGCTATCCGTTTATCGCCCACGAGCGCTTTATAGGCATAATGTTCGCCATTGCTACTGAAGACGAAGTCGCGCACATTCTGATAGAACGATCCGTTGATCCTTCCCTGCAGCCCGGAAATCACATAGCGCTCATCGGAATCTATTCTCTGTGAATAGGCAATTTTAGTGCCATTCGGGCTCGCTGTGCCTCCTTTATGGTCGTCTATCTTTCGGGCGGAGAATATAGAGATGGAAGGGCTGGATCCTAGTGATTTATCAGATTTTTTGCCAAGCTTCTCTAAAGCGGCAGCCGCTTCTTCTCGGACAGTTTCATCTTCATCGCTCTGGGCCGTTGTCAGGGCAGTGGCCGCCTTATCTTTTCCTAATTCGCCAAGAGCGTAAGCGCTGCTCGATCTGACTATGCCCTCTTTATCTGCCAATCCTTTAATCAGCGGCTCTAATGCACTGGGGTCTTTGAGGTGTGCTCCCAGGGAGATGGCAGCATTGGCCTGAACGCTGGAATTCTCATCGTCCAGCGCCCGGATTAATGGCTCAGCTGCTCTGGAGTCGTTTATCACTCCCAGACTTATTGCCACAATGCTTCGCACCACGGGGTCTTCATCGCTCAGCTTTTCGATAAGCGCGTCTACGGCTCTTATGTCTTTTAGCCACCCAAGGGCGCTGGCCGCATTGGCCCTAACCTCAGCATCGGGATCGTTGAGGGCCTCTATCAGAGGCTCAACCGCCCTTGTATCGTTCAGATCGAAGAGAGCTACCGCCGCTTCCCTGCGAATGACTACATCAGAATCTTGCAGATCCCGGATCGCTTTTTCTACCGGATCCAGATTCCCGGATTTTTCATCCACCACCTCGGACATCGTCTCCTTGCTCTCCTGGGACAATGCGGACGGCTCTGAGCTTCCGGCATCAATTGAGCCCTCGAGTGTGGATGAGATTTCCTTTGAGCCGGATTTCAGAGAGGCAATAGCCGCGTCTGGTTGCAACTTTCCGATCACCTGGCTGCCGCGGCTTATGGAAATGTCCTGGAAGGAGACGAGATCCAATCCCGTCTCATTCTCTGGCGTTATGATGTCCAGGTCCAGCTCCCCGGAGTCGGTGCCGCTGATGGTGAACTGGTAATTTTCATCCAAGGGAAGCCGGTAGGTCTCCACTTCACCGGATGCCAGCACCTCTGCTCCAGGGATCTCGTTGATCCTCCGGCCGTTTTCAATTCCCGTGCTCCTTCCTTGCGAGTCTGTGAACAGGGCATCAGCTGGGCAGCGCACCACTATCAGTGCTTTTTTGAGGCTGTGCAGGACACCGGCCAGCTCGGAGATGCTTTTCTTTAATCCGGGGACGAGGGCATTGGCCTCATTCAGATCTATCTCGCTGTGGGCCTCAGCGGCACTGATTCCGTTAGGTGTGGCCCATTTGTAGCCCATGAATTCTGGATTGCCCCAATTTTTAGTATTGAGAATAAAGTATATTTGGGGCATGGGTTGAGGAGGCTGAACAGATGCGGCAGGGAAGTTGGGATCGTAGAGATAAACCGTGGGATCTTCACCCTCGACCTCAATTAGCTTGTAGCCCAGGACGGCATGGCCTGTTGCATTTCCATTTTCTGTTCCATAAAACTCAATTATGAGCGGTTTTCTGTCGTTTTTCAGTGATTTTTTCAGTGCCTGATGGGTGGCCAAGACGCCCTTATTGAGCCGGGGTGACGTGGCATCGATTTGCAGCGCGGCATAAAGGGGCAAGTACCAGGTTCGCACATAGGCACTGATGCCGGGGGAAGCCTCTTTTCCTGACATCTCGCTGACCGGCTTGTTCAATGGTTTTCTGTCCGGGTCCTGGAAATAGAGGGCGGAAGAGGCAGACATGCCATAGCACTGGCCGCCGGAGCCGGCTATCTTGTTCAGATAGTTGTCGATCAGGACATAAGTGGGTGCGAATATGATCCGCTCCAGCAGGGCCTGTTCGCCGGAAAGGCCGCCGCTTACTCCCGTGACCGCGGCCATGCCGGCTGAGAAGGTTTTGCGAACCTGCATGGCCCGGCTGATCTCTTTGATCTGCTCCGGCTGCAGGTTGCCGATGACGGTCGTCAGCATCCCTTCTACCAGCTCTTCCGTCTCCATTTCGGTGAGATTGAAATTTTCAAAGCTATAGCCGTCCTGGGCCGGATTGTAGGCTCTTTCTGCGTTTTTGGCATAGTAGATGTTGACTGAAATCGCCGCAGAGTTGTCATCCGGATGGCTGTCTTTCTCACTGGGAATAAATGCCTGGGCAAGCAAAGTGGCATCCTCTATGTTTTCCCCCAACAGATCCCAGACTCCCGTACCAGTAGTCTTCCCTCCAGGGGTGATGTCTCCGACCAAGACAGGATCGCCGATGGCCTGGTAGTCTTTTTCACCGGAGGGCAGGGCGTAGAGCTGCAAATGCACATTCTTGGCGGTGGCCTCTCCAACGTTATCGATCCTGACAACTACTTGCTGCTTATCGGCTGCACCTTCGAGGGGGAGAAGATTGTTGTCCTCGTAGTAGGTGAGGAAAATATTCTTTGGACCGATTTGCAGGTCCGCCTGCTGGGGTGGCTCTATCCCGGAGACCTTGTCCAGCCACATCCGGACAATTTGGGCAGTCAGGCCGCAGGTATCGCCTTTACTGTAATCGTCAAAGCCCGAAGTAGAAGCTCCCGTGTACATGGTGGGATAAAAGCTGGCCACGATATTCTTGTACCGGATCTGTAGCTCCTGAAGGGCTGCTCCCTCTTTCCATTTTCCCTCGTTATTGACGAAGACCATCCTCTCTACATTGGCAAACAGGGCATTGGCCTCGCCTACTCCATTACCGAGGCGATTCTCGCTGAAGGCGGAGGGGTCCCACCAATCCTTTTCATTTTCTCCTTTTGTCGCCCCTCCGGCAATATGCCGGGCAGATGCCGCTATTTCCGGGCTCTCAAATACCTCTACAACAATGTCGATCCAGGTAGTGGGACAGCCCTCCTGGCTGGTGGCAATTCTCTGTCGCGCCGAAAACGAGTGCACCTTTTGCGCGCTTGAGCCCGTCTCTGTGGTCTGGTTCAGCTCCTGGGCCTCGGCCTTTGCGCTGATATCGCCATCCATCTTGAAGGGTGAGTTCAGATCGCCGGCCAGGAGCATGTAGTCTGCAGGATTTATATTCTCCAGCCAGGCGGGGACGCTCTGGCCTGCCCCTGTTTCCGGAGAATTCTGTCCAACTGCTGGCAATACCAGAATGCAAAGAATTAAGCTGATATATTTTAGGTCCATCGTTTACCTCTTACCCCATTGCCCGGATAGAGCCGATCTTAGGCACTTTTAGGCTAATAATAGTTGTTATCGATCAATGATTACTTAAGCCTTCTTTTTCAGGATTCAGCTCCCGTGCCTTCCCATAGCTTTTGTTAGCTTCATTGTATCTGCCTAATTTCTGCAGGGCATAAGCTCTCTCCTCCCAGGCCCGGATATTGGATTGATTGCGCGAGAGAATGTCATCATACGACTCCACGGCCACATCCCATCTTCCCATGCTGCCGGCTATATTTGCGTTGTTAAAATCATACTGATCTCGGCCTGCATCTCCCTTGAGAGAATCTTCCGCCCCGAAGAATAGAATGCCGGCAAACATGAGGATCACAGTTAACAGACCTATTCCGGCAAAGATCACGCCCAAGAATAATGCCTGATCGAGAGGTTTCCGATCTTCACTATCTACCGCCTTGCTGCTCTGACCAAGCATGGACCTCAGTCGCTCTGGAGTGATCCAGGCCAGGAGACCGGCGACTGTGAGCAGCACTCCAGGAGGAAGCCACATGACCCATCCCAGAAAGCCAAAGAAAGGGATCCAGGCTATGTATCCGACCGGAAAGCCCAAGAGCCCGCTGCTGAGGAGAAGCCACGCGGCTCTTTTCTTGTTTCTGGTGTAAAGAAATGCGCCCCCGATCCCAGCCAGGCCCAGCAGCAGGAATACAACGCCTCCGGCCTGGCCCAATTCGCTCCAACCGGAGGGGATGTGGGATGACGAGAGCCCTACTAGCGAGGCTAAGAGATCAAAAGCTGCGATGAGCAATCCAGCCAGGCCTCCCAGGAGGGCCAGGATTTGGATTGTGAGCCTGCCCAGTCGGTCGTTATCTTCCTGTTGCCCCTGTGTTTCCATAGTTTCCAATTTCTGCCCACCTTCTTGCTTGGCCAATTGCAGAGAAAAAATTAATAAAAAATTCGTGAATCGGATCGTGATGCAAAAAATATTAGAAACTAATCAAGCTATTTGTTTCCCCGCCGCCGGTCCCCACATGGCATTGTAGATCTCCGTGATCTTGACCACGGCGCAGCTCTTGGCCGGCAGCTTGTTGTTGATGCCGTGCACCCAGGCTCGCATTGCCTCGAAGTCCGGCCCTTCCTTGGTCACAGTGACATTGCCCTTGATCTGGAAGGACTTCTTGGTCTCTCCGTTGTAGCAGAGGATGGAGATCTTGGGATTCTCGGCCAGGTTCTGGGAGGTCTTGTAGAAGAAGTTGTCCGCGAGCATGATCGTCTCATCGTCTATGATCTTCATCAGCCCCACAAAGACCACATTGGGCATGCCCGACTTGCTGGCTGTGGCAATGGGTATTGGCTTTTGCTTCTCCAGGGTCTCTCGAACTTCCGCTGACATCTTTACCATTTCAAATCACCATCTAAATGGATAGGATGCAATTTATTTAGCTCTATCGTTCTTTGCATCAGAACTCTGTATTGCGCAGCAAAGATGAAATCCTGGGAGCATCCTTAATCATGAACTATGGCAAAAAAAGAAAAGGATTCTTCAGTTCAGTCCGAGCCCGAGGCAGTCTACCAGCTAAAAGTGACCCTTGATGGAATAAGGCCGCTCATCTGGCGGAGAATTCAGGTTCGCGGGGACATTTCCCTGTTCAAGCTTCACAAGATTCTGCAAGTGGTCATGGGCTGGTATAACTGCCATCTGCACCAGTACGTGATAATGGGCGAGAGCTACAGCGTCATCTCAATAGAAGCAGATATGCTGGGCGACGATTTCAAGGACGAGAAGAGGTTCAAGCTGAACAGAGTCATCCCTGGGGAGAAGTTCAGGTTCACTTATGAGTACGACTTTGGAGATAGCTGGGGTCACACTATCCTGGTTGAGAAGATCTTCCGACCTCTGGAAGAACTGAAGGCACCGGTCTGCCTGAAGGGCAAGCGCTCTGCTCCTCCGGAGGACGGTGGTGGAAAGGGCGGATACTACCATCTCCTGAAGGTCATCGGCAATCCAAGCCACCCGGAGCATGCGGACATGATGACTTGGGTGGGGGATGAATACAATCCGGAGTATTTCGACGCTGATATAGTGAACGAGAGGCTGAAGAAGATCAGGTGACGGGTGGAACGCCAAGATCCTTGGAGTAACGGTCTCACGCGAAGCCGCGAAGGCGCAAAGCTATGATCCTGACATCAAGCACAGATGAAATGATGATGCCAATTGGGCCAGGCTGAATAGCCGCAATCTCCCTCAGGCTTTCCTTCTCTTGCAGGCTCTGATGAACTCTGCTGGAAATCCCCGGAAGGAGGCGCTGTGAATGTGGGTGTAGCTAGCCACTAAATTCCCCTCGCACATGCCGTCCCAGCCATCCTTAATGCCCGTGCCCCGCTCCAGGCGAATGGCGTACTTCACGTTCTCATCCATCAGCATCTCGGAGTGGTGAAACTCGTGCCCCATGATCTTTGTCCCCGCGGGCCCAAGCGCGCAGTCCTGTGTGAGCGCGCCGTGCACGTAGCTAACCACCCTTATCTTGCCGCGCCGGGCTTTTCCTGGAACAAGTCCGACCATCTCTCTTTTCTCGCCGTCCCACTCGATCTCCCGCGCCAGGTACATCAGCCCGCCGCACTCCGCAAAGATGGGCAGATCTTTCTCGTGCGCCTTTTCCAGTGCCCGCCGCATTCCCGCATTTTCGGAAAGCTCCCGGGCATAAAGCTCCGGATAGCCTCCGCCGATGTAGATGCCATCCACTTCAGGGAGATGGGCATCGTGCACCGGGCTGAAGGGCACGACCTTCGCTCCGGCCAGCTCCATCAGCTCCAGATTGTCTCGGTAATAGAAGTTGAAGGCCTCATCTCTGGCCACGCCGATACGTAGACCTTTGCCCAGGGCATTTTGCCGGTAGAGGTCTGGCTCGACCTCAGGCAGCGGCTGTGCCTCCTTCGCGATCTCCTGAATGCGTTCCAGGTTCAGGCCCTCCTCCACGATCTGGCGGATTTTATCCACCCTCTCCGGGAAGCCCTCGTGCCGGGTCTTGCCCTCCAGCACGGGCACAAGGCCCAGGTGGCGCATGGCCAGGTGCATTTCCTCATTTCGCCGGATGACGCCCACCACTTCCACGCCCGCATAGCGCTCTATCTCCTTGATCGCTTTTTGGGCATGCCTTTCCGACCCCACCTTGTTGAGAATTACTCCCTTGAACTCTACCTGGGGATCAAAGTCCATGTAGCCTTTAACTATGGCAGCGCAACTTCTTGTGATGCTTCTGGCATCGACCACGAAGATCACGGGGGTCCGGAGAAGCTTGGCGATCTGCGCCGTGCTGCCCAGATCTCCGTCGTACCCCTCGTAAAGGCCACGCACACCCTCGATAACCGCTATATCGGCGCTCTCTGCTGCATGGGCGTAGATCTCCTTAACGGCTGCCTGCGTCATGAGGTAGCCGTCCAGATTGCGGCAGCTTCTGCCTGTGATCCAGGTGTGGTAGCTGGGATCGATGTAGTCCATGGCTACCTTGAAGGGCTGCACCTTCTGGCCTTTACCGCAAAGGGCAGAGAGAAGGCCAGCTACGATGGTGGTCTTGCCGCTGGAGCTTCGATCGCCAGCTATAAGGATTCGTGGACATTCGGCCCTCATTTTATCATTCCATGGAGAGCTCTCTAAGTCTCTCATCGCTGAGGGGCTGTGGCACCTTTGGCTCGGCTCCAGACATAATCTCCCTGGCTAAGGCGCGGTAGACCTCTGCGATCTCTGAATCCGGCGCGCCCTCGATCACCGTCACCGCTCTCCTCTCGCACTGCTGCACAATGGGGTCTTTGGGTATGAAGGCCACAAGTCGGCTGTTCAGCTCCTCAGCGAATCTTTGTGCAATCTCCTTCTCCCGCCCGGCGGCAGCCTCGCGCGAGTTGCAGATCACACCTGCCAGAGGCGTTTTTAGGCGGCGTAGGCCCTTGCTGATGTTGTTCGCCGCATAAAGGGGCATGTACTCCCCGGAGGTGATGATGTAAGCCTGGCTGACCAGCCCCTTTCTGATGGGTGCGGAAAATCCACCGCAGACAATGTCACCCGGCACATCGTACAGCACCAGGTCTACATTCTCCATGGCCTTGGAGACCTTGCGCAGGAAATCAATGGCGATAATTATGCCCCGTCCGGCGCAGCCCACACCCGGCTCCGGGCCCCCCACCTCAATGCACAAGACGCCCTTGTATCCCGGAAAAACGACATCCTTCTCCCGGATCTCTCCTCCGGCCAAGATGAGGTCCATCATGGTGGGAATCCTTCTGCCAACCAGTGTTATGCTCGAGTCGCTCTTGGGATCGCAGCCCACCACCAGCACCCTGTGGCCCTCTTCGGCACAGGCGGCGGCTATATTCGAGGCAGTGCACGACTTGCCGATACCGCCTTTGCCGTATATCGCAACGTGTTTAATAGATGACATCTAACTCCGCTTCGCGTGTAGATCCTCCCTAGGATATACAGCTTATCCAGGAATGATTCTTAAGAGGTGGATGGAGATCAGGACAGTCTGGTTATTAGCCACAGCGGCAATGTTGGTCTTGCTTTTAGGGCTTGTTTCGAGCGCCACAGCGCAAGAGCCGGTGGAAGCGGCCTATGTGCGGGGCCATTTCAGTGAAGGCAGTGGGATCTGGCGGGCGGATGACTTCGGCTGGTTCTATTACGACCTTGATAAGGACCAGGGCGGCGAAGAGCTGCGCATAGATATGCAGGGAAGGACGGCGGAGAAAGGGCATATCGTTTACTCCTCAAAGACATGGTCGCAGCAGTTTGAGTATGAACCCTGGGGCGGCTTCCAGGCGGTGGCGTTTCTTGGCAAGCCCTACTTTGCCGGCTATCCTGAAAACAACTTCACGAAAGAGGTAAGCTCTTTTGGAAGAGGCGCGCTGAGAAGGGTGCTCATAGATACAAAAGATGAGTACGCATTGACCTATAATAAAACACTGCCTCTTATGGATGGTTATGTTCTGACTGTTGCAGAGATCTCTAAGAAAAATGACGTTGCTAACTTCGTTCTATTAAAGAATAGCAAACCAGTCCACGCCGCAATAGTTAGCATTGGCGGAACATATGTTTATAAAATTGATGAAGTTCCCATAATTTTAGTGCATATGATCGATGCCATGAGCGGCGAGAATTCCGGATTTGCCGAAGTGGATGGGATCTTTCAGGTCAGTGATGAGCCGCTTGTCAAGCTTTTTGAGGGAGGTAGGCTCGGTAATTTGAAGCTGACATCCCTCTCGGATGAAGGCATAGAATTCCGAAATGACAGGTCTCTGACGCTAATAAAGAACAGCCAAGTTCTTCTGGCGACTGGATTTATGTTGAGAGTTACGGACAGTTCAGAATTGATTTACTATCCAGAAGGGGGCATCTACGATTACGGCGTGCATGAAATCAGGGGCCCGACGTTCAATGGCAGTCGAGTAATTACCGGCATGTATGGTAAATATCCTTCACCTCTGGCTGCAAAATGGAACTCCGGGAATTATACCAACTTTTTCATGGACCCGGAGAAACAGCTTGGTTATGAAAATCAATTCGGCTCTTTGGATCAATTCGGCTCGGAGACGCTGTCGCTTCATAATGTAAATGGAAGGACGGTTCTGCCGCCCACCAGTCCAAAGGTCTTAAATGGAACGGTAATTTTGGATGGATTTCAGTACACCGCAACCATGAGATCCAAAGAGTATGATTTTATGCCCTGGGGATCCTATTATGTCGTGCCTTTCCTTGGAGATATCTGGTTCGCTGGATACGACCAATCATTAAATCTTTTTGATCATGAAAAGATCGGAAGAGTGCTGATTGATAGCGAAGTAGTTCAAGGAAATGCTGCAAAGGGTAACTATTCACTGCAAGAAGGTTATGAAGTCTGGATCAGGGATGTTGAAAAGGACAAGATCTTTGTCCAGCTCACAAAGAACGGTGTTTTGCAGGATAGCTCTATCGTAAAATCAAACTCAACTTACATTTACAAGAAGGATTTGGATGATGTTAAAGACATGCCGATAATCAAGATCCATGTAAATAATGTCTTCAGCAATGGAAGCCTTCGATTTGCAGCCATCGATGGAATCTTCCAAATCTCAGATCAGTTCATGCTGCCTGTGGAAGCTGGACTTGGTATCGGAAAGCTCCAGATCATGTCCACGTCCCTGCCCTATGTAATAATTATGGCTAACGACGAAATCATAAATTTAAATAGCGACTCTACCATTTCCCTGGCTCCGAATATGGATATTCGGGTTGCAGATAACGATACTCTTCGATACTATATCTATTCCCAAAAATATGTTGTTCCGAGACCCGCGCCTCCGAAAATATTACTTCCCGCAAATGTTATCTCTTCGACATCCGCTAATTTTTCTATGGTTGTCAAAGCCGCAGAGATTCGTAAGGTAACCGCAGACATCTTGGATTCGAGCAACAGAACCGTTTTCTCCAGGGATATCACCAGGCTCGCCCAGGGTTCGGGCGATTTATGGGGCTTTGCCTGGGGATGGAATGCGACGACTATGCAGCTAGGTGATGACAAGAGCCCCGTCCTGGATGCGAGCGGCAGCCCTGTACCGGGATTGCTTTACCTGAGTTCATCTACACCCGCCCAACAGGTCGGCGTGATATTTGATTCAATGGGAAGAATTGGTGCAATATTGGATAGTAAGGCCATCTATTACGTCTCCCGTGGTGAATATAAAAAACTCAATAATTCTATTGATTATGACGTCATGCTAGCCAACGATACAACCCGAAAGCAGTTCCTCAAGATTGAACCTGGAAAGAGTGTTCTGCAGTTTCTCGATGTTATCAATGGCAGATTGGTTCCAACCGGCGTCAATCATACCCTTCAGGGCAATCTAGAGGCTTTAGAGCCACATGTTTTGGTTATAGGGGCCAGGAGCGGCCGATATGAACTGCGAGTGAGGGTGGAAAATGTCATCAATGCCATTCAGACATTTGGAGAGTTCTTCAATGTCACTCCTGCCGAAATGCGCGGCGTATCCCTAGGCAATGCATTGGCATTTGCCGGAGAAGATGTATCCATTCCCCTCCTTGCCCCTAATTCCAGCGGTGAGAAGAGGATTAACATCTCTTATGATGCCGCCAGGCTGAAAGCCACTGGCATTTCGGGGGAGTGCAAAGCCGCCTGGCAGGTAG
>Ga0315273_10009396_pt1 | contig 12393 bp, 23 predicted proteins | sample YL17G02_0_MG_FD_205753 | JGI IMG/M metagenome (GOLD analysis project Ga0315273, IMG submission 205753) | Sediment microbial communities from Yellowstone Lake, YNP, Wyoming, USA - YL17G02_0 | ecosystem: Environmental > Aquatic > Freshwater > Lake > Sediment | place: USA: Wyoming | collected... | reverse complement strand
TTTTAATCGACCTTAGCGGATCGATTACCCCCAATATGATTAAGAAGTTTGAGTAACTATGAAGGTGTTAGTTAATCAAACGGAAGCCCGGATACCTAAAAAACTTTACCCACCTCCGCTAAGGGGTGGAATTAAGTTTGGGCAAAGAAGATTCGGATTCTACTTTTAATATATTTTGTTAGGTGAAACAATGCTTCAAGCCGCAATATTCGTTAGAGAGGAAGTTATTGGTAACCCACTCTCTCACTCCGGGATCGTCGGATACATTCCACTCTCTCACTCCGGGATCGTCGAATACACTTATCACATTAAAGATAGTGAGTTTTCCGAAGTGATTAAGGTGTCAGGGGTGCCGTCATGCATTTCGAGAGAAATGGCAGTATTCCGTGTTTATTTAAGCAGGCAGGAAGCTGTCGCTAAAAATATAGCGCTCCTTTATAGGTCATACGTGGGAGAGTCCACCATCCCGGTGGGACTAGGTCGCGCCGGAGAAAAATGGATTATCGACGATAGTAACTTAATTGATAAGTTATATCCCGACTTAGAATACGGTAAAAGATATCAACCTTGTATCCTAAATCAATTTAGGCGAACCTTCCTTACCCCCAAAACTAAACAATGAGCGATTGGAAAGAGGGCTCTATCGAGCGTCGAGATGCTCGACATACGAAAAGCTCCGACGAACACAAAACAACCGGACGCAACAAACGCAACACTAAAAAGTGGTGTAAGGGTAAGGTTGGAGTAGAACATAAAACGGAATGTAGAAAATACGACGAAGTAAAAAAGACTTCTAGTAAATATTTTAAAACTTGGCGGCTGCTCGTTTGTACGGTATGTGGCAAAGAGATAGCTACTTACTATCCTACTAAAAAGATCAAACCTGAATGGGTAGATAAATAATGTTCTTTGTTGGTAAAAAGAAAGTATCATTTGTGGTACGTTCGTTACCATCTCCTTCATTGGAGATTGTAAATGTAGACGACGATCTGCTTGTTGACGCTGATGAAATTCTTGCATTGCGAGAAGCATATAGTGCAAATTATAAATTTTTGGTTGGTCCATTTAAAACTTTGCGAGGCGCCAGGTATATGATTAATCATAATTCTCCTGGGTTAACCGTTTCTGAAGCTGAAAGACTCGCCAAAGAGGCGGAGAAAAGCTATCTTTACGGCAGGTAAATAATTTTCCGCTGTTAGCATAATTGGTTAATGCACCTTTCTCATAAAAAGGCTGATGGGGATTCGAGTTCCTCACAGCGGACAAATCAAAATGCATCCCTTACAGCTCATTAAATATTGTCAGCAAAGAAGTTGGTCACTACAGGAAACTATTCCTGTAAGAGAACATACAGACCGTATTGCTCAAGTTGACGAACTGATGCTTGATCCTACTATTTGGAATGATAATAGAAAAGCTGCCGCGCTTCTTAAAGAGCGGCAGCAATTAACTTCTCTTATAGAAGAGTTACAACATATTGTAGAACAGTCTTCAATGCTGTTTGAATATGTGGAATCTTTTCCTGATGAAGTTGAAAGCTTCAACGATCAAATTGTTGAGCTTGATAAGACTATTAATGAATTTGAACTGTCTCAAATGTTAAGTGGTGAGCACGATAATGGTGCCGCCATATTAACCATTAGCGCGGGCGCGGGCGGATTAGAAAGTTGTAATTTTGTTTCAATGTTATTTAGAATGTATTCGCGCTATGCAGATAGTCGCGGCTACAAGATAGAAATCTTGGATGAAAAGCCGTCAGCAGAACACTCTAATATATGTTTAGATAACGTCGCAATTAGAATTGAAGGTAATAATGCATATGGGTTTTTGAAAGGTGAAAGCGGCGTTCATCGTTTAATCAGAAATTCACCATTTAGTTCTAGCGATTTGCGGCATACAAGTTTTGCGGCGGTAAGCGTGTTGCCGGATATAGAAGATAGTATTGATGTAGTGATAAACGAAAATGATTTAGAGATCCAGGCAATTAGATCTGGGGGTCCAGGCGGCCAAAATTCTAACAAGGTGTCGAGCTGCGTTAGATTATTTCATAAGCCAACTGGCATTATGATTAAAGCTCAGACCGAACGCTCTCAATTAGAAAATCGCCGTATCGCTTTCAAGATTTTAAAAGCAAAACTATACGATATAGAAGTTAAGAAAAAAGAAGTTGAAAATGATAAACTGATCGGCTCACAATCTAACAATGCTTTCGGTTCTCAAATTAGAACAATCACGATGCAACCGTATAGTTTAGTTGCCGATCATAGATCCAGATGCGAAACTAATCAAGTAGACAAGTATCTTGGTGGAGATATTCAACGATTCTTGTTTGCTTATTTACGCAATAAGTGAAACATTTTTCCAAGTTATACCGCGTCTAATATCCCGAATAGTTTTTGGAGATACTAGATATATTTGACCAATATTCTTGTCAGACTTACCGCCACTAATCATATTTTTGATTTCTCGAACCTTCGATTCGTTAAGTTTGATGGCGGGATTCGGATGAGCAAACTCCACTTTACCTTCTTGTTCGCATACAACTTCTTTCCAACATAATCTGTTTTTGCATCTAGCTTTAACGTTGGTAGCCTTTCCAATATATCGTTTGCCATTTGACACGCAAACTATTTCATAAACATAGAACATCATATTCTATATATCAATAAGATTGGCAAATGCTACATCAACTCATTAAATTTGATCGCAAGACCCCATTCATTCTCGCCTGCTCTGGCGGCGTAGATAGTATGGCGATTGCGGATTTCTATAAACGCGGCAACAAAGACTTTAGCGTTGCTTACTTTAATCACGGCACTTCCCAAGCTGACGCTATGGAGAAGTTAGTTCGAGAGTGGGCAGAACAAAATTCTGTAGAATTTCTAACTGGAAAAATTAATTCCGAACCAAAGCCTGCCGGACTCTCGCCAGAAGAATACTGGCGCAATGAGCGATATGCCTGGTTACACTCTCATCGGTTGCCAGTTGTTACGTGTCACCACCTCAATGATTTGGTGGAGACCTGGCTGTTTGGTGCATTGCACGGCAAACCCAAACTCATTGCTTGCGCAATTGAGGGCGGTGGTCGATGGCTATATAGACCATTTCTTACTAATACCAAACAACAATTAATTGATTGGTGTATTAAACACAATGTAAAATGGTTTGAAGATACTTCCAACCAAGATACCAAGTATCCTCGTAATCGTATTCGGCATAATATTCTGCCCGAAGCATTGAAGGTTAATCCCGGCTTACTTACAGTTATGAAAAAGAAAATCTTGGCAGGCGATGATGCTTGTTATGATTACTCTCATTTAGAATAAATAAGGAAACAAATGGCAAAACAGATTAAGTCGCTAACTTCTAAATCAGCAAAGACTGCCAACGATAATGTTGTCGATCCTAATTCTCGCAAGGGCAAAGAGTTGGCTCGCCGAAATGAGCGTGATGCGAATACATCGCATAAGCGACCATCGCTATTGTCCGTAAAGAAAACGGCTGGCGCTCTCACACCGTGTGAAGTTAAAACCATTTGCCCCGCGAATCAGTTCGCAGAGTTGACGCCTCGTCAAGCAAAGCGTTTGGAGAAGCGCCCCGCCCAACTTGAATCACTTATTGCTAGTAAGGTTACTATGCGAGATGCAACGCAGGTTGCGGAACGTATTCGTATTGACGAGGACCGTGCTCGTCGTGCAAGAGTTAAGGCGCGGAACCTACTGAAGAAAAAGTAATATGCTAACAACACTTTCTATCCTGGTAGGTTTGGTGGCGTACGCCTCGGCAGGCGCATGGTGCTGGGGCTATATACGAGGGGTCATAGAAGATGAGACGGGGTGGAATACTCCGCTTCCATTATTATCAGCTTTACTTTGGCCGGCTGTACTTGTTGTTATCGCGATGAGAATGTTACTAATCCCCATCCAAGCGATGGGGTTTAGTTTGCAGCAAAAACAAATGCTGCAAAAGAAACAACGCATTGAGTTACAGAATAAAACAAGAATTGAATTAGAGGCGGCTGAAAAAGAATTATTAGAAGAGTTTCAAGAGCTTGAAGATTGGGAGCAGGCTGACAAGAAGCTAAAGAAAGCAAGTCGTATTCCACACGGCAAGGTCGTCGAGCGCTCCGTCGATCGGGTTGCCGTCGCTCCCGAGGCGAAAGAAACCCGCCTTGGCGACCTGGGGCTCCCAGGAGACCAATAGCCTAACAATTGCCATTCCTATATCTCCCTTATCTTTGGTATGATGCATTTGTTCCTTTGTCCTTGTAGCTCAGTCGGATAGAGCAGAAATTTTCTAAATTTCAGGCCGTTCGTTCAAGTCGAACCAAGGACGCCACAATACTTATATATCCACAGAGTGTTCGATTGACTAATATTTTTAATATTAGCTAATAAAATGAATTCTACAATGAGTGCGCTTTTACTATTATTAGCTACATACTTTGTTATATACTATGTATGGAACCACATCAAATACTTATTAGCCTGGTACGATATAACTCTCGGAAAGAAGAATAATGGAAAATCCGGCAAGTTGGAACGAGACGCAAAAGACAATCGGTCGGGTATTATTAACAAAAAATGAAGAGTCTACTGAAGATGAATACCACGATCGTATCATCGCCGGAGTAATCGTTTCTCTTCGAGAAAACAAGCTTCTTAAAGATACAGATCATAATCTGGAAGAAGTTTTGCTTGAAGAAATTGACCTCTATCATAGGCTTCTGGCAAGGGGTAATTGTGGTAGGTCGCTTACAAGTAGAATGTATTACAAGCTGTTAAGCCTCGGCGCCCTCTAATATGTTAGAGTGGTATGCAAACCACGCCGACATAATTCTTGTATTCTGCATAATGATTTCTGGCGTATTATGTTTTAGTGACATCGCCTTTTATGATGATTAATTAAAGAATTATTCCTTTAGGGTTTAACGAATTATGTTATTAAAAATAATTACAACATTACTTATTGTTAGTATGACAGCTTGCCTTAAGCCAAGCCCACCCGAAATTACAAAAGCAGAAGTAATTGCAGTGTCACCGAACTGCATTCAATTTGAGATTAATCCAGCTCCAGCCGGATGCAATATGTCCGTTGTTATCAATGAAATCATTGACAAATGTTGTAAGGTAGCATGCGCAACAAAACTGTTTTCTTCAATTGCAGGTTGTGCGGCTAACATTATGGTCGCATCACAATGCACAATATATGATATTGTAAATACACAATACTCCGTATGCGATTGTGATGTTCCAGTTGAACCAAATATTCAAAATGACTAATGTAGTAATTCCTTTAGAACCATATCTGTTTTGTAATAAATGCTGGAAATGGAAGGCACCTGGTTCGGATGCTTATGTGGCAATAAATGAGCGCTAACAAATTAGCTGCATTGCAGAAAACAAAATATCTCGAAATTGTTTTCTGCTTATGGGAAGAGGGTGAAGAGTCCACCCACCAAGAGTACCCGGCGCTTTCCGTCAAGCAATTGCTAACGGCTAACGCTTACTACAACTCTTTGCGTTGCGAAGGTTGTATGTGCGGCTCGTGCGTGGGCGTGAGTGAGCTTGCAAGTAACCTTACCACCTCTCCTAAAGAACTAGAGCCCATAGCGAAGCTAGCAGCTTCGCTTGGCGAAGATGAGTATAAAAAGTATTTAGCCAAACAAGCTTAATAGTTCGCATCTCAGCGATAGTTAGCATCCCAGTGGGGATTTTGTTCCCCAATTACATTGATAGTATATCCTGGCAAAGCCTTTGTTAATAGGGCTTTCACCTGATTAACATTAAAAGTAAGAATATTGTTAAACCTGGCATCAACATTATTACCATCAACTTGCACAAAAAGATTCCCCTTTAATACGGGGCACACTTTATCAAGCGCTTGATTAATTTGTGATGGCATAGTAAATGGGGAATTAGTTTTTCCCGCAGGCTTCTCTTCTAATTGAGATGCTGGATAACTAAAATCCTTTAGAGGATCGCCTTTGGTCCCCCCAAAGGGGGCGTCTGTCCCATAAGGGTTCTCAGGATGAGAGGGGCGAAGAACACTTTTCCCTACGGGAACCTCACTATCTAATGGAGAAATGCCTGCTGGTTGCGGTCTTTGTGCCAATTTGATTTGAAATTTCTTGGCTAAATGCGTTAATTTTTTAAGACTCATTCATATATCCTGTATGATAATGCCTGTTATGTAGTAGGTAATTTTTTAAATTAAAGGCTAAATGTTAGTTATTGCAATTTGTCACGGATATACGTCGCACAATTCTTTTACACGCTTCTTTCCGCTGGAGGCAGATAACCAGGTTATCATTCATTATCAAAAAGATCCAGATGATGAGTTGGAAGAAGAAGACGACGAAGAAGATGATATCGAAGATGATGACTTTGATGATTTCGACGATGAAGAGTGGGACATAGAAGAGGGAGATTTGGAGGATGACGAATGATAGCGTCGGCTTTACCGCTCGTGATAGTCGTATTATGTTCTTTATTCTTTCTCGGCGGCTACTTTGCAGCAATGCCAAGAACGTGGGCGGTGGAATCGTGGGATCGCAAAGACATTAAGATCCCTGCTTGGCAAGGTAGTCGCACAAAGAATGTCGCCAATCAGGCTACCACTTTCTTTGTTAAAGAATATATTATCGTAACGCAAGGATTAACATATGTTTGGTGGAAAGCTAAAGGCGTTATGGATTATGAGTTATATAAGGTAGTATACCATACTGGCGATACTGTCTATTATCACGGAGACAATAAGGTTTTCCGTGTAGTAGATGCTAGCGGCAAACAGTGGTAAGATATCGACCGATACACAACTAATCAAAAAATAACAACTCACCGTCCAACGTGAGCTGTGCGTTATCAATAGATGGTTAAGGTCGTTAGTCCGCGAAGCAGGGATTAATCTGCTGGGGTTCAAGTGGTGAATTCTCTTTTATATCTAAAAGATAGATATGTTAAAAACGATCCCCATCAATGATGGGTTCCTCTGAAACCACTTTATTATTTATAGGACAGTATGTATTCTCTCAAAATTACAAGATCAGTCGTAAGCGAAGTTGGGGCGCAAATTCAAACAATTATTGAAGCCCAACACCAAACGCATACAACTCTATATAACTTATATGATCTTCTCATAGATAATGACGCCTTGGAAGGCGGAGATGAAATTTGTTATAAGGCTCCAAAGACAACTCATAAATATCATATATGTATGACCTGTTGCAAACGAGCCATTGAGGGAGCAGCGATCCACTGTTCTGATTGTAGTAAAGGTAAGCGCCCCAAGCTAAAGTTAAATTATGTTCGGGCGCCACTTCCAAAATATTACAAGTATTGAGACTCGATTGAGACGTGCAATTTGCATAGCAAGTGTTACAATTATTGTTTGGAGGACTCTATGAAACTCGGCATTTGAAAACTTCAATGATGGTTTGCGTCTTCCTATTATCAAATACATAAGGTTAACAATGTTTCAGAACGTTCAAGAATTTGCTCAATCCGCCTCTGATTATAAGGAGCTTAAGCTCCCCAAAGTCTTCTCAAAAAAGCGGGGCAGAGCATGCAGTAAGAAGCTAAATGTGTCTCTCGACAGCCGTATTCTTCGCGATCAGTTGGTTGCTTCTTATATGAATAAAGAACTCCGGCGCGAGATGAAGCAGTTTGAAAAGACTGTGGGCGAAGTTGCGGGGCGAGGTGTTCACGATATTCCGCTACCAGATAACATTGTCTCTCTGCGAGCCAATGTCCTATTGGCGGAAGGTAATCTTACAGGAGCACGCATTAGCAAAGAGGCTATGACAAAATATCCACCTCTGCGATAGTTTCTATTTTTCTTTCTCTGCGATAGTTTCTATTTTTCTTTTGCGTATAAGACTATTTGTTTTATGCGCAAAGATAAGGATAGAAGAAGATGATATATTACGAAAGATCATATGAAAAATAATATCATTAAGATGTTAAATGAAGCGGTTCGTATTTCAATTCAAAAAGAAGATGATCGTCATTTCAGAGTTGGTTCTGTAGCAGTTCGTGGAGATGGAACTATTGTAAGGGCATATAATGGTGCGCCAAAATTTCCAGAAAGATTACATCATTCTGAGGGTCGGCTGTGTAGAAAATTAGATCGTAATGCCGTCGTATATGTAGCTCGAACAACAAAAGATGGATTATGGGCAATGAGCAAACCCTGTGCGGACTGCGAGCGAGCGCTGCGCCGAGCGTACGTAAAAAAAGTATATTATACAATTGCCACTAAAGAATATGGGTGTTTGTATTTTTAGTTTTTAAACACTCTCTATGAGCTATTCCCAGCAGAAAACTAAATGCATAATTATGCATACTAATGATGTCAAAACATATAGTCAAGCCGTGGGGATATGAAACCATCTTTGCACATACTCCACAGTATGTGGGTAAAATCCTCTTTGTCAAAGGTGGACATAAGTTATCGTTACAGTATCACGAAATAAAAGATGAAACGATATATTTAAAATCTGGCAAAGTAACCCTTGAGCTGCATAAAGAACACGTCATTAATATGATTGAGATGCAGCCTGGAGTTAGCATTCACGTTCCGCCTAACACGATTCATCGTATCATTGCAGAAGAAGATTCGGAAGTGTTAGAAGCATCAACGCCAGAATTAGACGATGTGGTTAGGTTGGAAGATGATTACGGTCGAGTAGATTAGTTATTTGGCACCGTGGCGAAATCGGCAAACGCGAAAGTTTCAAAAGCTTTTTTCCGCAAGGATATATCGGTTCAAGTCCGATCGGTGCTACCATTGAAAACATTACAACACAATTATAAATATTGGTTTATGAATATATTTCACAATGTATTTATTCATCCACTATTGCCAATAGCCGATCTCTGCTTACTAATTCAGTTAATGAGAACCGCTAATTGGATATATGATCTACATCGCAGAACTTCTCCTACTAGATGGTTAAATGAATGAAAGCCTTCATTAAAGAATATCCTGTTCACTGTTGGATGTTATTTGGTTGCCTTATATTTATATGCCTTATATTGGTCGTATCTCCTATGTTGAGACGCCCCGTCTTCGTCACCAAAATAGTCTCATCTTTAGAAGAATGTAAAGAAAGCGTTCACTCCCTTCGCATAGATTATCCTCACGCAGAAGCGGTATGTCAATTCGCTGCGAATAAAGCAGTCATTCAATCTGGCAATTTAAATACCATTTACGTCTCTTGTGTTTGTAAATAAAGGAATCGAAAATGAGTTCTGAAAATAAGACTAAGCAGGAAGTCGCGTCCGAGTTACTCACCAAGTATAAGATGGCAGATGCCGAAGTGAGTCGAGTAAAGCTATTGCTGGAAGAAGTTAATAGTGCGAGAAGCGATGTTGTTAAGGAAATGCACGATGCGCTTGGCAAAGGACCCTTTACATATAAGGGGGAGTATTTAGGAAAGATAGTCTGTCGTGACACAACTTATTTCCTAAGAGGCAGAGCAGAGGGTAATGCGGTTAAGATTGATTAATTTTCTTTGCGTCTTCTAATATTAGTTCCAACTCTGAAAGAGTAGCATTATTTTTCAGCGTATTCGCTCTAAATGAAATTACCCTAATATTACCTTTTACATATCCCAAAGAAGGAATGATTCTATCTAAACTTGGACTACTCATATTATTCCTTCTTTCATTTTTTATGTATTTATTTCTTTTAATTGGAATAAGTAACACTGAACATTTGTCCGGTATGATGATATCTTCTGGAGTAATATTGAAGGGGGTTTTTTGTTTTGGCTCTACGCTTGGCTGAAAGATACATTTTTCTTTCCGCATTCATAGAATCCCATTGAGCCTGCCTTTCTGATCTTTTAGGATCATTTCTCGCAATCTCGTTGAGCTTATCTTTTATTAGAGGACGATGCCTATTGCGTTGTAAATTAACCTTTGCTCCATATTCGTTCATCACAATGATTATAAAATTTTTTATTATATTTTGCGCATTACTTGGAGCCTGGTATATTTTACCAGTATGGTATCCTAATATGCGTCACGTTGCTTTTGAATGGGGTGATTTTCAATTTAAATATAGACATATAATTTGTGCTATCATTTTGATATGCGGTTGGAAACTTAAAACCGATTAGAGATTGTATTCAAATGGAGCGAGCGCCGCTCAATAAAAATAACCCCTCGTTATTTGCGCCAAGCAACTATAAAGAAATGGATGAATGGCTTAATGCTTTATCTCGCCAAGCTTGGCTTGGTATTCTTGGCAGCTATATAGCTGGCGGGCATCGTAATGTTATCTTATATATGAGAGTGCATTTTACAATCAACATTGTAAAATGGAAAGATAAGGATCTTCTACAATTTTTTAATTGTCGCAAGTTAAATGACTTTCGCTCTCGCTCTGAAAGAGCGTAAGTATTCTTTGGGTTAGCAAACCTTTGCTGCTAATCGTTAGTATTAAATACTATCCAACATAAAGGATAGTCGGTTGAGAAAAGTAATTATTTCGTTTAGAGCAAACAAGCTTTGTTGTTGTTTGATTCTTGCTTGTGCGCTTGGATCTGGTTTATAAGGCTCATGCTTACCAAAGCCCTTTTCAAAAGCCGCATTCTGTCCTCTCAAAAATTCAGCGCGCCCGGCAATATTTGCCTCTAGTGAATTTGCAGACAATTGCATTTGTTCAAACGGAGCTAGGAGGTGGTTTGGAAAGCCAGCGTCGCAATCTAATTCCGGATATTGAGTTTCAAATGCTTGCAAATGTTCTGCAAACTCCCCCGTCAGAATGATCAAGTAATCGCATATATCTCCTACACTCTCGACGGCAAGCTCAAATTTTCGATTATCCCAATGATTTGTTAGTTCCGTTATAAATGAAGACAGATTATCTCTGCCAATATTGATTGCGCTTCTTGCTGGGGCGAGAGCTTTACGCAAGTAAATGGTAAGTAAACTTTTTCCTAATTTAGAATCTGTCTGCCTATATTCGGGTTTGCTACGCATCTTGGTAACCCAATCTTTAAATTTATGAATGTCACCACTGCCGGTCAAGGTATCTTGAATTTGTTTGAAGACTTCCACCGGGGAATCTAATTCCTTGGCATCCATTAAGCGTTTAAGCTTTACATAGTTTTCTGTATAACGTTGTTTTCTTTCGTGTGGATTGCTCGCCGGCACCTTATCATGGGCTTCTTGTTCGGCAATATTATTTAAGATACTATCGCTATTATGCGCTAGCCCATCGAAGACATTCATTTCGACAATCAAGTCTCTCATTATTTGAACTTCTTGTTCATCTCTTTCAATAGAACGTGGAGATGCGCGCAACTCATCCAAGGTCCGATCTAATCGCGCTATCTGTCGTATAGTCCTGGCAATCATTTCCCAAGGTCTACCGCCGTAACTGGTATACCAAGCCTTACTATCTTGGAATGCTTCGATAGCGATATCCATCGCTTTAGCGAAATGTGCGGCAGCAGCACCACCCAACCCACTATAATTCTGATACTGCCCACTTAATATGGAGTTTTTACAATGTTGGTAGGGGGCGCTTTTTTTTCCCTGTGGGCGATTCGCCATAGCGAAGCTTTCGTTGTAATGCTCTAACTCTCCTAACACCGCCATTACTCCATATTTAATAATGTCTTTACGTCCTTCGACTGCGGCTTTTAAGGCGTTAATATCAACTACTCCTTTCGTCAAAGCAACTTGTGCGGGAGAAGCTAAAAAAGGTAATGTAGAAAACATTATTCGCTGAGCCATGTCTTCTTGAAGCCCAGCTAAACAAAGTTTTAAATAAGCAATTCTGATATGTTGTGAAACCTTTTGCATCTTATAAGATACAATGAAATTGGTAGAAACGACCCGCGGCACACTATTTATTGGCGATAAAGATGATGCGCTAGCACTTTCGGAACAACTTCCGAAGGTAATATATGATATCATTTGGAACCTCGCGGAAGAATTAGACTTTTTGGTAGAAGATGAAAAGACTTTTGCCAAGAAAGTGTTATGCGCTAACATTGACGATTACAGTATTCCCGATAATAACCTAACATTTTTACTTCAATTAATGACCGTTGTTGATTCTCTCCGCAAAGGAGGGAAGGTTTTTATCCATTGTTTTGGAGGGCACGGCAGAACCGGGCTAGGGTTAGCCGCCATTAAAATATCGTTAGATGGATATACTGCCGATGAGGCTTTGGATTTTGCCAACACTAATTGTGATGGTCCAGAAACTGAACAACAAAAACAATTTATAATTACTTTGAGTAAATAATATGGAACAGATTGTTAATTTTATTGCTAACTTTTTGGAAGTATCTTCTGATGATGTCAAAGCTGATACTCTCATAAGAGACCTAGTGGGAGATTCTTTGGATCTCATTGAGCTGATGCTTCAAATCGA
>Ga0315273_10009395_pt1 | contig 12393 bp, 9 predicted proteins | sample YL17G02_0_MG_FD_205753 | JGI IMG/M metagenome (GOLD analysis project Ga0315273, IMG submission 205753) | Sediment microbial communities from Yellowstone Lake, YNP, Wyoming, USA - YL17G02_0 | ecosystem: Environmental > Aquatic > Freshwater > Lake > Sediment | place: USA: Wyoming | collected... | reverse complement strand
ACGGTTCTCTGCGAATACTGCGACTCCAGCAGCTGCCGCCACGTCCAATTCGCCCTAAACATACCGGCAGTCCAGAAGATCGTGCAAGAAAAAGGCTGGAAACACAAAGAATGACGGGCCCACCAGCATCAGGCAGCGAACGCGCCCTGGTGTGGCTGACTATTTGGAGCAGCAACTTGATGCTTTGCTGGAAAAATGTGAGGAATGGAAGACGCAAGGAGAGCAGTCAGAAAAGGGCACACAAGGTTGACTATTAGCAAGGCATATGACTTAGCTATATGCATTATGTTGCGTGTATTTAGAGAGTGAAGATTCATGCCGATTAAGAAAAGTGAATTGTACAGTTCCCTTTGGAAGAGCTGTGATGAACTAAGAGGGGGAATGGATGCTTCTCAGTACAAGGACTACGTTCTAGTGTTATTGTTCGTAAAGTACGTGTCCGATAGGTATGCAGGAAAAAGTGACGCCCTGATCGAAGTTCCTGAAGGAGGCAGTTTCAAAGATATGATTGCCCTTAAGGGCAAACCAGAGATTGGGGATGGAATCAATAAGATTATCGCTAGGCTTGCTGAAGCTAACGACCTCAAAGGAGTTATTGACGTTGCAGACTTCAATGACTCAGACAAACTTGGAAGAGGCAAAGAGATGCAGGATCGCCTTTCGAATCTTGTGGCAATCTTTGAGAATCCTGAGTTAGACTTTAGCAAAAACCGTGCGGAAGGAGATGATATTCTAGGAGATGCCTATGAATATTTGATGAGGCATTTTGCCACAGAATCAGGAAAAAGCAAGGGCCAGTTCTATACTCCGTCTGAAGTTTCAAGAATAATGGCGAAGGTTATTGGAATTAGTTTTGCGAAAAGGCAAGATCAGACTGTTTATGATCCGACGTGTGGTTCGGGTTCTTTGTTGTTGAAGGCTGCGGATGAAACAGAGCAGGGCATTACAATCTATGGTCAAGAAAACGATTTAGCTACTAGAGGCTTGGCTAAAATGAACATGATTTTGCACAATAACCCGACAGCTGATATCTGGCAGGGAAATACTCTTTCGAAACCGTATTTCAAGAATCCGGATGGAACTTTGAAAAAATTTGATTTTGCCGTAGCTAATCCTCCGTTTTCAACTAAATCGTGGAGTATTGGCTTCGATCCATTTCATGATGAATTCGGTCGTTTCGATGGGTTTGGAGTTCCTCCTGCAAAGAACGGAGATTACGCTTTTCTGTTACACATAATCAAGTCCTTGAAACCTACAGGTAAAGGAGCAATTATTCTGCCTCATGGAGTGCTCTTTAGAGGTAATGCGGAAGGAGAAATAAGAAAAAACGTCATAAAAAGACGCTACATCAAGGGCATCATTGGTCTTCCGTCAAATCTTTTCTACGGGACAGGCATACCTGCGTGCATAATTGTTTTTGACAAAGAAGACGCTGACAACCGCAAAGGCATATTCATGATCGATGCAAGCAAGGGCTACTTTAAAGATGGAAATAAGAATAGGCTTAGAGCGCAAGACATCCACAAGATTGTTGATGTTTTTAACAGGCAGACTGAGATTCCAAAATATTCGCGAATGGTTCCTTTTTCAGAGATAAGCGATCAGAAAAACGATTACAACTTGAACATATCTCGATACATAAATAGTCAAGAAGAAGAAGACTTGCAAGACATTGAAGCGCATCTACTAGGCGATACACCCAACAAAGATGTTGAAGACCTGTCAGCTTACTGGAACGTTTGTCCATCCCTAAAAAACATGCTATTTAGGCCAAGCACCCGAAAAGGCTATTCAGCTTTGCAAGTTGAACAATCAAAAATCAAAACTACTATTCTTGAGAATCCGGAATTTTGTGGCTATTCAAAGAAAGTTGAGGAAGAATTCAAAGAATGGCAGAGCAAAATCATGCCTATCCTCAAAAACCTGACAATTGGTTCCAAGCCCAGAGAGTTAATATTCAATATGTCGAAAAGTATCCTTTCCGCTTTTTCCAATGATGCATTAATCGACAAATACGATGTTTATCAACTTCTGATGAATTATTGGACTGAGACAATGCAGGACGATCTTTACTTGGTCGCTGCAAATGGCTGGAAAGTCGAGATTATTCTCATTAACAAAAAAAGAAAGGAAACAGGCTTTGGCTGCGACCTTATTCCAAAAAGCATAGTTGTCGGCAAGTATTTTTCAAAAGAACAGGACGCAATAGACAAACTGACCACAGAGAAACAAAAAATTGTCCAACAAAAGCAGTCGCTCGAGGAGGAAAACTCGGGAGAAGACGACTTGTTCGCTGAAGCAAGAAGTGATTCCGGGAAGATTACGAAAGTGGAAATTACAAAGCGAATCACAGAGATAGGCGTAAATCGCGAATTCGCGGATGAACTCAAAACACTGGAGGATTATCTGAGTCTTATAGACAAAGAGGCAGAAATTAACGCTAAGATAAAAGTCGCGGAAACTGACCTTGACAAGAAATTGTTCATCAAATACAAAAGCTTGACAGAAGAAGAAATCAAGGTTCTTGTTGTTGAGGATAAATGGCTAACGTCCCTGTATGATTCTGTGAAGAACGAGATGGAAAGAATATCTCAAAGGCTATCCGGAAGAATAAAGGAGCTTGCAGAGCGATACGAGGAGCCCCTGCCGAAATTGGCCAAAGAAGTTGAGGAACGCTCAAAAAAAGTGGATAATCACCTAAAAAACATGGGTTTTGAATGGTAACAGAAACAATAAACCTAGGTTTTAGGCAGACTGAGGTAGGAATGATTCCAGATGATTGGGAGGTAAAGAAACTCGGCGATGTTACAATTTCTATCGTCTCTGGGAAATCTAATACTTCATCAGAAATTGGCAATTACCCAATTTATGGATCTACAGGGATTATCGGCTACAAAAATCATGATGATTATCATGGGGATAAAATATTGGTCGCGAGGGTTGGGGCAAACGCAGGTACTGTAAACAAAGTAAATGGAAGGTATTGTGTTTCGGATAACACTTTAATGATTACTTATCCAACAGATATTGATATAGACTTCGCTTATTATCAACTTGTAAATTATAAACTAAATAGAATTATATTTGGTTCAGGTCAGCCATTAATCACTGGTTCTCAACTAAAAAATGTAAAACTTCCTTTCCCTCATACCAAATCCGAGCAATCCGCCATTGCTCTCCGCCTCTCGGAGACGGACGACTTCATTAAATCTCTTGACCGGCTTATTGAAAGGAAGAAAAACATCAAGCAAGGTGCAATGCAAGAACTTCTTACAGGAAAGAAACGTCTACCCAGATTTCATGACAAGTGGGAAACGAAAGAAATTGAGACTTTTGCTGATGTAACTGCTGGAGGAACTCCTAGCACTTTTGTTCCAGAGTACTGGAACGGGAAAATCAAATGGATGAATTCTGGCGAACTGAACTCAAAAAAAATATATGACGTAGAAGGAAGGATTACTGAACTAGGTCTTGAAAATTCAAGTACGAGACTACTCCCGTCAAAATGCGTACTTATTGGACTCGCAGGACAAGGAAAAACGAGAGGCACTGCGGCAATAAACTATGTTGAACTTTGTACAAACCAATCAATTGGCGCTATCCTTCCAAATGACTCCTTCGTTCCTGAATACCTGTATCATAATCTTGATTCAAGATATAATGAACTCCGTAGATTGTCGACTGGTGAAGGTGGCAGAGGCGGACTAAATTTGACTATACTAAGGAACATTTTGGTCACAATTCCTCCAACCAAAGAAGAGCAATCTGCTATTGCTCAAGTGTTATCGGACATGGACTCAGAAATTGAAGATCTTGAACAAAAGAGAGACAAATATAAACAAATAAAGATTGGTATGATGCAACAACTGCTAACAGGGAGAATTCGATTGAAATGGAAGAGCTGACCGTTGGCCAGGCCGAGCAAAAGACACAGGATAGAATCGTTAGGCTATTCAGGGAAAAGATGGGCTATTCCTATCTTGGAAATTGGGAAGATAGAGAGAACAGCAACATAGAAGAAGAGCCTCTGGTCAAATTCTTGAAAAAACAGAGTTATACCGACAATCTAATCAAGAAAGCCTTGTTTGAGCTGCAGCAAGTCGCTTCGAACCAGAGCAAAGGACTCTATGATATTAACAAAGAAGTGTGCAGCCTGCTAAGATACGGCGTCCAAGTAAAGGAGAATGTCGGCGAAACCAAGCAGACAGTCTGGCTCATCGATTGGAAAACTCCGAAAAACAATGACTTCTGCATAGCAGAGGAAGTAACGGTAAAAGGCCAAAACGACAAACGCCCTGACATAGTTTTGTATGTTAATGGAATTGCAGTAGCTGTTCTTGAATTGAAAAGGAGCACCATTTCAGTCTCGGAAGGGATTAGACAGAACCTTGACAATCAAAAAGAGATTTTCATAAGGCAATTCTTTGCAACAGTTCAGCTTGTAATGGCAGGCAACGACACCGAAGGACTGCGATACGCAACAACCGAAACACCTGAAAAATACTACCTCAAATGGAAAGAAGATTCGAAGTTGAAAAATAAACTGGACAATGACCTGTTCTCGCTCTGTGGCAAAGAAAGGCTTCTGGAAATAGTTCATGACTTTTTAGTTTTTGATGGTGGAGTGAAGAAGATCTGCAGGCACAACCAATACTTCGGAGTCAAAGCAGCTCAAGAATACCTCAAGAAAAGAAAGGGCGGGATTATTTGGCACACTCAAGGAAGTGGCAAAAGCCTCATTATGATCTGGCTTGCAAAATGGATAAGAGAAAACATTGATAATTCTCGCGTTTTTATCATAACCGATCGCGACGAACTAGACGAACAGATTGAGAGATTCTTCAAAGGCGTCGATGAAGAAATATACCAGACAAAAAGCGGCAGAGACCTCATTAAGCAACTAAACAATACTCACCCATGGTTAGTTTGTTCGCTAATTCATAAGTTTGGAAGGAACACAGAAACTGATGTTGATGAATATCTTGAGGAAATAAAAGTAAATTTACCTGCAGATTTCAAAGCAAAGGGCGACTTGTACGTGTTTGTGGACGAATGCCACAGAACTCAATCGGGAACAATGCATGAAGCTATGAGGAAAATTGTTCCCAATGCCATTTTTGTAGGATTCACCGGAACTCCACTTCTGAAAAGAGACAAGAGAAATAGCATTAAGGTATTTGGCAGATATATCCACACTTACAAGTACGACGAAGCCGTCTCGGACAACGTTGTTTTAGATTTACAGTATGAAGCAAGGGAAGTTGACCAAAAAATCACTTCTCAAGACAAGATAGATCAATGGTTTGAAGCAAAAACAAAAGGCTTGACTGAATATGCCAAGGCGGAACTCAAAAGAAAATGGGGCACTATGCAGAAAGTTCTCAGCTCCCAGCCTAGGTTAGGCCGGATAGTTGCCGACATTATGCTAGACATGGAAACAAAACACAGACTGAAAAGCGGCAGAGGAAATGCTCTCCTGGTTGCTGGAAGCATATCTCAAGCATGCCAATACTACGAATTATTCCAAAACAACGGTCTAAAAAAATCCGCAATAATCACGTCCTATTCACCTAACATAGCCGGAATCAAGGGAGAAGCCACAGGAGAAGACGACGAAACAGATAACATACAAAAATATGAGACTTACCAAAAAATGATTGGATATTACGAAACACTCTATCCTGAAATAAAAACAGACAGCTTTGACGCCGTAATAAAAGAAAAGTTCATTAAAGAACCAGGGCAGATGAAGCTTCTCATCGTAGTTGACAAGCTACTCACAGGGTTTGATGCCCCACCTGCCACATACCTATACATCGACAAAAGCATGCAAGACCACGGCCTTTTCCAGGCGATATGCAGAGTAAATAGGCTCGATGGAGAAGACAAAGATTACGGGTACATTGTTGATTACAAAGATCTATTCAACAGCTTAAGTGAAGCAGTGAAAGATTACACATCTGAAGCGTTTGATGGCTTTGACAAGGATGATGTAGACGGCCTACTAAAAGACAGGCTCAAAACTGCGAAACAAGACCTTGACTCGGCCTTGGAGAGCATGAAGGTTCTTTGCGAACCCGTAAAACCTCCAAGAGACACGCTAGCATTTATTCAGTACTTCTGCGGAAACACTGAAAACCCCCAAGAACTTCAAAATACCGGGCAAAAAAGGTTCTCCCTTTACAAGCAGACATCCAAACTATTGAGAGCCTACGCAAACCTCGCGAACGAAATGAGCGAAGCTGGATACAATCAAAAAGAAACAGGGCAAATTAAGGCAGATGTGAAGTATTATGAAAACGCAAGAACTGAAATCAAATTGGCGAGTGGCGACTACATCGATTTGAAGGCTTATGAACCAGCCATGCGTCACCTGATAGACTCGTACATTGATGCAGAAGAAAGCAAGACAGTCTCAGCCTTTGACAACCTAACAATCATAGATCTCATTGTCAACAAAGGAGTTGACGCGATAGACTCTCTTCCGAAAAGCATACAAGAAAGCAAAAATGCGGTTGCAGAGTCCATCGAAAACAATGTTCGCAGACTAATAGTCGAAGTAAAACCTACTAATCCAAAATACTTTGAAAAAATGTCAGTTTTGCTGGATGAACTGATAAGAGAAAGAAAAGCAAAAGCAATCGAATACGAAAACTACTTGAAGAAAATCGTGGAATTTGTCAAGAAAATAAGCGGTGTCTCCGGTTCAGAGTCATATCCCAAGAACATCAATACTCGTGCAAAAAGGGCATTATACGACAATCTGGATAGCAACGAGGACCTTGCAGTAAAAGTACACGAAAATATTGAGCGGAACAAACTGGATGAATGGAAAGGAAACAGAATCAAAGAAAAACAGGTTAGAAATGCAATAAGGTCTGCCCTGGAGGAATTTGACATTCATGATGAAAAGCGAGTAGCGGCAATATTGAACGTGGCGAAAAACCAAAATGAATACTGAAGAAACCAAAATAGAAATCTGCAATCTGGAAATTGACACTGTAAGGAAAGACATAAAAAACATACACCTAGGCGTCTATCCCCCAAATGGACGAATTAGAGTTGCAGCACCCCTAAGAACCACTGACGAAACAATAAAACTGCTAGTCATCTCAAGAATGAAATGGATACAGAAACAACAACTCAAATTCAACAGGCAAGAACGCCAAACAGAACGAGAATACGTTTCTGGTGAAAGCCATTTCTTTATGGGAAACAGATATCTCCTAAATGTTGTTCAAACCACATCGAAACCAGAAGTTGTCATAAAAAGAAAAACTCGAATAGACATGTACGTCAATCCAGAAACAACTCTCAAAGAAAGAGAAGAATTGATGAACAGATTTTATCGCTCAGAACTGAAAAAGCGCATTCCAATTCTTGCCAAAAAGTGGGAAAAAATAACGGGAATATGCGTCAAAGAATTCAAGATTAAGAAAATGAAAACAAAATGGGGAACATGCAATCCACAGCATCAGAGGGTGTGGTTCAATCTTGAACTGGCAAAAAAGCCACTTCATTCTCTGGAATATGTATTGGTTCATGAGATGACCCATTTTGTTGAAAGAAATCATACAAAGGACTTCAAGTTGTTGTTAAAATCGTCAATGCCGAATTGGACCCATTACAAAGATGAGCTGAACGACGGCACATTGGGTTATTCAAAATGGGAAAATCGACCGAATAGTTGATTGTGCGCACAATTCTACGTCACAAACTTCCAAACCCTAAAGGCTCCATTCCAATACACGGTGAAAATCTACAAAGGACATCCTCAAAAACGTAGATTGCCTGCTCTATGGAACGAAAGGTGTTCTTGACGAACCTGGTTTTGCCATTTTACCTACGCTTTGCACCTATAGTTTTTTCTATAGCATCAACAACCCGCTTCTGTTTAGGCGTATAGTTCTTGATATCGTAAATGTATTCTAAAGGAGGCTTCCTTTTCGTCATATCCCGTTGGTGGTCTACAGCCCATTCAGGTCTTGAACATCGCAGGAACATTTCTTCAAGGTCTTTCTCTTTGTTCAAGATTTCTGAGGCATCTGTGGTGACAAATATCACCCACTTGTTTTGCCGAAATTGATATTCCTGAGCAGAAGCTAGATGCTTGATATCGTTAGAATTAAGATGCTTAACATCGTCAGGATTTTGCACTCCTCCAACGGCTATCGCTGAATAAATCGAATCACTAGGTTGAATCTCTATTGGTCTCATTCCTTTGAATGGAGCTTCCAGTTCATGTTTCTGCACTGCTAATTCTGCTGCTATAGCGGGTAGGAAGATGTTAATAGGCATCTTTTCGCCATCATCGAGGGAGTGCAACTGCGAGGCAACATAGTTCTCAACTGCTCCCAACATTTCATTACGGACATTCGATCGCTGATGAGAAGGCAGTTTTCTTAACTCATCTCTTTGTTGAGCGAAAAAGTCAGCAAATACTTTCCCATCTCGATTGCTTACTTCTTTGACCCCTTCTTTTTCCAGATATGGATTTAGCTTGGAATGTACATGTTTTATGATTATATCGTGTGCTTCTTGAATCAAGGTCAAGCCTTCTTGCTTCACAGAGGAAGAGATCATGCATTGCTTTGAAGTCTCCTCCAAGAAATCTGAACATGCCTTTGTCATCGATTCTAGAGGGTGTGGCAACAGGATGCAAGTATCAAGAAAGAAGCCTTCGACTTGTCCGTAGGACAAACCTTATCCTTCTGGAGCGTTTAGTAACTCCATGAGCCTTCTTATGGCTCTTGCCCCATTCTTACCCTCGTAAGATACGAAAGGATGGAACTCCATCATTGGCTCAATAAGCGTTTCTACTTCCTCAACCTCTTTCTGCAGGTGACTGATAAGCCCAGCTAACTCTTTCATATCTAGGCAACTGGATTTGAGTACCTTTACTTTGAATATGTCTTGAGTGGTGTTTGAATTGGCGAAATCAACGTACCAGGCAAGCTTAACCAGAGTGGATTCTACTCTATCCAACCTCTCGCAGAATGGAGTGATCCATCGATTGTGAGCATCGCACATTCTCTCGAATTTTCTTCTGTTGTTTCGGCTTGTAAGTAAGCCCAAGCGTTCACTTCTCATCTTCCTGTCATAGATATCTAGGTAATCTTTCTGAATCAGTAGCGAATTTTCAATACTTGTCAGAAACGATAACGGTAGGTCGGAACCAAAGAACATTCTGCATACATCAAAGAGTCTAGAATCGATCTCCTCTTTGAGGTCATTATGGTAGCTAAAGATCTCCGCATAATACGAATTGACGAAAGTCCATATGTCATTCGCGTATCTGCCTATTTCTACAGATTTCTCAAACACCAGGTCTTTTCTAAGATCAGCTTCCAGCAATTTCCTCAGATGACCTTTAATGTCTTCCATAGATAAGGTTCGGATGGGGGGCAATTCATCTATCAGCTTTAGATTGCTTTCGACAGTGTTCGCTAAACTAGCTTCAAAATCTTGAACAACTGCGTTAATGTTAGTGCCAGCAGCATCAAAACGCTGAGGAATGGACATACTGCTTCTTACGATATCTAGTCTAGCGAGGTCTTTTGTCCTACTGAGTGGTAACAATTTGCGCACCGATACAGATTACGGAAGTACGCTTATTATTTAAACCTAATTCCTAGGGACAACAAAAGGCTATTGTGATTTATGAATTGATCGTCACTATCTGCTATGTGGAAAACAACGTGTCCTAGGTGGGGTTACGTAAAGATGGAGACGTTCTAGGAATGAACGGAGAAAAAAGGGTCTGATTTTAGGAAATCGAGTCTAGGTTGTTGTTGGTGGGCTTGTCGCCTGTGTGGGGCTGAGCTTTTTTGTGATTGTCCTGGCGAGTATTTTTGCGAGTTTCCATGTGTACCATGTGAGGAAGCCGTTTGCGAGCCACAGTTCCATGCTTGCGTAGGACCAGCCTGCGTAAATGCTTAGGAATCCTACAAGGAAACTGATCAGGGTTGTGAAGAGGAAGTTTTCAAGCTTGAAGTTTTCAGGTGCCGTTTTGCTGAAGTATCCTGCGAGGCTTGTGATGAGGGCTATGACGATGGCGACGGGTGCTGCCTTGGTTGCTGCCCAGATTCCGTGTATCCATTGAAGGGGCACTTCCGGCGGCGTTTCCTCCGCAGCCATGACCGGGAAAGCCGATGCCAGCATCAGCAGGGCAGGGATAACCGCAAAGACAAAATATGCTTTTCTCATCTGCGCGTGTTCACCTCCGTTAGCCAAGCTTGATTGCGATCTCTTCAGATCGAGCGGGAGTCTCTGATACTTGCGCTTTTGCAGCTGTCCGTCTCTGCTGAAGTCGGTTGGTTTTTTTTGCTTCTGCCAGCTTGTCAGGCCATCCGAGCTTCTTGAGTTCAATGATCATCTTGTCAGCTTCCACAAAATTCTTTTTTGCAGCCTTAAGGCTGGTGTACACCATCGGCGGGTCCAAGTTGAGTTTGCGGGCGATTTTGTATGCTGAAAGTCCTTGGAGGTAGAGTTTCAAAATTTGATGCATTTCTGTGCTGATGGTCATGCGCAAGGAAATCGCATATTTTCTTTAACGATTTATTGTATTTAACTATTATTAATGTTGCTTTTGATATGAGCGACTCGCAATAAGCTTCTTTTGCAGGTTGGAACTATTTTCTGTTAGGATATTCATGGTTCCGGGTCTGGTTGGTTGGCTTAGGCGCAGATTCGCAGGCGACACGTTAACTGAGAGGACTGGGATTCGGGGAGCAGGAGCAGACAGCCAAGCGGATTTCGGGGAGCCCATTGACGAGGCAGACCTTCTTTTTGCTGTGCAGCGTGAGCCTGTTGCGTATCGGACTGTGTTTCAGGTCGCGCACGACGTTTTTGACAACTGGTTCAAACTCGAAGAAGTCAGCGAGAAGCCTGACTCTGATTTTGACCGGCTTGTACAGTATGCGCTTGCGGATTTGAATGCGAAAGCTGTTCTAACTCGGATGGCAGTGTTCGAACGTCTCGCTGGCTGGGCAGTCATCGTTATCGGCTATGTTGACCATGGCAAGAGCCTTGCGGACCCCGTGGAGAATCCCTGTGAAATATGCGAATTAGCCCCGTACATGGGAGACGTGCAGGTCACGGTGCAATCAAGTGATGAAGACAAGGATCCAAGTAGCCCAAGGTTTGGGCTTCCCATTTACTACACGCTTAACAGAGGCGCGGGTCTTGCGCAGCAAAAAGTCCATTTCACACGGGTCATTCATTTTGCCACTCGCTTGCTGGTTCATCCATACAAAGGCCTAAGCGTCTTGGAACCCATTTACGATGACTCACAAGCCTGGCGAAACATCAGGTGGGGCATGGGCCAAACCATCTTTCGGTACGGCAGCGGCTTCCCGGACGTCGAAGTCATGGGCGCCAACAAAAAGATGCTGGATGACCTAGAGGCCAGTCAACAATTCGCAAATTTGCAGAGCCGCACATACTTTCTTCACAGCGACAAAACAAAACTCGAATTCAAAGGCCTGGCTGGACGTGCCCTCGACCCTGAACCATACTGCCAAGCAATCTTGGAAAGCCTGTCCACTGGAACGTGCATTCCAACCGCCATATTACGGGGCGTGCAGGCCGGCGCCCTCACGGGCTCTGGCGTGAACGAGCGGGAATATTTCAAGTTGATAAGCGATCTGCAAAGCCTTTACGAGCCTGGAGTCTGGGAGTTGATTGACACTCTATTGAAGATCGGTCAGATTCCAGCCAGACCAGAGGATTATGAGATCAGGTGGCTTGGCGGTTTCGAAATTAACGAGATTGACAAGTCCATTGTTGAGTTAAACCGCGCTCGGGTTGACGACTTGCGCAGCCAGTACATGACTGTGAACGAGTTGCGAGCGCGTCAAAACCCGCCGTTAAAGGCCCTTCCTGGACCTGAAGGCATTGTTATTCCTGGTTTATTGCAGAAGCTGCAGCCGTTTTCGCAGCCTCAAAATGTGACAGGGGGCAAAAAAGAGTGAGGAAAATAGGAACAAGCTATGCTGAAGTTGACGCGTCAAAAATCGTTGAGGATTCAGACGAGTTTCTAGTTGTCCCGGCGATTATTGCGCGTGAAGGCGTTTTTCCGTATCCTGAAGGGAAAGCGTACAAGCCAGCCGTTGAACTGAAGGATGCGGCTTTTACTGCTGAAGGCGCATGGGTTGTGGCTGAAAAGCATCCTGACACTATAGTTCTCACAGTTCGAAACGACATTAAGGGGAAAGTGGAAGGCGCCAAATTCTCCGACGAAATCAACGCTATTCTGGGTAATCTACGGTTTTTCAAGGCGAAATGTGACGCCGCTTTTCTGGCGGAGATCAAGTCGGGAAAACGTAAAGACGTTAGCCTCGGGTTCTTCTACGACTACGATGCGACGCCTGGCAAATGGAACGATGAACCGTA
>Ga0315273_10009394_pt1 | contig 12393 bp, 14 predicted proteins | sample YL17G02_0_MG_FD_205753 | JGI IMG/M metagenome (GOLD analysis project Ga0315273, IMG submission 205753) | Sediment microbial communities from Yellowstone Lake, YNP, Wyoming, USA - YL17G02_0 | ecosystem: Environmental > Aquatic > Freshwater > Lake > Sediment | place: USA: Wyoming | collected... | reverse complement strand
TAATTCAGAATTGTTGGAATCAGACCGCCCACTTTGGTCGTCACATCCTGAATCCGTTCAAACTTCATTTCGCTGACTTGCCGCACAAACACTCCTTTTTGCTCAATATTCACAATCCTTATATCCGTGATGATCCAGACATCAAAATAATAATCAATCCACAAGATGAATGAGTACATAAAAATAAAGACAGACAAAGTGCTTTCCATAAACAGGAACAAACGATAAAAATCCCTGTCTTGTAAAACGGGAAACATCGCCGGTGAGATAAAAAAGCCGGCGAACAAAACGATTGACAGCAATATCATTGAAAAAAAGTGCTGAATAATATTGAACCAATGCCGATGAATGACAGAAATTATTTTTTCTTTATCTTGAATTTCCTTGAAATGATACCGACTGGAATATTCCATATTTTTTACATTGAAGGAAAAATCTTTCTAAAATTAATCGAATAAAACAAAACAATATTCAACATAAGCAGTGAGCCCATCACGCAGATGAAGATGATGAGCATAAGCGCCGTAGCCATCTTGTTATATGAATAACGGATGATATGAAAAACAACGACCAAGCTGCCTATCAAAAAAATAAGCAACATTAGAAAATAAAAAAGATTAACTAAAAGAATCATTTTTTTCTATATTAATGGTTTCTGGTTATCATCCTTCGGAAATTCGAATCCCAAATGACGGAAAGCGTTCTCCGTCACCATTCTACCACGAGGAGTGCGCATGAGAAAGCCGATCTGCAGAAGATATGGTTCATAAACGTCTCCAATCGTTTCTATTTCTTCCATCGTAGCGGCGGCAATCGTTTGCAGTCCCACGGGACCGCCACCGAATTTTTCAATAATGGTCTTAAGAATATTTCGATCAGCCGGTTCCAGACCCAGATGATCTATCTCCAGAATTTCCAGCGCCTCTTTGGCAATTTCGTCAGTTATGGTTTTCTCATTTTTTATCTGCGCAAAATCCCGCACTCTTTTCAATATCCGATTGGCGACCCGGGGAGTCCGGCGGCTACAACCGGCGATTTTCAACGATCCCTCGCTATTAATTTCAACACCCAAGATCCGGCTGGAACGTTCGATTATTTTTCCGATTTCCTCGTCGCTGTAAAATTCCAACTTATGCACCGCTCCGAAACGGTTGCGCAAAGGATTGGAGATCGATCCCAATCGGGTAGTCGCCCCAATCAGAGTGAATTTCGGAAGATCAAGCTGCAAAGTCCGGGCGGAAGGCCCTTTGCCGATAATAATATCCAGCTTATAATCCTCCATCGCCGGATAAAGGATTTCTTCGATGGACTTATTGAGCCGGTGAATTTCATCAATAAACAAGATATCTCCATCCTGAAGATTAGTCAGAATGGAACCCAGATCGCCCACTTTTTCGATGGCCGGACCGGAAGTCACTCGGATATTCACATTCATTTCTCTGGCAATAATATGCGCCAGCGTGGTTTTTCCCAGTCCCGCCGGTCCATAAAGAAGCACATGTTCGATTGATTCACCCCTTTTTTTAGCCGCTTCCATAAAAATCCCCAGATTTTTCTTGATTTTTTCCTGACCGATATATTCGGAAAAATTTCGCGGACGAAGAGTGATATCAAAACCCGTATCTTCCTGCTGTTCTTTAGAATTGGTAATCATAATTTGCAGATAATCGCAAATATTAGATAAATTAACGTAAATTTATCACCATTTGTTTGCCTAGCGGTTCACGCCTATTGATATTCTACCACCGCTTGACAATAAAATAAAGCTGTGCTAGGATGGAAAGTCATCCAGCAACCAAAAAAATCAAACTTGGATGGCAGGCATTTTCCTGTAGACAATTGGTGACTTCTATCTTTTGTCATCAAATCAGGGAACATTCTTGTCCAGATATGGGTGCCGTGGTATTACTCCCACATCAATTCTTGAAAATTCGGGTTTTATCCATATTTTTATTGAGAATTGATGCGGGAGTAAAGCTCTAGCATTCCTCGACATTATTCCTTCCCTCTCGCCCCTGTGCTTGAGGATTTGTCTACAGATTAATGGATGGTAAAAAATATTTTTAATTTCGTGTTAGAATTGTTTTTTAAACAATACTCCAGACGAAATGGAGTGGTAAAGCCGCCAATATTCAGCAATTCATTTTTATCGTTATTTTAACTGAAATATTTTAAACATTACTTTGTAGTATTAAACAGTTGACAGAAACATTATTGTGGTTGTATAATGAATTCAAGCAGTTGACAATCAAAATAGTTTCAGTGAAGGCATCGATTCGCAATCCATATTTGGACGTCTAGGATTGCGAGGAGCCAATGGCGTAACCGGTCACTAGGGGGAACTATCTATCTATCTATACATTTTTATACCCTTATTGCGCAGGTTCAATGTCTTCACGAATTGAACTTTTTTTGTTTTTCAAAAGAAAATTCATTGGGACAAGTCCTTGGAAGGGCGCCCATTCGCGAGTGGGAATTTAGGAGTTCGATTCTCCGTGTCCCGCAAGAAAATATAAAATTGAATTTTTTATCCGTGAAGGCATCGATCCGCAATCCATATTTGGACGCCTGGGATTGCGAGGAGCCAATGGCGTAACCGGTCACTATAGAGATTCAATGCTCTAATTGTAAACGGATTCGATGCCTTCACGGATTGGATCCTTTTATGTTTTATTCCGCACTCAAAAAAATAGTCAAAATATTTCCTATCGTTATAGCGCTGTTTTTCGCGTTTTCAATCATTAATTTTTCGTTGGCTAAGGCGCCTTTAACCAACGAGCTGCAAAAACCGGATGATCCAAAATCAATGTCCCAAGAAACCATCGCCTATTTCACCAACAAAACAAGGATTGAAAATAATCTCCCGGCGCTCCAAGACAGCATTGATCTTCAAAGCGCCGCCCAGAAAAAAGCCGAGGATATGGTAGAAAAAAACTACTTTGACCATACCAGCCCCGAAGGCAAGGAATTTTGGTATTGGATCAAGCAAGAGACGAACGGATATTCTTTTGTCGGAGAAAATCTGGCGATTAATTTCGTCGATCCGCAAGAAACAGTCGAGGCCTGGATAAATTCAAAATTGCATAAGGAAAATATTCTGAACAGCGAGTTTGAAGAAATAGGCATCGGAACCGCGAAAGGGGAATATAAAGGCAAGACCGCGATTTATGTGGTGGAGATATATGGAAAACCTCGAGGCAGCATCTTGGGATTCATCGGAGCCGAATAAGAACTTGGGGTTATTCTTCATCGTCATTGTTTTCAAGAATATTTTTTATTTTGAAAACATACACATAAAAGCCAAAAATAATCAGACTGCTTTCAATGACCACCAGTGGAAACCAAATATTTGTCCGACATTTGTCCAAAGAATACCAAGCGTAAAAAGCCAGTAAAGTATACAACGCCTCCCAAAACCAATGGGGGCTTTTTATTTTGTCAAAATCGTAGGCAAAGTTGAAAATCATAAGCAGAAGATAGGCGCCGAAAATCAGCGCCCAAATATTCTGCGTTAAATTCCCGCAGGAACGGAAAGAGTTAATCTCGTTAGAGGATTCCTTCACGATAAAAGCCGCTTCCGGATCGATCCTGGGGACAGCAACCGGCGCTTGAAAAGCGACCCTATCTCCTTCTTGGCGATTTTTTTCGTTCTCATTTTCGCCAAAAGCCAGCGAACCGGCCGGAAAAACCGTTATTCCCGCCAATGTCAAAAGAAAAAGGATTGGCGCGATAATTTGGATATTTTTCATAGAATTACTGTCTAATTCACTCTCGGTTTCTAATAACCATTTTTGGCTCACTCCCAACAGCCAGCGCTGCAAGAGTGATTGGATGGGTAATTTTTGCCATAATCAAGGGCTAAAAACATTGACTATGCATAATCGCACCTCAATCGGAAAGAATTGATGAGGGTTTTGGGTCGGTTTTTTTGTACTTCAATTCTAACAACTGGGCTTTGCCTGTCAACACGGTTGCACGTCGAGCAATTCATTCTAGAATATAATTTTACTATCTTCCATCTTCTTCGGCAGCAAGAAAAAAGGATGAGAATTGTCCGCACCATTCCGGGTAACAATAAATTTTGGGCTTCAAAGCGCTCATTCCGTCAGTTTCGTGATTCGGCAGATATTGACGATCGGTTTTGATAAAATAATTCTTTAAAATTCAACTGCCGAAAAAACTCATTGCAAAAAATAATCTTTGTGCTAAGCTGAATCTTCAGGATATTATCCTGCATGTTATTTGAAAAAACAAATCTTTGACAGAAAGGGGGAATTATGACAACTATCGGAAGCAGCTTCACTTATTGGAAGCGGTTCGTTACCAGTCCGGAATTTCAGGAAGAGCAGTTCTGGGTATCCTGGCTGGTCGGAAAACTTTCCGTCATTCATCACCACGTCTGGACTGGCATCCGGTTTCCCGGAGCGCTAGTCACCATTCTGGCGACGGATTGGAATTTTTGGCTGGGAATCGGAGTATTGATTTTTTTTGCTCTGACCGACTGGATTGACGGCAAAGTTGCCCGCTTCAATGGATTGCAAAGCGGAAGATTCGGAGCGATCCTGGACGGACTGGCTGACAAATTCTTCGCTCTGCCGATAATTTGGTGGTGGGGCAGGCAATATGCGCCGGATATTGTTTTCTTCCTGCTTTTTATCATTGAAGGAGGAGGCAATATTTTTCTTTACCTTTTCAGCAAAAAAAATCTGGTGGGAAAACTTAACTCCGTGATTGGTTTTTTGTTTCCCGGGAAACATTTGCCCGAACCGGTCATCAAATCCGACGTTTACGAGCACCTGATGGTGGGAAAAGTAAAATTTGCTTTTCAGATTTGCCTGATCGCTGTTCTTTGGATTATGCGCTATGTTTTGCCGGCTTGGCCATGGTGGGCGCTTTGTCTCAACACAATGTTGGCCGTCATCACGCTTCTGGCATTTTTCTCGGTGGCCTGCAAAATTAATCCGGCTTTCATCCATCACTTGGCTGATTTTCTGACGCTGGGCAACGGAGTAAGCGGAATCCTGTCCATAGCCATGGCTGCCAATAATCAAAAAATGGCGGCGGCTCTGATTCTTTTGGCGGCCATCTTCGATATCGCCGACGGCTATATCGCCAGAAAAACCAAGAAAAACGGAACAAAGTGGGGAGGATATTTGGATGATTTCGGAGATTTTATTTCTTTCGGACTAGCTCCGGCTTGGTTGTTTTTTTTGCTCGGTATGCCGGTTCTTGCCGCGTTGATCTATGTCCTAGCAACAGCCATCCGACTGATCAATTTCACTTTTTTCTCCCAAAGCATCTCGGATTTTCAAGGCGTTCCTTCAACAGCGGTGGCGATATTCTTGGCCAGTATTGTTTTTCAGAACGCTGTTTCGGAAAAGCCTCTGGCCTTCTATGTTTTGGCCGGGGCGGGGTTGGAGGTGTTATTTATTTTTCACTGGTACCACTTCCGCAAATTCATAGAACTGCCGATTGCCATGAAAATGGTCTTTGTTTTGGTTTTTTTGGCTTCCACCTTGGCCGGCTATTTTGGTCAAGGCATTTCCTTGTGTTTTTTTCTCTATCTGATAACTTTTTTCAAGCCGGTGGCTAGATTGGCTTGGCACTGGTAAAAAATCAGAAAATAAAAGGCATTTCGACAACCGTCGGAATGCCTTTTAAAATCATAGTTTCCCGTATTTTTTTCGTCAAAAAGAAAATGGTTAGGATATGCGCTAATCAGCAGTTTTTTCCGCAACCACCACCAGCCGCTTCCAGCTTGTTCCCGGCGGCCAGATGCTGACGCAACAAACGGCCGCAATCACCGATTATCTGATGTTAAAAAGCGTCCCGATGAACATCGGAGCGCTTTGCTTAGCAATCAATCATCTATCCGGTTTTTATTTGCCCTTGATTTTCCCCAATAATTTTTCGCAGTCTATGCAGATAATACCAATAGCTCGCCAGCCCCGCAATAATCAGCGCGTACGGAAACCACCAATATAAATCGCACTCGTCAAAATAGAGCCACAGAAGATAAGCCGCGGTTGTCAGTACAATTTGCCAAAACCAGCGAACCTTCTTCCGTTCTTTATAATTGTAAAAACTGACATAGTTAAACCCAACGGCATAAATAATCAAAATCAGAATCCAAACCCAGAGCGGCCATTCGGAACAAACCATTTGCGCTCCGGCTACTTCCTCCTCGGTGCCCTGAACCGCCCCGGCAGTGCTTTCCAAAACTCCTTCTTCGGTGCCTCCAGCCGCCTGCCCGGGTCGCAACGGCAAAGGAGCGCCGGGCGTAATCGGCTCACCGGTAAAACCGAAAGTGATGTCAAATTTGGTCGTTTCGGCCTGAAACTCATTGCCGGCGCTTTCATCCAGTTTCACTTTCATTTCATAGCGATTTGATCCTCCGGGCTCCAGCCTCTCCACAAAAACATTCCCCGCGTCATTAATTTCTTTGAGCGTAAAACGATCGCCCGCTCCGCCGATCAAATAATTCCCCGAGCTTTTATCTTTCAGATAAAATTTGATCTTATCGGCAAAATCATCGTTGGTAGCATTTTCAATATCAAGATAAAGATCTTGCGCTTCGGTTCCGACATTCTCCACCTCCGCTTCTTTGGTTTTTGAATACCCGGGATAGGCGTTTTCCACGTCAAAAAGCGGGTCATTTTCAAAATCAGCGCTGATTTTTATTTCCGCTCGCGCCACGCCGGCCATGCCCAAGGCCAGGATGGAAAACAATGCGCCGATCAATATCAGTTTAATTTTTTTCATAGTTGATTTACTTAGTCAGTCGGGTTGGCGGATGAATCGCTTTCTTTATCATCGCCGTGATCATCGTCCGGCTTGCCGGATTCGTCTTTTTTCTTTTCATCATCTTTCCGGATTTCTTCTTTCTGATCGCCCTCTTTGCCATCGCTTTTGTCCAATTTTTCCTCCGGTTTTTCCTCTTCTTTTTTCGCGGAAACATCTGCGGGGTTTTCTTCCACAACAGATTTTTCCTCTGCAGCGGACTTTTCTTCCACTATCGCGGGTTTTTCAGAAATATCCGACACAACTTCCGCTCCAGTTTCCGGTTCTATTTCCGGCGCCACTTCCGGGTCAACCGGCGGAACCGTAATCGTCACTACCGGCTCTTCGGTTTTTGGCGCAGGATCCGCCGGCGTTTCATCTGTCGGAGCAGGAGTTACTGGATCTTCAATCACCGGCACGGGGTCAGTTATAGGCGCTTCAACTACCGGAACTGTATCTTTTTTAAGCAAATCAAGCGATTCCATAAAGGCCTTGTCGCAAGTCGGCCTGTCTTTTTTGTCAAAGCAAAACTCTTCGTAATATTTTTGGAAATCGTCCGGATCGTTGCTTTTGGTATTTTTTCCTCCGGGCGTGGGAACAGGATCAACCCAGCTTCCGGTGCCGTCGGGAACGCGGGCGTAAGTTTTTCCTTCAACGGTTGACGAATAAGTGTAGGAATCCAAGAGATTGGCTCCCGATCCGATCGGACCGTCATAAAGTTTAACCGTATCACTGTCATTGTTCAATGAAAAATCCGCGTCGTTATTCCTGTAAACCACCAGCCAGCCGTGAGCTGGAACAATAGTTTCGCCGGAATCGCCAGTATCGTTATCGTTATCAGAATTAGAAGTTGATATTTGAAGCTCATAGGCATTGTCGCTGTCGTATAAATACCATCCGTTGACATCTATCGCAACCAAGCCGTTGTTGTAAAGTTCTACCCATTCTCCATTAGGCTTACTAGCATTATTAGCACCGGTAGGATTCGGCAAAAACTCATTCATCACCACCATCCAGGAAATTTCAAATTGGTCGCTTTCGGCGAAATTGGAAAGTCCATGCGAATCGGTGGTGGTAACGCGGACATAGCAATCATTTGAAATTGTTGGCGGAATTGTCCATCCGTATGTTCCGTCATTGGCTTCGCCGGTGGCGATAGATGAATATGAGCCGGCTCCGCATTTATAATCAATGTCAATATCCATTGAAGCTGTGGCGGAAGGGTCGCTGGAATCAGCTGTCCAGGTGATATTGTGTTGCGATCCAACTTGCCATTTGTCGCCGGAATCCGGGCTGGTTACTTCCACAGCCGGCGGAACCCACCAGCCGGAAGTTACTGAATTTCCGTTTATAGTATCAGTATCCATAAAAAACGAATTGGTGCCCTGAATTTTTCCAAAAGATACAATCAAAAACAAAACACCGCAAACCAAGCCGATTCTTTTCAGCGACTGGATAATCCTTTGATTGATTTTTGACTTGCGTAATTTTTTCATTTGTTGTCCCAATGTCATTCCCGCGAAGGCGGGAATCCAGGAAATTAATTTAATATTTCAAAATATAAATCATTCCATCCGGGGTTTTGCTTTTCAATAAGTCCTATTTTCCAGCTTCTTTTCCATTTCTTCAATTGTTTTTCTCTTCCAATGGCAGAAACGATATTATTGGTTTGTTCGTAATAAACTAACTTGTCCACATTATATTTTTTAGTAAAACCTTTTACTATTTTTTGTTTATGCTCACTTACTCTTTTTAATAAATCTGATGTTACTCCGATATAAAGTGTTCCGTTTCTTTTGCTAGCTAAAATATACACGCAGTAATTTTTCTCATTCATATTTCTGGATTCCCGCCTTCGCGGGAATGACATGTTTGGTTTTTATTTTCTGGATTCCGGGTTCCTCCAAAGGTGGGCAGGCAAGTCCGGAATGACATATATTATTCCGGAATTTTTCCAAAAGATACAATCAAAAACAAAACACCGCAAACCAAGCCGATTCTTTTCAGCGAATTTATAATTCTTCCATTAATTTTAGATTTCCGGAGTTTTTTAATCATTTGAGAATTTAGTAATTTGAAAATTGATTGAAAATTGTAAATTGAAAATTGAAAATTACCCAGTATGTTTATTTTCCTCCCGTTTCTCCGCTAGTTTCCTATAAGCTATCTTATTGGCAATTTCCTTTCTGATCTTCTGGATCTCATCATAAATTATGATCACCGCCGGAATTATGATGAGCAGAATTATCCCCGGCGTGGTCTTGGCATAGCTGACCGGATAGCCGAGCAGAGGAACCGACAAAAATACTTTTCCCACAATTCCTTCGGCCGTAAATTTCTCCCCATCAGGAGCATCATTGGCATCGCCCTTGGTTTCAAACGCGATTTTCCCTTGGATTTCTTCTTTGGAAACAATGCGGTGAGTAATGGTCACCTTCGGATCTTTCGTGTGCCTGGTAATAATATCTCCGACAGCGTAATCATTGAGCGGTTTTACGAAAATCATGCTTCCTGTGTGTATGGCAGGCGACATCGATCCCGACATTACGGTAAAAACTTTGTAATTTCCTAGGAATGGGAAGAAAGAGAAAACAACTAAAATGCCTATCAGCACCAACAGCACCAAAACCGTATTAATTATTGTCTTAAATATCTTGCCGAACATTAATTTTTAACTATATCAGTTTAATAATAAAATATAACCAAATAGATATTGATATAATTTCTAATATTATTCGAATCCAAGTTCCCTTATTTTCTTTACTAAAAATACTATCAAATGTTTTAAATACAACATGGCCAATAATTCCATATGCAAAAGTAATAAATCCAAAATAGATAAACTGTGAATTATATTTTATGGAAAAGATAGAAAATATTGATGCAATTATAGCAACCCACAAATACCAGCTAATCTGATTAAAATCTACTTTTATATTATCTAACATATGTTTTTATTTATTATCCTCGCTCTACTCACCCCGTCAAGAAGACGGAGTGAAAAGAGATCGGATTACAGTTTAACTGGGTTGTATGCATCAACTACAAAATCGAATTCACAAGAGTCGCTCTGCAAATCGTTTTGATCTCCTCCTGTGTCAGGAAGACACACATCGTAATTAATTGTTTCTGAACTTCCAGCGATTAATCCACCGGAATACCATGACATCAAAAGATCTGTATCACTAAGACCAGCTAGAGTTCCCGCAGAATAAGCAGTTTCACAAGAACCGGAGCAATTTTCAACTTCAACAGTTAAAGCGTCGCAAAGATCCGTATCTCCTGTCATGTTTTCTGCGCTGATAACTAACTCTTTAGCTGTAAGAGTACTGGGTCCGCCGAACCATGGGGCTCCGTAGTTCATTACCGTGAAAGATCCGCCTTTACAATCGCCAGGCGCCATATTGGTAGCGCTAAATCCGGAAATGGCTGATTGGCCGTTGACTCTTACTTCCAATACTCCTGTTGCAAAAGTGTTATTGTCAACAGTTGCAGTTGAACTAAAATATGCCCAAGTGGCGACAGATGCCACAGCCGCGACGGCGACGACGATTACGAGACTCTTAATTATATTTTTCATTTCATAGTCACCTCTCTTTCGTAGTTTTTATCAAAATATTTGATTTTGCTGAATAACTGACGTCCCGCTCCTATTCTTTGGATGATCTTTCCATATGATGCGATCCGGGCGAAGCCGTTCTGTGCCTCTTTCCTTGTATTTCATTTGAAATATCCTCGGAAAAGGGGCGGGATCAGTTGCAAAATAACTTTGATAAATTAATATTTATGCGAACCTATGTCCGACACATTTCGACCTTGGTTTTTGAATAAGCAAATTTGATTTAAACCCCCGTTTCCGGAGGGCATGCCCCCTTCGGAAAAAGGGACCTAAATTATGACTGCCTACTCAAAAAGCCAACCGGCGCTGACTAAAAATTAGCAAACGCTGGTCGGCTTTCGAAAAAAATGCCAAACATCCCTCTTACCGGATCAATTCTGACCAAAAAATAATTTAATTCTTCTTTCATAGTTTTCTTTACCCCGTTAAATTCCGCCGAAGGCGGACTAGCAAAGCTAGTATTTAACTGGGGTGAACTCCGTTAAATTGTGCTTCGCGGTGTTTTTCGCTAGGGCGAAACAATTAAAGTTGGAAATGGATGGGAGTCCTGTTTTTTTTGCTTTTACCTGACTCCCATCACCCGACCACTTCAATTACTTTTCCCTTGCCCAGAAAGAACTCTTGCAGTTTTTTTTGATTGTTGTAGGTAATATGATAATCATTGCTACTCGCACCACATTCGACTGATATCGGTTGAATAGATTGCTGCTCTTCCGATTTTTTGGTCATACAAAGCCGCAATCTTTCATCCGTTACTCCGATAACGCAGAATGCTCCCGGTACAATTTTGGAAAAAATTCTCATATTCACCTCCTTTGGATAATTTTTTCAAATATTTTCCAAATAAAAAAAACCGGCGTCAAAAAAAAACAGACCGGTTTCGCTATTGGCTCCTTCTTGAAACTTATCCCGCCTCGGGCGAGAACAAGCGACCAAATTGGCTTCAAGAAATCCTTGCCGAATAATTTTCCGATGTAAAACTACAAAATAAAACTGGAAACAAAAAACCGACTTGAAGCCGATTGCTTAAAGTTGGTTTGCGCTAAAAATTTTCCAATTTTCTTTCGCATACTCCGCTAACAATAAAATACAACGGGATTGTTTCAAAAATCAAGAAATATATTCCACTGTATTTTATTCCATTCACCCTTTATTTTTTCTCCTTGTTTTTTCATATTATCAGTTCCAAAAAACTTGTCAAGAGTTTTATGGCTTGACAAAAGCAAAATATGTGGTATAAATAATTTATCCAAAAAAGCGCGTCACACGCGTGATACTTTACCGGATTTGAAAAAAAATAGATATTTCTTGTCTACCCTCAAAAATACCGCCTAATTTTAAAATTTTTATCTTGCCCTGCTCCCCAAAAAAAGTCAAAATCCGCCAAATTAAAAACCTGATCAATCAAACTTTTTGCATTTCTTTTTCCGATGCAGCCAACAATTTCACACATAAATTTATTTTTAACCAATCAAGTCCCCTGCCTTAATTATAAGCACAAAACCCAAAAACGCCCAGATGAAAATCGGGGCGCTTCATTGTTCTTCGCGAGAGCCGGCTTACCCGCCTGCCGGCAGTTAGGGGAGAAGCTCTTGTCTTTTTATCTCCTCTCCTCAACAAGAAAAGGCCTGGAGTGAAGTTTTTTCGCAAAAGCCGGCCTTGTGCAATATGTCCCTTATAGTTTACAACCAAATATCCTGTATTTTAACTATGTTTATCCTATTTTTTCTTTTAAAAGAAAATTTTGGATATCATTGACTGTGCCCATAAATTGCGCAGGAAAAATAATCGTTGAATTTTTTTCAACACTAATTTCAGCCATTGTTTGCAAATTGCGCAGTTGCAAAGCAATCGGATGCGCCGCCATCACATCCGCTGTTTCCGCCAGCTTTTGACTAGCCAAAAGTTCTCCTTCGGCTGCGATAATTTTGGCTCGCTTTTCTCGCTCGGCTTCGGCTTGCTTAGCCATCGCTCTTTGCATATTTTCCGGCAAT
>Ga0315273_10009393_pt1 | contig 12394 bp, 10 predicted proteins | sample YL17G02_0_MG_FD_205753 | JGI IMG/M metagenome (GOLD analysis project Ga0315273, IMG submission 205753) | Sediment microbial communities from Yellowstone Lake, YNP, Wyoming, USA - YL17G02_0 | ecosystem: Environmental > Aquatic > Freshwater > Lake > Sediment | place: USA: Wyoming | collected... | reverse complement strand
CTTCCCCGCCCCGATCATCGCCACCCGGTAGGTCCGCCCCAGGCCGAGGATGTCGCGGAGCTTCTGGACCAGCTCCGCCACCACATAGCCCAAGCCCCGCTTGCCGAACGAGCCGAAGAACGACAGGTCCTTGCGGACCTGGGCTGAGGTCGTCCCACCCCGTGAGGCCAGGGCCTCGGAGCTGACCGTCTCGATCCCCTGTTCCTCGAACTCCTCGAGGAAGCGGAGGTACAGCGACAGACGGCGGACGGTGGACTCGGCGATTTTCCGCATGGCTTTTGTGAAATGTTTCACAAATGTAGCTACCCCCCGCTCGTACGGCAAAGGGACCGGCTAGGCCGGGCGTTGCTGGGAGGGAATCAGCCGGAAGAGGCGGGCGAATGCGGGGGGATCGAGATCCTGGGGCCGGAGTGACTCCGGGAGCCCAGCGTTCGTGAGCCAGCCGCCGGCTTCGGGCGCCCCTGCCCCGGTGAGTTCCCGCAGCCCACGAGTGAGCTGCTTGCGCCGAAAACCGAACAGCCCAACGACGAAACGGCGGAAGGGGAGCACCTCGTCATCCGACACCAGCGGGACTGGTCGGGGTCGGAGACGGAGCAGGGCGGAGTCCACCTTCGGGACGGGCTTAAACGCGCCGGCAGGCACGACGAACAGGCGCTCGACCTCGGCCACCGCCTGTACGCCCACGGTCAGGGCACCGAAGTCGGCGCCGCCCGGCCGGGCCGCGACCCGGGCCGCGACTTCCTTCTGCACCAGGAAGACGATGCAGACCGGCCGGGGAGGCAGAAGCGCTCGCTCCAGGAGTGGCGAGGTGATGTTGTAGGGGATGTTCCCCACGACGCGGAAGGGAGCCGCGCCGACCAGCGCGTGCCAGTCGACTTCGAGCGCGTCGCCTTCGATCAGGATTAGATCGGGAAAGCGGGCCCGGAGCGCGGGGATCAGGTCCCGGTCCTTCTCGATCGCGATGAGGCGCCCGCCGCGTCCCGCGAGTTGTACCGTCAGGCCGCCTGGGCCGGGGCCGATCTCGAGCACGGTGTCGCCGGGCTGGATCTCGACGGCATCAGCGATCCGGCGGAGGATGCTCGGGTCGTGGAGGAAGTGCTGGCCGAAGCGCTTCTTGGGGGTGGGCATGGGGGAGGATGCTATCGGCTATCAGCTATCGGCTATCAGCTATCGGCTATCGGTCACGGCACTCAGGCCGACAGCCGACAGCCGACCGCTGATAGCTGATAGCCGATAGCCGGTAGCCGCCACTCAGATCCGCATCACCAGCAGCGTCCGATCGTCCGCTGGTCGGGGCGTCGCCTTGTCGGCTTCCGTGAAGACCGCGCGCACGATCGCCTCCGGTCGTTCGGTCCTCCGGCGGACGATTTCGGCGAGGAGCCGTTCCTCGGTGAATCCCGAGCCGCTTCCCTGATCGACCAGGCCATCGGTCCACAGGCAGAGCAGGTCGCCATTCGGCTCCCAGTTCACCTGGTTCCGCTGGATGCTGGCTGCGGTGGAGAGCCCCAGGGGCGGCGCCGTGGTGGGGAGTCGCTCCGGCTCGCCGCTGCGGGGAATTCGGAAGGCGTGGGGGTGCCCGGCGTTGGCGTAGATGAGCCGGCCATTGGCCGGGTCCAGCACGCCATAGAAGACCGACAGGAACATCTCGGTGGAGGCGAGTTCGTCGCCCAGGCTCTCCAGCATCGAGGCCAGCACCTCGTCCGGGGTACTGCCGGCGCCAGCGTGGATGCCGGCCGCCGACATCACCAGGGCCATGACCAGTGCGGCGGAGAACCCGTGCGACGACACGTCTCCGAACATGACCCCGACCCGGCCGTGGCCCAGGCGGGTGAAGGTGTAGAAATCACCGCCGACGTTGTCGACCGGCCGGCAGATGGCCGCGACTTCGGCATCGCCCTGCAGCACGCCGGGCGCGGGGAGCAGCTTGAGCTGCAGGTCGTGCGCCAGTTCGAGTTCGCGCTGCAGCCGCTGGCGACGCAGGTCCCGCTGCACCAGTCTCGCGTTCTCGATCGCGGCGCCGATCTGATTGGCCACGGCAGAAACCAGCTTGGCATCCGAGGGGGTGAAGCTGTCCCCGAACAGTCGCTCGGTGAGGTTGATCACCCCGACGCATCGCCCGCCGGGGCCGTAACAGATGGGGATGCTGAGAAAGGCCTGGCTCTTGTAGTCGCGCGAATCCTGGGAGCCCGGATTCTGGGCCAGCGGATCGGTCGGATCGTAGACGATGAACCGTTTCTCCCGGAACACCCGCGCCGCTACCGAGTGCGGGTCGTCGATCTCGACCGGCTGGAGGCCCTCGGCCGAGAATCCGCGAGCGGCGACGGTGCGAAGCAGGCCGGTCGCCTCGTCATAAACCATGATCGATGAGCGCCGGGCTCCGACCACGTCCGCAACCTCGGTGACGATGGTCGGCGCCGCCTCTTCCAGGATCGTAGTGTGCCCGAGAATCTCGCTGATGGCGTACAGCAGGTCGATTTCCTTGTAGACCCCGGTCAGTTCCTCGACCATCCCGGCGGTCTCCCGCTCGGCGTTGAAGAAGGCCGCCACGATTCCGGTGAGTTGCGGCGCTAGCTCCACCGCGCGGGCTTCGGGGAGGCCGGCGAGTTCCAGCCAGAAGCCGTTGGCCCTCGGGACGGGAGCCAGCCAGACGCTGCCGGTCGGAGTGCGGACCAGGCCGGTCGTGAGCGGGATGGGGGGCGTGAACCCAGGATCGGCCGCTGAGCCAAACTTCCGCAGCGACCGTCCGTCGAACCGCCATAGCCGCACGCTGGCGCCCGCGAGAGCGCCCAACGCGTCCGCCACGGACTCGAGGCCCGTTAGCGGCGGCGCAGCGTCATGCAGATAGAATTCCCTTGTGGGTTGAAGCGGACTTCGTCCACCAGATGCCGGATCAGGAAGAGGCCCCGACCGCTTGCACGATCCAGGTCCTCGGGAAGGATCGGGGCCGAGATGGTCTCCGGATCGAAGCCTGACCCCTGATCGGTCACCTCGATCCGAATCAGGTCGCCGCAGAGGTCGGCCTGGACCTGCACCCACTTGGAGCGGTCCTCCTGGTTCCCCGCGACGATGGCGTTGGCGAGCGCCTCGGCAACCGCGACTCGCAGGTTGAACCGGAGCCTCCGGCAGAGCCACCCAGGGGTGCAGCAATGCCGGAGCACCAGATCCACGACCTCTTCGATACACGCCACGTCGCTGGGTACCCGGAGGGAAACCTGGACGGTGGCTCCAGACGAGTCGGGAACCCGTCGGCGCCGCACACAGAGGCGGAGCGAGGCGGGCAGGGGGCCCGTCATCCGGCGAAGCTCCCAACCGCCCGCTCGGCGGAATCGCTGATGGCGAACAGGGTGTCGAGCTTGGTCAGCTCGAAGAGCGATCGCAGGTCCTCATTGAGCCCCGACAGGCGCAGCTCCCCGCCCTGTTCGCGTACCCGCTTGGAGATCGATACCAGGGCCCCGAGGCCCGAAGAGTCAATGTACCCGGTGCGCGAGAAGTCGATGACGAACCGCTGTTCGCCCTGGTCGAGCGCCTCCTGCACCGCGGTCTTGAGCTCCTGGCGGTTGCCCACGATCAGCTGGCCCTCGACGCGGATGACGTAGATGCCCGACGCGTCCTTCGTGGCGGTGAATGCCATTGGGTTCCTTAAGTAGGGCTATCGGCTGTCAGCTATCGGCTATCGGCTATCGGCTATCGGCTATCAGCTATCGGCTGTCAGAAGCTGTCGGCAATTCGGCGGGGCACGCCCCGCCCCCTCACGAACTCTGGGACCGTTGATGGCTGGTGACTGATGGCCGATAGCCTATAGCCCACCGCTTCTCACTCCCCCCCCTGCAACGCCACCAGCGCCGCGACCTCCACAATATCCTCTGAACTCGCCCCGCGCGAGAGGTCGCTCATCGGCCGCGCCAGACCCTGGAGCAGCGGCCCCAGCGCCACGGCCCCGGCCAGTCGCTGCACCAATTTGTAGCCGATATTGCCGCTGTCGAGGTCGGGGAAGACCAGGATGTTGGCCTGCCCGCCCAGCGGGGAGCCCGGGGCCTTCCGGGCGGCAATCTCGGGAACCAGCGCGGCGTCTACCTGCAACTCGCCATCGGCCGCGATCTCCGGGGCACGGCTCCGGAAGCATTCCACCGCCTCGCGGACGCGGGCGATGCCGGCGCTCTCCGCGCTGGCGCGGGTGCTATAAGAGAGGAACGCCACCCGTGGCTCGTCACCGACCAGGCGGAGCCGATCCCGAGCGGCGGCAAGCGCGATATCCGCGAGCTGGTCCGGCGTGGGATCCGGCACCACGGCGCAGTCGGTGAACGTGAGTACCCGGTCATCCGGCAGGACCATGTAGAACGCCGAGCTCACGGTACCCACGTTCGGCGCAGGCCCGATGGCCCACAGCGCTGCGCGGATCACCTCCGCCGTCGTGGCAATGGCGCCGGCAACACAGCCCTCGGCCTCGCCGAGGGCCACCAGCGTGGCCGCAAACCGTAGCGGATCGGAGGCGAGGTCCAGCGCGTGGACGGCGTCCTCGACCTGGTCCGGCCGCCGGGCCCGGAGATGCTGAGCGACGCGGGCGTGGCGCGGGTCCCGGACGGGGTCCACCCCTCCGGGCCCGACCAGGATCGGCTCGACGATCCCTTCGCTGCGGAGCCGGTCCGCGGCGGCGGCCACGCGCGAATCCCCGGCGTCGGCAAGCACCACCCTCCGCCGCTTCCCGGCCGCACGGCGGAGCAGGTCGGCCCGGAAGCTCACGAGCGGAACCGGCGGCGCAGGGCCTCCCCGACGACCGGATGCACGAACTCCGAGACATCGCCGCCGTAGCGCGCGATTTCCCGCACCAGGCTCGAGCTCAGATACGTCGCGTCCTCGGGCGGCACCAGGAAGACCGTCTCGAGCCCGGGGAACAGGTGCCGGTTCATCATTGCCATCTGGAATTCGTTCTCGAAGTCGCTGACCGCGCGGAGCCCGCGTACGATGAGCGTGGCGCCCGCCTTCCGGGCAAAATCCACCAAGAGGCCCTCGAACGACTGGTAGCTGATTCGGGGATCGTCGCCGATCGCGGCCTTGAGCATCGCCAGCCGGTCCTCGACGCCGAACAACGGCTGCTTGGAGGAGTTGCGGGCCACCGCCACGATGACCCGGTCCGCCAGGGCCAGGCTGCGGTGGACGAGATCGGTGTGCCCGCGGGTCGGCGGGTCGAACGAGCCGGGATAGACGGCGATGCGTGTCATGGCGCGTAGCAGAAGGTGACCGCGGTGTCGCCATAGCGACGGGTCTCGTCGCCGGCGACACCGGTCCGGGCCGGGTGCTCCACCGCCAGAATGCGCGCAAATGGCGCCTGGCGGAAGAGGCCCACCAGCCGGGCCGCGTCTTCCCGATTGTAGGGGGGATCGGCGAAGGCGACGTCGTAGCTGGCGGGTCCGAGGCGCGCCGCGAAGCGCAGCGCGTCGCCGCGATGCACCGTGGCCCGGGCCTCGAGCCCGAGCGCGGTGATGTTGGCCTTGAGCGCGGCCAGCGAGGCGGGGGCCAGCTCGACAAATTCCGCACTCGCCGCCCCCCGGGACAAGGCCTCGAGGCCCAGGGCGCCGCTGCCGGCATAAAGGTCGAGCACCCGGGCCCCGGGGAGCGCATCATGGAGAATGCTCATCCAGGCCTCGCGGACCCGATCGGAGGTGGGCCGCACGCGGGGGTCGGCGGGTGCGGTAAGACGCCGCCCGCGGAGTTCACCGCCGACGATGCGCATCGGTCAGGCGTCAGGCGCCGGCCGTCGGGCGTTGGGCATCAGGGGCGACACGCCAGCCTCTGGCGTCTGGAGCCTGACGCCTGACGCCTCACCCACCACGCCGGACGCCTCACCCACCACGCCGGACGCCTCCCCTGCCGCCGTCAGGGCCACGATCCTCGCCTGCAGGCTCACCTCCCCTTGCCACTCGTTCTGCTCGAGGCGGAAGGCGACGTCCACGACCTCGGCCTTCGGCGCCCGGTCCGCCCAGTTGAACCCGATCGCGGGGAGGCGACCGCCGCGACCCGCCAGCGTTCCCTTGAGGTGCCCGGTGCCAACCCGACGCGCGCCCTCGATCCGGATGGCCCGGGCGCCGAAGACCGGGTTCGGGTTGCCCATCCCGCAGGGCTCGAGGTGGCGGCACAGACGCTCCAGGTCGGCATCAACCTCTCCCAACTCGACCACGAGGTCCACCCGCTGTTCCGGACCCAGATCGAACTCCGTCAGCGATTCCCGCGCGACCGCCGTAAAACGCTCCCGGAACTGGTCGAGATGGTCCCGCCTGAGGGTGAGCCCAGCGGCCATCTGGTGCCCACCGAATCGCTCCAGCAGGTCCTGGCAGCGATACAGCGCCGCATGGAGATCGAACCGCGAGATGCTCCGGCCGCTCCCCTTGCCGATGTCCCCGTCCAGCGCGATGAGAAACGCCGGCCGGCCGTAGCGCTCCACCACTCGGGACGCGACGATGCCGACGACGCCGGGGTGCCACTTCTCCGACGCCAGCACCAGGGCGGTGTCCCGAGCGGGATCGCGCTCGTTCTCCACCTGGGCGATGGCCTCTTCGAGAATCCGCTGGTCAAGTCCCTGGCGCTCGACGTTCATCCGCTCGAGCTTGAGCGCCAGCCGGTCCGCTTCGCCCTCGTCATCGGTGAGCAGGAGGCGGAGGCCGTCGTTGGCGTCGCCGACCCGGCCGGCGGCATTCAGGCGCGGACCGAGGATGTAGCCGACCTGCCCCGCGCGGATCACCTTGCCCTCGAGGCCGCTGGCGCGGATGAGCGCACGGACGCCCGGCCAGCGACTCTCCGGCAGCAGCCTCAGGCCATGCCGCACCAGCAGCCGGTTCTCTCCCACGAGGGGCACGACGTCCGCCACGGTGGCCAGCGCCACCAGATCGAGGAAGTGATACGGCAGATTCGCGGGCAGGGCGAGGGCCGGGACCAGGGCCTGCACCAGCTTGAAGGCGATGCCCGTTCCGCACAGCTGCCGCAGCCCCGAGGTGTCGTCCTCGCGCTGGGGGTCCACGATGGCGGTCGCCACGGGGAGAACGGGCCCGGGCAGGTGATGGTCGGTAACGACGACCTCCACCCCCTCGCTCCGGGCCAGCTCGATCGCCCGCACGGCGGTGATGCCGCAGTCGCAGGTCAGAATCAGACCCGCGCCCGCCGCCCGGGCGGCGCTGACGCCCGCCGGGCCGAGATCGTAGCCATCCCGGAGGCGGTGGGGAAGAAACGGCGTCACCCGCGCTCCGGCGGCACTCAGGGCGCGGGTCAACAGGGCCGTAGCGCATTGGCCATCGACGTCGTAATCCCCATGCACCAGGATGGCGGTGCCGGAGCGGACCGCGCGGGTAATGACCGCCACGGCCTCAGCCATGCCGGCGAGTGACAGCGGATCCGCCAGCTCCTCGAGCGCGGGCCGCAGGAATCGGCGCGCGGCTTCCGGGGTCTCGAGGCCCCGCCGCGCCAGGAGGGCGGCGAGGGCGGGAGCGATGCCGAGCCCACTCGCCAGCGCGCGCACCACCGGATCGGACGGCGGAACATCTACGATCCACCGCAGCGGTGGGACGGGAAAGCTGCTAGTCACTGGCTTCGTCGGCGTACAGGATGACGCCGCAGCTCTCGCACGAATCGATCAGGGTGCCGGCGCGGATCTGGCTCCGGCGGTTCAGCGGGACGGTCGTGAAGCAGGCCCCACAGGCGGCCCCGGTCAGCGCGACCACCACCGAGACCGATTTCACAGTGCGCAGCCGCTCGTAGCGGGTCCGCAGCACGCGGTTCACTTCCGCGGCGGTCGCATCCCGGGCCGCCAGCACCTCGTCCCGGCTGGTTTCCGCCTCGGCGCGGCGCAGATCGATTTCACCGCGCGCCACTTTCTGGGAATCGCGCACCTCCGCCAGCCGCCGCTCGGCCTCACGCGAGGCCGTCTCCTGACCAGCGATGAGGTCCGCCAGCTTGAGCCAATCCGCCTCTTCCTTGGCCAGCAGCGAGCGGGTGAGATCCATCTCCACGTTGACCGCCTGCAGCTCCTTGGGCGTCCGCACCTGGTCCAGCCGGGCCTTGCCACGCTCCTCCAGCTTGCGGTAATTGTCCATCTTGGCTTCCAGCTCGGAGCGCCGCCGCTCGGCCTCAATCACCAGCTTCTGAGTCTGTTCGACGGCCCGGTGCGCCTCCGCGAGCTGCTGGTCCAGCACCTCGGTCTCAGCCAGAACCGCGTCGAGCGCGCGGTCTGCCTTGAGTAAGGCCACGTCCTTGGCCTGCAGTTCCAGGAGCTTCACGAGATCAGGGTGCATTCCAGGGTCCTCTGGGAACGGGTAGCGAGTGTCGATTCTCTGTGGTTGGCTGTCAGCCATCGGCTATCAGCTATCGGCTATCGGCCTTAGCTTCGCGGCCGGTTGCCGGCCCGCCGGCGCATCCGGCGCCAGCCGTAGCGCTGTTCGAATTCATCGGGGAACTGGCGCCGCAGTTCAGCATTGAGCGCCAGCTGCTCGCGCAGCAGGTCCCCCTGGGTGTCGGGCGTCGCTCGCGCCAGTTGGGCGGTCACCTGTTCGAGCCGACGGAAATGGGGCCGCGCCTCGAGTACCCGGCACGCGCCCTCGAACACCTGATCCTGGGCCTCCGAGGCCGTCTCCGCCGTCAGCGCGAGCAGCCGGCTCCAACGTGCCTGGCCGTCAGGCGAGAGCCCTACCGGCAACGGCGCCGTGCCCTCGCCCTGCGCCACCCGGAGCCCCTCGAAGAGCTCGCGATGCACCGGGTGCTCGAACCACTCCGGCGGCACCCCTTCGGCCGCCCGCTCGCGCCACTCCGCGTTGGCGATCATGAGACGCAGTAGAGCCAGCTCGGCCCGAGCACCATCGGTGCGGGGAAGCCCCGGCTCGGCGGCTCGGTGGCTCGAGGGCTGGGCGGCCGGGCTGGGCGGCTCGGCGGCTGGGCGACTCGGCGGCTCGGCCAGCGTCGCCACCTCGTGCTCCAGCACCTTCTTATCCACCCCGGAGCGCTCGGCCACGAGGGACAGATACAACTCCCGCTGGATGGGATCCCGTGTCGCGCGGATGGTGGGGAGCAGCCGGTCGAGCGCGTCGCGCCGATGCTCGATGCCGGTAAACCACCCTTTCCGGTCGAGCAGCTGGATCTTCCGCTCCATGACGTCCAGCGCGTCCTTGAGAATCAGTTCGAGGGCGGCGATCCCGCCGCGCTGGACCAGCGTGTCCGGATCCTCGCCCGGCGGCATGGTGGCGACCCTGACCCGGACCTCGTGACGCAGCAGTTCATCACCGGCACGAAAGGTCGCCTTGAGACCGGCCATATCACTGTCGAGCAGCAGGATCGCCTGCTGGGTGTACCGCCGAAGCAGCGCGGCCTGATCGGAGGTCAGGGCCGTGCCCAGGGGCGCCACCACGTGCTCGCACCCGGCCAGGAGCAGCCGCAGCACATCGAAATAACCCTCGACCAGAATCACCACGCCTTCCTTGCGGATCGCATTCTTGGCGGCGTGCAGGTTGTAGAGCGTCGCCCCCTTCTTGAAGACCGGGCTCTCGGGAGAGTTGAGGTACTTCGGCTCGCCGGGGCCCAGCAGGCGCCCACCGAAGCCCACCACCCTGCCGCGCAGATCGTGGATCGGGAACAGCAGCCGCCCACGAAACCGAGGAACGATCCGGCCATCCTCCCGCCGGGCCAGCAGTCCCGCCTCCAGCAGAACCGACTCCTCGAGTCCGAGGGCCGCCATCGCCTGGATGAATCCCTGGGCCCGCGGCGCGAAGCCCAGTTCGAAGGGCTCCAGGGTCTCGACGTCGAAGCCGCGGCTGCGCAGGTACTTCCGGGCATCCTCGGCATCGGGCGCCTCCCGCAGCTGGCGGGCGAACCAGTCGTGCGCCACCGAGACCGCCTGAAAGAGTGGCTCGCGAGGATCGGGACCGGAACGATGCGACGACTCGGGGATCACGATCCCCGCTTTCCCCGCCACTTCCCGCACCGCGGAGGGGTAGTCCATGCCGAAGCGCTTCATGTACCAGGAGAAGATGTCACCCGATTCCTTGCACACGAAACAGTAGTAGCGCCCCTTCTTCGGGATCACGGCAAAGTTGCGGTGCTGGCCGCCGTGGAAGGGGCAGGCGCCACGGTAATCCGACCCGGTCCGCTTGAGGTCTACGGTTTCACCGATGATCGCCAGCAGGTCCGCGCTGTCGCGCACCTGCTCGATGATCTCATCGGGGATCATGCTCATTCGGCGAGCTCCGCCACCGTCACGCCGGTGCCGCCCTGGTTGGCGGGCGCGAAGGCGTGGCTCCGGACCCGCCGGTCGCGCTGCAGAACCTGCTGCACCCGCTCCCGCACCACTCCAGTTCCCTTGCCATGGATGATCCGGAGATAGGGCTGCTCGGCGAGCACGGCGGCGTCGAGCGCGGCCACTACCCCCTGCTCCGCTTCGTCCCCGGTCATGCCGCGGAGGTCGAGTTCGAAAGAGGCGGAAGGGGCGGATAGGGCGGACGGACGGCCGGACGGGCGCGCGGACCCCTGGTTATCCGGGAGAGGCGTGAGCGACGCAGGATCCGCGACGAGCTTCAATGAACCTACCCGCAGGACAAGCTTCCCATCGCCACGCACCTCGAGGACTTCCCCGACCGTGCCGCTCTCCATCCGGACCCGGGTCCCCACGGCGAAGCCGTCTGCCGGTCCGCCCGTCCGCCGGTCCACCTCCTCGAGCTTTCGAAGCGCCCCCGCTTCTTCCGCCGCCGCCTGCTCCACCAATCGCCGGGCCTCCCGCGCCGCCTCTCCACCGGCGGCATCCGCCCTGGCAATGGCGGCTTCGACCTTCTCCCGCGCCTCGAGCAGATACGCGCGCGCCTGCTCCCGCGCCGCCCGCTCGGCCTCACGCTCCCGCTTGCGGAGCGCCGTCTCGCGGAGGCCCTGCCCCTCCGCCTGGGCCTGCAGGGTCTCGGTGCGCGACGCCACCTCGGCCAGCCTCGCCGCCAAGTCCGCTTCGCGCGCCATTTGGTCCCGCTCGCGCTGCTCGACTGCGGCGAGGAGCGCGTCGAGACTCCGCTCCGCCTCCGGCACCTGCCCTTCCGCCTCCGTGAGCACGTCCGCGCGCAGGCCGAGGCGCCGGGCGATGGCCAGGCCATAGGACCTGCCGGGGACGCCCTTGATCAGCCGGTAGGTGGGTTGCAGGGTGGCGGCGTCGAACTGGAGCGAGGCGTTCACGATGCCCGGGGTCGAGGTCGCCAGCCGCTTGAGGCTCCCGAGATGGGTGGTCGCGATTGTCACCGCCCCGCGACGGGTCAGCGCCTTCAGGGTGGCGGCGGCCAAGGCGCCCCCTTCGGCGGGATCGGTGCCGCTGCCGATTTCATCGAGCAGCACCAGGGAGGCGTCGTCCGCCTCCTCCAGAATCACCCGGAGGAGCGCCAGATGTGCACTGAAGGTCGAGAGGCTCGCGGCGATCGACTGCCGGTCGCCGATGTCCGCGAACAGCCGGGTGAAGATCGGAAGAGCGCTTCCCGGCCCCACTGGTGGCACGATTCCGCTCTGTGCCAGGGCCACGGTGAGCCCGACGGCCTTGAGCAGGACCGATTTGCCGCCGGTGTTCGGCCCCGAGAGCAGGATGCAGCGCTCGGCCCCTTCGAGGGTGAGGTCGAAGGGCACGGCGACACGGCGGCACGGCGGCACGGTGGCTCGGCCGTGTTCTCCAGCCGCCGAGCCGCCGAGCAACAGCGGATGCCGTCCGTTTGCGATCCGCAGCTCCGCTGGCGCCGGCGAGATCCGCGGTGCGTGCCCATCCAATTCGACGGCCCACCTGGCCCGGGCCGAGAGGTCGTCGAGGGTCACGCACATGGCGTGCAGGGCCGCGAGCTGGCCGTGGGCTGGCCGGAGCATGTCGGAGAGGCCACGCAAGATCTTCAGTTCTTCTCGGGCGGCGAGCGCCTCCGCTTCACGCATGGCATTGCCCAGCGCGATCACTGCGGCCGGCTCCAGGTACAGCGTGGCTCCGCTCGCCGATTCCCCGTGGACGATGCCATCGGGGCGATGGCGCAGATCTCGGGGCACCGGGATGACGTAGCGGCCCTCGCGCAACGTGACGCCGCCCTCGCCACCGACGGCGCGCAGCATCGTCTCCAGCTTCTGCACCAGCCGCTCGCGCGCGGTGCGGATCTCGCTTCGGGCCGCCGCGAGCGCCGCACTCGCCGTGTCGAGCACGCCGCCCTCGTCGTCGAGGGCCTGCTCTAGCCGGCGTTCCAGCGCCTTCTCCGGGGCCGGCAGCTCGAGGCTCGCCACCCGCGGCGCCTCGGGGCCGATCCGCCGGAGCTCCGCCGTGACCAGCCGGGCAGCCGCGAGTGTCCGGCGGAAGGCCACCAGCTCCGGCCCATCGAGCACGCTTCCCGCAATGCGCAAGCGGGTGAGCGGCGCCGCCAGC
>Ga0315273_10009391_pt1 | contig 12396 bp, 17 predicted proteins | sample YL17G02_0_MG_FD_205753 | JGI IMG/M metagenome (GOLD analysis project Ga0315273, IMG submission 205753) | Sediment microbial communities from Yellowstone Lake, YNP, Wyoming, USA - YL17G02_0 | ecosystem: Environmental > Aquatic > Freshwater > Lake > Sediment | place: USA: Wyoming | collected... | reverse complement strand
TTTACAAGGCTGTGGGACTACTACACGAACAGGACATACAATTTGAGCGGGGTGGGGACTTGTGACGGCAAGGGGGCTGAGTCTGGGAGAAGCTATGTGCAGGCGCAGGAATGCGGACTGCCGGCGAGGATAACGGGGTTTGTGTATTCGGCGGGGAACGGGGTGTCTGGGGGCAAGGCGGTCAAAGACGTTCAACGAAAAGAAGTGGTAATCGAAAATGATATCGGATGGCGGATAAATGCGGCGGTGGATTTTCTGTTTGGGAAGCCGATAGATTTTGTGTCCAGGGCGCCGGAAGGCCGAAAACGTGCAGAAATAGAAACTATTCTAAAGGCAGTGTTTTCGGCCAACGGTGCTATCGGATTTTTCCAGGATATGGCAGTGCTCGGAGGTGTTTACGGTTTTGTCGATTGTGTTATCAGGCCTGGCAAAGAGATTTTAGAAAGATTCAATTCCTCCTCCTCACAAAGCCTCCCTCCTGAGGATGTGCTGCAATTGGCACAGACAATCGATTTGGAACTTATAGAAGCACCGAGAGCATTGCCTATTCTGGAGGAAAACGATTATAAGAAAATCAGGTATTATGTTCAGCATTTCCGCCAGCAGAAGAACGCTGTAAGCAAGCGGAAATTTTCGCTGCTGAGATTTTTGGGGCAAAAAGAGCGGAGGCCGGACAGTCAACTCAGGCGTGAGGAGACGGATGTCACGGAGATTATTTCAGCGACGGCGTGGCAGCGGTATGAGGACGAGGAGCTTATGGCAGAAGGCGAGGTGCCGTGGGGGTTTTTGCCGGTGGTGCACATACAGAACATTGCGCAGCCATATTATTACGAGGGGATAAGCGATGTTGAGCTGCTGATACCGCTTCAGGATGAGCTAAATACGCGGCTGAGTGACAGGGCGAACAGGATTACGTTTCAGTCGTTCAAGATGTACCTTGGCAAAGGGATAGAGGGTTTCGATGAAAGGCCGGTGTCACCGGGGAGGATGTGGCATACCGATAACATGGAGGCTTCTATCGAGGAATTCGGCGGAGACGGGGGGACGCCGAGCGAGGACATTCATATCGCCGAGATAAGAGAGGCGATGGACAAGGCAAGCGGGGTGACACCCGTGGTGGCGGGTGTGCTGAAGAACAAGCTCGGTAATCTTACCAGCGCGGTTGCGCTGCGGCTGACACTTATGGGGATGCTTGCGAAGACGGAGCGGAAGCGGTTTGCTTACGGGGAGGGGATTAAAAAGGCAGCGTGGATGGTTCTGGATATATTAGACAAGGCTAACATATACAAAACGAGCGCGGCGGACAGAGGGGTCGAGATTATTTTTCCCAGTCCATTGCCGGAAAATGCGATTGAAAGGCTGAAAGAGGCCCAGATTAAAAAGGAACTGGGCGTGCCGAGCGAGCAACTGCTGCGAGAATTAGGATACGAGATTGCGGGGGACGAGAGCGTTAAGAGTCAGGCGATTCTGTAAGAAGGAGATTTTATGAGTCAGATAGACGAAGGCGAGGATGTTTTGTCGGGGACAACAGCGGAGCAGGACGGTCTGAGCAAGTCGAGACTTGTTCCTGTGGCGGAGTCAATCCGCTATCGAAAAAGGGCGCAGAGTGCGGAGAAGACAAGCGAGACTTTGGCGGAACAATTAGCTGCGGCGAGAAGCGAGATGATGAGAATGGCGGAGCAACTGAAGGAATCGCAGGTTGAACAAAAGCTGGTGCATAAATTGGCTGCGGCGGGTGCGACCGACCTTGAGACAGCGACGTTAATTGCCAAGGCGAGGATGGGGAGCGATGCGGGGACGGATTTGGATGATGTGATTGACGTGCTGAAGAAAGAGAAGCAATATCTGTTCGTGAAGAAGGGGGACAGATTCGAAGAGTCGGCTCCGAAGACTGCCGGTGCGAGAGAACGAGAGCAGGGCGGTCGAGGCGTTCTTGAGAAGGCTGCCAAGAGGGCGGCGACGACGGGGAACAGGATGGATTTGCACGAGTATATGAGACTTCGAAGGAATTTTGTTTAAGAGTAACGAATCGAATCAACAAGAAGTGGTTTATAAAAAGGAGATAAAGAGATGGCTTTTACAGGAAAAGCGACATATTCGGCGGGTGCGAATCTGCCGGAATTAGCGGAAGACGTGTCGGACCTTATAGGGATAATTTCACCATACGAAACGCTTTTACTCGATGCACTGGGGGACCCGCTGCGTGAAGCGACCAGCACGCATCATGAGTGGCTTGAGGACGAGCTTTTGCCCAACAAGGACGCAGTCAACGACAGCACTTTTACAGACCCGGATGTCGATACCAGCTTTGTGGTCGACCACGGCAGCAGATTCCGGATTGGGGACCAGATTCAGGTGGAAGGGTCTAAGGAGCTGATGCTGGTAACAAACGTCAACGGCAACACGCTTACGGTAGTAAGGGGATATGCGGGGACAACGGCGGAAGATTTGGCGGACAATCAGATAATCAACATTCTGGGGAATGCGGCGCTTGAAGGTTCCGAGAAGCCTGACGTGAGGTTTACCAGCCGGTCGAGAAAAAGCAACTATACGCAGATATTTTCGGCTGCGGTGGAGGTGAGCGGGACGCATATGGCTGCGAGCCAATTAGGGCTGGCTGACGAGATGGATTATCAGAAGCAGGAAAGACTTCGTGAGCTGATGCGTGACCTGGAGAACACCGTTATAAACGGGGGACAGACTTTGAGCAATCCGCAGGGGGGCGACTCGACGAGGAGAACGATGCGGGGCGTTATCCAGCATTTGTCAACCAACGTTTTTCATACAGGAGCGAGCGGATTTCCTGCGGGGACGGACCTTGACGAGGTGAAGATAAATTATATTCTGAGGCAGATTTGGAGTAACAGCAGCGGGAACGTCGACCTGATTGTTGTCGGGGGGTTTCAGAAGAGAATGATAAACGGTTTTAACGCCGAGGGCAGACGATATGGGGCCGGTGACAGGACATTCTCCGATATGATCAGCGTTTATGAGAGCGATTTTGGGGTATGCAGGATAGTAACATCGCGGTGGGTTCCACAGGATTCGGTGCTGCTGTTGGATTCGTCGAGGATTAGCGTGCTGCCATTAGCTGGGCGGAATTTTTACTTTAAGCCTTTGGCGAGCGGTGGAGACTATGAATGCGGCGAGCTGATAGGTGAGTATACACTTGAACTGCGAAATGAGGCGGCGCACGGGTTAATCCGCGGTTTGTCGACCAGCTAACAAGGCGGGGTACGGCGGACGTGCGGCGGGACGTTTTGGCGAGGGTGTCCAAGGGACAACTTTGGACACCTGAGCCTGTCGGAAAAATGTGAACGGGGCAAGAGGAAAATGGTCAAATTTTCAAACGATGTCGATATTTTGAGGTATGAGCCGATACTTTTCGGAGAATTGTATCTTCCGAGTCAAGTGCCGGCGAAGGGCGAGGACGGCGTTCTTAACGGGACAAGTTTCACGGCGGATGATGCAGATTTTGTAAATGCTTCGGCTACTGCTGGCGGGGTCATATATTTGAAATCCGAAGACGGGATTCTGGACGGTGCATACGAGATAGTATCGGTGGATTCGGCAACGGAGCTTACAGTTTCCATAATCAGGAGCAGCGGCGAAGATATTTCGATAGCACCGCCTTCGGCCACCAATATATCTTATCGCATCAGCACATTCAGGCCGCAAGCGGGCGAGGCGGGATTTCAACTGACGGAATATTTCGGCATCAAGCCTGGCAATCCTGCAAGTGACATAGAAGTCGAGGATATTTTAGACACTAATGCGTTGAGACTGGCATCTGTTTTTGCGGTTATATCCGGGGTCTATGCGATGCTGGCGAGCAGGGCCGAGAATGAGAACTTCTGGAAGAAGAGTTTGTATTATCAGAGACTTTTTGAGAAGGCGAGAGAACGGTGCAGGGTGTGTATAGATACTGATGGGGATGGTGCGGCGGATATTGAGCGGCCAGGTGCGTCTATAAGATTGCGGCGTGATTAGTTTGTGAAGCGAGAACAGATGAATACTACATTAGACGGGCAAAGTTTGTTTGATGAGCAAGGGCTGAGAATTGAACCGGGGAGTCTTAACAGAAGCTCAATTGAAAGAACAGTCCCCGGGCTGGACGGTGTGCTCAGTATCGATATGGGGGGGCGCAGCAGGAAGGTGAGGCAAACCGGGGTGCTGCGTGCGCAAGGCCGGTCGCAGATGGATGAGCGTGTAAGCCTGATACGTTCGTTTATAGACGGGAACACGCACAAGCTGGCAACAAATCGGGGTGAAGAATTCGATGATCTCAGGATGGATGTTTTTAAGGTTAATAGTGAGCATATAAATGGAAGCGGTGTCAGTTGTTATTATGAAATCATTTATACGCAGTTAATTGTGCGGTAATTATGGCGCTTATAAAAGAGGGGATAGAAAAGGTCAGGGCATTTGAGCTGCCGGGCGGCATTTGGGGTGATGGGGACAGTGTTGCGGCGCCGAGACAGGTATTGGTGAAGTGGAGTTCGTGCTGGGGGGACAAATTTTATCAGGTTTATGTCAACGGCCGGTATGCAGGGACAACATTAGACTGCGACCAGCGAAAAATGGTTGTTCAGACGCCAATCTCTTTGGAATCGCCGGTCCGGATAGAGGTTTTTGCGACAGAGGCGTGCGATGCGAGCATCGATTTTAGCGATGAGGTTAGTCAGCCGGCGGGTCAAAGCGGTCGCGTGAGGATAGATTTTCTGCGAAGACAAGATTTGCCGGCGGATTCAACTGCGCAAATCTATTTTGACAACGGCAGCGGTGAAATTGATTATGACAACCCGCTTACGGACAGGGCGATAAGGATATGGCCGGCCTGGCAGGACAAAGCGGGGTTCGGGATGAGCAGATTCGGCATCGGTGATTTCGGTTATGAATCGGCTGCGGCGGCTGGTTTTGGGTGCGGAAGTTTTGGGAGGGGACTATTCGGTCTTGATGCTGATACGATTGAGTGGCTTAGCCCCGCACTGCAGGCCGGGGAATATAAATTTGCCGTTAAAATTACAGATGGAGAAGGTAATGAAAGTAACAGCGAGACCGGCCAAATTACTGTGGAGCCGCCGGCGAAGCCTGCTGAAAGGTTAAATGTTACTTCATTCGACAGGCAAACCAATACATTGATTTTAGGTGTCAGATAGAAAGGATGTCAGGGAGAATATTATGAGTGAAGTGTATCCAACTGATAATGAGCTGTTAAATATTCAGTCCGACAGCGAGACAGGCGTTGAGTATATAGCGACGGGACAGGCGCCTTATTACGTGCAGTTTAGAAGGCTGCTTTACAGGCTGCTGCTTGCGATGAGGCGGTCGAATGATTTGAGGGTTTATGATGAGGGAGGGCTGGATGCAGGCGTGAAGAGCGGCAAGTTTTGGCTGGGGACAACATTAGTCAGCTATGACGGCTCTTCGGGGAATACGCTTGCGGACAATAAAGAACATATCTATTTGTATCTTAATGCCGCGGGTCAGCTTGTTATTAATGAGTATAGCAGTTTTCCGAATATGTCGGTTACGTCTCATATCCGGCTGGCGATTGTAACGACATCAAACGGCGATATTAGCTCGATAGTCGATTGCCGGAGCGGGTATAATTTTGTGATGCCATACGGTGCGGGCGGCATCAAGCGGAGAATTGAGGCCCATACCGGCAACGATACGCTGACAGCGGCGGAATCCGGCGGTGTTCATACCAATCTGGGTGCGACGGGGACAGTTACTCTTGCGCTGCCTGCTTCAGCACCTGAGGGGACGGAATTCAGTTTTGCGGTGCAGGCCGAACAGGAATTGCGAATTGAGCCTGGGTCGGCGGCAATCAGGGACAGCAGCGGTCAGGCCGCCGGCAAGTATAAATCGGCTGATGGTGTAGGGGAATGTCTTACGGTAGTTGCGGATGCAAACGGCGACTGGGTAACAGTGAGTAAGAATGGAGTCTGGACAGAGGAGGCGTAGAGTCGATAATGACCTGGATAGAGCCGGACAGTTACATAGATGAATCGGGCAATTGGTCGGATGAGACCAATACCTCGGCGAGTTCGATAGAGACAGCTTACGATGAAAACACCGGCAACATACACTTTTTGCTCAATCAGCCAAAGAGCTGCGATAAAATCAGGATAGATATTTCAAAGTCCAATCCGGATGCGGAGCCTGTCCCGATGCAAATACAAGGTTATTGGGATGGCAGTTGGCATGATATTACCGATGGGGCCTACTGGACGGAGGGCTGGCAGGAATTATCCCTCGGCGGCACAGTGTCGCTGGAAGGGATTAAACTGAATTTTCGCAATGATGACGGCCAAGATACAACGTCAGTAAATATAAATAACGTTAATTTTAATCAAGCAAGTGTAAGGTCACTGGTTAATAGTTCATCGGCGGGAAACAGTTTATTGGGGAAAGGGTTGGCATAATGTATTTAGGTGATTTCAAGACAGGGGCGACGCATTATTTCAGTTTCAGCACAAATAACAAGAGCGGCGGAAAAGCGACATACAGCGGCGGTTCTGTCAAGGTTTTCAAGGACGATGTTAATGCCGGAGTTACTGCCGGTGTGACCGTGGTCAAAGATTTTGGCAATCCGGCGATGACCGGCGTTCATAATGTCAAATTAGTATTGACGGACGCTTTTTATGCGGCAGGTCACGATTATACGGTGGTGCTGACTGAGGCTACTATCGACGGCGAGACAGTCAATGCGGTGATTGCAGAGTTTTCGATACAAAACAGGATAAACAGTCTGCTTCTTGAAAAGGCGGCGAGGGTGCTTGTTAATAAGGCGGTTCAAAACAAAGTTACCGGCGTGATAAGCTATTATGACGATAACGGTCAGACAGTTATTCTGACTCACACGCCAGCGGACAGTCAATCGACAATTACGAGGGCACCAAGTTAATGGAAATAATGTGGTTGAAAGAGGCACTGTTTGCGGGTATGACTGCGAACACTTTTAAGCTGGGGACGGCGTTGAGTCTCGGCTGGTTCTGGCTTCGAGTTTCAGGATGTTCCGTATTATATCGCGGCGAAAGTATGGAGCAGATTGATTTTTCTGACATATTAACTGTGGCTGAAAGGGATGCATTAGAAATATCGCCACCGGGTTATGTCAATCATAACAGCAACTCAACATATTTTTATGTTGTTCGTCGTGTCAATAATTGCGGTGACCAGGAATATACGTTGGCTGCCGCGGTCAAGGTTTCGATAGATTCTGATGGTAATTTGGTGTCACCGAAGCCGAACAATATTTTCTGTGCGAAAATAAAACAGGTGTTTGGCAACAGGGTAAAACTTGTTTGGTATTATTGCCCCATTGAGCAGGGGTCGAAGCCGGCGCATTTCAAAATTTACTGGGATGGGGGGAGCGGGGAAATAGATTACGAAAATCCGATGGCGGCGATTCACTATGCCGGTCAGATTTTTTACAGCCATTTAAGTGACATACTTACTGCGGGTAAGTATCTATTCTGTATAAAAGCGGAAGATGCAGGGGGCGTTGAGGATGGTTCGTATTCGTTGCTGGAAATCCAACTTGATAATAAAAGTCCCGATTCAGCAGACATTTTGAGCGTCGAAGCCGTTTGATATTTTGGAAAGTTAGCGTATGTCCAACAGAATTGATTTTTTCCAATCTGCTCAGATAAAGCCGGTGATACCTGCGGCGACTACTTTGGTTCTAATAGATGGCCAGATAAGTCCCGTTCTTGAAACATTGGAGATAGTGCGAGGTGGTTGGCCGGAATTTAGCTGGGCAAGACTGGCGTATAATCCTGCTGCATATCCTGAAGGCGGTCCGATGTCAATCGAGGATGTTGAGGATGAGTTTCCTACCGGCAAAAGTATCGGTATCAGACAAATATACAATGGTGCGGCACCTGATGTATCAGTTTGCAGTTTTCCTATTTTTGCCGGTCAGATAGATGCGATTGAGAGGAAGCTCGGCCCTGACGGTGAAAGTGTGGAAATCATAGCGAGGGATTTTAGTGCGATTCTGGGGCGAAAAACGGTTTATGGGCAGCGAGTGTCGGACATAAATGGAACGAGTTTGTTTTTAGCCGGCGGGGACACTATTTTTAATGAGAGCGGGAAAGGCAATGCTGCGGCTGAGCCGGTGACAAATAACGGCAACAGTTATACGGTATTTTGTGCGGAGTCGTCATCAGGCAGGCTTTGGAGTTATGCGGAAGTTATTCGGTATCTGCTTTGTGAGTATCTGCCGGCGGGCCAATTGCAATCGCCGAGTATAGACCAGTTGCGAGCATTGACGGAGGATCAGAAGGTTCGTGATTTCGATGTTACAGGGCTAAATTTATTAGATGCGTTACATCGGTGCTGCGAGCGAATTGGTTTGAGGTTTAAGTTTGTCCCTCGGCCGGCGGCGACCGGTCCGGCTGAGGCAATGGTATTTTATAAAAATGGGATGGGCAGGACGGTTGAATTGAATTGTCAGCGGCGAGGCGAACGGTTCAGCCTCTCAAAGACGAATATTTCGGAATTGCACGGCAGGAGAAATTTTTGGCCGGTGACACACAGGTATATCGGACAGGGCTATTTCAAGATTTACGAGGCGACATTTGAATTGAAGAAGGCGTGGGACCCTTCGGAAGAAGGCACTGATTATGATAAATTTTCGCCGGCGACCAATCCTGATTTTTACAAGGTGAGAAACGTATATCGCAAATGGTGTCTGAATGAGGCGGGCGATTACAGCGGAGAGCCGTATAATCAGGGGGAGGCGTTTGATTTTTCGAGGATTTTTCAGACTGGCAATTTTGTTCGCCGACGAAGACGTTTTTATCCGACCATTACATCGGATAAACAGGGCAAATCGCTGGGACATTTTCTGCAGGTGTCGTTCGATAACGGACTGCACTGGTGGCAATATCTTTATGCTTTTAATAACCTGCTTGACGAGTGCGGTATCTGGCTCAGCAGCGACCAGCTTGATGTGGACACCTGGATTGCGGCATTAAAAGGCGTATTGAGGTTTAGAATAACCGCATCGGTGGTCAGCGACGAAAGATTAAATTGCACAGTTGCGGACGGCCCTGTCGATTCTACGGTTCCGGTGATTGAGCATATTATTACCCTGCCTCGTCAATTCAAGTACCGGAAAGTTTCCAATCAGAGCGTTTTTGCAAATGTTTATAAGGATGAGGCCGGCGTGTCGGACGAGAAGGATGATTCGGTTGCTTTGTTTGAATTTATCCGTCAGAGAGCGAGGGTGTCATCCGAAACTATCGAGACGATGGACGTTCAGACTCCGATGGTTATGTTTGATTATCATCCCGGCGACAAGGTGACATCGAGCCCGGAAAGCAGGGGCATTCTTGGCTGCAAAAGCGATAATCGGAGCATTTGCCGGATAGAACGCGTACGGATGGATTTTGAAAAGCAGTGTACGAACCTGAGAATTATCCGGCAGCGGAGGGCACAGTTATGAGCAGCGAAACAGACATTGCGGACAGCCAGCAGATGCTGGGAAGACTTGCGAGGACGGGTTTTGGGGGGACAGAGGAGGTTTCGGTTGTTACATCACCCGGCGCCAGGGTTTCGGCATGGCCTGTCAAGGTCAAAAGTCTTTCATCATACAATGTTTATAATGTTCGCACGGTGATAATAGGCGGTGCGGGGTCGCTGCCGGTGGAAATAGGGGACCAGATGCAGGCAGTTAATCTGGCTGAGTCCTTTATCAATGAGGGACAACTGGCGGTGGGGACATACGTGGTGATGTTCAAGGTCGGCGAGAAGAATGTTTTTTATGCCCCGGTGTAATGATGGTGCAGGAAAAGTGTAAAAGCTGGCAATTTAACCGGCAGATAAATCTTTCTGTGCTGATTCAATTAGTGCTGCTGGCATCTTTGATTGTCGGAAGCTGGGTTAATTTGCAGAGGCAGCTTGATTTGCTGCAGCGGGATGTGTCTATGCTGCTGCAGTGTCAGAAGAATTTTGAACAGAAGCTCGAATCTCTTCAGACAAAAAGCATTTCATACGAATATCGTATTGAGGCGGTTGAGAAGGTTCTGAATAAAACAAATACATCAACCAAGGGAGAAATGTGATGAAGAACATTTTAACAGCAGGATTGCTGATAGGGTTTTATTTTTTGTTGACTGGCTGTGAGAGTCTGCGGTTTGCGCCGAGCGAAGGGCAGAAACAAAATGCCTGGCTGCATAATCGGACGGCACAGGCTACCGCGGAGGCCGCAAAGTCGGAAAATACGTCGGAGAAACTGCGGATGTTGGCGCAACTGTCGGAGTTGCAGAGCAGGGCGTTTGTTTCTTATTACGGCGTGCCGAGAGAGTTTCCGCAGGCGGATACCGCAGAAGAGATACTTGCCCAGTCGAACTGGCAGCTTGCGAAAACGGCTTTGCGGGAATCGGCTGACAGGCCTGATGGGTGGCAACTGGCGGATAATGTGTTTGAATTGGCCATCGGCATATCGGCATTATTGGGCGGGGTTTATGGCACAAAGGCGGTGCGGTTTTTGAAAGACGCCAAAACGAAGACGCAGGCACTTAAAGAGGTTATAAAGGGCAATGAGCTTTTCAAGAAGACTAACACTGAATCGGCGGAAGCCTTTAAGCAGGCGCAGAAGGAGCAATCGCCGGAAACGCGCCAAATCGTTGCACAATTAAAATCATAAAACATTATATTAGCTATTCCAAAAAAGTAAATCCAAACACCTCAACTACAATTAGTAGTGGTTCGTTTTGCCAAAAACACTGCTAATAGTGGTTAAAGAATATGCCCGGTTTTTAAGGACAGTAGTTTGAAATTCAGCGTTGATTTGACCGATAATCTAATGTATAATTTAGAAAAGGGGATTTTTACAGATAGGGTTACAGTATAGTTGAACAGAGATAGATTTGGCAGAAAATAAAGAAAATAAAGAAAGAGTGCCACAACCGAAGCCAACGCCAATTGTGTTGTCTATTAATATTTGTGATAACATTATCCGGGACGAAGCCACAAAAAAAGTATCGTTGATTGGTCTTTTCAGCACCATTAGAGCAAACATTTTCCCTTGTAATCATCCTCAAATGCATGTTTACATTGCTTTAACTAATGGACATGGTAAGTACAAATCCGAGATTAGATTTTTAGACGTAGAACGCAAACCGATAGTCAGCATGGTAGGAGAGATGAATTTTCAAAATCCGCTCCAAATTGTTGAGCTAAATATGTGTTGGCAGCAACTACGTTTTGATAAACAAGGGGAATATACTGTGGAAGTCCTATTTGATGGCGAAATAATACAAACTCGAAAATTCCGGGTCATAGCTCCCCAGCAAGAAATATATCCAACATTTGGTACCGAAGCGAGGTAAAGTATGCAAGGATACGAACAAATTCAGGACCAAATTATTTTTTCTGGACCATCCGAAGAGTACTACGATTTAAGCACTAGTTGCGTACCATCCGTCTATATCGTCTCACTTAAAAGGCAGACTGTACGTGTTATTTTAGGAGAATTAGGTCAACTCGTGCGGATGTCTGCTCCTGCTATAGACATAGTTGTTGAGGGGGCAAGTATAGACGAAACTTGGGCCAAGTTTCTTGAGGAGATAGGAAAGCAAGATTATAGAAATTGGATGAGCTTTGATGTGGGGCCGACACGCCGTGAAGAAATTGAAGAGGGGTTAAACGTTCCTGAAGATGAAGATTGGTCTGAACCGGCAGATTGTCCTAAAGGATAGCTATGTCACCTCAACAGTGGATTCCATCCCCAGGATATATTATACACACTAATGTCCAATATTCCGATTCCGAGGGAACTAAATCTCGGTTTCCTGTTGTTGTATCGAGTTCCGGATTTAACCAACAATACCCCGAAGTCATTGTAGCATTTACAACGAGTAGTAAGAATGTTCATCATGCGAGAAGCTATGATGTGGAAATTTCGGATAAACATCCACAGTTTAAACACACAGGATTAACTTGTAGTACCACAGTCCGATGTGGTCGCTTATGGACAGTGGATAAACGTAAGATATCTGATGTTATAGGCATTGTTCCTGATGAACTGCTGGCCGATATTAACAAACTCGTTCTGGAATGTTTCAGGTAGTGAAGCTTGTATTGTATGGTTGTCGGTGTGATGACGGCTCAACTGCATTTGCAGGGGATAAGTTCGCTGAAAGAAAAGCGAAGCATCGTAAAGAGTCTAATCGGCAGATTGAAAAACAGATTCAATGCTTCCATTTCGGAGGTCGACCATCAGGATGACAAGACCTCGGCGGTTGTGGGGATTGCGGTGGTTTCTAACGACAGCCAATTTATAATACCAATTGTATTTAATTAATGCGCCTATAGGCAAATAGCCGATATAGTTCATGGTAGTCATTTGATAATATTTTAGCATGGAGGCTATTATGA
>Ga0315273_10009390_pt1 | contig 12399 bp, 6 predicted proteins | sample YL17G02_0_MG_FD_205753 | JGI IMG/M metagenome (GOLD analysis project Ga0315273, IMG submission 205753) | Sediment microbial communities from Yellowstone Lake, YNP, Wyoming, USA - YL17G02_0 | ecosystem: Environmental > Aquatic > Freshwater > Lake > Sediment | place: USA: Wyoming | collected... | reverse complement strand
CGGCCGACATGATACCAGAAAACCAGGTAATATTAAACTACATAATGCGTCATACGGGTATTTGGATCTCCGCCGGAATGAAAGAGTTACGGCCGGCGTCGGAGTCCGTTAACGGAGCTCTGAGCCTGGCGGCGAGGCGACGGCCGTCGGGGCTGAAGACCGCCACGTACATCGTCACCAGCGGCGGGCCGGCCAGCCTGACGATCCTGCTCACGCGCCACGTCTTCACATCGCCGATTGCCACCCGCAGGTCCGTCGTCGCCACGAAGAACCTGCCGGTCTTCGCATCAACCTGTACGGCGGCGATGGCAGAGGAGGAAACCGGGATTGCGGCATCCTCCATGTGACTCAGTCGCGACAGGTGGTGCCATTCCCACCCGCGCAGGCGGGCCGGCGCTTCGGCGAGCAACTGGTCCACATGAGCGAGGTCGCCCGACGCCCACTCGCGGTCGGCGAGGGCGATGTTGTTGAAGTAGAGGTTCTGCTCCGCGTCGGCGAGCGCATCCTGCGCGATGCGCCTCTGGGAGTCGGCGTCGCTTCTCGCCATCCGCTCTGCGGAGGCTGCCGCATCGGCCGCTGCGCGGGCGCGGGCCTCGGACGCGGCCTTGTTCGATGCGTCGCGCCGCGCGGCTTCCGCATTCGAACGCTGGCGCTCGGCCTCGGTCCGCTGGGCCACCGCCTCGCCGCGCGCTCGCTCCGCGCGGACGTAGAGCAGACTGCTCGCGACCAACCCGGCCAGCACCGCCGCGGCGACGACGCCAGCCGCCGTCACCGCCAGCCGGTTCCGCCGCACGAACTTCTGCACCCGGTACCGCACCGACGGCGGTCGCGCCACGACGGGCTCGTTCTTGAGATACCGGGTGAGGTCGGCCGACAGTTCCGAGACCGTCGCATACCGCCGCGCCCGGTCCTTCTCGAGCGCCTTCAGCGTGATCCAGTCCAGATCTCCCCGCAGTTCCTGCGCGAGCGTCGGCAGCTTCGTCCGCCGCCGTTTGGCGACCTCGCTTCCCGTTGCGCCCGCCGTCGTCAGCCGCGTGCTCGGCCGGGCCGGCTCCTCTTCGCGGATGATGCGAATGAGTTCCCCGTAGCCGGCTTCCCGCAGCCGGGTCGGCGAGAACGGCAGCCCGCCCACGAGCAACTCGTAGAGCATCACCCCGAGCGAGTAGATGTCGGTCCGCGTGTCCAGATCCACCGCGCCCAGCGTCGCCTGCTCCGGGCTCATGTACTCCGGCGTTCCCACCAGCATCCCCTGCTGGGTGAACAGCGTCCGCTCGGTCGCGCGCTGATCGGTGCCCTTGGCAATCCCGAAGTCGATCACCTTCGGCACCGCCCGGCCGTCCTGCTCGACGACCAGTACGTTGGAGGGTTTCAGGTCGCGGTGGATGATCCCTTTCTGGTGGGCATGCTGGATGGCCGCGCACACCTCGATGAAGAGTTCCAGCCGCTGGCGCGTGCTCAGGTAATGGGTGTCGCAGTAGTCGGTCAGCGGTACGCCGGCGATGTACTCCATCACGAAGTATGGCCGGCCGTCGGCGGTGGTGCCGGCGTCGAACACCGAGGCGATGTTCTCGTGATCCATGATCGCCAGCGTCTGGCGCTCGGCCTCGAAGCGCGACACGACCTCGCGGGTGTCCATGCCGGGCTTGATCAGTTTCAACGCGACGCGGCGGACGAGGGGCTCGCGCTGCTCGGCGAGGTAGACCAGGCCCATGCCGCCTTCGCCGAGGGCCTGGAGGAGGTGATAGGGGCCGATGACACTGGGGACGCCGGCTGTGGCGAGGCTCGACGGAGGCGTGCCGCGCGCGGCGTCGCCCGGTGCGAGGCGGGTGGCGTCGGCATCGTCTCGCCCCACCGGCCCGACGCGCCGAGCCCCAGAGGCCGCAGCGGTAGCCCCCGGGGCTACGCTCTTCACCAGCCCCATCCGCAGCAGGCACGTCGGGCAGAGGCCCTCCGGCCCTGGCAGATCAAGCGGCAGTCCGCACGACGAACAACGACCGGGTTCGCCCATAAGGCCTCCCTCCACCTGGTACTCAGGCGAAGCGACGGATTCGTTTCACGCGATCCCGAAACGGGCCGCAGCGCTCGGAGCAGGCGACCGGTCACCACGGGTGATACCGGTGCCACAGGAACAGCGCGACCGACACGATCACCCCTCCGATCGCCACCGCAAGGAACCATCCCCACAGCATGGGCAGAAAGGCCAGGACAACCCCGATCATGACTAGACATCTTCCAGGGCCGAAAGCGTGACAGCCACGTAGGGGCCGAGCTTGCTCGGCCCTCACGCGACCGCCCTGGAATCTGTCTTAGCAGCCCGGGGTGAAAGTCCAGCTGCATTCGACCGGCGATGCATCCCGACTGGCGGCGTTGCTCCTCCCTCGAATATGCCCGATATGCTCGGTCGTCGCGCCTTGCCAGTCGGGCGCCTCGCCGGTCTCGGTGTTCACGCTGGACTTTCACCCCGGGCTGTTAGGCCCCTGCGGGGCTCACCGCCGGACTGACGGTGGCCCTGGAAGAGGTCGGTGCCCCGCGCTTCGCCTTTCGGCTCCGCTCAAGGCGCCCTGAGCGTAGTCGAAGGGCGCGGGGCCAGCTAACAAGGCTCCCAACGAAGCGAGGTGAACCGACGTCGTGCTGGGCGGTTTGAGGCGACGCTTCGCTGGGAGCCCCGCGACATCACCCCTCAGTGTCACCCTGGAGATGTTGATCCCGGGACCCGCCGGGAGGTCGCCTCCGACGCCGATTCCGTCAGGCGCGCGTTGTCGCCGTTGGGTGAGGAACAACGTCCCCCCGATGAGGCCCGCGCCGATGAGCACGAAGCCGAGCCACTGAAACACCCACAAGTCGAAGATCCAGTGAGGCATGGTGTCCTCCTCGAACCCGCCGCACGACCCACCACGAGACGGGCTGGAAGCGGGGCTGCTCTCGCCCGATCGCCGGTCGTCGAACGTCCCTCTACCCGGTACTCAAGGAACGCGGCGGATTTGTTTCACGCGTCGGCGTGTTTCCGTCGCATCAACGTGCCAGTTGCCAGGCGACAACGCCTGGCTGACCGTGTCGAAGGCCTGGTTGAACGGCCCGATTGCGGCGCTCTCGAAGCTCGAGATGTCGATGCGGGCGAATCCCGACCGAAGGACGACCCGCCCACGCTATCCTCCGTTCGCCTGCGTCTTTGGCGCAGGCGGCACCGCAACGGGCACTTTCGTCACACGCCGGTCCGCGCGTGACAGGTCCACCAGGTAGAGCGCGCAGTCTTCCGGCTTCATGCGGCTCCTGCTGCCGCCGGAGATCCCCAGAAAGGTGGACGCCGCCGCGATCGTGCGCTGGTCGTGGGAGGGGTCGAGCTGGAACACGCCGCCGCTGTCGTCCTTGTTGATCGTGGCTGACAACAAGGGCGTGTACCGCGGCGATGCCCCGTCGAGCGGCAACTCGGCCACGCCGAACTCGCTGGGGCCGTAGTCGATGAGCGCTCCGATCCCGGCGCAGCCCCCTCCGGTGAACCCGAGGAGCAGCGCGGGTGCCCTGCCGGGAGTTCCTCCCTCGGCCACCATCTGGACCAGCAGTGGGACGGTCCCGACTGCCAGGCCGATCAACGCGCCGTTCAGGACCGAGTCCTTCCGCTTCACCTGCACCTGTCGCACCTCACCTTCGGTCCAGCGCGGCCCCGCTGTCGCGCTCCACGTCCACCTCTCAGGACGATGGCCGCGTTCGAGATGTCGGCCAGCCGGCCCTCGATCCGGTGCCCCTCCGCGTCGGTCACCACGACGATGTCCCCCGGGTTGAGCAGCCCTCGCAGACGCTCGAAGGACGTGGCCGGTCCCTGGGTCTGTTGCGAGGCGGCCGGCTGCGCGTGGAAGAGCACCGACGCCGCGAAGAGGATGACGAGCGCTCGTCTCATGTCGGAACTTCCTGGGACGGCCATGTCAGCAGCGTTCCGCATCAATGGCCCGTCCAGACAAACGAAAAGCCCCGTGGCCATCCAGCCGTCAACTCGCGCGCCGTAGTAGAAGACACCCGCCGGCTCCCGGCAGCGTGACGAGTCCAAACAGCATCGCGGCCAACACCGGCCTCCGGCGGTTGGGATGGCCCAGATCGAGCAGCGGCGTGCCGCTCTGCCGCCCCAGCCGAATCCAGTTGACCAGGCTCAGCACGAGCGACACGAGGATGAGTCCGAGCACAACGGTCCAACGGCCGAAGTGCAGGTAGGAGTCGGCCACCCACACGGCCACGAGCAGGATGACGATCGCCGCATTCAGGGAGCGGTTCTTCATGACTGGCCTCCACTCGGCACTGACCCAACGGCGGCGATTCAATACATCGAACGCTTCCGCTTCGCGGCCTGCGCCTGGGCCGCGTTCAGCTCCGCCAGCCACCCGTACTCGACGGTCGACAGCCCGCCAACGCCCTGCAGGCGCGCCAGGTAGCCGAGCTGCTCGGCAGCCAGCCGCCGGCCCTCGTCGTCCCGGCCGAGGCTCAGCGCCGCCATCCGCAGGAACACGAGGTCCACGAGTTCGTACCCATTGCGGAGTTCGACGGCGCGCCGGAATGCGCGGACGCACTCCTCCAACCGGCCCAACCGATAGAGCGCGAGGCCGCGGACTTCGAACGACAGGGGATGTCCCGGCATCATCCGGACAGCGGTGTCGGCCCAGGCCAGCGCGCGTTCGCAGTCGCGCCGGGTCCGTGTGGGAACCCGCGCCAGCTCTTCCGCGGCGATCCAGGCGTTGCTCACCACGTCGCCCTGCGCGCGCGCCAGACGCTCGGCGGCGTCGCGCAGCGCGGGCGCCAGGCTGGTGTCGGCCCGAATCCGCGCGATGACATCCGCCGAGAGGCCGTGCTCCCGATACAGCCGGCGAACGAGTTCCTGCGTATCGAAGGTGTAGGCCGATCGGGCGTCGAAGACGGTGACGACGCCGATCTTGGAGAGCACCAGCAGGCGGGTCTCATCCGCCGTGAACGCGACTCTGAGCGCGAACGCCACGGGCAACTGCAGCAGGAGGTGCGAGGACGTGCTATCCCACACCGCCACCCTGTCCACCGGGTACGCCACCGCCAGGCGCGTGCCCGCCGCATTGAAGGCCATCGACCGGGGGCCGCCCGTGGCCTCGCCCCGCAGCGTGGCCACGGTCTCACCGGACGCGGCGTTCCAGATCCGAATGGTCCCGTCCACGCATCCGGCGGCCAGCCATCGGGCGTCCGGGCTGAAGGCCACGGCCGACACGGCAGACGGAAGCGTCTCGCTCTGCCGGACGAGCACGCCCCGCTCGACATCCCACACCCGCACCGTGTGCTCGACGCCGGCGGCCAGCCGCGAGCCATCCGGAGTGAAAGCCAGGCCGCCGACCTGGTCGGTGCCGCTGGCCAGCGTCGTCGCGCGGCCCGTCCGGACGTTCCAGGTTCGAACGGCGCGATCGAGCGAGGCCGCAGCCGCGCGCGTGCCATCCGCGTTCGTGGCGACGGCCGTTACCGCCTGTGTTGCGACCAGGGTGCCGGTGTTGCGAAGCACCTGCGGGGCCCCTGGGCTGTCGAGGTTGTACAACGTGACGGATCCGTTCGCCGAACCCGACACAGCCCGTCGCCCGTCGCGGCTCAACGCCACCGGAGAAATCCCCATCGGTGCCCGCGGCAGGCCGCCCGTCGTCGAGCCGATGGTGGCGAACCGGCCCGGAGCGTCGAGCGACCACCAGTAGAGCACCTGGCTCCGCCACGCGGGCGTGATCACGCGTCCGCTGTCGGCGCTCATCTCGTACATGTCGTACACGTGGTCGTTCACAATGGTGGAATCGGGCTGGACCGGTTGCTGCCGAACCGTGCTCCACACGCGCACCCAGCCGTCGTTCGAGCCGGAAGCCACTTCGCGCCCGTCCGGGCTGAAGGCGAGCGCGACGACCGGGATGATGTGGCCGGGCAGCACCCCGCGCGGCTGTTGCCTCTCGGCGTCCCACAAGCGCAGTGTCTTGTCGTACGCCCCCGACGCGATCGTCGTGCCATCCGGCGACCAGGCCACCGCCGTTACGCCACCCTGGTGTCCCCTGAGCACGCCGATCGCGCGTCCGGATCGATCCCAGATCCGGATCGTCCTGTCGGCGCCGCCCGACGCGATCCGGCGGCCATCCACGCTGACGGCCACGGCAGAGACGGGTCCGTTGTGACCCGTGACGAGAATCGGATCGCCGCCGCTGAGGGGCCAGATGCGGATCGTTCCGTCCAGGGATGCCGACACGACGTTGTATCCGTCCGGCGTCAACGCGGCCTGCGTGACGCCGTCCCGATGTCCTTGCAGCGTGGCGAGGAGCGCGCCGGAGTGCGTGTCCCAGACCGTGAGCACGTTGTCCCAGCTCCACGCGACGGCACGGCGGCCGTTCGCGCTCAACGCGACCGACACCACCGATCCCGGCTGTCCGCCGAAGTTCGCGATGTAGCGATCGGTGCCGGTAACGTCCCTGATGCCGATCTCGGTCGCGAGCATCTCCGACACGTCGCGGTTGGCACTCCGCGAGAGCGGCACCGGGGCCGAGATGCCGATCCTCGGCAGGACCAGGCGCGCGACGACCGAGCCGGTCCTGCCATCCTGGACGCTCAGCGTGCGCGCCGCCTCCGGGCGCTCGGGCGGAAGCTGGTACCGGGTCGCGCCCGGCGGGTACCCTCTCGTCGTCCGCGCCACGGCGAAGAGTTGCACGGCCTCGCGGTCGTCCTTCGTCGGTTGCTGGCCGGCCGGCTTGCCCGGGACGTACGCGTACAACGCCGGGGTGCCGGGCAGTGGCGCCAGCCACGGCGCGGTCACGTACCGGCTGCCGTCGGGCGTCACGGCGACGACGGATTCGGGAGCGGCGGTGGCGCGGACATGCGTCTCGACTGGTTGCGAGGTGCGGCGATCCGCTTCGCGGACCACGCCGTACGCCGAGGTCCAGATGAGCCGTGTCCCGTCCGCCGTGTAGGCGAGCGACGTCACCGCGCCGCCATCACCGCCGATCACGGCCAGGCTCTCGTCGATCCGAGCCGACAGGTAGCGCCACTCCCATCCACGCAGGGCGGCGGGCGCGGCGGCGAGTCGCGCGCGTGCCTCGTCGCGCTGGTCCTTCTCGAGCAGCAGGCTCGCGGCGGCAATGCTCGCGGCGTAGTTCTCCTGGTCGGCGACGGCCCGCTGGTGCTCCGCGTCTTGGCGCTCGGTCTCTGCGCGCGTGTAGTTGCTCTCCGCCAGGCGGGTCTGCTGCTGCGCGACGCCCCGCTGGAGGTCGGCTTCGGCGGCCGACGCTTCGGCACGCCGGGCATTGGTGCGGGCGATGCCCGCCTGCCGATCCGCCTCGACGCGGGCGCGATGCGCCTGCACGTAGAGCGTGATGGCGACGACGAGCCCCAGCAGCAATGCGGCGAAGACGGCAGCGCCGGCGGCGACCGCGACGCGGTGCCGGCGGATGGCCTTCTCCAGCCGGTAGCGTGCGCTCGGCGGCCTGGCCGTGACCGGTTCGTCGGCCAGGTAACGTTCGATGTCGGCGGCGAACTCGGACGCCGACGGGTAGCGCCGGGCGCGGTCCTTCTCGAGCGCCTTCAGCGTGATCCAGTCGAGGTCGCCGCGCAGCTGCTGCGCCAGCCTCGGCGGCTTCGTGTGCCGCCGCTCGGCCACCTCGTTTGCCGTCTCGGCTGCCGTCGTCACACGGCTGCTCGGCTTCGGTGGATCCTGCTCGCGGATGACGCGGTGCATCTCGAACAGCCCGGCCCTGCGCAGCTTCGCCGCGTCGAACGGCAGCGCGCCCGTCAGCAGTTCGTAGAGGATCACGCCGAGTGAATAGATGTCGGTGCGCGTGTCGATGTCCACGACGCGCAGGTCAGCCTGCTCGGGGCTCATGTACTCCGGCGTGCCCACGAACGTCCCCTGCTGAGTGAACACCGTCTGTTCGGCCTCGTGCTGCGCGGTGGCCTTCGCGATGCCGAAGTCGATCACCTTGGGCACCGGGCGGCCGTCCACCTCGGCGACGAGCACGTTCGAGGGTTTCAGATCGCGATGGATGATGCCCTTCTGGTGGGCGTGCTGCACCGCGGCGCACACTTGCAGGAACAGCCGCACGCGCTGGCGGGTGTCGAGCCGATGACGGTCGCAGTAGTCGGTGAGCGGAACGCCCGCCACGTGCTCCATGACGAAGTACGGGCGGCCGTCGGGCGTGGCGCCGGCGTCGAGCACCGCGGCGATGTTGGGATGCTCCATGAGCGCGAGCGTCTGGCGCTCGGCCTCGAAGCGCGCCACGACCTCGCGGGTGTCCATCCCGAGCTTGATGACCTTGAGGGCGACGTGACGCTTGATCGGCTCGCGCTGCTCCGCGAGATACACCACACCCATGCCGCCTTCGCCGAGCGGGCGCTGAATGTGGTACGGGCCGATGACGCGCGGGGCGGAGATGCGCGTCGCCCCGGCGGTGGCGCCTTCCGGCGCCAGGTACGTCTCGGCACCACTTGCAGAAGGTGCAATGGTGTCGGCGGCGAACGTGCCGGTCGCAGCGGAGGCAGGTAGGGCAGGTTGGGCGGGTGGGGGAGCTGGGGAAGAGCCTTCCCCAGGGGCTGAAGCCCCTGGGGCTGCAGTGTCCGCTTGCCACATCTGCCCCACCTGCCCCAACTTGAGCAGGCACGTCGGGCAGAGGCCCTCCGGCCCCGGCAGGTCGAGCGGCAGTTCGCACGAGGAACAACGGCCCGGGTCGGTCATGGGGACTTCCTCCCTCTTGAGCAGGTAAGGCAGGTTGGGCGGGTAAGAGGGCTGGGGAAGAGCCTCTCCCTACCCGCCCCACCCGCCCGACTTGGCCTACCTGCCCCCACTGCGTCCCGCCACCAATGCCTCCGCCTCGCGCAGCAGGCTCTGCAACTCCTCGTTCTTCTGGTTCGCCGGCTTCTTCATCTCGGCGCGCAGCTTCTCGATGGCGTCGCGCGCAGCGTCATGCTTCCCGAGTTTCTCGTGCGCCATGGCACACACTGCAAGGTCGGTGGCCGTCGGGCCGTTGCGCAGCGCCGAGCGGCGATCCATCGTCGCGATGGCTTCGCGGTACGCTCCGGTTCGAAATTGCGCCACGCCAAGTGTCCCGAGAAGGCCGGCATCGGACGGGATCAGTTGGCAAGCCCGCTCGGCACGCCGCAAGCCCGTCCGATAGGCAGCCATCTCTCTGCCCGCCGACTTGACGACGGCCCACGCGTCTTCGTCCAACGCATCAGGGTCGTCACCGACGGCCTCCACAAGCCGGAGCGCGGCCTGCCGGAGGTCGGGTGCCAGATGTTCATCGGCGCGGAGTCGCGCGCTGACGTCATCGGCAAGAGCCAGTTCCCGACGCAGACGTGCAACGAGTTCCTCCGCATCCGGGTGGTAGGCAGACCGGGTATCCCACAACCACACGGACGATCCGGCAGCCGCGGCGATCTGAGAGCCATCGGGGCTGAACGCGACATCCTGGACCCAGTCCTCGTGCTGCAACGTGAGCAGCAAGGCGCAGGTGCCGGCGTCCCACACACGCGCGCTCTTGCCACCGACAGTCACGATCCGGGAGCCGTCAGGACTGAACGCCGCGGCGGTGAACCCATAGTCGGTCTCAATCGCACGCTGGCCAACGCCCGCCAGAGAACAGACCCGTCGCGAGAGAGTGCCGTCCCAGATGTCGGACCCGATTGCGATTTTCGAGCCGTCACGGCTCCTGGCGACCGACCCGCTGACGACCGTCACCGGGACCAGCCTGACCGGGGCCTTCGTTCTCCACGACCAGATGCCCGCGAGTTTCCTGTCGTCGCCCGAAACGGCGAACACGACAGCGTCTCCCTTTCCGGTGAAGACGAGCGCGTCCACTCCCCAGGGCGACTTCCACTCCGCAAGTGATCGGCCCGACGTGGCGTCCCTCACATGGACCATCCCATCGGCCGACCTCGATGCGATCTCGGTGCCGCCGGGGCTGAAGGCCACCGCACGCACGCCTTCGCGCACACCATCGAACGTCGCCAGCAGCGTGCCCGTCAGCGCGTCCCACACGCGCAGGCGCTTGTCCGCCGACCCGGACACCAGTCGCTGGCCCGTCGGGTCGAACGTCAGCGAGCTGACGCCGCTGCCGATCTTCAGCGTCTGGAGCACAACGTGCCTGCGTGCGTCCCAGATCGTAATGGCGCCGTCGCTTGTGGACCGGTACCGCCCGTCAATGGTGCCGGACGCGAGGCGCGTCGCATCCGGGCTGAACGCCAGCGCCCGTACAAACTCGGCCGCGTGCGCCAGCCTGAACCCTTCTCCCGTCCCTGCGGCGTCCCATACGCCGATCACCCCGCCGACCGCGCCGTGGGAGGCGCCGAACACACGGGTGCCGGACGGATCGAACGCCACCGAGTTGACGTCAATTCCGGCGGGACCGGCGAACATCGCCCGCTGCCGCCCGGTCCGGACATCCCAGCTCCTTGCCGTGCCATCGAAGGCGCCGGAAAGGAGGTAGCGGTCGTCCGGGCTGAAGGCGAGCGAGAGGATCGAATCGAGATGGACGGGCAGAACGGTGAGGAGGTTTCCGGTCCTGGCATCCCAGAGCCTCATGGTCCGATCGTCGGAGCCGGTCGAGAGGAGCGTTCCACCGTGACTGAAGGCCAGCGCGGTCACCCGCTTCTGGTGACCGTCCGCGGTCACCACGCGCCCTCCCGATGCGGCGTCCCAGATCCGGACGCTGCCACCCTCGTCCGCTGATGCCAGGTGGCGGCCGTCCGGTGTGAACGCAACCGGGCAAGGGCCGTCGCCGTCGAAGAAGCCTTGCCCCTGCCTGGCCGCGTCTGCGATGACGACAAGACTCCGGCCGGACCGCGTGTCCCAGATCCGGAGCGAGCGGTCTGCGCTGCCCGTGGCGATGCGCGCGCCATCCGAGCTGAACGCGGCGCACCATACCGGCCCGGCGTGACCTGCGAGGGTAACAAGCAGCCGGCCCGAGGGTGGGTCCTGCACGCGCACATCGTACGCGTGTGCCCTCTTAACAGAAGACAACCACTCTCCCGACGTGTCCCACGGCGCCTGATGCGCTGTCACAACTGTGCTGCCGTCCGGCGCGAGCGCGAGGATGAACTCAAATCCGCGGTAGGTTGCCAGCGGCGTGTACGTTCGGGCGTCCCACACGCCGATCGTGCGCTGGGTGTTCCAGAACACGCGCGTGCCGTCGGCGCTGAACGCGTACGAGGTCCACTTCGATGGAAACACGCTGAACGAGCCCTGCGCGTACAGCGTGACCAGGCTCGAGTTCGCGCGAAAGAAGAGGTGCTGCCATTCCCACCCGCGCAGTTCCGGTGGCGTCTGGAGCAACCGGCTGCGAGCGTTGCTGCTTTCCCCGGTTCGCAGGTGAAGGTCGATGGCCTGGATGGCGGTCGCGTACTGGAGCCGTTCGACTTCCTTCCGCTGCCGGTCGGCCTCCCGCCACGCGGCCTCGGCGCGAATGAAGAACACCGTGCTCATCGCCAGCCCGACGACGAGCGCCGCGATGACCAGTGCCGCGGCCGCCACGCCCACCATGTGCCGTCGCACGAACTTCCGCGTCCGGTACATCACGCTCGCCGGCCGCGCTACCACCGCCTCGCCGTTCAGATACCGCGTGATGTCGGCCGCAAACTCCGAGGCCGACGCATACCGCCGCGTCCGGTCCTTCTCCATCGCCTTCATCGCGATGGCGTCCAGGTCGCCGCGCAGTTGCTTCCCGAGCGCGGCCGCGCTCGTCTGCCGGCACCGGGCGGCGTCCTCGGTTGTCGCGCCCAGGGCGCCGGCCCGCGTGCTCGGCCGCGGCGGATCCTGCTCCCGGATGATCCGGTGCATCTCGAAGTAGCCCGCCCGCCGCAGCGTCTCCCCGTCGAAGGGCAGCACGCCCGTCAGCAGCTCGTAGAGAATCACGCCGAGCGAGTAGATGTCGGTGGTGGTGTCCACTTCCAGCCCGCTGGCCTCGGCCTGCTCGGGGCTCATGTACTCCGGCGTGCCGATGAGCATGCCGAGCTGCGTGAAGGCGGCGCGCTCGACGCTCCCCTGGTGCGTGGCCTTCGCAATGCCGAAGTCGATCACCTTCGGCACGGGCTTGCCGTCCTGCACCGTGACGAGGATGTTCGAGGGCTTGAGGTCGCGGTGAATCACGCCCTTCTGGTGCGCGTGCTGGAGGGCGGCGCACACTTGCAGGAAGATCTGGAGGCGTTCGGCGTTGCGGAGGCGATGGCGGTCGCAGTAGTCGGTGATGGGGACGCCGGCGACGTACTCCATGACGAAGTACGGGCGGTTCTGGGGCCCGAGGCCGGCATCGAGGACGCGGGCGATGTTGGGATGGTCCATCAGGGCGAGGGCCTGGCGTTCGGCCTCGAAGCGGGCCAGAACCTCGCGGGTGTCCATGCCGGGCTTGATCAGTTTCAACGCGACGCGGCGGACGAGGGGCTCGCGCT